>Ga0081538_10005985_pt1 | contig 10823 bp, 12 predicted proteins | sample TabmetS5T2R1_FD_71022 | JGI IMG/M metagenome (GOLD analysis project Ga0081538, IMG submission 71022) | Tabebuia heterophylla rhizosphere microbial communities from the University of Puerto Rico - S5T2R1 | ecosystem: Host-associated > Plants > Roots > Rhizosphere ...
CGCGACTTCCTCGTGCAGCTCGACGAAGGTCGGGTCAAGGACGTCACCCTCCAGACGAAGAACAACCGCATCGACGTCGAGCTCGAGAACGGCAGGAAGTACCAGACCGCCTTCCTGAACGACACCGAGCAGAACCTCGTCAACGAGCTCAGGGAGGCGGGCGTCCAGTTCGACGTCAAGCCGAAGGGCGGGTCGGGCTGGCTCACCGCCCTGACGTACATCCTGCCGTTCGTGATCTTCCTGTTGTTCTGGCTGTTCATCATCAACCAGATGCAGGGCGGGGGCTCGAAGGTCATGTCCTTCGGCAAGTCGCGCGCCAAGCGTATGTCGGTGGACTCGCCCAAGATCACCTTCCGCGACGTGGCGGGGGTGGACGAGGCGGTGGAGGAGCTACAGGAGATCAAGGAGTTCCTCGAGAACCCGAAGAAGTTCCAGGCGCTGGGGGCGCGGATTCCGAAGGGTGTGCTGCTGTACGGGCCGCCCGGCACCGGCAAGACGCTGCTGGCGCGGGCGGTGGCCGGTGAGGCGGGCGTGCCGTTCTTCTCGATCTCGGGCTCCGACTTCGTCGAGATGTTCGTCGGGGTGGGCGCCTCGCGCGTGCGTGATTTGTTCGAGCAGGCCAAGCAGAACTCGCCCTGCATCATCTTCATGGACGAGATCGATGCGGTGGGGCGTCATCGCGGCGCGGGTCTCGGCGGCGGCCACGATGAGCGCGAGCAGACGCTGAACCAGCTGCTGGTGGAGATGGACGGCTTCGAGATGAAGGACAACATCATCCTCATCGCCGCCACCAACCGGCCGGACATCCTCGACCCGGCACTCCTGCGCCCCGGCCGCTTCGACCGCCAGATCGTGGTCGACCGGCCCGATCGCAAGGGGCGGGTGAAGATCCTCGAGGTCCATACCCGCGGCAAGCCGCTGGCCAAGGCGATCGACCTCGACACGCTCGCGGGTCAGACACCCGGCTTCACCGGCGCCGACCTCCAGAACCTCGTGAACGAGGCCGCCCTGCTCGCCGCCCGCCAGGGCAAGCGCGAGATCGACCACCTCCAGCTGGAGGAGGGGATCATGCGGGTGATCGCGGGGCCGGAGAAGAAGACCCGGGTGATGTCGGAGAAGGAGCGCCGGGTGACCGCGTTCCACGAGATGGGCCACGCCCTGGTTGCGCACTATCTGGAGAACACCGACCCGGTCCACAAGATCTCGGTGATCTCCCGGGGCCAGGCACTCGGCTACACGATCTCGCTGCCGACCGAGGACAAGTTTCTTACCACCCGCGCGGAGCTGGCCGACACGATGGCGATGACGCTGGGGGGCCGGGCGGCCGAGGAGATCGTCTTCGGCGAGGTCACCACCGGCGCCTCGAACGATCTGGAGAAGGTGACCGCCACGGCCAAGCAGATGGTGATGCGCTTCGGGATGTCCGAGAAGCTCGGCCCGCGGGTGTTCGGCCACGATCACGGCCAGCCGTTTCTGGGGCGCGAGTTCAGCTCCGAGCCGGACTATTCGGACGAGATCGCCAGGGAGATCGACGACGAGATCCGCCGCATCGTGGAGGAGGCGCATCAGACCGCGCGGCAGGTGCTGGAGGACCACCGCCAGCGGCTCGACATGGTCTCCGACATCCTGCTGCGGCGCGAGACGATCGAGCGCGAGCACTTCATCGAGTTGCTCGACGGCAAGACCGAGGAAGAGGTCTTCGGCTCCGAGGCGCCGCCCGTCCCGCTGCCCCCGCCGCCGGCGCCCGAGGCGCCCGAGCGCAAGCCCGAGCGGGCTCCGAAGCCGCTGCCGCGGCCGGGACTCGCCGGTGGCGCCGCCGAGATGCGCGGCGACTCGGGCCGCGACAAGCCCGGCCCGGTTTAGCCGGCCCCCGGGCCCCCGCCTAGTACTCAGCCGCTCCGGGCGCTCAACGCGGCCAGACCTGCGGCTGCTCGGCCACGTCCTGCTCGGGCGACCCCGGTCGCCGTTCCGCACGTGCCGCCCGGGCCCGCGACAGCCAGGCGTTGCGCTCCTGCCGCGCCCTGTCGCGCGCGCGGACCGCGGCCTCGCGCTCGTGCTCGGCGGCGGCTCGCTCGCGCCGGGCCATCTCGAGCTCTCGCTCGAGCTTCTCCGCGTCGGCGAGCGCGGCCTCGCGGGCGGACCGCGCGGCGTCGAGCGCGCGCTCCAGCTGCCGAAGTTTCTGTAGCTGGCGCGCGTCGCTCTCCTGGAGGGCGCCCAACTGCTCCCGGGCCGCACGTAGCTCTCCCGTGAGCTGCCGAACCGTCTGCCGCTCGGCCGTCAACCGCCCGTTCAGATCCATCGATTGGGTGGTTTGCTCGGCGCGCGTGCGGTCGAGCTCGTCCGCAAGCCGCCTTACCTCCGCCGAGGCGGCGCGCAACTCGTTCTCGAGCCGCTGGACCCGAGGCGGGCCGGCCTCGAGCCGCTCGCCTCCGCGCTCCGGTGCCCGCCGAGGACGTCGCCGGGTCACGCCCTCGTCGGACGGCGCCTTTCTCGAAGCGGGGGCCGCGGGCGGGGGCGCGGCCGGCGTCCGCAGCACGACGGCGACCTCCGGACCCACTGCGAGCTCGGCCTCGGCGAAGTCGACCGGATCGCCGTCCCAGGGGAAGGCGGCAACCCATTCCTCACCCTCGTGGGCCACCCACGGCTTGTGCTCGAGCAGTGCGAGCAGCCGCCGGCGGTCGCCCTCCACCTCGACGTCGAGAGTCGGCCTGAGAAAGCGGTGGCCGCGAAGCCCGAACCAGCGCCCGACGACCTCCAGCCGGTCGCCCGCCGTCCACCCGAAGTGCTCCACCTGGAATGTCACAGTCGGCGACGCCATCTCCATCAGCTCCACTGGGCGCGCCAAGCGCCCGAGCGCGGGTGGGAGGCTACACGCCGAGCGCGGCGGCCACCTCCGGGTCGGCCAGGGAGCGCGCCGTGAGCGACGCGCCGTCGATCTGCGTGTCGTGGAAGTACGGGACGGCCACGACATATAGCCCGGCCGCGACCGCGGACGCCACGCCGACCGCGGAGTCCTCGAGCGCCGCGGACCGTTTGGGCGCCGCGCCGAGGGCCGCGCAGGCGGCCAGGTAGAGATCGGGCGCAGGCTTCGGCTCCGCGACATCGTCGGCCGTCACGACGGCCTCGAAGCGGCCGTTTAGGAGACCGGCGCCGCCGAGCACCCGCTCCACGAAGTCGCGCCGCGAATTCGACGCCACCGCGAGCGGCACTCCGGCCGCGCCCAGAGCGTCCACCAGCTCGAGCGCTCCAGGGCGGGGAGGGACGCCGGCGAGCGCCTCCACCATCACGAGCTCGTGCAGCTCGTCCGCCAGTGCGTGCCCCTCCCCGGGAAGGTCTAGCATCGCCTCGAGCATGAGCGCGGACGTCGAGCGGGACGATCCGATCAGGGCCCGCTTGTGCTCGGGTGTGAAGGCTCGCCCGCGTCGTGCGAACAGGTCCTCCTCGGCCCGGGTCCACGCCGCCTCGGTGTCGAGCAGGAGGCCGTCGTTGTCGAAAACGACCGCTTGGAAGCGAGGCGCCATGGCCGCCGACCATACTCCTGGCGGTGAACGCTCCGGTCGTCATGGGCGTGGTGAACGTCACGCCCGACTCGTTCTCGGACGGGGGCCTCTATTTCGAGGCGCAGGCCGCGGTGGAGCACGGCCTCGTGCTCGCCGCGGAAGGAGCGGCGATCCTCGACGTGGGCGGCGAGTCCACGCGTCCCGGCGCGGCGCCGGTGTCCGAGGAGGAGGAGCTGCGGCGGGTACTCCCCGTGGTCGAGGGGCTGGCGGCTGCCGGGTACCGAGTTTCGATCGACACCACCAAGCTCGCCGTTGCGGGCGCGGCGCTCGATGCGGGCGCCACGATCGTGAACGACATCTCGGCGTTCCGTTTCGAGCCCCGGCTGGCCGAGCTGGTGGCCGAGCGCCATGCCCGCTGCTGCCTCATGCACATGCTCGGCGAGCCGCGCACGATGCAGGAGGATCCGCGTTACGAGGACGTCGTGTCGGAGGTGAAGACGTTCCTCGAGGAGCGGCTCGCCTTCGCCGTCGCCGAGGGCGTGCCCGAAGAGCACGTGTGGCTCGATCCGGGCATCGGCTTCGGCAAGACCGTCGAACACAACCTCGAGCTGCTCCGGCGGCTCCGGGAGATCGTCGCCATCGGCCGGCCCGTGGTCATCGGGACCTCGCGGAAGAGCTTTCTGGGCAAGGTGACCGAGGGAAGGCCGGAGGGCGAGCGGCTGCCCGGCACGATCGCCACCAACGTGCTCGCGCTCGAGCGCGGCGCGAGCATCTTCCGGGTGCACGACGTCGGGCCCGTCCTGGATGCGCTCAGGGTCGCCGCTGCTACGGTCAACCGGTGACCTGGGATCGCGAGCACGAGGGCGAATTCGACGACCTCGACGACGACGAGCTCGACGACGAGCGCGCCGCCGTCCCGCCGGCGGTGACGGTCGAGGTCACGGGCCTCTCGCTCTACACGCGCCACGGGGTGAGCGCGGCCGAGCGTGAGATCGGCCAGCGGCTCGTCTTCGACGTCTCCTTCGAGCTCGACGAGTGCGACGCGACGGTCACGGACCGGGTGGAGGACACGGTCGACTACGCCGAGGTGTGCGAGCAGGTGGCCCTGGCCGCGCAGGAGCGCCAGTACAGGACGCTCGAGCGTCTCTGTGCGGCGGTTGGCGACCGCCTGATCGGCCGCTTCGGCGCGGAGTCGGTGCGCGTGAAGGCCACGAAGCCCGAGCCCCCGATCCCGCTGCCGGTCGAAGAGGTGTCGGTGGAGGTCTGGAAGGAGGTCTAGGCCTGACCGGCCTGACCGGCTACCTCGGCCTGGGATCGAACGAGGGCGACCGGCTCGGCAACCTCCGGGCCGCGCGCGACGCTTTGTCCCGCCACGGCATCCGGGTGAGCGGGTCCTCCTCCGTGTACGAGACCGCCCCCCAGGGCGAGGTCCTCGACCAGCCCGACTTCCTGAACGCCTGCCTGCGTATCGAGACCGAGCTCGCTCCCGAAGACCTGCTCGAGGCCTGCAAGGCGGTCGAACGCGAGCTCGGCCGCGCGACCGGCGGCAGGCGCCACGCGCCGCGCCCGATCGACGTCGACGTGCTCTTGCTCGGGGAGCTCGATTGGCAGTCGGAGCGCCTGACCCTGCCGCACCCCGAGGTCACGAGCCGCCGCTTTGTGCTCGAGCCGTTGCTCGAGCTCGACCGAAGCCTGAGGCTGCCCGACGGAACCGCGCTTGCTGACGCGTTCGACGGCGTCGCCGGCCAGCGGGTCGAGCTTGTCGGCGCGCTCTAGCCGCAAGCACCCGGCTCGGCCGGGTGCGCGCGGTTTGGCTTAGCCGCAAGCACCCGGCTCGGCCGGGTGCGCGCGGTTTGGCTGACCCCCCAAGCGGGTGGTTTCCACCGCGCTCCGGTTCCCCGGGGCCATGTCGCGCGGGAGCCTGAGAGAGATGGAGGACACGCCCGAGCTCGCGATCTTCCGCGGCGACGACGACCCGTCGCTGGTGGCCGCCGCGCTCGCGTGCCGGGCCTGCCTTTCGGGGGATGTGGAGTGGGCGCTCGAGGTCGACGACTTCGACGGCCAGGTCGAGTGTCGCTGCCGCGCGTGCGGATACGTGCGAACGGTGTCGCTCACCTCGGAGCAGACCCTCCGCCTGTCCCTCCAGGGTGCGTAACGACGCGCCCGGAGTAGCGTGTAAGGACAGGAGATGGCAGAACGCCAGGCCCTGTCGCTGCGCACGGACGCGCTCGACGTGATCGTCGAGCTCCTGGGCGAGCTCGACGGCGGCAGTGGCTTCTACGACCGGCTCTGTGCCGCGCTTTGCCGGCTCGCCTCGATGGAGCGCGCGGGCCTGATGCTGTACGACGACGTGCGCCAGCTCGTCGTGTTCGTGGGCAGCCACGGCATCGAGCCCGCCCTGCTGGCCGAGGCATACGGCACCCTCGAGGAGACCCCGATCGCGCAGGTGGCGCTCGCCGAGGATCGCGTGGTCGAGGTGACCGGCGAGCTGGAGCGTTGGCTGCCTGCTCGCTACGCCGGCCTCGGCGGCATCGAGACGCTCACCTGCACCCCCGTCTCGGCCGGCGGGCGCTGGCTCGGCGTGATCTTCGCGGACCGAAACGGCACGCGCTTCAAGCTCACCGACGACGAGCGCCACGCGATGTGGACGCTCGGCAAGACGGCCGCGCTGGCGGCGAGCGTCCGGATCGCCACGAGCCAGCACGACCGGGCGCGCCTCCTGCAGTCGCGCATCGACCTGGCCCGCGAGATCCACGAGCGGGTCGTGCAGCGTCTGTTCGGCGTTTCGCTCGTGCTCGGCTCCGAGCAAGGCATGAGCGACGAGGCTCGCCGGCGCTGCATCGAGGAGATGCAGGAGGCGCTGGCCGACCTCCGCGACGCGCTCGAGCGCCCGCTCGCGCCGCCCTCATTCGACACCGGCGCCACCTTGCGCGAGGAGCTCGCCCGTCTCGGCCGCCACTACAAGGACCTGCCGCTCGAGCTCGATTGGGAGGAGGGGGTCGAGGTCCCGGACGAGCTCGAGCCGCTTGCCCAGTCCGTTCTGGCCGAGGCGCTCCGGAATGCCCACAAGCATGCCCAGCCAACGAGCGTGCGGGTTCTGGTGGGCCAGAGCGACGGCACGTTCGTCCTCGAGGTCCGAAACGACGGCGCACGGAAAGGCTCGCGCGGCACGGGCATGGGCCTGCGGCTCGCGGCAGTCGAGGCGCTGCAGCGCGGCGGGGTGGTCGAGTTCGGTCTCGAGGAGGACTCCGAATGGCGCGTGCGGCTGGTCCTGCCGGTGGGCGAGGGGTCCGAGGAGTGAGTCCCGACCGCAACCTGCGAGTTCTCGTGGTCGACGACCACGACGTCGTCCACTGGGGCTTCCGGCTCCTGCTCACGGAGCAGCCCTGGGTGGAGCGCTGCCTCACGGCGACGAGCGTCGAGCAGGCGCTCGAGATGGCGCGGCGCTACGAGCCGCACGTCGCTCTCGTGGACCTGTTCCTGGGCGAGGAGTCGGGGGCCGAGCTGTCCGAGGCGATCCGGCGCGCCTCGCCCGGCACCCGCGTGCTGCTGATCTCGGGCGCCGGCTGGATCTCGCCGCAGGCGGCCAAGGCGGCCGGTGCCTCCGGCTTCGTGTCGAAGGACTGGTCCGCCAACGACGTGGCGATGGCGGTGCGCATGGTCGGCAAGGGGATGACCGTCTTCTCGCCCCGCTCGGAGCAGCCCTCCGCGCCTCTTTCCGAGCGCGAGCGCGAGGTGCTCACGCTGATGGCGTCCGGCGCGACGAACAAGGAGATCGCCGAACGCCTGTTCCTCTCCCCGCACACCGTCAAGGAGCACACGAGCGCGCTGTACCGCAAGCTGAAGGTGCGAAACCGCGCCGAGGCCGTCCGGCGCGCGGAGCGGCTCGGGTTGACGGCGTAGGGCCTCAGGGGTCCCCCGTCGGTCCCCGCGGACCCCCCCGACCGGGGGGTACGCCGAGCGGCATCGCTAACCCCGCCGCGGCCTTTGGCATACGTGAGGTATGGCCGGTAACGGACACACCGCCCTGCTGTTCCCTGGGCAGGGCAGCCAGACCCCCGACATGCGCGAGCAGGTGGAGCGCCACCGCCCCGACCTGCTCGAGATCGCGCGCGCCGAGGTCGGGGACGACCTGTTCGAGCGCGCCGAAGACGGAACCAACTGGGCCCAGCCCGCGATCTACTGCGCCGCGCTCGCGGGCTTCGATGTGCTCCGCGATCGAGTTGAGCCGGACTTCATGGCCGGCCACTCTCTCGGGGAGATCGCGGCGCTGGCGGCCGCGGAGGCAGTCACCGCTGAGGATGGTCTCAGGCTGGTGGCCGCCCGCGGCCGCCTCATGAAGGAGGCCGCCGAGCAGGGCGCCGGCGGCATGCTCGCCGTGCGCGCGCGCGAGCGCGATCCGGTCGAGCGCGTCGCCGACGAGCTCGACCTGACGGTGGCCAACGACAATGCTCCCGACCAGCTCGTGCTGTCGGGATCGGTCGAGGGCCTCACCGCCGCCGAGGAACGGCTGCGCGAGGCCGGTGTCCGCGCCAAGCGTCTTCCGGTGGCCGGGGCCTTCCACTCTCCCCTCATGGAGCCCGCCGTGGAGCCGTTCCGCGCCCTCGTCCTGGAGACGGAGGTGCGCCGGCCGCGGGTGCCGGTGCTGTCGTGCGTCACCGCCGAGCCGTTCGACGACGTACGCGAGCGCCTGGTACAGGCGATCACGAATCCGGTGCGCTGGCTCGACGTGATGCGCGCCCTCGAGGAACGGGGCGTCACCCACTTCGTGGAGACCGGCCCGGGGCGCGTGCTCGCGAATCTCGTCCGCAAGTCGCTTGACGGCGTCGAGGCGGAGGCACCGCTGGCGATGGAGACCGCAGGTGCCTAGCACGGACGCACGCGACACCGCCGCGCTCGACAACACTGCGGTGGCGACGGCGACCACGCCGTCCAGGGATGGACGTCCCCTGCGCGCGGCATCACTGGCATCCGTTGCCATGGCCGTGCCCAAGCGCGTGGTCCGCAACGACGTGATCGCCGAGGGCGCCGGCGTCACCGAGCAATGGATAGTCCACCGCACCGGTGTGCACGAGCGGCGCTTCGTTCGCGACGGCGAGCGTCTGAGCGACCTCGCCACGGCCGCCGGCCGGCAGGCGCTCGAGGAGGCCGGCGTCGACGCCGCGGACCTCGACCTCGTCCTCGTGGCGACGGTCGCCCCGGACGAACTGAGTCCGAACACTGCGCCGCTCGTCGCACACGAGCTCGGCGCGCAGCGGGCGGGCGCCATGGACGTGGGCGCCGCCTGCACCGGCTTCCTCTCCGCGCTAGCACTGGCGGCCGCGCAGGTCGAGGGCGGGCGCTGCGACCACGCGCTGGTGATCGGCGCCGACGTGCTCAGCCGCTTCACCGACCCCACCGACCGCGGCACCGCGGCCCTCTTCGCCGACGGCGCGGGCGCGACCGTGGTCGGACCGGCAAACGGAAGCGGCGGCAGGATCGGCGAGATCGTGCTGCGGGCCGACGGCGCCGGCGCGCCGGCCATCTACGCCGGCCGCGAGGACCAGATGTTCCGCATGCAGGGACACGACACCTTCAAGGCCGCCGTCCATCGCCTGTCCGAGTCGACACTGCAGGCCGCCGACCGGGAGGGCGTCGAGCTGGACGACATCGACCTGTTCGTCTACCACCAGGCGAACGCACGCATCCTGGCGGCGGTCGGCGAGCGCCTGGGACTCGATCGCGAGCGCGTGATCGACTGCATCGACCGCTACGGCAACACCTCGTCGGCCACGCTGCCGATCGCGCTCGCCGAGGCGAAGGAGCTCGGCAAGCTCGAGCACGGCTCGACCGTGCTTCTGGGCGCCTTCGGCGCGGGCTTCACCTGGGGCGCGGGGGTGATCGAGTGGGCGCCGTGAACGGAAGACCGGAGGGCAGCGCGCTCGTGACGGGCGCCTCGCGCGGGATCGGAGCCTCGATCGCACGGGCGCTCGCGCGCGACGGCTGGCCGGTGGGCGTGAACTACCGCAGCGACGCCGAGGGCGCCGAGGCCGTGGTCAAGGAGATCACGGACGCCGGTGGCCGGGCGGTCGCGCTCCAGGGCGACGTCTCCGAGCCGGACACGGCCGAGGGCCTCTTCAAGACGCTCGAGCACGAGTACGGCCCGGTGCTCGTGCTGGTGAACAACGCAGGCGTGCGCGCCGACGGCCTCTCGCCCCAGATCGACGACGACGACTGGCAGAAGGTGATCGATACGAACCTCTCCGCCGCCTTCCGCCTGACCCGACGTGCGCTGCGACCGATGATCCGCGCGCGCTACGGGCGCGTCGTGAACATCGCCTCGATCGTCGGCCAGCGGGCCAACCCCGGGCAGGCGAACTACGCCGCCTCCAAGGCGGGCCTGGTCGCTCTCACCAAGACCGTCGCGGCCGAGGTCGCCAAGCGGAACGTGACGGTGAACGCCGTCGCCCCCGGACTGATCGAGACCGACATGACCGAGGGCATCGGAGACAACCTTCTTGAGCATGTGCCGGCTGGGCGGGCCGGCACGCCGGACGAGGTCGCCGACTGCGTGCGCTTCCTGGCGTCTGACGGCGCCGCGTACGTGACCGGCGTGTGCCTCACCGTCGATGGAGGACTAACCGCCTAAACCCCGAGACATACGCCGCCCCGCGAGCCAGCTTGCGCCGCGGCGAGGAGGAGTCAAATGTCGACCACAGCAACCAGACAAGAGATAGAGCAGCGGGTGTTCAAGGCGCTCGAGGAGTTCGGCGCCGAGCCCGACCAGATCACCCCCGACGCCGAGTTCGAGTCGATGGACGTGGATTCCCTCGACCTCGTCGAGCTTGCGCAGATCGTCGAAGAGGAGTACGGCGTGCAGCTCAAGGGCGAGGACATGGAGGGTGTCAAGACCGTCCGTCAGGCAGTCGACCTGGTGACGTCGAAGCTCCCATGACCCGCACTCCCGTCATCACCGGCGTCGGCGCCGTGACGCCCCTCGGCGTCGGCGCCCGCACCCTGCACGAACGTTGGACGGCAGGGCGGTCCGGGATCGAAGACGGTTTCGGCCGAGCGAGCGAGTTCGAGCCCAAGGAGCACCTCTCGATCAAGGAGGTGCGGCGCTCGGACCGCTTTACCCAGCTCGCCCTCGCAGCCGCCAAGGAGGCACTCGAGGATGCGGGCTGGGACGGCGGCTCGCCCGGCGACCCTGACCGGAACGCCTGCGTGATCGGCACCGGGATCGGCGGGATCGGCACGCTCGAGGACCAGCACATCGTGATGCGCGATCAGGGCGCCGAGCGGATCTCGCCGCTCTCGATCCCGCTCCTCATGGCAAACGCCGCG
>Ga0081538_10005986_pt1 | contig 10823 bp, 10 predicted proteins | sample TabmetS5T2R1_FD_71022 | JGI IMG/M metagenome (GOLD analysis project Ga0081538, IMG submission 71022) | Tabebuia heterophylla rhizosphere microbial communities from the University of Puerto Rico - S5T2R1 | ecosystem: Host-associated > Plants > Roots > Rhizosphere ...
CCGAGGCGTTCCTGTTCGGCCGGCGGACCTACCAGCTCTTCGCCGGCTCCTGGGGAACCTGGCCGGATCCGGGCGGCAACCCCGTCTGGGCGGCGTTGAACACCAAGCCCAAGTACGTGGCATCGACCACCCTCACCGCACCGCGGTGGGCGAACACGACCGTGCTCACCGGCGACCTCATCGTTGTCCACCCCGAAGGGGGTGACGATCCAGGTCTACCGGCCCACCGGCCGCCCGCAGTACCAAACGGCCACACCCGACCGGAACACGCGACGTAGGCGCCGGGCCGGCGGCTATCCGGGTAGCTGGAGGGCCTCCAGGAGGGCCCACACCGGGGACGTCGGGTTGGCAAGGGAGCGCCGCCACGCAAACAGGCTGTCCATGTCGTCTTCCTCGTAGACGTCACCGATGATCTCGGCCTCGCGGCGCTGCTCCTCGGGCCGGGCCGCCACCGCCACCCGGGCGCGCTGCGGGCGCTCGCGGAAGCGGTCCAGGTGCAGGTATCCGGGGCCCTCGGGTAGGCGGTTGCTGTTGAGGTCCAGCCCCTTGCGGAACAGCGGCCGGAGGGCGGTCACCGAAGCGCCGTTGGTAGGCGACGCGGACGGCCAGGCGTTGCTGGAGGGCCTTGCTCGCGGCCGAGAAGAAGTAGGTCCGCTGCTCCTTGTTGGTGAGGATCGTCACCGTCAGGTACAGGACCGAGAACGCCGCCAGCACCAACGGGACCCGGGTCCACGGTTCGCCGAGGAAGGACAGGTCGTCCACCAGACGCCGCTCCCGCTCGCCGGCGTCGTCGCCGTAGACCCACTCGGCGGCCACGTCGGGGGAGACGGCGAGGCGGCCGACCCCCCAGAACAGCAGCAGGGCGCTGAGCCCGACCGGCACGAAGACCAGCGCCTGGTAGGCGGCGATCACCAGCAGCGCGTTGACCCGCATCCGCGGCTTCAGCTTCGGGGCCAGCTTCTCCTGATCGGGAGGTGGGGTGGTGACCCTGAACAGCTCCCGGACGGCGGCCGTCGTGGGCTCGTCCTTGGACGGCCCCTCTTCCCGTATGGCCCGCTGCTGGAGCCACCCCCAGGGTGTGGAGGGACGATTGCCGCCCGGCCCATCCTCGGCGTCGGGCGGGTCCGGGGCCGCCAGATGCCGGCAGGCGTGGCGCAGCTGCTGGCCGGCGAGCAGGGCCAGGACCCCGAGGGTGAGGGTGACCAGCAGCCCGATCAGGAGGAGGAACTTCCTCGTCTCGGTCTCGACCACGATCTCCCAGGTCTCGGCCGTGAGGGCGAAGAAGGCGGAGAACACCAGCAGCATCGGGAGCCCACCGGCGACACCCTGGACGATCTGCATCGCGTCGTCCCTGATCTCCCGCCAGACCCAGACGCCGACCCGGTCGAGGCCGAACCAGACGAACAGGAAGACGAGGGCGACGTAGACGGCGAACAGCAGGGCGGCAGCCGTGCCGAGCCGTATCTCCCGTCCGAAGAGCGGCATGCCGATGCTCGCACCCGCCCTGGCCGGATAGCCGAACAGGCTGGCGGCCAGCAGGGGGGCGAGGAAGAGCGGGTTGCCGGCCCCGGCGAAGATCCGGTCCCAGGCGCCCCGGCCGAGCAGGCGTGCTTTGGCGCCGGGCTCACGCCGGGGCCACGGGCGCCAGCCGCCAGCCAGTCCCGAGCACCAGTTCCGGATGGTGGAGTTGCAGCTCGTCCACCAGGCGGTGGAGGCGGCCGCCGACAGGGCGAAGAGGGTCACGGTCGCCGCCAGCGGCAACCACGCCCGCGCCCACCCCAGCTGCTCCGCCTCGCGGAGGGCGGTGGTCTGGGCGGCGAACATGAGCACCAGCAGCGGCAGGGCAGGGTAGCAGGCGGCGACCCAAGGCGAGGCGCTGCCGGCGCCCGCGACCGTGGGCAGGTACGCCGGCTCCCCAAGGGCGTGGGCCACCTCTCGGCGCTCCCGCGCGTTGCGGGTGGCGAGTGACACCCGGTTGGCGCGGGCGAGGATGTACAGCATGTAGCCGAGCACCGGCGCCGCCAGCGGCACCGTGTGGTCGCCGGGCACGAGGGAGTCCAGGAGCCGCTGGGACTCGATGGCGGTTCCCTGGTCCAGGGTGAGGAGCAGGGCGAAGAAGAGCACTGCGGCGACCGTGAACAGGACCAGGTGGCGGCGGAGACGGGCCACCTTCTCGTCGGTCTCGGTCCAGACGTATCTGGTGAACACGGCCATCGAGGCGAACTCGGCCGCCAGGATGACGCCGAAGTCGACCCAGGCGTCCGACCACGGCGGCGGCCAGTTGCTGAGCCGCGCCAGCCCGACGCCGAGGGCCGCCAGCACGGCCAGCAGCCCCGCCAGACGCAACCCGCTCAGCGCGTCTCGCTCGTGACCTAGCAGCCACCAGACGAACGGTCGCGCCCAGGCCATGAGCGCGACCACCACCGGCGGGACGATCAGCAGCGCTGGGAGCGACTCGAGCTTGGGGGCCGCCCCGATCTCGAAGGCGACCAGCACGGCCAGGGGCAGGACGAGGAACCGCAGCCGGTCCTCGGGCAGGTAGTTGCCGGCGAACTGGGGGACGCCCTGGTCGGCGAACCACTTCTCGACGCATTCGCGGAGCTGGGCGTCGCCCGGCTCGGCATCGGGCTCCTCGTGGGCCGACTCGCTCGCAACACGCTGGTCGACCGACATGGTGCACCCCCCGCGGTCCGGTCGTCGCAGACGAACTGCAGTATCCCGGACGAACGAGCAGCGTCAATCCCTTTTGCCGAAGATTCAGTCGAGTGTGACGAGTATCACAAGCTGACTGTGTTGTGACCGAGAGACCCGAGTCACCGGCGACCGCGACCACGCACCAGGGCAGCCTGGAACGCAGCCAGCAGCTCCGCCAGCGCCCCGCCGAGCGCCTCACCGACGGTCGGTACCCGGCGGCGCCGAACCCGCCCGGCAAGGACCGCAACGATCCCCAGCGCCGAGCCCAACCCGACCAGCAACAGCCACCGCAGCCGCCCCGAGCGCCCGGCCTCCGGCACCCGGCCCCTGGCCCCCCGGAGCCGCGCCGCCGCCGACCTGGCGGGAGGGGCGGCCGCCGCCCGCAACCGGGCCACCGGACCCCGGCCCCGTGCCCGACGGGCACCCCGGTTACCATCGCCAGAGGAACCGAGGTAGTGCCCGTACAGCCGGGCCGCGTCGCCGTCGGACAGTTCCCGGCCCGGCCGGACCGCCGGTGCGTCGCTCACCGCCGCCTTGGGCACGGCCACGACGACCTGCTCACGCTTGCGGGCAGCGCCCGCCAGCGGCACGAAGCTGCGGCGGCGATGCGGGGTGGCCACCAGGGCCCACTCCGGTTGCCCGGTGTCGCGATCCAGGTAGATGTCGGTGATCCTGCCCAGCGGCTCGTCGTCACTGTCCACCGCGGTCAGGCCCGACCAGCCGCGGGCCGACTCGATCGAAGGAAGGGTCATGGCGCCTCCTCTGCGTCCTGCACTTGCGTCCTCACGTCGGCCGCTCCTGGGGCGGGGTCATGGCGGCGGGGCCCTCGTCCTTCACGGCCCCGACACCGGTCTTGAGCTGACGAACACTCTGTCCACTGGTATTGACCAGTTGCGGGGTCGTCCATGACGCAATCCCGGAAGGTCCTCTGCAGCTGTAACAGTCGAACCGTTGGAAGCGCTCTATCCACCAGTGGTGATGTCCCCAGACAGGCAGCCTCATGGTGGACGACCAAGCCGTCCTCGCATTCCTTCAACATCTGGATTTGGCGCTCTCGGCGGCGCTGCGTGGCGACGAACCGCAGCGGCTGCGTCGGCTCACCATGACCCACGCCTTGGTGATGGCCCTCCTCGCCGACCCACAGGAGCTGGACCAGACACTCCGGCAGGCGGCTGCTCACCTCGCCGAGCTGGATTCCTGACCGCATATCGCCCTGGTGATGGCAGGTTGGCCATTTCCAGAGGCAGTTGTGGCGGGCTTGGCCGTAACGGCGGGAAAGCCGGCGGCGTTCCTTAGGACGCGGCATCGCCTGCCGATAGCAGCCCTGACGGCAGCCCAGCAATGTCCGAGGAGCGTGACCGTGGGAATCGGCTTCAGCATCTTCCTGTTCGTTATTGGCGCAATCCTGACCTTTGCCGTGGAGGTCGACACCGGCTCGGGGTTCAACCTCAACACGGTGGGGATCATCCTGATGGTCGGTGGGTTGCTCGGGTTGCTGGTGTCGGTGCTGTTCTGGAGCAGCTTCTCGCCTTGGGGTCGTCGCCGGACGGTGGCCGGAGACACGGTTGTGGAGGAGCGCCGTATCGAGCGCGACCTGCCTTGACGTGATGCCGCGCCGCCTTGCCCTGCTCCCTTCGACCCCTCGTGGACGCCCCGTGCCGTCTCTCGGTTTCCTGGCGGGACTGCTCGGGGACTCCAGCCCCCAGGTGATAAACGCTCTCTACAAGAGTGATTCGTTGCGAGACGACCATGACGCAGACCCCTGGGAGCTTGGAGGCCACGCCCCGGGCGGGTCGGTCCTGGGCGACCACCGCCCCCCGGGTTGACGTCCTGCGGCCGCGGGAGCGATGGGGTTGAGCGCTGGTCAGCCCACCAGCGAGCTGCGGCATGACGACGTCCTGGAGCTGGCCCCGCTGCTGCGGCGGGTCATCGGCGCCCGGGTCCGTGACAGGCAGGTGGTGGAGGACCTGGTCCAGGAGACGCTCACGCGGGTCATGGCGGCCCGCCATCGCCTCGAACCGAGGACCCTTGCTCCGTACGCCGTCGTGACGGCCAGGAACCTGACCAGGTCCCTGGCGACCAGCGAGGACCGCAGCCGGCGCCACGCCCATCGGCTCATCGACCTGCAGGAACCGATCCTTCCCGAGGATGAGGCACTCCGCCGCGAGGAGAGCCGGGCGATCGCCACGGCCCTTGCCAGGCTGCCCCAGCAGGACCAGGAGGCACTGGTGGCCCACGAGGTGGAGGGCACGGACACCGCCACGCTGGCCAGCAGCCGGGACTCCACCCCCGGTGCGATCGCCGCACAGCTCAGCCGGGCGCGGGCCAAGCTCCGGGTGGAATACCTCTTCGAACTGGAGCAAGCTGAACCGCCGACCGCCCGTTGTCGCCCGGTGCTGCTCGCGCTGTCGGCCGGGGACCGACGCCGCCAGCGGGACCTGGACGCCGGTGGTCACCTGCTCGCCTGCAGCTGGTGTGCCCGGCTCAGCGAGCCCCTGCTGGACCGGAGGAGGACGGCGTCGGTGGCCGGTGAGGTTCGGATCCCTATCCAGACCGACGCTGACGTGGTGGGCGCCCGCAAGCAGGGCCGCGAGCTGGCCGCACAGGCGGGCTTCTCGGCGACCGAGCTCACCATCATCGCCACCGCCATCTCCGAGATCGCCCGCAACATCGTGATGTTCGCCGAACGCGGCGAGGTCGTCGTCAGCCTGGTCGGTGAGAACAGTCGTCAGGGAGTGACCGTGGTCGCCCGCGACTCCGGGCCAGGCATCCCGGACCTCGAGCGCGCCCTCAAGGACGGCTACAGCGGCTACGGCGGGATGGGGCTGGGCCTGCCCGGCTCCCGGCGGTTGATGGACGAGTTCGAGATCACCTCGGAGGTCGACAAGGGAACCACCGTCACCATGACGAAATGGCGACGAGACGCGTGATGCTGGCGTGAGGAAGGAGTAGGGAATGGAGACACGCACTCCGGACGAGGTCCCGGTGGTCCAGGAAGCCCGGGAGGAGGACCTCGAGTTGCTGCCTGAGCTGGTGACCCATCTGCGGGATCGCCGCACGGAGCTGCGGGAGCAGTGGGCCAACCGCATCACCAACGCCCATCTGCTGTCGGCCATGACCGATGAGGAGATCTTCTCCATGGCCACCTCGGTCTACGACAACTATGTGGAGGTGCTGGAGACCGGCAGCGTCGAGGCCCTCCAGGCGTATGCCCGCGACCTCTCGGAGCGGATCATCCCCCGGGGGGTGGAGACCTATGAGGTCGTCGGCATCGTCCTGCTGCTTCGCGACGTCCTGGCCCGGTCGCTGTTCGAGAAGTACCAGAAGGACTTCGAGCTGCTGAACCGGGTCCTGGACGCCTACGAGCCGGCCGCCAACCGCATCGCCAACACCGTGGCCGTGAGCTTCGTCCAGGAACGCGAACGCATCATCCGCCAGCAGCAGGACGCGATCCGGGAGCTGTCAACCCCCGTGCTCCAGGTCCGCGAGCGCATCCTGATCCTGCCCATCATCGGGGTCCTCGACGAGCAGCGCGCCAACCAGTTCACCGAACAGCTCCTGGCCGGGATCCGCAACAATCGGGCCAAGGTGGTGGTGATCGACATCACCGGCGTGCCCGACGTCGACTCCGAGGTCGCCAACCACCTGGTGCAGGCCGTGGACGCCTCACGGCTCATGGGGGCCAGCGTGATCCTCACCGGCCTGTCACCGGAGATCGCCCAGACCCTGGTGACCATCGGGGTCGACCTTGGCAAGATGAACACCGTCGGCGACCTCCAGGGCGGCGTCGAAGAGGCAGAGCGCCTGCTCGGGTTCAAGGTCACCAAGTCCGACCCGGTCGAGAACCATCAGCACTGACTGGATGGTCGCGATGCTGGTTTCGATCCTGCGGCAGGGCAGCTACCTGATCGCCTCGATCCACGAGGCGCTGAACGACCGTGAGATCGTCCAGTTCCAGCAGGATGTCGTGGAGCAGATCGGCGCCCACCGCGCCCGCGGGATCATCATCGACGTCGCCGCCCTCGACGTCATGGACTCCTTTGGCTCCCGGACCCTGCTCAACCTCGCCCATGCGGCTCGGCTGCGCGGCGCGGAGACGGTGATCGTCGGGATCCAGCCGTCGGTCGCGTTCGCGATGGTGCGACTGGGCATGGGGCTCGACAACGTCCACACCGCCCTCGACCTCGAAGAGGGCCTCGCGTGCCTGCGGCGGCTGCTCAAGAACGGTGCTCCGTGACCGGAGATGCCTACGAGCGCTTCCAGCGCGACTACGCTCCCGCCTTTCTCCAGTACCTTTCCGAGCGTGGCGAGCGGGGCCGCCGGGCGGCCTACGAGCTCGGCCGGCGGGCGATCGCCGAGCAGCTGAGCGTCCTCGACCTGGCCCGCATCCATCACGGCATGCTCCTGGACGTCCTCAGGACCCACAGGAGCCCCCAGGAGCTGGAGCAGATCGCCCAGGCGGCATCCGAGTTCCTCGTGGAGGCCCTGGCTGTGTTCGAGATGACCCAGCGGGGGTTCACCGAGCTGCTGTCGACACTTCGGCCCGACCAGCAGCCACCGGCGGAAGAACAGCGCCGATCCGGACGATAGCGCCCACTCCGCTCAGGTCCGGTCCGGCCCGCCCGTAGTCGAGGGAACGTCGGCGGCCGCGGCGAGCCCGCGGGCCGCTGCCGGCACGAACGGGCTGTTGACGGTCAACCGTCGCGCCTGGGTCGGGGAGAACAGATAGGTGGTCTCGCCTCCGCAGATGCCGTCCGACTCGCCGGGGAGCTTGATCCAGAGCAGCGCGGCCAGCCCGAGCATGCTCGACCTGGTGGTGGGGGCCTGGCCCAGCGCCTGGCGTCGCGGGTTGCACCACTCGTCGTCCCGGTCCGGCTCGTCCGGGGGAGGGCCGAGGCCGTTGCGAGAGGTGTCGATGACGAACTCGCGCCCGCCGAGAAGGTCGGAGAGCTCCCGCCCCCATTGATAGCTCTGCCTGGTCGTCTGGCGGTTGGCGACGTTGACCGAGAAGCCCTGGGCGTACTGGATGCCGGCGCGCAGCAGACGCTGGGCCATGTCCCCGGTGCTCCGCCAGCGGGCATGCCCGGCGTCCAGGTAGACGTACTGGCCGGCGCCGGCGAGCCGCCTGACCGTGTGCCTGAGCAGGGCCGCCCGCCTGGCGTCGAAGCAGTCGGCGGCGACGGCGTCGGGTTCGACCACGACGGCGGCCCGTGTCGAGCCCAGATGGCCGACGAGCCGGTCGATCCAGCGACGATAGTCCGTGCTCGTGGGGGCACCCTGATCGGATGAGGAGCTGCAGCCGCGGTTGGGGAGGTAGTAGGCAACCAGCACCAGCAGGGCCTGCTGCCGGCGGGCCCGGGCGGCCAGTGCCGGGAGTCTGGCCAGGTCCTGCGGGCCGTTCAGCCAGCGCGCCTGGGGCCGGGTGGTGATCGGGTCCAGCCAGCCGGCGCCCTGCTCGCGTTGCCAGCGGGCGCCCGCCGTCTGGTCGTCCACGAACAGCCGAGCACCGCGGAACGGATGCTGCAAGGGCACGTAGGTGACCGCCGGCCGATCGGGACGCAGGGTGGTGTCCGGGGTGTTGGCGCAGGCCCCGGCCAGCGCCATGATGACGGCGACGGCCAAGACGGCACAGAGTTGTCTGCGCGTCGCTTCGCGGCCCGTCGTCCCCATGGCTACCTTGGCCGCCAGTACCGGCTGACCCGGTAGATCTGGACGCCGTCGTCGCCCGAGCCGAACCGCGCCACCGCCACCGCGTGCTTGCGCGCCTCGGTCACCGTGGGGTACTTGGCCACGCCCGCCGGGGTGGCGTAGTACCAGTTCGGCAGGACCAGGTAGTCGATGCGGCGCAGCTGCTCACGGACCGCCGGGTCGGTGTCGAGCTTGTAGACGATGATGGGCTGGGGGTCGAAGCCGTAGTGGTGGACCAGGTCGGTCCAGATGCTGTCGTGGACAACCAGGACCCGATCCCGGGGGACATTGTTGGCCAGCCACTGGGTGGCCGACCAGAGCGGCGGCTCCTGCCGCGCCTGCAGCATGTCCCGCAGCGTCGGCGTCCAGGAGCCGACCAGCGCCGCGGCCAGGCAGAGCGCCGCCAGGCCGGTCGTCAGGGCCCGCAGGCGCGGGAGCGGCCGGCCGGCCCTCGGTCCGACCGTCAGGGGCCGGAAGGTGGCCAGCCGGCGGTTGCCGGCGACGATCTCGACGGCCCCCACGACGGCCAACGCACTCCAGGGCATCAGGTTCACCACGTGCATGAACGGCACGTAGCCGCCGCGGACCAGGACCAGCCACTGGAGGACCAGGACAAGGACCGCGGGCCGGAGTCGGCGGGCCAGGAGGGCGACGGGGATGGCGACCAGGCCGGCCAGCAGCAGCCACCGGTCGATGCCGAGCCACTGGACGACGGTGTGCGCGGTCGAGCTGGCCGGGTCGAGGAGCGAGCCGCTGGACTCGCGCTCGACCAGCTGCCACTTGGCCGTGCCGAGTAGGCTGTTCTGGCCCGGACGCTCCAACAGCTCACCCTTGTAGAGGGCATACAGCGGGTATATCGCCATCAGCAGCAGCCCGCTGAACCCGGCCACCGCCATCAGCTGCGGACGGTTGCGGCGATCCAGGTTCTGGACCATCGCCCAGACCAGCGCCGGCAGCACCACCAGGGCGGTCTCTTTGGTGAGGGCGGCCATGGCGAACGACAGCGCGGCGCCGGTCGCCGCGAGGATGCTGCGGCGGGGCGAGGCGGCCAGCACGAACGCCAGCAGCAGCCAGGGCGTGACCAGGTTGTCGAGGAACGTCCAGCGGCTGTACATCAGCTCGAGCGGACAGAGCCCGAACAGCAGCACCGCCCCGGCGGCGCCCAACCGGCTGAACTGCAGGCGGCGACCCAGCGCGAACAGCAGCGCGCAGCTGACCAGCTTGGCGAGCAGCATGCATTCGTTGCCGAAGCCGATCGCCGAGTCGTGCCGGTTGAACCCGTTGGTGAGCTTCGACCAGAGCGAGAGCTGGATCCAGCCCGCCGGCGCATGGTCGTAGATGTAGGAGTAGGGCGAGAGGGCCTGCTGGTACTGGAGGGACCAGGCCTGCGACAGATAGGTCCCGGGGTCGTCGACCCATCGGGGGAAGCTCCACATCCCGATGGCGTGGACCGCCCCGACCAGGGCCAGCAGCGGAATCAGCAGGCAGGCGCTGGCCGCGTGCCGCCGGATCCACTCCCCGGCGGCGATCCGCGCCTGGCGACGCAGCGACAGCCCTTCTCGGATGTCGGTGAGGTCGGGTAGCTGGACCGAGGTCATGAGGGCTTCTCGGCCATTGCCGGTTGCCGGGCCCTGGGCGATGTCGTACCGAGGTGGACGCCCTCGTGGCGGGTCTTGACCCAGTCGTTCCGGCCGAGCGCGAACCGGGCCGTCGCCCACACCGCGGCCACCGACAGCACCACCTGGAACGGATAGGCGCCCAGCACCAGGCCGGCGTAGTCGCGGAGCCGGACCCGCTCGCCGAAGGTCTGCCCGAACTGGGCGAGCAGCACGACGTCGAGGAGGATGGTGAGCCCGCTGAGGGCCAGTGGGACCGTGGCCAGCAGCGTGAGCAGGACCGGGGCCTTGTGGAACAGGGCCAGGCCGAGGGCGACCGGCGCCAGCAGGCCGGCGGCGGCCTGGAAGAACTGGAAGCCGAGGACATACACGGCCAGGACCCGCTGGCTGATGGTGGGGAGCTGAAGCCAGTCCCTCTCGGCGAAGACGTGGATGAAGCCCTGCATCCACCGCACCCGCTGGCGGATGAAGCCGGCCAGGGTGGCCGGGGTCTCCTCCCTGGTGACCAGCTCCTCGATATAGACGACGTCGACCTTGAAGCCCAGGACCGAGGCGAGGATGCCGATCTTGCAGTCCTCGGTCAGGCAGTCCTCGTCCCAGTAGCTGCCGTGTCGCCGGTGCAGGGCCTCGAGGAACTCGCGGCGGAAGAAGACCGTGTTCCCGCCGAGCGGCATGACCCTGACCGCCGCCTGGAGCTTGAGGCGGGACTGGAACCACTTGAAGTACTCCAGCACGTTGGCGACCCGCCACCACGCGCTGGCGTGCGCCTTCCACCACCGACGAGCCCTGCCCAGCCGCCCCGACGGGAGCGGCAGGGGGCGCGGG
>Ga0081538_10005987_pt1 | contig 10822 bp, 7 predicted proteins | sample TabmetS5T2R1_FD_71022 | JGI IMG/M metagenome (GOLD analysis project Ga0081538, IMG submission 71022) | Tabebuia heterophylla rhizosphere microbial communities from the University of Puerto Rico - S5T2R1 | ecosystem: Host-associated > Plants > Roots > Rhizosphere ...
GCGCGGGGCCAGCCCGCCCGCCCCCCCGGGCCCCGCCGCGCCCCCCACGCCCCGGTCCTCGCCGCCGTACCGGCCGGTCAGGTCGCGGGTGATCGCCGCCGAGACCTGGGGATCATCGTCGACCGTCAGAATGGTCGGTTTGCTCATGGGGTCGGCCTTCGGGAGTCTCGCGCCTTCCGAGCAGACTGGAGGACACTGGAACCGGCAGCGCAAGCATAGAGGCCACGCCATGCCAGAGCAGCCGGATCGGGGAGATCGCCATGCGACCAGCCCGCAGCCTCACCGAGCTTCTGTTCGGCCCCGCCCTGACCGTCACCGCCTGGTCGGATCAGCCCAACCGCCACCAGACCGGTGCGCCGGCCAGGCCGGCGGGCAGCCACCCGCGGGCCCACGGCTGGTTCCTGGGGCTCGGCCTGGGCGGGCTGGCGACGCTGCTGACCGGGCTGATCTGGGACGCCGGCCTGCACGCCCGCGACCCCGAGCTGGCCCATCGCGAGGGCCTGCTCACCCTGGCCAACCCCGGGCACCTGCTGCTGTTCCTCGGCATCGTGGCCGCGACCACGGGGATGGCGGGGGCGGTCTGGGCCCGGCTGGGGCTGGCCTCGGACCCGCGCTGGTCGCGCCGGGCCCGTGCCCTGCTGCTGCTCGGCATGGCCTATGTGACGGCCCTGTCGGTGATCTCTCTGAGCCGGGCCGCGGTCGCCGAGGCGGCCGCCCACCAGCACGAGGGCGCCGGGCACGCCCACGCCGCCGGCCATGTCCACGCGGCCGGGCTCGACCCGGCCGGGGCCGGCCCGGGCCACGCGGCCGGCCATGACCACGATGGCCAGGACGCGACCGGCTCCTGCCAACCCACCGCGTCGCAGCTGCTCGCGGCCGGTGCGCTGGTCGCCGACACCAGACGGGCCTTGACCCGCTTCGCCGACCTGCCCGACGCCCTCGCCGCCGGCTATGCGCCGCACCGGCGCAGGCCCCAGGCGGTCAAGCACTACTTCAACGCCGCCTACGTGACCGACGGTCGGGTGCTGGATCCGGCCCGGCCGGAGGGGCTGATGTATGCCTTCACCGATCGCGGGCCGGTGGTGGTGGCCGCGGTCTATCTGATGAACCGCGCCGGCGAGCCGGGCCGGGCGGTGGGTGGCTGCATGACCCGATGGCACGGGCACGACAACCTGTGCTCGAGCGATCCGGCCCAGGGCCGGATCACCGGCGTGCGCGCCAAGAGCGGTCGGTGCCCGCCCGGCCAGGTGCCCTGGGCGACCCCGCTGATGCTGCACACCTGGGTGATCGACATCCCTGGGCCGTTCGCCCGCAACGTCAGCGCCGGCGCCGTCCTTCGTCAGCTCCGCGCCACCCCACGCCCGTCCCCGGCGTGAGCGATGGCGACGTCAGGTCACGTTGGCGATGATCAGGGCATTGACGGTGGCATTGTAGGCGTCGTCGCGCGTCCGGTCGGCGACAATGACCACGGCCTCGATCTCGACGTCGTTGCCGGCCGTGTCCAGCCTGCGGGTGCGAACCTGCATCCGGTCGAGGTTGTTGTCGCCGGAGACGAAGTCGACCGTGAATCCCTGGACCGCGACCTCGGCGCGCTGGACCGTGCCGCCAAAGGACACGGTTCGCGTCTCGGTCTGCGTCCCTTTGACGTTCGAGAAGTTGATGCTGACGGTCTCGAACTCTAGCGCCATGAGGCGACCTCCTGGTTGCTACGAGCGGGTCCTGACGAGTGGATGCGGGCAGCCGTTTTCGACCTCCTTTGGCTCGACGTCCCTGCTCGCGGACAGCCGGAGATCTCCGGCTCGCGATTTGAGGTGTGGACCGCCGCTCAGGTTCCTCGCCGAGGGAGCCGCGTCGTGCCTTCCTCGACCAGGAATACGAGGATGTTCATTCGACCGACCGATTCGCTCCGCTGGGCCATTCGAGAGCCTAACAGCTACCGCCAGACTGGACAAGCAGTAAGATTTGGACTTCCTACCGATTACGATCATTGGGACCACGGCTCCCCGCTCACGCCGCCGGCCAGTCGCGGGCCGCCGCTTCGGCAGCTCGCGCCGGGTCGTCGGTCCCGGTGGCGGGCCGCAGGTTGCCCCGGAGCACGCGGAGCGCGACACCGGGGCGCAGGAGCGACCGGGGCGGCGCGACCAGGCCGGCGACCCGGGCGAAGGCCAGGGCCAGGCGGCCGTCGTCCGCGGCGGCGGCGTGCAGCCGGGCCAGGTAGGCGTTGGCCAGCCTGGTCTTCGCGGTCCGGTGCCCCTGGACGCCCGGGAAGACGAGGTCGCCGCCGGCCGCGATCTCCCAGGGCACGTCGACGGCCCGGGCCAGGTCGCGGAGCAGGCGGCGCGGCTCCGGGCGGGCGCCCCGGCGGAGGTGGCGGCGGAGGGTGAGGGCCTCGAGCGCGGCCACGCTCATGCCCTGGCCGTAGATGGGGTTGAAGCTGCAGATGGCGTCGCCCACGACCAGGAAGCCGTCCGGGAAGCGGTCCAGGCGCTCGTAGCGGTGCCGGACGCTGGCCGGGAAGCGGAACGGGACCGGGTCGTCCAGCGGCTCGCCGTCCCGGATCGCCTGGTGGATGTCGGGGAAGCGGAGGGAGCGGGCGAAGGCCAGAAAGTCGTCGGGGTCGGTGGGCGGGAAGTCGCCGAGGATGCCGGCCAGGGTCACGATCCAGCGACCCTCCTCTTGGGCCAGCAGCGCCCCGCCCCGCGGGTTCTGGGGCGTGGGGGCGTCCAGGACCGCCTTGTCGCCGCCCAGGACGTCGGCCGGCAGCCGGTAGGTCCGGGTCGCGTAGCCGAGCCTGACCCGCACCTCGTCCCGCTCCGGCCGCGGGTAGCCGAGCGCCTCCAGCCACACCGGGGCCCGCGAGCCTCGACCGGTGGCGTCGACCACCAGGTCGGCGTCGAGCGCCTGCTCGGCGGCGCCCGCCTGGCGGAGCACCCGCGCCGCGGTGACGCGGCGGCCGTCGGGTGTCGCGGCCAGGCCGACGATGTCGCACCCATCCAGGAAGGCCACGTTGGGCAGCGCCCGCACCCGGGCCCGGACCCGGGCCTCGAGCAGCGGCCGGCTGACGCCCACGCCCACCAGCCCGGATCGCACCTGCCGGAGCAGGTGGCCGTTGACGTACCAGCGGCCGTTGCCCAGGATGTCGCCGCTGGTGGCGCCGTGGGCGACCAGCTCGGCCGTGAGCCCACAGAACAGCTCCTCCAGGGTCTGCTGGCCCCGGGACAGCAGCCCGTGGAGGTGCCGCCCCTGGGGGACGCCGCGCCGCTGGGCGCCCGCCTCCGGCAGCTCGTCCCGGTCGACCACCGTCACCTGCCCGTAGGCGTCGGCCAGCACCCGGGCCGCCAGCAGCCCGGCCATGCTGGCCCCGAGCACCACCGCCCGCTCGCCGTTCCGAGGGATGCTGTCGGGCATGGGCGTGCTCCTTCTCATCGCTGCCAGCGAGGATGCGCGGTCCGGCCCGTTCCGGCAGTGCCGCCAGGCACCGGACCCATGTGTCATACGTCACGCCCGCGCCCGGGGATGGCTCCTAGGTGAGCGCGTTCGCCCTCGCGACCTGACCGAGCCAGGTCACGCTCGGCTTGGGGGTCCGGGCCTGGGTGGTCCGGTCGACCGCGACCAGCCCGAAGGTCGGCCGGTAGCCGTGGGCCCACTCGAAGTTGTCGAGCAGGCTCCAGTAGGTGTAGCCGCGCACGTCGACCCCGTCGGCCAGGCAGTCCAGGACGCTCTCCAGGGCCCGGCGGACGAACTCGACGCGCTGGCGGTCGTCGTCGGCGGCGATGCCGTTCTCGGTGACCAGCACCGGGGCGCCGGTCGCGGTGGCCGCCCGGCGGATGGTGGCCCCGAGGGCCTCCGGCCAGAACTCGTAGCCCATGGTGGTCAGGGGAACGCCCGGCTCGGGGTCCAGCATCCCCTGGGGCCCGAAGCGGTGGCGGGTGTAGGTCTGCACGCCGATGAAGTCGTCGCCCTGGGCCGCCGCCAGGTACGGGTCCTCCCAGCCGGCCCGGTGCGCGGCCAGGACGTCCTCCCCGCCGGCCATCGCCTGGTCGTCGGCCATGGCCAGGGTCAGCCCGACCGGTACCGCGGCGGTCTCCTTGATCGCCGCCGTGGCCTTGGCGTGGGCGTCGGCGAACACCTCGTTGGCCCGCCGGCGCCGGTCGGGGTCGCGCTCTCCGGGCGGGAAGCGGCCCTGCAGGTAGCCGGCGGTGGCGACCACGTTCGGCTCGTTGAGGGTGCAGGCTCGGGCCATGGCGTCGCCCAGGTGGGCCGCCGCCCGCCCGCAGAAGCGGGCGAAGCGGTCGGCGGTGGCCGGCTCGGCCCAGCCGCCGGCCGCGGCCACCCAGCGGGGGGTGGTGAAGTGGTGGAAGGTGACCACCGGCTCCAGCCCGAGCTCGCGGCAGCCGGCGCACATGGCCAGGTAGTGGTCCAGCGCCACCCTGGAGAGCTCACCCTCCTCGGGCTCGATCCGGCTCCACTCCAGCGAGAACCGGTAGCTCCCGAAGCCGAGGTCGGCCAGCAACTGGAGATCCCGCGGCCAGCGGTGCCAGTGGTCGCAGGCGTCCCCGCTCGGCTCCGCGCACCCCGACCCAGGAGTGTGCTCCCAGGCCCACCAGTCGTTGTTCCAGTTGCCCCCCTCGACCTGGTGGGCGGCGGTGGCCGTTCCCCACACGAACCCCTCGGGGAAGGCGCGCCCTGGTGATGTCATGCGCGGAACGTATCGGTCCCGCCATGCCGCCGTCCAGCCGCTGATAGCACGATATGAACCTCACATAGGACAAAACGCGCCCTGGATGCCCTGCTGTGGCCAGGGTGCCCGGGCACCTACCGGGGGCGGGTCCTGGACCGGGCGGTGCGCCGCGGCCGGCCGGTGTCCAGCCACCGCTGCAGCTGCTGGGTGGTGTCGGCGAAGCGGCTGCGGTAGGTGGTCGCGCTCAGGCCGAAGTGGGCCTTGAAGCGGCGGGCGAAATAGTTCTGGTCGGGCCAGCCGACGGAGCGGCCGACCTGGGTCACCGACTGGTCGGTGTGCAGGAGCAGCCCGGCCGCCGTCTCCACCCGCCGCCTGGCCAGATAGGCCATGGGGGGCATCCCGGTGGACGACTTGAACAGCCGCAGCAGGTAACCGGGGGACAGGTGGAGCCGGGCGGCCAGCTCGCCGAGCGTCCATTGGTGGGTGAGCTGTGAGTCCAGCAGCGACATGGCCTCGACCACGGCCGGATGGGTCGGTCCGGTCGGCTCGACCAGCCGGTCGCGGTCGGCGGCCACGGCGCGGGCGAGGTGGCCGAGGACCAGCGTCAGGTGGCTGATGATGTCGCTGCGGTACAGCCCGAGCCGCCGGGCGCGGAGCCGGTCGAGCGCATCGAGATGGACCAGACAGTCCTGGAGCGCCGGAGCGTCGAGCGTCGTGATCAGCATGCCGCGCCGTCCCATCGACAGCGGCCCGGTCCAGAGCAGGTACCCGAGGAGCGGGTCCTCCCGGGTCCAGGCCAGCTCCCGGTGGAGCAGCTCGGCGCTGAAGCAGCAGTTGTACAGCTCCAGGTGCCCGGTGTCGTAGCCGTGCCAGACTCCGGGACGCAGGAACACGACGTCGCCGGGCCTGAGGTGCTGGCGGCCGGCCAGGGACCGCTGGACCGCCTCCCCTCCGGTCACGACGGCGATCTCGACGAAGCTGTGGGTGTGGTCCTCCTGCTGGTCCTCGTGGACCCAGGGGCCCGCGTAGGCGAGCAGGCCCTCGGTGAAGTACGCCCGACCCTTGGGGGAGATCGCCACCGGGTTCTCTCTCATGACCAGAGGGTACCGCGACGTCACCGTCAGATCATTTTGTGCTATGAGCGGGTCCTACGGTGCTATCGGCGAGCGCGCCACGGGCCCATCATCCGGCGTACGCCCGGCCTGCGCCGGGACGCTGCCAGCGGGAGAGGCCATGGGCCATGTTGCCGCTCCGACGGCGGTGCGCTTCGAGCACCGGACCGACGAGGACCCCGTGCTCGGGATCGGGACCGCGACCCCGCGACTGTCCTGGATCGTCCCGGCGGCCGCTGCCGCCTTCGTCCAGGAGGCCTACGAGGTGGAGCTCGCCCGGGCCGGAGGGGCGCCCGAGGTCGTCCGGGTCACGGGCGGGGAGCAGGTGCTGGTCCCCTGGCCGGCCGCCCCATTGACGTCGCGGGAGCGGGTCCGGGTCCGGGTGCGGGTGAGCGGGGCCGGCATGCGCTCGGACTGGAGCGATCCGGCGACGGTGGAGGCCGGGCTGCTCAGGACCGAGGACTGGACGGCCCAGTTCATCAGCCCGCGCGAGCTGGGCGGGCTGGGCGCGCCGGCGCCCGTGCTCCAGTCGACCTTCGACCTGCCCGATGGGGTCGTCAAGGCTCGGCTGTACGCCACCGCGCATGGCCTGTACACGGCCTGGCTGAACGGGCAGCGGGTGGGCGACCAGCTCCTGGCGCCGGGATGGACCAGCTATGGCCACCGGCTGCGGTACCAGAGCTACGACGTCACCGACCTGGTCCGCGCGGGCGGCAACGACCTGGCGGTGCTGCTCGGCAACGGCTGGTACCGGGGACGGCTGGGCTGGAACGGCCGCCATGCCCACTACGGGGACCGCCTGGCGCTGCTCGCCCAGCTCGAGGTGACGACGCCAGACGGGAAGGCCCTGCGCCTGGGCACCGACGACTCGTGGACGGCCCGCGAGAGCGGCATCCTGGCCGATGACCTCTACGACGGCCAGCGGACCGACCTCCGCCCCCGGACCGGGGAGCGCATCGACGCCGTCGAGGTCGTCGACGCCGACCTGCACCGCCTCGTCGCGCCGGACGGCCCGCCGGTGCGGGTCACCCAGACGCTGCCGGCGGTCGCCGTCTTCGCCTCGCCGTCCGGCGCCACGCTGGTCGACTTCGGGCAGAACCTCGTCGGCTGGGTGCGGCTCCGGGCCCGGGACCAGGCCCCGGGCCACGAGGTCGTCGTCCGGCACGCCGAGGTCCTCGAGCACGGGGAGCTGGGTGTCCGGCCGCTCCGGAGCGCCGAGGCCACCGACTCCTACCTGCTGGCGGGGGCGCCCCTCGAGGTGCTCGAGCCGAGCCTCACCTTCCACGGCTTCCGCTACGCCGAGATCCGGGGGCTGCCCGACGTCCGGGCCGAGGACGTCGAGGCGGTGGTCGTGGGCTCCGACCTCCGGCGGACGGGATGGTTCCACTCGTCGGACCCACTGCTCGACCGGTTCCACGAGAACGTCGTCTGGGGGATGCGCGGCAACTTCGTCGACCTGCCCACCGACTGTCCCCAGCGCGACGAGCGGCTGGGCTGGACCGGTGACATCCAGGTCTTCGCGCCGACCGCCAGCTTCCTGTTCGACAGCGCCGGCTTCCTGAGCTCCTGGCTGGCCGATCTCGCCGCCGAGCAGCGGCCGGACGGGTCGGTGCCCCTGGTCATCCCCGACGTCATCGAGTCGCCGCTGCCCGCGGCGGCGGCCTGGGGCGACGCCGCGACGCTCGTGCCGTGGGTCCTGTACCAGCGCACGGGCGACGTCGGCCTGCTGGCCCGGCAGCTGCCGAGCATGCGCGCCTGGGTCGACTACATCGCCGGACTGGCCGGCGCCGACCGCCTCTGGACGGGTGGCTACCAGCTCGGCGACTGGCTCGACCCGACCGCTCCCCACGACGCCCCGTTCGAGGCCCAGGCCGATCCGGACGTGGTGGCCACGGCCTACCTGGCCCGCTCGGCGGAGGTCGTGGGCCGGGCCGCGGCCGTGACCGGCGACGCCGACGTGGCCGAGAAGTACGCCCGCCTCGCCGGCGAGGTGCGAGACGCCTTCGCGCGGGAGTATGTGACGCCCGGCGGGCGGGTGCTCAGCGACGCTCCGACGGTGTACGCCCTGGCCCTCGAGTGGGCCCTGCTGCCCACCGACGACCAGCGACACCATGCCGGGGACCGCCTGGCCGACCTGGTGCGGTCGTCCGGCTTCCGGACCAGCACCGGGTTCGTCGGCACCCCGCTGATCATGGACGCCCTGACCGGCTCCGGCCACCTCGACGTGGCCGATCGGCTGATGCGCCAGACCGGCTGCCCCTCCTGGCTGTATGCGGTGACGATGGGGGCCACCACGGTCTGGGAGCGCTGGGATGCCATGCTGCCCGACGGCCAGATCAACCCGGGGCAGATGACGTCGTTCAACCACTACGCCCTGGGCGCGGTGGCCGACTGGCTGCACCGCACGTTCGCGGGCCTCGCGCCGGCGGCGCCCGGCTATCGCGAGCTGCTGGTCCGCCCGGCACCGGCCCGGAGCCTGACCTCGGCCTCGGCGCGTCATCGCACGCCGTACGGCGACGCCGAGGTCTCCTGGCAACGGTCCGAGGGCCAGCTCCGGCTACGGGTCGTCGTCCCGGTCGGCGCCACCGCGAGCGTGCACCTCCCCGGGCGGCCGGAGCCGGTGCGCGTCGGCCACGGCACCCACACCTGGCGGACGGCCGATCCGGCGGCGGAAGACCGCCCGCTGCCGGCCCAACCGACCGTCCGCGACGTCCTCGACCACGAGGACACCTGGCGGCAGGTGGTCGCCGCCGCCGTGGAGACGGGGGTGGTCAGCGACGAGGCGGAGGCCGCGGCCCGGCTCCAGGTGTTCCTCGACGCGCCGTCGAGCCGGCTGGTCGACGCCCTCGCGCTCAAACCGCCCGGCCTGGCCAGAGGCCGCCGGGCTCTCCATGCCCGGCTGGACCACCTCCTGCCGCCCTAGCCGCCCCCGCATCGAACTTCAAGCCCGATCCAAGGAGGTACGCATCATGAGGTTCGCCAGGTCCTGGCGGCCGGTCACGCTCATCGCCGCCACCCTGTCCTGCATCCTGGTGCTCGGCGCCTGCAGCGCCGGGAGCCTTGGCTCCAGCGACGAGGACGCAGGGACCACCCTCACCTTCCTCGTCGACAACGCCGACGCCAGCGTCAAGCCGGCCCAGGCGCTCGCCGAAGCCTTCCACGCCAAGCATCCCGATATCACCGTCCAGGTGCAGACGCGCCCAGGTGGCAGCGAGGGCGACAACATCGTCAAGACGCGGCTCTCCACGGGCGAGATGACCGACGTCTTCCTCTACAACTCGGGCTCCCTGTTCCAGGCCCTCAACCCCAAGCAGAACCTGACCGCGCTGACCGGCGAGGCCTGGGTCAACCAGCTCGAGGACATCTTCAAGCCCGTCGTCTCGGTGGAGAACGAGCTCTACGGCGCCCCCATCACCGGCTCGTCCGCCGGCGGCATCCTCTACAACCGGAAGGTGTACGAGCAGCTGGGTCTGCAGGTGCCCACGACCTGGGCCGAGTTCATGGCCAACAACGCCAAGATCAAGGCCGCCGGCATCGATCCCGTGATCCAGAGCTATCAGGACACCTGGACCTCGCAGCTGTTCGTCCTGGCCGACTACCACAACGTCGCGGCCACCGACCCTGACTGGGCCACCAAGTACACCAACGGCCAGGTGAAGTACGCCCAGGAGCCGGCGGTCAAGGGCTTCCAGCGCCTGGAGGAGGTGCACAAGGCCGGGTACGAGAACAAGGACTACCGGTCCATGAGGTTCGACGCCGGGATGAAGCTGCTCGCCTCGGGCAAGGGCGCGCACTTCCCCATGCTCACCTTCGCCGTGGGCACGCTGGCCGCGTCCGACCCCGACCGCATCAACGACGTCGGGTTCTTCGGCCAGCCGGGTGACGACGCGTCCAAGGCCGGGATGACGATCTGGATGCCCGCCGGGCTCTACATCCCCAAGTCGACCGAGGGCGCCCAGCTGGAGGCGGCCAAGAAGTTCGTGGCCTTCGTGGCCAGCACCGAGGGCTGCGACGTGCAGGCGAAGGCCTACCCGCCGGCCGGCCCGTTCATGGTCAAGGGCTGCCAGCTGCCGGCCGACGCCCCCCAGGCGATCAAGGACGTGGTCGCCTACGTGGAGCAGGGGAACATCACGCCCGCCCTGGAGTTCTCGTCCCCCATCAAGGGGCCGGCCCTCGAGCAGATCACCGTCGAGGTCGGGTCGGGGCTGCGTTCCGCGGCCGAGGGGGCCGCGCTCTATGACAAGGACGTCAAGAAGCAGGCCCAGCAGCTCGGCCTCGAGGGCTGGGAGTAGCGCTGCCACCGACCTCCGACGAGGGGATCACGATGTCCACCGAGGTGAAAGCGCCCGAGGCGGTCAGGCCGGCGGTCACGGCGCCGCCGGCACCGCCGGCCCGGAAGAAGAAGAGCCCCTACCCCTACTGGTTCTACCTGCCCGCCGCGGTCGTCTTCCTCGTCTTCTTCGTCGTCCCGACCTTCTCGTCGTTCTTCTTCAGCCTGACCCGCTGGGACCTCACCAGCTGGGAGTTCATCGGCCTGGAGAACTTCGTCAACTTCTTCCAGGAGTCGGCGCTGCTCACCGGCCTCAAGAACACCCTCATCTACGGGGTCGTCACCTGCGGGCTCAAGGTCGTCCTGGGGATGGCGTTGGCGCTGCTGCTCACCTCGCCCATCATCGCCAAGGGGTTCCTGCGCTCGGTGGCCTTCTTCCCGGTCCTGGTCAGCACCATCGGCGTGGGCCTCACCTTCCAGGTCCTCATGGACCCGTCGAACGGCCTCATCAACAAGTCACTGGGTGTCATCGGCATCGAGGGCCCGGCCTGGCTGGTGGACCCCAGGTTCGCCCTGCTCTCGGTGGCCCTGGTGGACGTCTGGAAGGGCGTGGGCCTGGCCACGGTGATCTTCATCGCCGGGATCGTCTCCATCCCGCGTGAGTACTTCGAGGCGGCCGCCGTCGACGGCGCCTCGGCGTTCCAGAGGTTCCGGCGCATCATCCTGCCGCTGTCCAAGCCGGCGACCACCACCGTGATC
>Ga0081538_10005988_pt1 | contig 10819 bp, 12 predicted proteins | sample TabmetS5T2R1_FD_71022 | JGI IMG/M metagenome (GOLD analysis project Ga0081538, IMG submission 71022) | Tabebuia heterophylla rhizosphere microbial communities from the University of Puerto Rico - S5T2R1 | ecosystem: Host-associated > Plants > Roots > Rhizosphere ...
AAGCCGCAGACGCGGTCGTAGGCGGCGAGCCGCACGCGGTCGACCCCGACGCTGCGCTCGAGCACGCGGTCCGGCAGCTCGCTCGGCCGCCGCAGCGAATGGCGCGCGATCCGCAGCGCCCTCATGCGCCGATCAGGCTCTGGCCGCAGACCCGCACGACGTTGCCGTTCACGCCCGCCGACCCCGGCGCCGCCAGCCAGGCGACGGTCTCCGCCACGTCGACGGGCAGGCCGCCCTGGGCGAGCGAGTTCAGCCTGCGCCCGGCCTCGCGGGTGGCGAGCGGCATCGCGGCCGTCATCCGCGTCTCGATGAAGCCGGGGGCGACGGCGTTGATCGTGGCGCCGTCCAGCTTCGGCGCGAGCTCCTCCACCACGCCGATCACGCCCGCCTTGCTGGTGGCGTAATTGGCCTGCCCGCGATTGCCGGCGATGCCGCTGACCGAAGACACGCAGACGATCCGGCGCACGCCGGTGAGCGCCGCGTTGATGCGCTCGATGCTCTGGAGGTTGACGGCGAGGACCGAGTCCCACTCGTCCTCGCTCATGCGGGCGAGCGTGCGGTCGCGCGTGATGCCGGCGTTGTGGACGACGATGTCGGCGCCGCGGTCGGCGATGATGGCCGGCGCGCGGTCCGAGGTGACGTCGACCTGGAGCGCCGTGCCGCCGACCGCGTTGGCCACGGCCGCGAGGTGCTCACCCTGGGCGGGGACGTCGGCGCAGATCACGTGTGCGCCGTCGCGCGCGAGGACCTCGGCGATCGCCGCGCCGATGCCGCGCGAAGCGCCGGTCACGATCGCCGTCCCGGGGTCCGGCGGATCGGGCGCCGCGGCGCCCACGCGGATCACCTGGCCGGACACGTAGGCCGAGCGGCCGGAGAGCAGGAAGCGCAAGGTCGACTCGAGGTCGGCCTCAGGCGCCGCGTAGACCAGGTTCGCGGTGGCTCCGCCCCGCACCTCCTTGCCGACCGAGCGGACGAAGCCCTCGAGCGCCCGCTGGGCGACGCCCTCGCCGCTGCCGATGACGATCAGGCGCCCGCTGATGTCGCGGATCACGGGCGAGAAGAACTCGTAGACCTCGCGCAGCTGTGCGGTGCCGGTGATGTGCGAGGCGTCGAAGATCCCGGCCGCCGGCCGCTCGCCGCCGAGCACGAACCCCATGCGCTCGAGCAGCTCGCCGAGGCGGCCCTTGCCGCCGAGCAGCACCGGGCCGTCGAGCAGCGCTGGGCCGCGCTTGAGCGGGGCCGGCTGCGGGAGCCCGAGGCGACGGGCCATGAAGCGTCCCGGCGGCGAGCCGGTGAACTGCTGGTAGCGGTCCGGCATGTGTGATCACCTACCCGGTTGAAATCTCAAATGAACGGGAACGTTTGGGCCTGATGCCAGAGAACATAGCCATCCTCGGGGGCAACCGGATCCCCTTCGCGCGCTCGAACGGGCCGTACGCCGAGGCCTCGAACCAGGACATGCTCACCACGGCGCTCGACGGGCTGGTCGCGCGCTTCGGCCTCCAGGGCGAGCGCGCCGGCGAGGTCGTCGCCGGCGCCGTGCTCAAGCACAGCCGCGACTTCAACCTCACGCGCGAGTGCGTGCTCGGCTCGGCGCTCGACCACGCGACCCCGGCCTACGACCTCCAGATGGCCTGCGACACCGGCCTGCAGGCGGCGCTCGCCGTGGCCGGGAAGATCGCGCTCGGCCAGATCGAGTGGGGGATCGCGGGCGGCGTCGACACCACCAGCGACGCCCCGATCGCGGTCAACGAGGACCTGCGCCACGTCCTGCTGGAGGCGAACCGGACCAAGGGGCTCGGGCGGCTGAAGCTGCTCGGCCACCTGCGGCCGGGTCAGATCGTGCCCGAGATCCCGCGCAACGCCGAGCCGCGGACCGGGATGTCGATGGGCGAGCACCAGGCGATCACCACCGAGCGGACCGGCATCACGCGCGAGGCCCAGGACGAGCTGACGGTGGCCAGCCACCAAGCGCTCGCGGCCGCGTACGAGCGCGGCTTCTTCGACGACCTCGTCACCCCCTACCTCGGGCTCGAGCGCGACCAGAACCTGCGCCCGGACACGAGCACCGACAAGCTGGCCAAGCTCAAGCCGGTGTTCGGCGACACCATGACGGCCGGCAACTCGACGCCCCTGTCCGACGGCGCGGCGGTCGTGCTGCTCGCGAGCGACGCCTGGGCCGAGGCGCGCGGCCTGCCCGTCCTCGCGCACCTCACCTACTCCGAGACCGCGGCCGTCGACTACGTGCACGGCGAGGAGGGGCTCCTGATGGCGCCGGTCCAGGCCGTCCCGCGGCTGCTCGAGCGCGCGGGCCTCACCTTCCAGGACTTCGACCTCTACGAGATCCACGAGGCGTTCGCCGCGCAGGTGCTCGCCACGCTGAAAGCGCTCGGCGACATCGACCGCAGCAGGCTCAACGTGGCCGGCGGCTCGCTCGCCGCCGGGCACCCGTTCGCAGCCACCGGCGGCCGCATCCTCGCCACGGTGGCCAAGCTGCTGGCCGAGCGCGGCGGCGGCCGCGCGCTGGTCTCGATCTGCGCGGCCGGCGGCCAGGGCGTGGTGGCGATCGTGGAGCGCTCATGAGCTACGGGTTCTCCCTCACGCCCGCCCACCTCGACCTCGTCGAGCGCACGCACGCCTTCGCGCGCGACGTGATCCGGCCCGTCGCCGCCCATCACGACCAGGAGGAGGAGTTCCCGTGGGAGGTGCTCGAGGCGGCCGCCCGGGAGGGCTTCTACAACCCGCTCTTCTACCGCGACCTGATCGGCGATCCGACCGGACTGTCGCTGCCGCTGTTCATGGAGGAGCTGTTCTGGGGCTGCGCGGGGATCGGGCTCAGCATCGTCATGCCCGCGCTCGCGCTGTCGGCGATGGCGCAGGCCGCGACGCCCGACCAGCTCCTGCGGTGGGCGCCGGAGTGCTTTGGCGAGCCGGGCGACCTCAAGCTCGCCGCGCTGTGCGTGAGCGAGCCGGAGGGCGGGAGCGACGTCCGCAACCTGCGCACCCGCGCCCGCCGTGACGGCGACGAGTGGGTGATCGACGGCCACAAGATCTGGATCGGCAACGGCGGCATCGCGAACGTGCACGTCGTCAACGCCACCGTCGACCCCTCGGCCGGCCACCGCGGCCAGGCGCTGTTCGCGGTGCCGGGCGGGACGCCGGGGCTCGAGCTCGTGCGCAAGCTCTCCAAGCTCGGCTGCCGGGCCTCCCACACGGCCGAGCTGAAGTTCGACGGCTGCCGGGTCCCGGCCGAGAACCTCCTCGGGGGCGACGAGAAGCTCGAGCGGCGGCTGGCCGAGGCCAAGCGCGGCAACGGGCGCTCGTCGACGCTCGGCGCGTTCGAGCAGACGCGGCCGATGGTGGCCGCGCAGGCGCTCGGCGTCGCCCGCGCGGCGCTCGAGTTCGCCTGCGAGTGGGCGGCCGAGCGCGAGGCGTTCGGCGAGCCGATCCTCGACAAGCAGGGCATCTCCTTCCCGCTGGCGGAGCTCGCCACCGACCTCGACGCGGCGCGGCTGCTCACCTGGCGGGCCTCGTGGATGGCGGCGCAGCGGATGGAGTACCACCACGCCGAGGGGTCGATGTCGAAGCTGCGGGCGTCGGAGGTCGCGGTGCGGATCACCGAGCAGGCGGTCCAGGTCTGCGGCGGGTACGGCTACGTGCGCGACCTGCCGGTCGAGAAGTGGTACCGCGACGCCAAGCTCTACACGATCTTCGAGGGCACGAGCGAGATCCAGCGGGTGGTCATCGGCCGCACGCTGGTCGACGCGGCGCCGCCGCTCCACCACCGGCTCCCGACCGACGGGCCGGGGCTCGGCCGCGCGTTCGGGCGCGGGACCAAGACGCGCGCGGTGGTGGCCGGCAAGGCGATGCAGGTCGCGGCCAAGACGCCGCCGTCGCTGATGAAGCTGCCGATGAAGGTGATCACGCCGCCGCAGAAGGGCGGCTAGTACCGGTGTTCGGAAGGACGTGCGGTCGCCTGAACCGTGCGTACTTGCGAACGCCGGTACTAGGTCTCGCCGGTCCAGTAGTCGACGTGGCTGGAACGCGGCGACATGTGGATGTCGCGCTCCCCGTCGGGCCAGACGCCGAGCTTGTCGCTGTCCGGGAAGACGGCGACGGCGGGGCGCTCGTAGGTCGACACGATGATCACGCGCGCGGTCTCGTCGCCGCGGTTGGTGACCTTGTGCGCGCCCTCGGGACCGTTGGGGAAGCACACGAGGTCGCCCGGCTCGAGCGTGTCCTCGCCGTTCGCGTGCCGCAGCGTCGGCCTGCCCTCGAGGACGAGCAGCCATTCCTCGGCGCCCCACTCGTAGTGGTAGGGCCACGTGCTCTCGCCCGGCGGGAGCTCGTAGACCGTGCCGGCCATGCGCGCGGCCCCGATGACCGGGCCGAAGCGGGCGGTGCCGGCGCGGTAGCCGGCCGGGCGCTCGTCGGCATAGGTGAACTCCGGGGTGAAGACGTTGAAGCGGCGCATGGCTAGACCTCGCCCTCGTAGTAGCCGACGCCGCCGCTCTCGCGGCGGACCATGATGTCGTCGCTGCGGTCGCCGCCGGTCCAGACCCCGATCTTGTCGGCGTCGGGGTAGATGGTGACCGCGGGGTGCTTGACCGTCGAGAACATCAGCACCCGGACGGTCGTGTCGGTGGCGTTCGTCACCTTGTGGGCGCCGTCCGGGCCGACCGGGAAGAACACGAGGTCGCCGGGGCTCAGCTCGTGCTCGCCGTCGGGGGCGCGCAGCACCGGCGCGCCCTCGAGGACGTAGAGCCACTCCTCCTCGGCCCACTCGTAGTGGTACGGGCAGATGCTCTGGCCCGGCGGGAGCTCGTACAGGCTCGCCCCGGTCTGCTGGGCGTCCCAGTCGCGGCCGGGCCGGATGAGGCCGGCGCGGTAGCCCTCCGGGTCGTCGGTGTCGAAGCGGAAGTCCGTCGTGTGCAGGTTGAGCCGTCGCATGGCGGCGATTATCGGGCTGTTCCCCGTCAGGCGCGGCGGAACGCGGCCACCCCGCGCTCCCAGGCCGCCTGGAGGTCGGCTCCCTCCGGGAAGCGGCCGTTGAGCTCGAGGATCGTCATGCCGTGGGCGAAGGCCCACAGCGCGCGGGCGGCGTCGGGGTCGCCGCCGACGGCGTCGACGATCGGCCGCGCGGCGCGGTCCTCGACGCCGGGCTCGAGCCGGTCGCGGGCGAGCGGGCGCTCGGTCATCAGCCGGTACAGATGCGGGTGGCGGGTGGCGTAGTCACGGTAGGCGTGGGCGACGGTGCCGACCGGGTCGTCCGCGGTTGCGGCCGTCTCGAACACCCCCGCCCACTCGGCGAAGCCGGCCGAGATCAGCGCCGCCTCGAGCGCCTGCTTGTCGGGCAGGTGCTTGTAGATCGAGGGCGCCTTGATGCCGAGCCGGTCCGCGATCCGCCGCATCGAGAGTCCGTCCGGCCCCTCGGATTCGAGCAGCTCGCGGGCGACCGCGACGATCTCCCGCGCCCGCGGGCTGAGCTCAGGTGCGCTGGAAGCCATCGCGCGTGCGGAGACCGTATCCGGCGACCCGGTCGACGGCGATGTGCAGGCCCCACGCGAGGGCGCCCACGAGGTAGCCGAGCGGCAGGAACGCGACGGCGATGACGGCGAACGCGACGGGCGCCGCGAAGCGGTGCAGGGCGTTGTAGAGCGGGACCGCGCGCGGGTGGAGCTGTCCTTTGGCGAGGCCGGTGCCGGCGCCTGCGAAGAGCGCGAGGTCGGGGGCGGCGCCGAACGCGAAGAACTGCCACCAGCCCGTGTCGTGCTCGAGGAGCACGTAGAGCGCGGCGGCGAGCAGGCCGGCCGCGAGGGCGGCGTACGCGGGTCGCGCGGGCGCGCGACGCCGCGCAGCGTCGCGCCGTCGGTCCTCCTGGCGCGGGGTGATCGTGGCGGCGGCGGGCATGTCGTTCTCCTTGATCTGGGCTAACACTGTTAGCTCAGTGTAGCTAACAGTGTTAGCTGAGTCAAGGGTTCAACTGCGCTGGGTAGGGAGGCGGGGTGCATTTCGTTCCGCTCTCCGTGCGCGGGGCAATGGGCGGAACGTTTCGCACCACAGAGGTGCATTTCGTTCCCTTCGAGATCGTGAACCCGGTGCGGGGAACGAAATGCACCGCCTCCCCCACCCAGCCGAAGTTCGTCCCGCCGCTGTCCTCCTACAGTCTCTGCCGATGAGCACCGCCCTGCGCTTCCCCGACGGCGGCCTCGCCGACCTGCGGGCCTGAATGCGCGTCCTCGCCCTCGCCGACAAGCGGCCGCCCGTGGACCCGGCGGAGATGGCGCGCCAGATGAGCGTCGACGCCGTGTTCTGCCTCGGCGACCTCGACCGCGCCTGGATCGAGTCCCTGATGTCGCTCGAGCTCCCGCGCTACGGGGTGCACGGCAACCACGACCCGGACCACATCCTGCGCGAGCTGGAGATCGAGGACCTGCACCTGCGGCGCACGCAGACTCACGGGATGACGATCGTGGGCTTCGAGGGCTGCGTCCGCTATCGCCAGGGCGCGACGCACCAGTACACGCAGAAGGAGGCGTCCAAGCTCGCCCGCCGGCTGCCGGCCGCCGACGTCCTCCTCTGCCACTGCCCGCCGCTCGGCATCAACGACGACCCGGAGGACCCGGCCCACATCGGCTTCGAAGGGCTGCGCGACTGGGTCGACGAGCACCATCCGCGGCACGTTCTGCACGGTCACACGCATCCGTTGCCGGGGCAGACGATCAACCGGTACGGGGACACGTTCGTGCACTGGATCTCGGGCGCGAAGGTGCTCGACCTGCGGTAGTGAGCCGGGCGTCGGACTGGGCGGAGCTGTGCGCGCCGATCTCCGCGCCGGCCTGGCGGGAGGTGGCCGCAGCGACCGAGATCGGTTCGGGCACGCGGGTGCTCGACCTCGGCTGCGGGACCGGTGAGTTCTGCCGCGTCGCGGGCGAGCGGGGCGCCGACGTCGCCGGGATCGACGCCTCCGAGGACATGCTCGCCCTCGCCCGCCGGACGGCGCCCGAGGCCGACCTGCGGCGCGGCGACCTCCAGGACCTGCCGTGGGCCGACGGCACGTTCGACGTCGTCACCGCCTTCAACGCGCTCCAGTTCGCCGGCGACGAGCACACTGCGCTCCGCGAGGGGCGCCGGGTCGCCCGGCCGGGCGGCCTCGTCGCGGTCTGCAACTGGCGCGGGCCCGAGCACAGCGAGCTGCTGAGGGTGACGCGCGCGCTGCGCGGCGCGGCGCCGCCGCGGCCCGGTGAACCGCCAGCGGCCGGCGAACCGCCGGCGCCCGACGGACCGCCGAGGCCCGGCGAATCGCGCGCGCCCACCACCCGACCAGGGCCGGCGGCGCTCGGCGAGCCGGGCGTGCTCGAGGGGCTCGCTCGTGCGGCCGGGCTCGAGCCGGTCGCGGACGGCGAGGTCGCGGCGGTGCTCGAGGTCGCCGGCCTCGACTTGCTCGAGCGGGCGCTGACGGCGACCGGCATCGCGGACCCGGCGATCGAGCGGCTCGGCCGCGACGCCGCCAGGGCGGCGATGGCCGACGCGGCCGAGCCGTTCCGGCGCGCCGACGGGTCGTACCGCTTCGACAACGTGTTCCGGTACGTCGTCACCCGCGCGTAGCGTCCGGTTCTCATGCGAACATGTGTTCGCATGAGCAGCCAAGGCAGTCCTTACGCCCGTTTCCAGCGCGCCCTGCGCATCGGCCGGCTCCCGCTGGTGCGGGCGGCCGCCGCCGAGCTGCCGCGCATCGACCTCGACGACGCGCTCGCGATCTGCCTGCTGATCGAGGACCAGGACGCCCAGCGCTTCGAGCGCGCCGCGGTGCGCTGGCTGGCGCGCCTGAGCCTCGAGGTGCCGACCGTGCGGATCGAGGACCTGCGCGCCGGGCTGCTCGCCTTCGAGGCCCTCCCCGAGAACCCGCACGGCGCCCGCCAGGCCCTGGCCGAGCTCTGCGAGCGCCACGGGTTGCGCCGCGCCGCTAGGGGGCTCGCCATGGGCTGACCGGACGAGAGCGCGCGGGCGGTCGCGCGGCCGTCAGGCGCGCAGCGCGGCGAGGCGGCGGGTGAGCTCGTCGACCTCGGCCGTGCGCTCGGCGAGGGCGAGCTCGGCGCGGCGGCGCTCGAGATACTGCGCGAGGTGCGAGCCGAGGGCCTGGAGGAGCCGGGCGAGGCCGGGATCGGGGTCGCGCTCCTCGCGCGAGAAGAAGAGAATCGTGGCGAGGACGACGCCGGCGCGCGCGACCGGGAGCGCGAGCGCGGCGCGCACGCCCGCGGCCTTGGCGGCGGCACCGCGGCGGAAGAGCGGATCGTCCTCGAGCCCGGTGGCCCAGATCGGGGCGCGGCGCGCCCATGCCTGGCCCTGGAGCCCGTCGCCGACCTCGAAGCTCTCCCCCGTCCGCGCGGCCTCGAGCGCCTCGAGCCCGGCGCGCCGCTCGCCCCACGCGTCGGTGCAGACGAGCACCTCGCGCTCCGGGTCGAGCGTCCACAGCTCGGCGAGGTCCCAGTCCAGCGTCCGGCACAACGCGGCGAGCAGCTCGCCGACGACGTCCTCGAGCCCGTCGGCGCCCGCGAGCACGTCGACCACGGCCAGCTCGGCCGCCTCGTACTGCTGCGTGCGGTGGCGCTCGGTGACGTCCTCGATCACGCCGGCGATCCCGATCGGCCGGCCGGCGGCGTCGCGCGCGAGGTGCGCGCGGACCTCCGCCCACCGGGTCACGCCGTCGGCGGTCAGGTAGCGATGGCGGAGCCGCGCCGAGTCGGTCGCCCCCGCGGCCAGCGCCCCGAGCACCTGCGCGTGCGCGGCGCGGTCGTCCGGGTGCACCCGCTCGGCGGCCGGGCGGCCGAGCGCGTCCGCGACCGGGATGCCGGTCCAGCGCGTCCAGCTCTCGTTGAGGAACGCCCAGCGGCCGTGCAGGTCGGTCGAGAACACCGTGTCCCCCACGCTCTCCACCACCGAGCGATAGCGCTCCTGGCTGGCGCGCAGGCGGCGCTGGACCTCGAGCGAGTCGGTGATGTCGATCCCCGACCCCACGGCCCCGATCGTCCGCCCGGCGGCGTCCCGCACGGGCCGCGCCGAGGCCACCACGTTGCGCAGTCCCACGCCCGGGACCTCGATGACGACGTCCTCCCCGTCGACCACCTCGCCCTGCAGTGCGCGGAAGAGCGGCACCTCGGCCGCCGGCAGCGGCGTCCGCGCGTCGGCGGCGCGCAGGCCGAAGTGAGCGGGCCAGTCGAGCGGGTCGACGTCGAGCAGCGTGCCGTCGGAGAACTGGTGCAGGCGCCCGTCGGCGTCGCAGGCCACGACGTGGTCGGAGAGCTGGTCGAGCACACCGGCGAGGAAGCCGCGCTGCGCCTCCAGCGCCCGCTGGAGCGCGAGCTGCTCGGTGACCTCGCGCAACACGATCATGCCCGCGGTCACCGCCCCGCGTGCGTCGCGCACCGGCACGTGATCGACTACGTAGTGCGCCTCACCGCGCAGCCCTGGCCAGTCCTGGCTCGACGGCTCGCCGGCGAGCGCCGCACGGCAGCGCTCGAGCACCCCCTCGACCCGATCCGGCGGGATCACGTCGGCGATCGCGCGGCCCTCGATCTCCTCGCGCCGCCACCCGTGGGCCTGGATCGCCGACCCCTCGAGCAGCGTGAAGCGGAGCTCGCGGTCGTAGAGCAGGACGGAGACGTCCGGCACGTGGGCGGCGAGCAGCTCGTACGGCCGGCGCGCGGCGACGGCGGAGGCAGCCGCCCGCCGCAACCGCCAGGCGAGCACGAGCGCGGCGAGGGCGACCGCGCCGAGCAGGACGGCGGCGACCGTCATGCCGAAAGCGCCCGGCGAATCGCGATCTCGGTCGGCGCGAGCGCGTCGGCGAGCTCCTCGACCGAGGCGGCGACATCATCGCCCTCCGCCGTCTCGATCGAGCGGCACAGCGTCGCCATGAACGTCGCGCCGATGTTCTGGCAGCTCCCCTTGAGCTTGTGCGCGGCGCGCCTGAGCTCGTCGCCGTCGCCGCCCGCGGCGGCCACGCGCAGCTCGTCGAGCAGCGGCGGCGTGCTGCTGAGGAAGAGGTCCACGAGCTGATCGACGATGTCGCCGTAGTCGTCCCGGAACGTGCGCATGCGCGCCTCGTCGATCAGGGCGTCGGCGGGCGACGAGACCTCGGGCTCCACGGCGGTCGTCGGGGCCGGGGCGAGGCCGAGCCAGCGCTCGAGCACGCCGTCGAGCGCCTCCGGGCGCAGTGGCTTGGAGAGGTAGTCGTCCATGCCCGCCTCGAGGCAGCGCTCACGGTCGCCCTTCATCGCGTGCGCGGTCATGGCGATCACGGGGAGCCGCACGCCGTCGCGCTCCTGGGCGCGGATCCGTCCGGTCGCGGCATAGCCGTCGAGGTTCGGCATCTGGCAGTCCATGAACACGGCCGCGTACGTGCCGTGGGCGAGCTTGGCCAGCGCCTCGGAGCCGTCGTTGGCGAGGTCGACCGCGAAGCCGCGCTTGCTCAGCATCGTCTCGATCACGAGCTGATTGACGGCGTTGTCCTCCGCCACCAGCACGCGCACGGCGTCGGCGGGCGGCGCCGGCGCGCCCGCGGCAGGGACGACCTCCGGCGCAGCCTCCACCCCGGCGTCGGCCTCGCGCACCGTCTCCAGCAGCCGCGCGCGCCGCACCGGCTTGGTCAGGTAGGCGGCGATGCCGAGCTCACGCGCCCGGGCGCGGTGGTCGCCGGTCGAGGTCAGCATCACCAGCCGCGCGCCGCGCAGGCTCGGCGCCTGCCGGATCGCGGCCGCGAGGTCGAGCCCGTCCATCTCCGGCATCTGCGCGTCGAGGACGACGACCTGGGACGGCG
>Ga0081538_10005989_pt1 | contig 10818 bp, 10 predicted proteins | sample TabmetS5T2R1_FD_71022 | JGI IMG/M metagenome (GOLD analysis project Ga0081538, IMG submission 71022) | Tabebuia heterophylla rhizosphere microbial communities from the University of Puerto Rico - S5T2R1 | ecosystem: Host-associated > Plants > Roots > Rhizosphere ...
GGGCCAAGCTGCTCCTCGCCCATCTTGTCGTAGAGGACCGACCCGGTCTGGAAGTCCACGATATAGAGGTGCTTGGCGTTGGTCGCGATCGGTTCGGCGGCCGCGATCGGCGACAGCAACGGCGCGGCCAGCAGGGCCAGGGCAGCAAGAGTTCGACGCAAGACCATGGTCATCACCATTCAAAGACGCGGCATCCGCCGCGGAAATTCCGCCAAATCCATCCGAGCGTCAAGCAGCGCCCTAATCCACCACGATGCGCGATTCCGGGTGGCCGTCGGCGATCATGCGCTTCAGCGTCTTGTCGGCCTGTTCCACCGAGGCGATCGGACCGATTCGGACGCGATAATATTGCTGCTGTTCCACCCGGATGGGCGTGACGCGGACCGGCCCATATTTCCGCAGCTGCCCGCCCAGCTGGTTGGCATTGGATTGGCGCAGGAAAGCACCGGCCTGGATATAGATGCTGGTCGGCTTGACCGGGACCGTGACCACCGTGCCGTCGGGCTGCGGCGGCGCCACCGGCGCGACGTCGACGGTCGCTTGCGTGGTTGGCGCGGGCTTGGCGCCGGGCTGCGGTTGTCCCGCCTGTGGTTTTCCTGGGCTGACCTTCGATCCGGCGAGCGGCGCGAGTCCGCCGCCCGTCACCTCGCCCACCGGCGCTGCCTTGGGCGGCGGCGGAACCTGGTCGCCGCCCGAGCGCGAGGCGAGCGCGGCCAGCTGCTGGCTCTCCTCCGGCATGATGTCGACGCGCACCCGCGCGGTGCCTTGCTGAATGAACCCGAGCAGCTGCGCGCCGCGCCGCGTCATGTCGATCACGCGCCCGGCCTCGAACGGACCGCGGTCGTTCACGCGGACCTGGATCGAGCGGCCGTTCTCGAGGTTGGTGACCCGCACCATGGAAGGCATCGGCAGGGTCTTGTGCGCGGCTGTCAGGCCGTTCTCGTCGTAGACCTCGCCGTTGGCGGTGCGCTTGCCGTGGAAGCCGGGGCCGTACCAGGAGGCGATGCCGGTCTCGCTGTATCGGTAATCGGCCTTCGGATAGTACCAGACGCCGTTCACCTGGTACGGCTTGCCGATCTTGTACGGCGCCGGCTTGGCCGGACCGGGGTTGGTGATGACCTTGGCCTGGTCGACCACCAGCTTGCCCTCCGTGCAGCCGGCGAGCAGCGCGGCGGAAGCCAGCAGGATCGGCAGGACATGGCGCCTGATCGTCAACACCTTCGTCCACATGATGTCGGTCGGCCGGTCGGAACTCGGTTTCAGGAATCGCCCCCAGGAAAGCCGCGGGCAGGCTAAAGGCGACGCCCGCTCCGTGCAACTCACGCGCCCTTGAAACGCCAAAAGCCGCGGAATCCCGCGGATTTATGGGACGGAATTGTGGCGAAATTGGAACCGCCGTGGCCGCCGGCCGCGACTCGGGGCGCAGGGGCGGTGCTTGACCCCGGATCGCTCCCTACCCTATCTGACCATTCGCGGGATGGGTGGCCGAGCGGTTTAAGGCACCGGTCTTGAAAACCGGCGTGGGGGCAACCCCACCGTGAGTTCGAATCTCACCCCATCCGCCACCCTACGCCTTCGGCTTCGGGTTGGCAGGCCACTAGGTGGACTGCCACCGGAAGGCGATTAGGCGTAGGAGTGTCTCCCGTAGCTCCGCAGGAGCGAAGGGAGACTGGTGCAGCATGTGGTACGTGTATTTTCTCGAATTGAGCAATCGTGATGTCTATGTCGGCTCGACCAATGATCTCCGACGGCGATATGCGTCACACGTCGCTGGAGACGTCAATTCAACCAGCGCCTATAGACCGCTAACCCTAAGAACTTATATCGCAGTGGGAACCGAGGAACACGCGCGCAAACTTGAGAAGTACTTCAAGTCAGGTTCGGGGAAAGCATTTGCTCGCAAGAGATTGTGCCCAGAGCCAGCGTACTTGGCATGACAGTCGTCTTCTGGCCCTCGTGGACGTCGCGCGCTATTGGGTCACTGTTGGCTTGTCCACGAGCTTCTCGATCAGTCGCCTGAGGTCGGACGGAGTGGTATGGCCGGCGACGACCTCGTGATAGCCGATCCCTGCCCGTCGCAGCGCCTCCTTCTTCACCGCATCGCGCGCCGCCGCGGTGCCCTGATGATGTGCCCCGCCCTGATACTCGATGGCGTGCCGAGGCTGGCAGTCCTCGTCCATCAGAAGCAGGTCGACCCGTTTCGAGTTGATGCAACTGTAGGCGATCGCATCCTTGCAGCGCAGAACCTCACCCAGCGATACCTGCGCCATCACCTGCCATCCCGGATTGCAACTGATCACGATGCGATCGAGTTCTTTGAAGACGCGCGCTTCGCCTTTGTTGAGGAGCGGTTGGATCGTAAAGTCTGCAGCCATAACAATTCGCAACTGATCGACAGCATCGGGTTGCTTAGGTGCTGCTGCATCGGTCTTCGCGAGCCATGGCCCACGGGCAAGGTCGGCGCCGTTGCGCTTTCCTTCCCACCGCCAACGATTCCTCTCTCGCCACGATTGCCGTCGCATCGTGGACAAGAGACGTTCGACGAGCATGCCAGCAAGGGCGCCGACCAGTAGAACAGCGACCAGCAGGTGAGGTTTTTCAATGAGCGCAACAATCTCAATTGGCATGTTGGCCACCTAGCATCGCCAAGTGGCCAACCGAACGCGCTCTGCCCAATGATCGCATCCGCCACATGGAGAGCCCCCGGTCCCACGAGTGGAGTTGAACAATTAAGCTTCGCACATGAATGGCGGCAACTGCAACGGGCGCAGCCGCCGCGCCGTCATACCCGCCCCAAGGATTTCGTGACCGGAGTTATGCCCGCTGCGTCGTGTGCTCGCCGCCCGGCTTGGAGATCTCGCCGAGCGCCTTGTCGGTCTTCTTGCCGCCGGCCTGCGCGATGTCGCCGAGCGAGATGATGCCGACCAGCCGCTTGTCGCGATTGAGGACCGGCAGGCGGCGCACCTTGATGTCGGCCATGTTCTTGGTCACCTCTTCGAGCTCCTGATCCTCGAAGCAATAGTCGACATGGTCGGTCATCACGTCGCGCACGCTGGTGTCCGGCCCCTTGCCCTTGGCGACGCCGCGGCACGCGATGTCGCGATCGGTGATCATGCCGACCAGGCGATCGTTCTCGCCGACCGGCAGCACGCCGGAATCTACCTCGGCCATCGCCTGCGCGGCCTCGCGGATGGTCTGGTTCGGATTGGCCAGCCGGACGTTGGTGCTCATGCTTTCTTTGACTTTCATAGCTGCCTCCTGATGGATGGAATTTGTCTTCGCAGCAATTAACCGGTCAGCGCAGGCGATGTTGCGGACCGTCGGTTCGAGACGAGCCGCGTCGTTGATTGTTGACGATAAAGGCCAAGGAATACGGGATCTCGTCATGATCACGCTCTTGATCATCTTCCTGATCGCGCTCGCGCTCGTTGCCGGCTATCTGCTGTTCTTCGCGCATTGATCCGGCGAGAAGGAATGCCGCCGCGGGCGTGGGCGGTTTCACTGCAATTGTTAACGGGCCGATTCCGAGCCAGGAGCTGGCGAGCGTCAGCGGTCCTCTTCCGCGGCGATCGCCTGCCCGATCGACAGCAGGGTGCGGTGCGACACCGTCACGCGGTGGCCGCGGTCCATCCGGCGCCAGGCATTCAGCCTGGGCGCATTGCGCGGATTTGCGACGAAGGCCGCCGGCAGCCCGAATTCGGTCCGTAGCAGCGCCTTCGTTTCGACTTCGTGCTGCGTGCCGAACTCGATCTCCGCCGCCGGCAGCGGGCGCAGGAAGCTGAGCTTGAGATAGACCGTCGACTGGTCGATCAGAGTCTGCACATGAGCCGCCATCTTGGCAGCCAGCTCCGCCGTCGCCGCCGGACGCCCCCCGCGCGGGGCGTGCTTGATGGCGTCCGCGCCGGCGCGCAGCAGATCGCGGTCGACGAACTCGGTGACATGGCTCATCAGGAGCGAGTAGAGCCGCCCGTCCGCCGCCAATTCGACCAAGTCGGCGACGACGTCGCCGAGCTTCGCGCCGGCCTTGGTGGCAAATAGCAGCTCGCGCGGGACATCCGCCCCGGGTTCGCTCATGCGCAGAACGCGCGGTGACACGATTGCAGTGCTCCGCCGGAACCGCCGCCGCGGCGCGGCCGAGGGCGCCACCTCGAGGTTGGCAAAGGTCGCGGCCGCGTTCGCCGCATCGGCCACCTGGTCGGTGGCGCAGGCCGCGATGATCATGTTCGCGACATGGCGCGGCTCCTGGCGCGCCCCGCCCCGCCCGCGCCCGCCGCTCGCGACCAGGCGCGCTTCCCTGAGGTTGCGCGCGATCAGCTGCATGGTTTCCGGCCGCTCCCCCAGCAGGAGCGCCATGAGATTGGCGAGATGGCTCAGCGTCAGCATCCGGAATGGGATCGCAAATCAGCTACAATATCGGCAGTATAATAGACTTTTAGTCCGTTTCAAAGACGGAATAATGCGCCCGGACGCTCGCCGCTGACCTCAGCCTTGTTTCGATGGAAATGCCTCGGCGATCACCTTCGCGATCAGGGCGGCGACCTTTTCGAAATCGTAGGGCTTCGGAACGAACGGGATCCGGCGCTGATCTGCGAGCGTCGGCATCACCGCCCGCACGCCCGAGGTGAGGATGACCGGTATGTTGGGATGATAAGCGTTGATCCAGACCGCGAGCGACAGCCCGCCGGTGGCGCCGGGCAGGTCGACATCGCTGAACACGAGATGAACGGGTGGGCCGGAGGACAGGACCGTCGCTGCCTCGATCACCGTCCCGGCCTCGATCACGTGATAGCCCTTGCCACGGATATGATCGGCAGCCGACACGCGCAGAAGGGCATCATCCTCGACCAGCAGAACGGTCCGACGCTCCTCCCCTGCAACCTGGTCCGCCGCTGCCCCCATATGCACCCTCCTTCTCCGAACGGAGAACCCGTTGGAGATTGAATTAGTTCCCAAAAAATCAACTGAGCTTGGGCCGACGCTTTTCGAACAATAGCTTCAAACGGTCAACGATCAAATCCGGATGATAGGGCCGCTTGCGTGGCCCCTGCTCGCACAGTTCGCCGGCCTTCTTGGCCGTCATGGCAAAGCCGGTGGCCAGGATGACCTCGATATTGGCGAAGCCTACGCGGATTCGCTGGGCCAGGGCGAAGCCGTCGATGGCGCCCTGCAACTTAACCGCGGACAGGATCGCATCAACCTTGACGCCGGCGCCGAGGATGCTCAGCGCCTCTTCGCCCGTGATGGCTTCCACCACGCGGTAGCCGCCTTCGCGCAAATAGTCGGCGACGGTCATGCGGACGAGAACATCCGGCTCCACCACCATCACGGACTCAATGACGCTGCTTCCAATATCACCTGATCGTTTGGACATACCATAACAATGCCTCGTCGGAGCGCATGTTCCGGGCGAGATGGCGGGAACAAATGACGGAAAGACCGCGGAGAAGTCCACGCCGGATCGCTCCGCTCGCGTACCACCAGCGAAGTGAATCGGCTTCGAAGTCCTGCGCTAGGCTGCGCGCTTGCTGCGCTTGCGAGTCGATTTGCTGCGAGCGGCCGGGCGTCGCTTCGGTGAGGCGCGCCCCTCGCCCTTGCTGGTGCCGCGCAGGCTCGCCTTCAATGCTTCGGTGATATCGACGATATTGCTCTCGCGCTCCGGCTCCTCGGCGAAGACAACCTTCTTGCCCTTCTGCTTGGCGGTCACCAGCTTGCGCAACGCGTCCTGATAGCGGTCCTCGAACATGTCGCGGTCGAACTTGCCGCTGATCCGCTGGATCAGCGTCTCGGCCATATGGAGGTTGTCCTTGTCGACCTTCACATTGTCGATGTCGTCAAACGCCTCCTCGGGCTTGCGGATCTCGTCGGGGTCGCGCAGCGTCACCAGCATCATGCCCCTGCCGCGCGGCTGGATCATGACCGGGCGCTCGCGCCGTCCGATCACCGCATGGCCGAGCCCGACCACCTTCTTGGCGTCCAGCGCCTCACGAATGGTGGCGAAGATGTCGACCGTGCTCCTGGCGCCCTTGCCGCGGGCGTCAGGCTCAAGCAGGTAAGGCTTCTCCCAATACAGCCAGTCGACCTCCTCGATCGGCACCACGCGCTCGATGTCGATGACGTCCGAACTCTCGATCTTCAGCTTGTCCAGTTCCTCATTCTCGACCGTGACGTATTTCCCCTTCTCGAACTCATAGCCCATCACCGTCTCGTCGCGGTCGACCACGTCCTCGGTTTCGGAATCGATCATCTGCATGCGCAACCGGTTGCCGGTCTCGCGGTTGAGCTTGTGGAACCGGATCTTGTCCCGCTCGGTGGTGGCGGGCGTCAGACTGATCGGGCAGGTCACCAGTGCCAGCCGAAGCTGGCCGCGCCAGAATGGCCGGGCCATCGCGGTCCTCGTCTTCCGTTGTCTAGCAAAAACACGATAGGCCATGCAGGCGTTCCGGGATCGCGCGGATCTGAACAAAGGGCGAACCATGCCTCGGGGCGCATCCGCCGGATCGCCGCTCCCATGACCGCGATCACAGTTACGTGCAGGCGTTCGGGGACCATCGAACCGAGCCGAAGGTCAGGCGACCCAGCAAGCGGGGACATCGAAATCTTCATGCGCGAGGTGGCCTATGGCCAAGTCCTTCAAGCGGTTGCTTGACCGCGACGATCTTTTCCACTCTGGCAGCATCGACATATTCATCTGGACAAAGCCCCCGGAACCGGCGCTCGGCCCCGGGGACGTGTTGAATCCCGGCCCGCTGCCACCCCTGTTCACCACCGGCCATGACAATGTGAACTTCGCCGACGTCGGGCCCAACGACTACGATCCGGCCAGCTACTATGCGGCCCTGCGCGGCAACGATACCGTCGTGCTGCCGGCGGACCAGGCCAAGGCCATGGCCATCGGCTACAACGCCGCCAACACGTTCCATGGCAACGACGGCAACGACTTCATCGTCGGCGGCGCGTTGAACGACCGCATCAACGGCGGCAATCACAACGACCGCGTGTTCGGCAATGCCGGCGACGACATGATGGTCGGTAGCTACGGCCACGATCAGTTGTTCGGGGCCACGGGCAACGACACGCTCTACGCCGGCGAGGGCCTCGACTATCTCGATGGCGGCAGCGGCGATGACCTCATCCTGGCGGCGGAGGACGACGAGTTCCTGCTGCCGCTCCTGTTCGACATCCCCGGGCCGTTCATCGAGACTGGAAGCTTGTACGAGGACGAGATCCACGCCGGCTCCGGCAACGATGTGATCTTTGCCGGCGCGTCGGACATCGTCTATGCCGACGGCGGCAACGACATCATCCACCTTGTCAACTACACGCCGGCGCCGGGTGTCGGTGCCGGCTGGGCGGTGGGCGATGCCGGAAACGACACCATCCTCGGTTCAGACATGGAGGATTGGATCTTCACCGGCAGCTACAACTACTTCTGGGGCCAGGACAAATGGAATCCCCTGGTCGAGATCTTCCTGGGCGGCTTCAACGACGTCGTCGATTCCGGCGGCGGCGACGACTGGATCACGACCATGAATTACTGCAACGCCAAGGTCGATACCGGCGACGGCAAGGACGAGGTCTTCACCGTCGGCCTTTGGGACGTCATTGCGACGGGCAGCGGCGCCGACCTCCTGACGCTCTATGGCGGTGCCTGCACGGCGAACCTCGGCGACGGCAACGACGTGCTGCGGATGATCAGGGCCGCCTATGACAACACCAACGTCTCCCAGGTCACCCTCGGCGCCGACGCAGATGGCGTCTATTTCGCCACCAACGAATGGTTCACCAACGGCGACCAGCAGTCGCTGGCGCGCGCGCCCTGGATCCTGGATTTCGACATCACGGAAGACCAAGTCACCCAGATCGACGTGACCAACCTGGACGACGCGACGCAGTCGTTGAATGCCGACTACATCCAGACGGTCGACATTTTGGGCGGCAGTGCCTTGATCTATGACGATCCCCTCGACAACAGCCTGGACTTCTGTTTCGGCCGGTTCAAGGGCGTCAGCGCCGAGGACTTGCAGACCAACATCGATACCTACACGTTCTTCGCATGACGAACGTAGGCGGCAAGCAGCCGGTCATTCTTGCCGCCATTTTTTGGCTGCATGCCGCCTTTCCGTTCCGTATAACCGATTGATAGCGCATCGCGAGGCGGCGATCGGGGGCGGATGGACGGGGCTTATCTCGGCATATTCATCGATACGCTTGTCATCCTGACGGCCGCGGTCGTCGGGGCCTCGCTCGCCGAGCGGCTGAAGCTCAGCTCCATCATCGGCTATCTCGCGGCCGGATTGCTCATCGGGCCGGCTTTCCTCGACCTGATCCGGGACGTGCACGCACCGCAGGCCCTGGCGGAGCTTGGCATCGTCTTCCTGCTCTTCACCGTGGGGCTGGAGCTGCCGCTGGAACGGCTGCGGCAGTTGCCGCGCACCATGTTCCTGCTGGGTGGCCTGCAGGTGCTGATCACCACCGCGCTCCTGGCGGCGATCTGCATGCTGCTGGGCCTCGGCGGCCCGGCCTCGGTGGCGATCGGCGCCGCTCTGTCGCTGTCCTCGACCGCGATCGTGCTGCGCCTGCTGGCCGAGCGGCGCGAGATGCATTCGCGGCTGGGCCGCGGCGCGCTCGGCATCCTGATGACCCAGGACCTGGCGGTCGGCCCCCTGCTCGTTCTCATCCCCGCCCTGCGCGGCACGCCGCTGCAGATGACCCAGGCGGTCGGCCTCAGCGTCCTCAAGGCGGTGGTCGTGACGATGCTGATTCTCGGCATCGGCCGCATCGTCCTCAGGCCCCTTATGAACGCCGTCGCCGCGACCCGCAGCAAGGAGATCTTCGCCGCGTTGACGCTACTGCTCGTGCTGGCGGCCGGCGCGGTCACCCACACCGCGGGCCTCTCCATGGCGTTCGGCGCGCTGCTCGCGGGCATGCTGCTCGCCGACACCGCATACCGCCATCAGGTAGCGGCGGAGATCGAGCCGTTCCGCGGCCTGCTCCTCGGCCTGTTCTTCATGACCGTCGGCATGCTGCTCGACACCGACCTGCTGCCGCGCCACGGCCTCGAGATCCTGCTCATGCTGGCGGGGCTGCTCGCCATCAAGGGCATTGTGATCTTCGTCCTCTGTCAGCGCCTGTTCCTGACCTCCGCTGGGTCGGTCCGGCTTGGGCTGATGCTGGCGCAGGGCGGCGAGTTCGCGTTCGTGCTGTTCGCGCTCGCCGGCCGCGAACAGCTGCTGTCGCCCGTGCTGCAGCAGGAGCTGACCATCGTCGTCGTGCTGTCGATGATGTTGACACCGGTGCTGATCCTGGTCGGCGATCGCCTCGCGCCCCGCATCGCCCGCCGTACCGAGGTTCCGGAGGATGCGTTGCCTTTCCTGCCCGAGGGCATCCACGACCATGTCATCATCGCCGGCTATGGCCGCATCGGTGCCGCGGTATCGGCGCGCATGGCGCAGGCCGAGATCCCCTGGGTCGCGATCGACAGCGATCCCAACAACGTCACCCGCGCGCGGCGCCACGGCCTGCCGGTCTACTACGGCGATGCCGGCCGGATCGAAGTGATGGAAGCGCTCGGCCTCGCCGATGCCAAGGCCATGGTCATCGCCATCAACGACGCCGAGCAGGCGGTCCAGCTGGTGGCGCTGGTCCACTATGTGCTGCCGGAATTGGTGATCCTGAGCCGGGCCTTCGACGACGAGCATGCCAAGGAGCTGCAGGAGGCGGGTGCCCACCTGACCGTACCCGAACCGTCCTCGATCGGCGATACCATGTCAGATGCCCTGCTGCAGGCCCTTTCGCCGAAGCCCAGGTTCGACTAATAGGCCCGGCTGGCGCTCTGCCGGGATTCGCCCTAGACTCCCGCCATGCTGCTGGAAATCTTCTCCGATACGGTCTGCCCCTGGTGCTACATCGGCAAGCGCCGATTGGAGCGCGCCTTGCGCCTGCGGCCGCAGCCGGAACTGGTCCGCCGCTGGCGCGCATTCCAGCTCAATCCCGGCCTGCCCGCCTCTGGCATGGACCGCCGGCAATATGTGATCGCCAAGTTCGGCAGCCTGGAGCGCGCACAGCGGCTCTACGAAGCCGTGTCCCGGGTCGGCGCGCAGGAGGGCATCAAGTTCGAGTTCGATCGGATCGTGCGCACGCCCAACACGGTGCGGTCGCACCGCCTGCTCTATGCCGCCGCCGAGGAGGACAAGCAGCCGGAATTGCTGGAGCTCATCTTCAAGGCGTATTTCACCCAGGGGCAGGATATCGGCGACCCCGAGATCCTGACCGAGCTCGGCGAGGAAGTGGGGCTGTCCGGCGCGGCGATCGCCGACGCCCTGGTCGACGGCGGCCGGCTGGATTCGGCGATGACCGAAGACCTGCAGTCGCGCCGCATCGGCATCAACGGCGTGCCGTTCTTCGTCTTCAACGGCCGCTTCGGCCTGTCCGGCGCGCAGGAGCCGGAGGCGCTGCTCAACATGCTCGACCTGGCGCGCGAGGAAGACGCACAGAAGGGCGTCGCCTGATCTCTCCATGAGCGCGTCCGGAAAACTCCGCAAGCCGGCGCGCCGGTTGCGTCCGTTCCGTCGCATCCGCAAAGCCGCCGGGCGCTTGCGACGGCATGTCGCCGCCACCCTTGGGCTGGGACCGGTCCTCGCCGATCGCGGCTACATGATCTGTGCGACCTCGCGGAGCGGCAGCACCCACTTGGCTCAGCTCCTCAGCAGCACCGGCTTGCTCGGCAATCCCCGGGAATATTTCAATACCCATGGATGGCGGCGACGCTTCGAGCCGGATTATCCGACGAGTCGTCGAGCGCAGCTCAAGGTCATTCGC
>Ga0081538_10005990_pt1 | contig 10818 bp, 7 predicted proteins | sample TabmetS5T2R1_FD_71022 | JGI IMG/M metagenome (GOLD analysis project Ga0081538, IMG submission 71022) | Tabebuia heterophylla rhizosphere microbial communities from the University of Puerto Rico - S5T2R1 | ecosystem: Host-associated > Plants > Roots > Rhizosphere ...
GCCGGTCCCCGAAGACCGGACGCATGACCGCGTCGGCGATGGGCCGCCAGACCGCGTCCATTATGGCGGGCCCGGCGTCGTCGTAGAGACCGTCGTTGTCGGCGTCCAGCCGCGGCGCGTCCCGTCGGACCCAGTCGTCCAGGAGGTCGACCACCCGCTGGTCGCGCGCGCTCGGCGCCGGCCCGCCGCGCAGGACCTCGCTCACCACCGGCCAGACCGGCGAGCGCACGTCCTCCGTTGCCGCCCGGTTCATGATGCCGACGGTCTCCGTGAGCGTCACGCGGCGCGGCCAGCGGTCGAACAGCTCGACGCGGTGCACCGAGCCGTAGGGCTCGTCGTCGCCGTGCATGAACCCGGGCGCGGAGCGGTTGTTCCAGTTCAGGAGCAGTCCTCGGGGCCCGCCCACGTCGTGGGGGTGCTCCCGCTCGCTCAGATACCCGCGCCACTCATACCGGCCGGTTCCGAGCGTGGGAAGCCGTCGATCCAGGCCGTCGGCACGCCGCGGCAACAGGCCGGAGGAGAACATCGCGGTGGCCCGACGCGACACGTAGCCCCAGTTGAACGTGAATCCGAACTGGTTCGCCGCGCGGAAGAAGCGCCGCGGGGTCGACGCCTTTCCGTCGGTCATGTCCTTGAGCGCGGCCAGGTTGAGGGCGTCGCGGCCGAAGGTCGAGCGCCGGCGCGACAGCGCGTACGGCCGGCCGCCCACGGTCGCGGTGCCGATCACCGGACCGTGCACCGAGACCTTGTATCTCAACGGCCGGCCGTTGAGCAGGCCGGCGTAGACGTCCCGGAACGGACGGCACCGGCCCTTGAACTCGTAGTGGGTCGAAGCGCGCGTGGGCGCCGAGCCGTCCGGCTCGCAGAGCCGCTCGGCGAAGACGTCGCGGACGTCGTGGGCGGCCGACGTCAGGCTCCACGCATAGTCTCGAGTGCGTCCGATCAGGATGTACATGGCCAGGCCCGGGACGGCGATCCCCTGGGCCTGGATGCCGGGCCCGTGCAGGTCCATCTGCTGGACGATCGGCGGGTAGTAGTAGCCGAGCTGCGGACCGAGAACGCCCAGCGAGCGCCCGCGGGCCGAGCGCCCGGGCGCCACCAGCAGCCAGTTCGAGGCGTTGCGGCGCGGCGGGGCGCCGGCGGCGTCGACCGCGGCCGGGGTCTGAGGGGGATCGAAGTTCTCGATCGAGCCGGGGTCGAGGATCACCGATCCCCGGAGCTTGCCGCCGGTGCGCGGCCCATAGGGGAAGCGGCGGGCGATCGTGGCCGGCGCCTCGGGGTCGTCCGCGAGCATCACGTCTTCCCACACGTCCGTGCCCCGCACCGGCCCGAGCTCCGCGCGCAGCTTGGCCAGCAGGTCGGAGTTGCGCGCCTCGCCGCCGCCGCCGGCGCCGAAGATGGAGCCGATGAACGCCGTCACGGCAAGCACGTCGTTGACGGTGGCCGGCGGCTGATTGATGTTGTGCGCCCGAAAATAGGCGTTGATCCCGTCTGCGTAGGCCTGCGCATCGGCGAGGATCTGGCGCCCCTTCTCGCCGTAGGTCTCGACAAGCAGCTCGCGCTGGCGGGTGACGAGCTCCTCGGTCTCCGGGCTTGGGACGAAGGACTGGCCGGTGGTGAGCAGCCTGAAGGCGTCGATCCCCGGCACGTCCGCCACCGCCACCCGGGCCGGCCCCCGCCCCAGCTGGAGCAGAAGGCCGCGGTCGCGGGCGGTCGTCCAGCCCGCGCCGAAGGCCACGTCGGCGCGAGTCTCGCCATAGACATGCGGGATCCCGTAGTCGTCGTATACGAGTCGCAGCCCGGGCCGCCCGGTCTCCTCCTCCCGCGCCCCGCCCACGGGGGCGAAGTTCTCGGGCAAAAACAGCCGGTCGATGTCGCCGCGCGTGACGCTCCCGCGCAGCGGCGTGAGCGCGTCGTAGAGCGGCAGCTGGTCGAGGGAGTCCTCGTTGGGCGGCAGACCGCCGTAGTTGCCGGGCGGCAGGATCTGCCGCGCCGTGTCCTGCGCGGCCGCAGCCCCCGGGAACGCGACGAGCGCGACCAGCCCGACAACGACCCACCTCAACCGACGACGCACGGCGACCACCTCCGCTCAGACCAAGCGGCCGGTGGCCGGCCGCGGTCGGGAACTCTGTCACATCCGCCACCCCCATACCCCGGGTGGCTTCGAACAACTCGCGGCCCCGCGCTATCCTGCCCCGAGCGCGCGGCTGTAGCTCAGTTGGCTAGAGCGTCTGCTTGCCATGCAGAAGGTCGTGGGTTCGAATCCCATCAGCCGCTCTTGGAAAGGCCTGCATTTGCAGGCCTTTTTTGTGGACGCAGGCTAGTTCGGCGGGAACCTACGCTTGATCGCTCGACCCCTCGTCCAAGGGGTGTGATGGCGCGAACGGGCCGGCTACGACGGATTCGTGCCCACGGCCCATCCGGGCCAGTCGCAGGAGCGGCCACGGAAAGCACGGGGTCGCAGCCCATCGCGCAAACGGCCTACCCAACCTGCGTCTCCCAAAGAGCACCTCGTCCCGGAACGCCCGAACCTACGCCCCCGCCCGGGCACCCAAGTCAGCGACTCTCAACCCGAATCGTCATGGCGCCATAAGCGACAACAGCTTCACGCTCACGCTCGGTACAGCTGTCTGATCCGAACGCCGCTCGCTGGAACACATATCGGGCCCCCGCTACTTCGCCGCCGTAGTTCTGGATGCCGCTGACCTCACAGTCGGGCGAACAGCGCTCGCGCGGCTTGGCGAGCATCCGCGAGGATCTCCTGTTCGCCCGCAATCTCGCGGTGGCGCATGATCACACGGCCGTCGCAGACGACGCTGTCGACGACGTCGCCGCTCGCGCTGTAGACGAGGTCGCTGGTCAGCGAATGCGACGGCGAGAGTTCGGGCCGCTGGCCGTCGATCAGGATGAAGTCGGCGGCCCGGCCGATCTCGATCTCGGGCCCAGGCAGTCCGAAGGCCCGCGCTGGGTTGGTGGTCCCCATCGCGAGCGTCTGCGCGGCAGGCAGCTCAGCGGGGTCGTTCGCGTCGAACTTCTGCAGCAGCGCCGCGATCTTCATGTCGCGGAATAGGTCGAGGCAGTTGTTGGAGGCAGCGCCATCGGTCCCGATAGCGCAAACCGCGCCGGCCGAGGCCAGCTTTCGGTACGGGTACACGGCGCCCACGGCGAGCTTCATGTTGCTCACTGGGTTGTGCACGCATACCACGCGCCTCTCTCCCAGCAAGGCGACGTCGTCGTCGGAGAGCCAGACCGTATGTGCCGCGACGGTGCGTTCGCTCAGCAAGCCAAGGCGATCGAGATACACCACCGGGGTGCAGCCGTGCTCGGCCGAGCAGCGCCTGCCCTCCGCTTCGGTCTCGGCCAGATGGATGTGAAGGATCAATCCCCGATCCGCGGCGAGCTCCCCCGCCCACCGAAGCGAATCCTCGGAAACCGTGTACACCGCATGTGGATCGACCGACAGTGAGACTCTGCTGGAGCAGCCCTCGAGCTCGTCGAGCAGCCCCTCGATCTCGAGCCGACGCGGGCGAATCGCATCCGCTGCGCCGTCGATGAACACTTCGCCGATGCAGGCACGTATCCCCATCTCCACCGCCGCCCGGACCGTGCCGCGGGAGGACCAGTACATGTCGTTGAAGAAGGTGGTGCCGTTGCGGACCATCTCCAAGATCCCGAGCCGAGCACCCGCGTAGACCTCGTCCTCGGTCATCACCTCCTCATATGGCCAGATGTGCCTCTGCAGCCACTCCATCAGCGGCAGGTCATCGGCGCGGCCGCGGAACACCGTCATGGCCGCATGGGTGTGGGCGTTGATCAGCCCTGGCGCGACCAGGCAGCCCCGCCCATCGAGCCGATCGGTGGAGCCTCCTTGCGCCACCGCCGGGTCGGCGCCGTCGTCCCGGATGTCGGCGATCACGCCACCGGCACAGTGGATCGCGACCTTCCGGTCACCCAGGACGGCGTTTTCGACCACCAGCGACCCCAACCGGTCGACCCTATCGCACCCACTCCTCGGGACACATCGGCCCCGGACTCGACAGACGGACTTGCAGCCACTTTCGCTGACGGGTCCCCATCGTGCGCTGCGGTCTCCGTGAGCTCGCGCGGGCTCTCCACTCGTCGCACGATGCCGATCAGGAGCCGCTTGCACAAGGGAGAGATCCCGAGCCTTTCCGCGCGCGTTTTTGGCACCACGCCGCCCCCGAGCTGACGTTCGAGACCGCTGAAGTCGCACTGGGTCGAGTTCGCCTCGGACGTGCTCGAGTTCCCCTGGAGCGAGTCGCGCAGTTCCAGGATCCCGACCCACCGGCTACAGATACGAGAAGGCCCGCTAGCCCCCCAGAGCGGAAACGGCTTGGCGCCTTCCTAAGTCGGCTCACTGTCGCAATGCGCGCGAAACGGAGCGGTCTCGTAGGTCATACTCACGCGTCGCCCGTGCGGACGCGCCCCCTCGGCGCTACGGCGTCCTTTCGCTCGCTCTTAATGTCACAGCGGGTGCCCATTGGGTGCCCAAACCCGCGTGAACTCGCGTTGAAAGCCGGGAATCGCACGAGGACATGCACACACGAGAACCCGTGCCTTTGCAGCGGATATCCGCGCCTAAGCGGAACCAGACGTTCTGCTTGCCATGCAGAAGGTCGAGGGTTCGAATCCTTCAGCCGCTTTTTGCCTGCAAATCGGGCACTTTTCGACCCGGTGTCACTTCCCCGGCAGCTTAGCCGCTCCCCGTTTTGCCTGCTAATCGACCAGTTCGGAGTTCGGCGTTTCCGTGGCTCAGCAGGGCACTACGGGCGCGCGAGCCGGCGGCAGGCCGGGTTGTAGAGTCTTCAGAGCACGCGGCGTCATCAGGACTGCTTCGCGGAGACCTGCGTCGGGATCTGAGCATGCATCCGCTGGACGAAGCCCGCCTCGACCAAGCGATTGAGTTCCTGCAGACGGTCGACACGGCGGCGCTGTTGGGGGAGATCGTGCCCGAGCTGAGCGGCGAGGACCTGGCGGCCGTTGTTGCGACATGCGAGCTGCGGCACGCCGCTTTGCTCGTGTTCCCGGAGACCATGGCCGAGGTACGCGATGCGCTGGCGAAGCGGGGGCTCGCCGGCGGCGAAGCGAAGCCGAGCGTCGTGGTGCGAGAGCGGCTGAGCTATCGCTATTACCGCCCTCTGACCGAGCTTGATGTCCGCAGCATGCGCATTCCGGCGGCGGTTCCCGATGGCCGGGAGTGCGCGATCGAGCTATTCGTCCTGTTGGTGCCGCCTGGTTCCGCGCTCGACGACGTCGCGGCGGGCGAACGGGAGCACGACGACGAGGCTCATGCTGCGCTCGCGGTCGGGCGGGCGGACCGGTTGGCGATTTCTGCGCTGAGATCGATCTTCAGCGATCACGGCTGGATGCGACCCGATGGCGGTGGTTACAACCGGCGCGAGGGCAGCACCGTTTTGTACTTCCGCGACGCGGATGCGCGCAGCCATTTCCTGCGCCGGATTGAGCTGCTTGCTCCCGGCGACTACCCCGCGATCGTCGAGGCTCACCGTCGGCACTCGATAGCGCCGGCAAACCGGTTGCTGACGCTGATGACGGGTGCGTGGACGACGCAAGCAATATCGGTCGCGGCCGAGCTCGGGCTCGCCGATCTGCTGACCACGAATCCCAGCGCGACGATCGAACGGCTCGCGGAGCTGACGGGCACGGATGAGGACGGCCTCGGGCGTCTGCTTCGCTTCCTGACCTCGATCGGCTTGTTGTCGGCCACGGACGGGAAGTTTGAGCTCACGGAGATGGGGCGTTTGCTTCGCACGGACGCCGACCCAGCGCTGCGACCTCTGGCGCGGCTGTACGGAGGCCCTTACTACGAGTCGTTCGGCCATTTCATCTACGCAGTGCGGACCGGGCGAGAGGCCTTTGACCATGTCTTTGGCGAGCACCATTTCGAGTACTTCGCCGAGCGCCCCGAACTGAGCGAGCTGTTCGACAGCGCGATGGCGTCCAGCGCGTCGATGTTCGGCGGAGTAGCGGAGGTGATCGACTTCAGCGCCGTGCGTACGGTCGTCGACGTCGGCGGCGGAAACGGAGAACTCCTCCGACGGATCTTGCGCGCCGTGCCGCACGCGAAAGGAGTACTGCTCGAGCGTCCGCACGTGCTCGACGAGGCACGTGCCGCGTTTGCCGCCGCGGGCATCGCCGACCGTTGCGCGTTCGTTTCCGGCGACTTCACCGTCGGCGTCCCGGACGGGGGTGACGTCTACATCCTCTCGCGCGTTCTGCACGACTGGGACGACGGACTGTGTCGGACCATCCTTGCGCGTATCGCGAGCGCGATGCATGACCACAGCCGCCTGCTGATCGTCGAGCGGCTGCTGCCGGAGGATCGCTCGCCATCGCTGGCGTTCGCCTGGGACATTCACATGCTCTGCAATGTCGGCGGCCGCGAGCGTACAGCGACGCACTACAGGAAGCTGCTGGCCGAAGCCGGCTTCAAGCTCAGCGCCCGTCACGCGTTGCCCCTCGACGTCTACCTGTTGACCGCTGAAAAGACCGAGAACGGTGGCCATGCCCAGCGCTGAAGGCGGGCATCTGGTTTCGGTGCTGCGGTCGTAATCACGAGCGTCATCCCTCCGATGAGAGGAGGCGTCGCAGTGGCAGCGCCGACGACGCTCGCCAGCAACGACCACCGGTCGTCTCAAGGCGTGAGATTAGGCTCGGGCAAATGCTCGGCTTCGCAGGCTAAGCGGTAGCCTGCCCTCCGCCACTGGCGACGCTCGCCTTCGTCCGACCGCACGAGCTGCGTCACGGCTGCTTGGTCAAGCCGAGTCACGGCGCGGCCGCTTCTACTGGGGGCGGATATAGTGACGGCGCGGCTATGGGCGCACAACGCGAGCTGGTCGCAGTCGTGGGCGGTGGCATCGCCGGCGTGTGCTCCGCGTTGGCGCTCGAGAACAGACACGACGTGATCCTGCTCGAACGCCTCGACGCGCTCCTGTCGCAGACCAGCCGATCCAACGTGGGCCGCATCCATCTCGGCTTCCACTACGCGCTCGACGCAACCATGGAGACTGCGGCGGTTCTCGTCCCCGGCTGGTTCGCATTCTGGGAGCTAATGGAGCGCTGGACCGTCGGGGAGATCCACGACGTGCCGCACTCCAAGCCGTACTGGTGGCTGGTGGAGCGCCGATCGTTCGTCGAGCCGCGCCGCTACCAGCACTACTGCGATCACCTGGCGGCGATCTACCATGAGCACCGCTGTATCGGTGCGCGCGCGGAGAGGTTTCCGCCGGCCGGCGAGGTCTCCCGCCCGCTCCCGCGCGAGCAGTACTCCGCGCTCGCCGACCCGGACCACATCGTCTATGCGGTCAGCTCGATGGAGGATGCCATCGAGCTTGACCCGTTTTTCGAGGTGCTGGGCCGCGCGCTCGACAGACAAACGGACGTCGACGTTCGTCGCAACCACGATGTCAGGGCGATAGAGGCTGACGGTGACGGCTACCGGCTAGAGGTCGTCCACAGCGCCGGCGGAGGCCCGTTCGAGCTTCGCTGCGACCAGGTCGTCAACGCGACCAACGCGCATCGCCTGCAGTTCGATTTCGAGCAGGGCTTCCTGCCCGGGCGCCAGTGGATGGATCGCCTCAAGGTGCTCGTCGACGTCGTCCCCCCACCCGAGCTCCAGGCCGCGCATTCGATGCAGGTCGCGGTCGGCCCGTTCGGCCACTTCACCCACTACGCCGATGGAACCGGGTGCTGCGGCTACATGCCGGTATCGATCCGGGGCGACAGCGACGCGGTCGTGGGGCCACCGGAGTGGGACCGCGTTTGCGAGCAGGGCTACCCGCCGGCCGAGGCCGAGCGGCTCGGCCGCGAGACGATCGAAGGTGTGGCCCGCTACGTACCGCAGTTCGCAGGCGCGAAGGTGCTCCGCGTATGGCCCGGGATCGTCCACGCCACGGGCACGACGCCGATTACCGATCGCCACTCCGAGCTTCATCGGCGGGCCGACTCCGGTGTCTTCTCGCTGCACCGCGGTTATCACTCCTTCAACTGCGGGAAGCTGTGCCTCGCGCCGATGCACGCGGCGCGGTTGGCGCGGCGCGTCACCAAGCATGCCCAGCTCGATCGCGGCGCGCGCGTCTTCGCGCGCGGCTACGTGCCGGTGAGCTGAAATGGATGTTTCGGTGATCGGCGGTGGCATTGGCGGGCTCAGCCTCGCGCTGCAGCTGGACCGCGCCGGGATCGACTGCCGGGTCTACGAGAGTGCGCCGGCCTACGCCCCGCTCGGCGCGGGCGTCAACCTGTACCCGCACGCGGTCCGCCGGCTCCACGACCTCGGACTCGAGGACGCGCTGCGGTCGGTCGCGGTCGAGCAACAGGAGCGCGCGTTCTTCACCGGGCATGGGCAGCGCGTCTACTCCGAGCCGTGCGGTCGCAGCGCCGGCTACGACGTCCCGCACTACTCGATCCACCACGCCGAGCTCCACCGGGTGATGCTCGAAGCCGTGGAGGCCCGCGTCGGACCGGTCGCGATGTCCCACCACTGCACGCGCGTCGTCGAGGAGGGCGCGCGCGTGCTCGTTCATTTCGAGGACGCCCCGCCCGCCCGAGCGTGCATCGCGGTGGCCTGCGACGGCTTCCACTCCGCTGTGCGGCACCAGTTCCACCCCCAGGAAGGGCCGCCGCAGTTTGGCGGGACCAACGTGTGGCTTGGCGTCACCCGCAGCGAGCCCTTCCTGACCGGGGCGAGCATCGCGCGAATCGGCGCGCTCAAGCGCCGCACGGCGATGATCTACCCGATCCGCAACCACGGCGACGGCACCCAGACGCACAACTGGGTCGCCGAGCTCAAATCCACGAAGATGACGCCCAACGACTGGAATGCCGCAGGCCGGCTGGAGGACTTCATCGGTAATTACGAGACCTGGCGCTTCGACTGGCTAGACGTGCCGGATCTCATCCGCCGGAACCAGTTCGTGCTCGAATACCCGATGGTCGACCGCGATCCGGTCGAACGCTGGACCTTCGGCCGCAGCACCCTGCTCGGCGACGCCGCGCATCCGATGTATCCGCGTGGTGGCAACGGTGCGGCGCAGTCGATCCTCGACGGCGACGCCCTGGCGCGCGCGCTACGCGACGCGTCCGACCCCATCGCCGGACTGCAAGCGTACGAGGCTGAGCGCCGGCCCCGCACCTCGCGCATCGTGCTTGCCAACCGCAGCACACCTCCGGACACAATCGTCGACCGCGTCGAGGAGCTCACCGGCGGCGAGCGCTTCGACGACATCGACACCGTGATCGCGCGCGACGCGCTCGCGGCGATCTCTGAGCGCTACAAGCAGCTGACAAGCGGCGACATCCAGTCCGTCAACCGCTAGGAGGCCCGGGGGCGCTCCGGCCGCTCGAATCCCCCTTCCCAAGCGGTGTTAGCCCCAGATCTGGCCGGGGCCGGCGTCCGGCCGATAGGGTGCGATCGCCGACGGATTCCGCCCGTTCTGGCCCAATCGCCGATCTTGGGCCCACCATCACCGGCGCTCCCTGTGGGCCTCCGCGTCACTATTGCTCGACGCCCCAGGTACGGCCGCTCGCTATTGCTGGCGCAGTTCACCGCGGAAGGCGTCAACAAGCTGGGCGAGCACGAGGTCGGCATCGGCGGAAGCGGTGATGCGAAGGACGACCAGGTTGGGCTCGTCGCGGACTTCCATATTCAGGAACGCGCAGCGGTGAGCTTCGGCGCGGACGATCGCCTCGACGCGGTCGCGGATACCGTCGCCCGCCGCGAAGCGCAGCTCGGCGTGACCGGGCGGGCGGTGCACGTCGATCAGGGCGTCGTCACCGAGAGTGGTGATCTCGGCGAGTCGGGCGGGGAGCTCGGCCGCCTTGAGCGAACAGGCGATCGGGAGTTCAGCGGGCATGGGGTCCTCCGGAGGCGGGGTTTCACAAGGGCTACTGCTCACCTTGAACCGAGAGTCAGGCATTGGAGGGACCGGGCTCCCAGCCGGTTAGTTGGGCCCAGTCGTGGGCGCGAGCGATGGTGTCCCAGACGAACGGGGCCTTGGCGTCGACGTATGCCTGCCGGTCGTTGAGCAACAGGTGGGCCAGCGAGCGCTTGACGGCGGCGTATTCGCCCGCGCGAACCGGATCTGCTCGCAGATAGTCGCGGTGGAGCAGGTTGAGCTGCTCGGAGAAGCTGCCGGCAAGGCGCACGTGGACGTGGGTGCGGCGGAGACCGGGTCGCTCGCGGAAGTAGCGTCTGGTCAGATCGTCGTCGCCCGCGCGCCAGACGAAGCCGCACGACTCGATCGGCTCGCGCAAGGCGCTCAGCGGCTCAAACGACGCCACCGAGATCTGCACGTCGATGATCGGCTTGGCGGCCAGGCCGGCGACCGCCGTCGAGCCGATGTGATCGATGCGCAGCGCAACGCCTCCGAGGCCTGCCCGCAGGTCGCGTCCCAGCGCGGCGAACAGCTCTGGCCAGACCGGGTCGTAATCGATCACGGCGCGCACGTCCACATCCGGCTGGAGGAGATCCCTGTGTGTCATATCAGAAAGCTCTGATACTCTACATCAGAATCGCCTGATGGAAGCCACCGAACACGTCACCGCTTCAGCGCCGTTCGTCCTGCCGGAGGCACCGGCCGAGCCGGATCTGGTCGCCAAGTACTTCCGCGGGCTCGGCGACCCCACGCGCGTGCGGATCCTCGAGCTACTGCAGGAGCACGGCGAGCTGCCGGTCGGCGACCTCGTGCAGCGCCTGGGCCAGTCGCAGCCGAAGGTCTCAAACCACCTGGCGTGCTTGCGTTGGTGCGGGTTCGTTGAGACGCGGCGCGAGCACCCGAG
>Ga0081538_10005991_pt1 | contig 10817 bp, 14 predicted proteins | sample TabmetS5T2R1_FD_71022 | JGI IMG/M metagenome (GOLD analysis project Ga0081538, IMG submission 71022) | Tabebuia heterophylla rhizosphere microbial communities from the University of Puerto Rico - S5T2R1 | ecosystem: Host-associated > Plants > Roots > Rhizosphere ...
GCGGACGAAGCCGATAGTTGAAGAACTATCGACGAGGACGTGGGTGGCGATCCAGCGACGGTATGGCGCGTCATCCAGGGGTGCGCGGGTTTGGGATCAGTCATCTAGCCCCGGCGCCGCGCAACAATCCTTGGCGTGCCGCCCCGATCTGGATCCCGCACGCCAGCACGGCCGATGGCTGGTCCGCCTTGTCGGCGCGCCGCGCGCCTGAGGGACGCCGGCTGACTGCCTCGGCCATGGCCGAACGGACGAGCTACGAACCGGGCGCGTTCTGCTGGGTCGGGCTGGCCACGTCCGATCCGGACGGCGCCCAGGCCTTCTACGCGCGCCTCTTCGCCTGGACTCCCGAGGAGCTGCCCGCCGGTGAGGCCGGCTACTACACGCTGCTGCGCCGCGACGCCCACGAGGTAGCCATCCTCTACCGGCAGACCGCGGAGGCGCGGGCGGCGCAGGCCCCGCCCCACTGGACCTCGTACATCTCGGTCGCCGACGCCGACGCGGTCGCAGCGCGGGCGGGGGAGCTCGGAGGCGCGGCGGTGTTTCGCGAGCCCTTCGACGTCCCCGGGGAGGGTCGCGTGGCCGCGATCCGCGATCCGGCGGGAGCGATCGTCTCGCTCTGGCAGCCGTATGCGCGGATCGGCGCGAGGCTCGTCGACGACATGGGCGCGCTGTGCTGGATCGAATTGCGGACCACCGACGTGGAGGCCTGCAAGTCGTTCTACGGCGCGCTGCTCGACTGGGAGTACGCGAGCGACGAGCGGGGCTACACCAGGATCGGAAACGCCGGCCGCCCCAACGGCGGCATGCGTCACCACGGCGGTCCGCCGCACTGGCTCCCCTACTTCGGGGTCGAGGACTCCGCCGCCGCGGCGGGGCAGGCCGAGCGCCTGGGCGGGCGCACGCTCGCTGCGCCCGAAGACACCACGATCGGCCGCTCCGCGATGCTCGCCGATCCACAGCGTGCGGCCTTCGGAGTCCTTGACCGCGGGGTCGGTCAGTGACCGCCGGCGCGCGATCGTTCCCGGAGCTGGCGGAGGACTTCCTGCACATCATCGCCGAGACCGTCTTCTGTACGGCCACCACCATCGACGAGCGTGGCCGACCGCGGAACCGGATCCTGCATCCGATCTTCGTCGTCCGCGACGCTCGGCCGATCGGCTGGGCGCTGACGGGGCGGACCCCGCTGAAGACCCGTCACCTCGCCGCCAACCCCGAGGTGGCCCTCTCGTACTGGTCCCCCACGCACGACACGGTCTTCGTCAACGCCGTGGCCACCTGGGTCGAGAGCGAGTCGGAGAAGCAGGACGTGTGGGCGCTCTTCCGCGACACTTCCCCGCCGCTCGGCTGGGGGCCCGAGGGGATGGCCGGCTACGGAGCGGAGAAGTGGCGCAACCCCGTGTTCACGCCGCTGCGGCTGGACCCGTGGCGGGTGCAGGTGATGAGCGGAGAGGAGTACCCGGGCGGCAAGCTCACCGGGGACGTCTGGCACGCCGGGTAGCCGTCCGCGCTCGCGCCTAGCGCCGGGCCACAACGACCAGTCGCGTTTCCGTCGCAAACGGTGCGCCCTCGAGGTCGCCGTGGCACCGCGCCTCCTCGAAACCCGCCCGCCGCAGCATCGCGACGAGTTCCGTGGCGGTGTAGACCCGGACCGAGAACGAGCGCGAATCGCGGTCGCCCGTGCTGTCGATTAGCGTCTGGGTGGTCTGCGTGACGCCCGCGCCGGCGTCGAAGGTCCGCTGCTCGAGCAGCAGGCGACCCTGTCCGACCCGCCGCCAGTCCTGCTCCGTGAATTGGCGCACGAGGAGGTCCCGGTGCATAGTCTCGATCACGAGCCGCCCGCCCGGCCGCAGCACCCGGCCGAGCTCGCGCAGTACCCGAGTGTCCTCCTCGTCGCCGAGGTAGCCGAGCGACGTGAACAGGTTGATCGCGGCGTCGAAGCTCGCGTCCGCGAACGGGAGCTCGCGGTAGTCCGCCCGCACCAGCTTCGGCCAGCGATTATCGCCGGCCCGCCTCTGTGCTTCGCCGAGGAGCGCCTCCGAGCGGTCGACGCCGACTACCCGGAAGCCCGCCCGCGCGAGCGGCACCGAGTGGCGGCCGAAACCGCACGGGACGTCCAGCAGGTCGCCCTCCTCCGGGCAGCCGGCGAGCTGTGCCGCGGCGACAGCCTGTGCCTCCGCCTCTGCCTCGCGCTCATCGTCGGCGTAGGCGCGCAGGTAGAAATCGCTGAAGAACGCGTCCCACGTCTCGGGCGGGCTGGGGCCGCGCACGGGCGGGGCCAGCGGGGCCTCAGTTCTCGACGAAATACGTGCCGCTCGTCTGGCCGCTCGAGAACCAGCGGCTGGTGACGGTCTTCTTGCGGGTGTAGAACTCGACGGCGTCGGGGCCGTGGGCGTGCAGGTCGCCCAGGAACGAGTCCTTCCACCCCGAGAAGGGAAAGAACGCGACCGGCGCGGCCACGCCGATGTTGACCCCGACCATGCCGGCCTGGACCTGGTGGCGAAAGCGGCGCACCGCGGCGCCGGACTCGGTGAAGATCGACACGCCGTTGCCAAACCGCGACTGGCCGACGATCTCGATCGCCTCGTCGAGGCTCTTCGCCGCGATGATGGAGAGCACCGGACCGAAGATCTCCTCGCGGGCCGCCTCCATCTCCGGGGTCACGCCGTCGAGGATGGTCGGCCCGACGTACGCGCCGTCCGGAACCTCATCCGGGTCGCGGCCGTCCACTACCGGGCGCGCCCCGTCCTCCGCCGCGCGCCCGATGGCCGCCCCGATGCGGTCGCGCGCCCGGTCCGAGATGACCGGGCCGACGTCGGTGTCCTCCTCGATCCCGTCCCCGATCCGCAGCCGCTCGGTGGCCTCGCACAGCGGCGGCACGAGGCGATCGTGAGCCTCGCCCACGGTGACCACCACCGACCCGGCCATGCAGCGCTGGCCCGCGGCCCCGAAGGCCGAGCCGATGATGCCCGCGACGGTCTTGTCGATCACCGCGTCCGGCATCACCACCATGTGGTTCTTCGCCCCGCCCAGTGCCTGTACGCGCTTCCCCGCCTTGGCGGAGCGCTCGTAGACGATCCGGGCCACGGGCGCCGACCCTACGAACGACACGGCGTCGATGCCGGGATGGTCGAGGATGCCCTCCACCACCTCGCGGCCGCCGTTCACCAGGTTGACCACGCCGGGCGGGAGGTCCAGCTGATCCAGCATCTCGAACGCAAGCTGCTGCGTGAGCGGCACCTGCTCCGACGGCTTCAGGATGAACGTGTTCCCGCAGGCGATGGCGAACGGCAGGAACCAGAACGGCACCATCGCCGGGAAGTTGAACGGCACGATCGCCGCGCACACGCCCACCGGCTGGCGTACCGTCTCGGCGTCCACCCCGCGCGAGACGTCCTCCAGGATCCGGCCCTGCAAGGTCGTCGGCACCGCGCAGGCGCACTCGACCATCTCGATCATGCGGGCCACCTCCGCCCGCGCGTCCCCGATCGTCTTCCCCATCTCGCTGGTCACCGACCGGGCCAGCTCCTCGCGGCGGGCGTCGAGGGCCTGGCGCAGCTGGAAGAGCCGGCGGCCCCGTTCGATCACCGAAACCCCCCGCCACGCCGGCAGCGCCTCGCGCGCGGCGCTCACCGCGGCGTCCAGGTCGGCCGGGTCCGACAGCGGGACCCGCGCCAGGGTGTCCCCCGTGGCGGGGTTCGTCACCGGGAGCGCCGCGGAGGACGACGATGCGGTCCACCGGCCGCCGATGTAGTTGTCCAGCAGGCGCACGCCCGTCTCGGCAGTGGTCATGGCGTCACCGTCCTCCACCCCTCCGTTTCCCGAAGCGTACCGGCCTGCGTATGGGCGGCGGAGGCAGGCCGTACTCCGCCGTCGGCCCGGCGACCGCACGCGCGCGGGCCACGGGAAACTGGAACGCGATCCGGTCAGCTGCTCCCGACGCCGGCGGCCTGCGACCGGGTAGCAAGTGCCCGACGCGGGTAGAAGGCCGCTATGGCGATTTGCGACGTCTGCGGAAACGACTACGACAGGGCCTTCGAGGTCACGCCACCAGGCGGCAGCCCGCGAACGTTCGACTCGTTCGAGTGCGCGATCCACGCGCTCGCCCCCACGTGCGCGCACTGCGGCTGCCGGATCATCGGGCACGGCATCGAGGCGGGGGACGCGGTCTACTGCTGCGCAAACTGCGCCCGCGAGTCGGGAGTCGAAGGGGCACAGGACCACCTGTGACCCGCCGCGCCCGCTGAGCGGGGGCGGCATGGCGGGTCAGCGGTGGTGCGCCTCCGCTTGCTTCTCCTCGACGCGCGCCTCGGTGACGGGATCGGGCTTGCCTTCGTCCTGCTCTGCCCGGCGAAGCGAGTACGCGACGACCGCAGTCGTCGCCGCCGCGTGAATCACCAGCGCGACGCCGAGAGCCCACCAGCTCTGGGTCGCGAGCAAGACGATCGCCGCCACGGCGAGCCCGGCCGCGGCGAACACGATGACCATGAGACGCGGAGCAGCCATACCCCGCCTATGCCCGGTGCCGGGGCGGGCAATCGCCCGTGCTTAGTCCGCGCGGCGTGTTAGCGCTTCGCTCGCGCGACCGCTCGCTTGAGCTCGGCCTTGCCCATCTTCGAGCGGCCGCGGATCTCGAGGCGACGGGCGTCCGCTTCGAGCTCCGCTCGAGTGGGCTCCTCGCCCCTCCGGACCTTGTTCGCCTCCTTGCCGAGTGCGCTGCGGGTGCGCTTGGGCAGGTTCTTCAGCGTCTGCTTGCGCTTCGCGCCCGCCTGAGCCTTCTTGACGTTGCGCCTCGCGGCGCTTCGCTGCTTCTGCGTGGCCATCGCTGCCCTAGTGGTTTCGCAGCGCGTCGACGAGCTCGTCCTTGCTCATCTGAGAGCGGCCATCGATTCCGAGCTCGCGCGCCCGCTGCTCCAGCTCGTCCTTGGTGCGGTCCTCGTAGCTCTCGCCCCGGCCGCCCTTCTTGCTGACGTCGGTGCCGCCGGCCTTGGCGTTCGCGATCCGCGCCGCCTTCTCCTTGCTTTCGCCTTGATCGCGCAGCTTCTCGTAGAGCTTGTCGTCCTTGACGCTGGAACCGTGGTCCTTGGCCATGTTCGCCTCCGATGGTCCGTTGCTTCCGTCGTTCCCTTACCCGGCCCCCGCCTCGTCATGCGAAGCTGAGAGCGATCGCCCGGGCGCTAGAACAGTCGATTCGCCTCATCCTGGCCCGACCGACGACGACGAACGGAGAATCCGCCATGAGTCAGCTGGTCTTCGACGAGGACGCTTCCAACCGGATCGAGGCGATGTACCGCAGTCGGGATGCGGCCCGTCGACGCCGCCTCGTCCGCCAGGCGCTTCACGCGGCGCCCGGCGAGCGCATCCTGGACGTCGGCTGCGGGCCGGGCTTCTACTGCGCCGAGCTGCTCGAGGAGGTGGGAGCGTCCGGCTCTGTGGTGGGACTCGACTCCAGCACGGCGATGCTCGAGCTGGCCGCTCGCCGCTGCGCCGGGCACGAGAACGTCGAGTTCCACGAAGCAGACGCCCTCTCCCTCCCGGTCGCGGACGCCCGCGCCGATGGGGCGCTGTGCGTGCAAGTCCTCGAGTACGTCGCTGACTCGCAGGCGGCCCTCGCCGAGATGCACCGGGTCCTGCGGCCCGGCGGGCGGGTGGCCGTATGGGACATTGACTGGGCCACGCTCTCCCTCAGCGCGCGAGATCCCGCCCGCACGGCGGCGGTGCTGCACGCCTGGGACGAGCACCTCGTCCACCGATCACTGCCCCGCATGCTCGCGGCGCAACTACGGTCGGCCGGGTTCGAGGGGGTCCGCATGGAGGCCCATGCCTTCGCCACCATCGAGTTCGACCCCGAGACCTACGGCGCGGCGCTCGTGCCGTTCATCGGCGCGTTCGTCGCGGGCCGCAACGGGATCACCGAGGAGGACGCGCAGGCGTGGGTGGCCGAGCAACGTGAGCTCGGCGAGCGCGGGGAGTTCTACTTCGCGACCACGCAGTACTGCTTCACCGCGACGAAGCCGGGGCGCAGGCCCGCCGCTGGTTGAGCGTTCGCTGCCCGCCCGGCGCGTCGGTCGATGGGGCGGCGGTGATCGGTCGGGCGGCGGCGGTGATCGGTCGGGCGGCCGCAGTGATCGGTCGGGCGGCGGCGGTGGTCGGTAGAGGGGCGGCGGTGATCGATCGGGCGCGGTCCAGCCGGCCGAGTCGACCGCGATGAGTTCCGCCCGCGCCGACGGTCGATAGACCTGGCCACTCGAGCTCGGGGCCGCCAGGCATGACCGCGACGGCGACGGCACCGGCCCTTGGGCCGAGCCCTTCTCCCAGCCGGATACGAAAGGACTTGACTCAGATGGCGGAGTACGTACAGCTCGGCGACGTCCGAACGTGGTACGACGAATACGGCCGCGGCGAACCCCTGGTGTTGCTGCACCCCGGCATGGCCGATGCCCGCGCCTTCGCGCCCAACGTCGACCCCCTGGCGGCGCGCTTCCATGTCTTCACCCCGGAGCGACGCGGGCACGGCCGCACCGCAGACGTCGACGGCCCGATCACCTACGAGCTCATGGCGCAGGACACCATCGCCTTTCTGGAAACCGTGGTGGGAGGGCCGGCGCATCTGGTCGGATGCAGCGACGGCGCCACCGTCGCACTGCTGGCGGCGCTGCGCCGGCCGGACCTCACCCGGCGCCTGGTTTGCGCCGCCGGAGTCTTCGACCGCCGCGGGTGGGTCCCGGGCGCGGCCGATCCCGACGAGACGACGGCCGCGGTCCTCGAGGGGGCCTACGCGGAGGTGTCGCCCGACGGTCCCGCGCACTACCCGATCGTGGCCGGCAAGCTGGCGCACATGCACGCGGAGGAACCGACCCTCACCGCCCCCGAGCTGGCCGGCGTTGCGAGCCGGACGCTGGTCATGGTGGCCGACGATGACGAGGTCACCCTGGAGCACGCCGTCGCGTTCTACCGGGCCCTGCCCCACGCCGAGCTGGCGATCGTCCCCGGCACCTCCCACGGGCTGCTCGTCGAGAAGCCGGCCCTGTGCAACACCATGATCGTCGACTTCCTGGCCGCCGACCCGGTCCCCACGATCGCGCCGATCCGCCGCGCGGTCCCGGCCCGCGGCTGACTGAGCGCCCGGTGCGTCCCTACCGGTCAAGGCCCCAGTCGTGCGGCAGCGGCACCGACGGGCCGTCGTCGCGTCCGAGGAGCACCGCACGCGTGATGGCCGCGGATCCGAACCGGTCCCGAACGTCGTCCAGCGCGGCGTCCAGCTCCCGTCCGGGCCGGTCCAGCGCGAGCTGGACGGCGCCGCCGTCGTAGTCGAGGTTGGCGAGCGTGATCCCGACCAGCGTGACTCCCTGGCGCTCGATCATCGGCATCGCCGCCGTCAGGAGCGCCCTCGCCGCAGAGAGGACGGTGCGCGTCTCCGCGGTGGGCTCGGACAGCGTGTGCGACCGCGTCGCGCGGGTGAAGTCGGCAAACCGCAGGCGCAACACGACCGTGCGGCAGACCCGCCCGGCCGCGCGCAACCGGCGGCTGACGCGGTCGACGAGCGCCACCAGGACGGCGTCGAGGTCGGCCGGCGATCTGGGTCTTCGCCCGAGCGCCCGCTGCGCTCCGATCGAGCGGCGGCGAGGGCGCCGCCGCCGAACCGGGCGCGGGTCCCGTCCCTGCGCGAGCGCGTAGAGATGTCGGCCGGTTGCCCGGCCGAGAATTGCCACCAGCTCCGCCTCGTGGAGCCGGGCCACCTGCCCCACGGTCGTGAGCCCGCGGTCGCGGAGCTTGGCGGCCGTGGCCGGTCCCACGCCCCACAGTCGTTCGCTAGGAAGCGGATGGAGAAAGGCGCGCTCGCCCTCGGGCGCCACCACGAGCAGCCCGTCGGGCTTCGCCACGCCGCTGGCCACCTTTGCCAGGAACTTGGTTCGGGCCACACCGACGCTGAGCGGCAATCCGACTCGCTCGCGAACATCACGCCGAAGGCGCGCGGCGATCTCCGCCGGCGATCCCGCGATCCGCTCCAGCCCGCGAACGTCGAGAAACGCCTCCTCCAAGGAGAGACCCTCGACCGCCGGCGCCGTGTCCTCGAAGACCTCGAACAGGGCATTGCTCGCCTCGACGTAGGCCTCAAAGCGCGGCAGGACGACCGCCGCCTGCGGGCAGAGCCGGCGCGCCTGCGCGCCCCCCATCGCGCCGCGCACGCCGTAGGCCCGGGCCTCATAGCTGGCGGCCATGACCACGCCGCCGCCCACGATGACCGGCCGGCCGCGGAGGCCGGGAGCGTCGCGCTGCTCAACGGATGCGAAGAACGCGTCGACGTCGGCGTGGAGGATGGCGGCTTCAGACGACACACGAACAAATGTTCGGGCGAGGCTCGGACGGAACGGCCGTGGCGCGACGGCGTAGTCGAGCAGCAGGGACGGAGCGCCGCGCCAACCCCGGGGCAATGAGCGTAGGTTGCAGTCACCCGTCGGCCCTAGTCGGCGCGGGAGACGGAGCCAGTGTCCTAGGTGGAAGGAGAGACGGCATGGGCCAGCCGGTAGTTCACTTCGAGATCATCGGCCGAGATGCGCAGGCAATGATCGGCTACTACTCCGAGCTCTTCGGGTGGGACATCGATGCCAACAACCCCATGAGCTACGGGATCGTCCAGCGTGACGGCAACACCAACGCCGATGGAGTCGGCATCGGCGGCGGCGTCGGACGGGGACCGGAGGGATACGAGGGCCACGTCACGTTCTACGTCGAGGTGCCCGACGTGGAGGCGGCCCTGGCCAAGGCCGAGAGCCTCGGCGGCACCCGCGTCATGGGTCCAGAAGCGCCGATGGAGGGCGTCGAGATCGGCCTCTTCAGCGACCCCGAGGGGCATATCGTGGGCGTCGTCAAGGCGAGTTAGGGGCTCTGCGGCCTTGAGCAGCGAGGTGTGCCATTTGGCGACTCGCCCGCGGTCGTAGATCGACACACCCCCGAGCGTGCATGGACGCGGTATTCGCCAACGTGCGGAGGCGCGCGCGATGAAGGCATCGGAGCGGCTGACGTGGGCGGTGGACGTGCTGGGGGTCGATCCGAACGACCGTGTGCTCGAAGTCGGATGTGGACACGGCGTGGCGGTCTCCCTGGTCTGCGAGCGGCTGATCGGCGGCCGGATCACCGCAATCGACCGGTCGAAGAAGATGATCGATATGGCGGTCAAGCGAAACCGCGATCACATCTCTGCCGGCAAGGCGACCTTCGAGGTCGCCTCGTTCGAGGCGGCGGACCTCGGCGACGAGCGGTTCGACAAGGTCTTCGCCTTCCACGTCGCCGCGTTCTGGCGCCGGCCGGCGCCGATGCTGGGCCGCGTGCGCGAGCGGCTCGCCCTGGGCGGTGCGCTCTACCTCTTCAATCAACTGCCCGACTGGGGGCAGCCCGGCCCGGGCAAGGTGCAGCGGGTCACCGAGTTCGGGGCTCGGCTCACGTCTGTACTTCGCGAGCACGGGTTCGACGTCGAACCCCCGGTGGTCGAGGACCTTCGTGCGGCGCCGGCTATGTGCGTGATCGGCCGGCCGGTGGCCCCGACTGCTGGCGAGTAGACCCGGAAGCGCCGGCGCCGGGCGGCGCGGATCGCAGCGACGTTGCGGCGGCCGCGCCATGCGACCTGACCGCTGCTGAGGGCCGCGTAGTCCGGGATGGCTTGACCTCAAGGCAGGTCGCGGGTGGACAGCAGAGCACCGTGGTGAGCACGGAACGTCCACCGGCCTGTTCGTCGAGCGTCCGCGAGCGGCCGCGCCCGCGCCGCCGAGCTGGGGCGGCGTTTGGGCCATGAAGCGGTGGGCAAGCCTTGGTACATGAGCTCACACACCGAAAGCGTCCCTTCCCTACGGCTGGTCGACGGAGTGGAGATCCCGCAGCTCGGGTTCGGGGTCTTCCAGGTGCCGCCGGAGGACACGGTGGAGGCCGTCGCCCGAGCGCTGGACGCTGGTTACCGCCACATCGACACCGCGGCGGCCTACCGCAACGAGGCGGAGGTCGGACAGGCCGTGCGCGCCTCGGGGCTGGGTCGCGACGAGGTCTTCATCACCACGAAGTGCCCCAACAGCGAGCACGGCTACGAGGAGGCCACCCGTGCGCTCAGGGGTAGCCTCGACCGGCTCGAGATGGAGGACGTCGACCTCTACCTGATCCACTGGCCGGTGCCCGGCCGCGACCGGTACGTCGAGACGTGGAGGGCCTTCATCGACGCGCAGGCCGAGGGGCTGGTGCGGTCGATCGGGGTCTCTAACTTCCAGCCACCGCACCTCGAGCGCGTGATCGACGAAACCGGAGTAGCGCCCACGGTGAACCAGGTGGAGCTGCATCCGCGCCTGCAACAGGCCGCACTTAGGCGACGACATGCCGAGCTCGGGATCGTGACCGAGGCCTGGAGCCCGCTCGCCCAGGGCGAGGTCCTCGATGATCCGGCCATCACGGAGGTCGCCGAGGCGCGCGACCGGACGCCGGGCCAGATCGTGATCCGCTGGCACCTGCAGGTCGGGAACGTCGTGATCCCGAAGTCGGTGACCCCCGAGCGGATCGAGGAGAACATCGCCGTGTTCGACTTCGAGCTCAGCGACGACGAGCTGGCGGCGATCGAGGCGCTGGACGCCGGCGAGCGCACCGGGCCGCACCCGGACACGTTCGGCGGTCGGTGAGCCACACCGCCACCGCGTGCCGCCGCCCAGGTGTCCCCCGGAGGCCCATCGCATACTGAGCCCGCGGGAGCTGAATCGAGCACTGCGCGAGCCGCCCGCCTCCGGGCACGCGCGCGGCCGCCGCGTGCCGTCCCTCCGCCGCGCACGGGGTGCACGGCCGCG
>Ga0081538_10005992_pt1 | contig 10817 bp, 20 predicted proteins | sample TabmetS5T2R1_FD_71022 | JGI IMG/M metagenome (GOLD analysis project Ga0081538, IMG submission 71022) | Tabebuia heterophylla rhizosphere microbial communities from the University of Puerto Rico - S5T2R1 | ecosystem: Host-associated > Plants > Roots > Rhizosphere ...
GGTCTCTCACAACGCTTCCTGCTGAGTGGTGAGCTGTTAAGAACGTTTTTACAGCGACTCGGGGTGGTCCTGCCTGTAGTGCTTTGTAAGGTCTTCCATCGCCATGAACGAGGCCCCGCACTCATCACAGGTATAGTTGTACGTGTCGGGTGATGACGATTCGGCCATGAGGTACGCCTGCACAAAATGGGTGATAACTGTTTCACGCAGCCTTGACGGTATCGCGGTTCTTTTCCCTGTACTTGCCGCTTCTCTTCCTGGCGGCCTTTGCCAGTTTCCTCCTTTCTCTCAATGACTTGGATCTTTTCGCCCTGACCAATTCTCTGCAGGTGCCACCGCGTCTATTGCTTTTAAGAAGTGTTAATGAGTTGATAATTCTGATGACTGCCTTGATCCGGAATCTGCCTTTCTTTTAGCTGGCATACACCGAGCCTGAGTCGCGATCTTGGGCCTGCTCCGGCAAATGCTGCTCTCATAAGCAAGCGTGCGAGCTTTTAACGATTGCCATCGTCTATCTTATATTCTCATCTGTCTCTACATCGCAAGTAGCAATCGCGATAGCCATCTTCGCAATTGACTTCGATAACTTTTGGTGCCGCTGCAGTAGTCATAGGTATATAATCCGGCAGCACTAAGCTATAGCTTCTTCTGTGTAAGAAAAATTAATGTCAAAACTGATCGCTGTATTGATGACGCTGCAGTACTGCCGCTCTTCTTATGGCAATCGCAGTAACGGACCTAATATTTCCATGAGTTGCGTAGCATCTCTGCTTGTGATATTCATTGGACGACCGGCAGGTAAGGCAAAGCCTGTTGTAAGGGTTCTCATACTGGATGAAGCCTTGCTGATAAATAGAAGGAAAGGTCTAGAAGACCGTAGCGTTGACGCTGATGCCTTTACCGATCCATACGAGCTATCAGGCACCTTAGGAAAAGACCTGCAGCTACAGCATAATACTCTCTTAGATGTGCGTATGCCTCGAATGTCCGACTTTGAATTTGCTAGGCAAACATACAGCATTCACTCTGAAACGAAGAACGGCGAGATAGAATCCATGAATGATGACTGCAATTGCGATCACGATAATGCTAGTGTCACACTGGAACGTGAACCGATAATAAGTAGGAATTGCAAACATATATGGAATAGTGCATGAGATCGGCCATTCTCAGAGTGGATCTTGATGATGCGTTCTGCTAGCCGAAATGACAGGGGGAAAAAAATCAGCCAAGCAGGATACGGAGACCACGACATTATCCTCTATGACAATCTGCCGGATTTCAGAGAAATTTACTCTTACCATTGCAAGGAAGCATTTGAACCTAACAACGACATTGTTCTCATTGCTACCACGTACGAAAGCATCCACAGGGTAAAGAGCAACCTAGAAAGCAAAGGCATTGACGTGCTAAGGCAGATTGACGAGGGCTCGCTCTGGATCATCGACTCTGTAAGGGGGTACCACATACCCGACGTGTATGGTCTCTTGAAGTTGGCAAGGTCGCTAGAGGCCAGGGCAGGAAAAGAAGAAAAAAGCGGCGTCGTTGTCTTTGCAGACATGGGATCATTCTTTCTCCTGAACAAGAGAAAAGAGCTTGTGGATTACGAGCTGTCAGTCCCGGAGAGGTTGAACACGAAACTTAAGGCATTCTGCTGCTACCACAGGGAAGATTTCAATACTCTTGCCAAGCCTCAAAAGAAAATGTTGCTTGAAAGCCATCACATCGCTGTTTGAATGACTCCACTGCGCCATTCTTCAAGACAGCAAGGCAGGCTTTGCAATCAGCGGCGCAGCATGACTGCGGTCAGAGAGTCGGAAGAGCCATCTCGCTTCGCGCCCGCATGAGGAAGAGGGAAGAAGGAGAAGGAGGAGGGAGGGCAAAACGCCACGCGATTACCAGCGCTCATAGTGGACAAGCCTGACCCTTGGGATTCTTGAGAGCCTTTCAGGCTGCTCGTCAGGATAGCCTAGGGCGACTATCCCAATTGGCCTGACATCGTCTGGAAGGCCGAGTATTTCAGACACCTTGTCGTCCTCGAATGCTCCGACAAACCCCGCGCCGATCCCCTCACTTACGGCAGTGAGCAGAATGAGCATTGAAGAGAACGCACCGTCAACCACGCTGTAAAATTCCCTTCCGCGCCGGCCATATCTGCCTACAGAGCGGGAAGTATTGGAACACACAACTATCAGCACCGGCGCGTCCTCGATCTGGCTCTGGTTCACGGATGCCTGCCTGAGCTTTTTCTTTATCTCCGGGTCCTTGACAATGACAAATTCCTGAACCTGCGTGTGACCTGCGCTTGGAGCCCTACTAGCGTTCTCGATCAACCTGCTGATTATCCTATCAGGAAGGTGTCCGGGCCGATATCTCCTTACCATCTTCCTCTTGCGGACGACCTCGTTAAATTCCATATGTATGTGTGCATGAAATATATGGATGGCCGGGTAAAAATACAGTTTCAAAAACTGGGTTGGTAGGCATACGCACTTGGCATATATTTTCTATCCTGCAGTGCACAGCGAATACGCAAACGGCGGTTTGAAGAGGGTGCTGATCACACAAGCACCACACACATGCCAAAAATTAGTAAGAATAATTCTGATGCGGCGATTAGGCAGTCGACACAGTAGTTGCGTGGTCTATTTTGCGGTGCTCCTCAAGGTCAAGCATGCTTGGAAAATCCCTATCGCACCTTTCGCAATAGTACCTGGGTCTCTGAGGAGATTCTCTTATTTTGACCATATTCAATAAACTTGACCCACAAAATATAATACAGTTTGCAACACCGCTTTTGCCATTTAACTGATAATTACGATGTAGAGCAATCACCATCATGTCTTCTGATGAAAAAGACAGCATGAAAAAGAATCCCGAGAGCAAGGGCGGGGCGGGCCCTGCTACAAACGCGTCGTTCAACCCGGAGCGCGGTTACGGGACTACGGAGCAGAAGGAAAAGATCAAGCAGGCGAGCAAACAGTAGGCGAAGCAAAAAATGGATGTCGAAAGTGCTACCTCGCTTGGCACCGTCTGCACCTGCAAGGCATGCGATCACGACTTTGCAAAAGACTGCTTGGAGGCTGGCTGCACATGCTGCATAAAAGGCACCCACTCGATGGTTATGGACGGGATGGAATCCTCTGCCTCGCATGGCAAGTTAGTTCGCATCCCTGCTGGCCCTGTGGTGCTCGAAGGCGACTTGTACCTGCCGAGCGGCAGCCGGCGCGGGCTAGTCCTATTTGCTCATGGCAGCGGGAGCAGTAGGCACAGCCCACGCAACAGGTATGTCGCCGGTGTGCTGCAGCAGGCAGACCTTGGCACGCTTCTCTTCGACCTCCTTACGAGGGACGAAGAGCGCATCGATGACCGGACAGCCCGCCTGCGCTTTGACATCGGGCTCCTTGCAGGGAGGCTGGTAGCGGCTACTGACTGGGTCATGAGCCAGGCCAGCGATGTCTGCATTGGCTATTTCGGGGCCAGCACTGGCGCGGCCGCTGCACTCGTGGCAGCTGCAAAAAAGCAGGATGCAGTCAGCGCGATAGTATCGCGCGGCGGCCGGCCTGACCTTGCGGGCCGGCACCTGAATCAGGTCAGGGCACCTACACTTTTAATCGTGGGCGGAGATGACGAGCCAGTGATCGCGCTCAACAGGCAGGCGCTTAATGAGCTGCTGGAGGCAAAAGACAAGAGGCTTGAGATAGTGCCGGGGGCCACGCACCTTTTTGAAGAGCCCGGCAAGCTTGAACAGGCCGCGTCACTTGCCCGCGGCTGGTTTGAAAAGCACCTGGCCGCCACTACTACTACTACTACTACTTGACGCCGGTGGGACCCTTATTTTCCTCGTGCTCTAGCTTCATGTGCTGCTCCTTGTCCTGCGCAGTCGTAAACGTAATTCCACACGCATCGCACTTGAGCTCATTAGATGATGACGACGACATAGAGATGACATGCGATCGCTTTCATAGCATAAGTGGGTTTTAGTAAATTTTGTCTGCCTTTTTGGGCAGGCGGCCTCTGCAACCCATATTAGACATTTTTGCTCACAACCGGCATGGTAAGGTTTGGCATTCAGGCTTCTCATGAGCAGATCAACCCTGCCGACCTTCTAAATGACGTTATTGCGATGGACCGGCTTGGCATCGAGAAGTGCTGGTCAAGCGACCACTACATGCCCTGGTGGCACACAGGCGCAGCGGGTGGCGCCGCCTGGCCCTGGCTCGGTGCTGCGCTTGCTAGAACGCAGAAAATAACAATAGGCACCGGCGTGACTGCACCGATACTGCGCTACCACCCTGCAGTCGTGGCGCAGGTGTTTGCCACTCTGGATTACATGTTTCCTGGCAGGGTCTTCCTTGGCATCGGGAGGGGCGAGTCGCTAAACGAAGTTCCGGCCGGCAACAGCTGGCCTTCCAATCAGGAAAGGTTCGAGAGGATGCGAGAAGCCATTCAGCTTATCAAGAGGCTGTGGGCGGAAGACTGGGTAACTTTTGAAGGCAAATACTACCAAGTAAAGGACTCGAACCTCTATACCAAGCCAAAGCAGCAGATCCCGATATATGTAGCCGGCCTTGGCGCGCAGTCTGCAAGGCTAGCAGGGCAGGAGACAGACGGCTTTGTCACGAACGAGCTGGATCCGGAGATAATCAAGGGCAGACTCCTCCCCGCATTCAGGGAAGGGGCAAAAGAGTCTGGCAGGAACCCTGATAGCCTGACTAAGGCGGTGTTCATCCCTGCCTCGTACGACGAGGACAAACAAAAGGCGCTCGAGTCGATAGGTTACTGGAAGGGCGCCATGATAAAGGCATTCTTTGAGGTGCACTTTCCCAACCCGCGCAAGATAGAGGAGAACGGACAGGTGGTTGGAAATGACGTGCTGGATAAGATGGCGCTTGTCGTGTCAAGCGCCGATGAGGCGATAAAAAAGTTGGAAAAATTTGTCAGGCTCGGCTTTACCGACGTCGTGCTCATAAATTCTAGCCCAAACAGGGAAAGCTTTCTTAGGCTGGTCACTGAAGAGATAGGGCCCGCGTTCAAGGATCGCAACAGGCCAAGAGCTGCCCAGGCCGCAAGCGCTGCTATGTAGCATTGTTTTTCTTCCTGTAGTACCATGCCCCGACACCTATTGCCACTGCTGCAACCGCACCCATCCCAACTAGCATCGTAGTGCCAAATGGGCCTTCCCTTCTTTCGTCGGCCGTGGCAGTCTCTGTAGTGGTCGTCGTCTTGTTTTGCTGTTGCACGTCAAGCCCGCTTATCGGCGCCTGCGGCGTCGGGTTGGCCTCTTCAATTGGTATTCCATCCGTCTGGTTGCCTGTCTCTTCAAAGCCGCTATACTCGCCACCCTGCTTTTCCTCGGTGGGCTTTTGGTTCGATTCGCTTGGCGCGCTGGTGTCGCCGCCTGCTTGACCGTAGATGTTGTGTGACGCAATAGTAGTACTAGCAATAGTAGTACTAGCAGTAGCTGTCAGCAAAATAGCGGCCAATAATAGTAGTAGCAGTTGCACTTGCTCTGACACTGAACACCGTTGCTCAACAAGTGATTTATGCGGATTATTATTATTATTTCCCTTGCCATTCGCCCTTTACAATCGTCCTGTAAAAGAGGTCTGCAATGACTGGCAGCTCCAAGTAGTCGATGAGGATGGCTATCCACGCCGCATAATAGGGGATCTCTACGGCGCTGGATGCGCCAAAGAACGTGTCGTACACCACTTCGTCTGTCAGCCAGAATATATGGAACACCTGCACGGCAAGCATCGCAAGCAGAAGCGAGTTCTTTACTGCGTCCTTCTGGTGCTTGTAAATGGTCAGGGAGTAATAGGTCAGGCCGGCAACCAGCGCCGGGATCTCGATGTAGTCTATGGCTATCACGAGCAGAAAGAGGGGTCCGCTCCGCGGTAGCCCAAGCGCACCCTCACCGGTTATCCGCTGGACGACAACGTCTGCTGTAAGCCAGTAGAGGTGCACCAGCTGGAGCGATATGAGGAAAAAGGCTATCTTGAGATTGAGGCTTTCGTACCTGTGCCAGAACCCTACCAGCTTTTGCGCCAATTCAGACATGAGCTATAAAATCACCTGCCGATTCTGAATTATAATGCCGTAAAGACATTAGTATCTTTCTTCTCGACGCGATCTGGAATTTGGTACTATAACTCCTTTGGTTAACCGTTATCTTGTATGGTCACCACATGCTTTTTTCATGGCATCAAGAAAGGAGGAACGAAAGGATGAAACTGCAGGACATCAGCGCGAGAGCCGAGAGATCGTGACCAGAACTCTTGATGAGGCCAAGGATAACACGAGGAGAGCGATGGAAGAAGCGAGAAGAGATATTTCTGTACGCACCGCAACTTTCAATGACTACCAAGAGCAGACCATCAATGCCGCAAGGGACATCGCTGAAAACTATCTAGAGTCTCAAAAAGAGATAATCAATTCAGTACAGTATTCATGGGTTCCATACTTTGAAAATGCATACAGCATGTACTGGATATCTCCAAGGAAAATGACCGAGATTTATGCAAGGATGGCAAGGAGCTTCTCTGACAATGCCATAGCGACGTGCAAGGTAGCGAACAATGTGATGTTTGCAAATATGGAGGCGGCTAAGGCGTCTATGCAATACACGAGAGAGAACATGAAGGAGATAAACAGGGTCAGCGTCAACGCGGCAAGATCGTTTGAAGAAACGTCAAGAAACTACCAGGAAGCGATGAGGGAAGAAAGGCAGGAAAGGCGGGAGTAGTAGTAGTAGTAGTAATTACGCAGTATACGCTTCTGAGGGACTGAGAGTTACAGAGCCAGTGATAAATTCTATCTCCGGGTCCTCGCTCAGCATCCTGTCAAGGTCATCTACGTACATCCGTATCGCCTTGAAACGCGCTGTCTTGTTCTCCTCGATCGAAGGCATGCGCTGGTACTTGCCGTATATCCACTCTTTTTTCTTTTCCATGTCTGTGCCTGACGGGTATACCACCTTTAGCAGGACGTTCCCTTCCCAGTCGCTGTATGTGTTCTCAAACTGCAGTATGTTCATGAGGAGCTTCTGATCGACTTTGGGAAACAGAGTGGCAGCCTTTTGTATAAAGTTCTGGTAGTCCTGCTTGAGCTCAGACGCGGCAGCGGCAGTCGTTCTCTCGGTCATCAAGTCATAGATAGAAACTATTTCTTTTGAAGCTTATTGACAAATATTCTTGCTGAAAAGAAAGTTATCAGGCGCAAGTCGTCGGTCATTAATAAAAGAGAAGGAGGAGAGGCTTTACTATCCTCTGATTTTATTCTTATTCTTCTTCATTGTCGTCAGTCCTTGGTTGGCATCGTTGTTATCATCATTCATATGGTTGTTATTGTCCGTCGTCATCTGTATCAGATATAGAGACGATATGACGTAGTGGCCGCTTTCAAACTTGATCGCGCTGTGGCCCAAGGTTATTCTCGCTACGTTCGTAATATCTTCGTCTCCTTCTGGAAACGTCGCATGGAATACACATCTATCATGGTCCGGGTCTGACTGGGCAGCGACATATTTTCCAGATCAAAAGCTGGAGGAAGTCCGGCGCAACGCCCGCTATAGCCGCAATAGCAGCCTCTACGGTGTGATCCTTTACATCAGGGGGTACGCTCAACGCCTTATGCCCCGCGTCAATCAAGGAGGGCGTAGAGTCTATCAGGTAAATGAATTTCCTATGTCGAGAGGCCTTCGAGGAGTATTGTATCCTACGCGAGGAGTTGCGCGTCTTCGTCTATCTCCGAGGCTGATGTTGTCGCTGACGCTGTCAGCAGAGCCGCAAATACTCCTAGAACTAGTAGAGAAGTGATTGTGGCTGCCGCAATTGCTGTTACTAGCGGTTTTTTCATTGCGACCTAGCCGTTTTCTCGGCTTTTATTCAGCGAGTATCAAAAATCAGAGTTCATTCCGCGAATGTAGTTCACGGCCAGCGTAAACGATACAATTCTCTGGTCTGATTCATTCGTACTTGTAGTTATCCTCTATAAAGCTGCCTGTTTCGCTTAGGTACACGACGCCGTGCTCGATGTTCCTTACAGACGACTTGGGTATGACGTATTTATCTGGCGTTATTGGGCCGTACGTCACTATAATCTTTTCAGGCTGGATCTGCGAAACCACGCCGACGTCCTTGCCATCGCTTGTAAAAACAGGCTTGTTTACCAGAGCCTGCCAGTCATCAAGTTCCATAATATGCCGCAAGTCTGCTATCTGATTTAATGATTTCGTGCAACAGCCGCTACTGTATGCTCAACCCGGAAAGAAGGTTCCACCCGACATCAAGTAGAATACTTCTGAATCTGGTAAGCGTAGCTGCATCACTAGGATTAAGCGGAATCGTAACGCTAGAAAAGCCCTTGCAAATCCGTATAATTAATAAAAAAACGTAGATTGTCAATGGAACAAATCAAGTATGCAATATTAGTCGGAGCGATACTCGTGGCGGCTGCAATTTTGGCAGCGACCCAGGCGCAACTGACTATTGCGCAGACACCAACAGGCAATGCAACAACTGCCGGCAACATGACTGGCGGCAACATGACTGGCGGCAACATGACTGGCGGCAACATGACTGGCGGCAATCAAACTGGCGGGTTTCTAGGTGAGCTCCGCGAAGGAATCGGGAATCTAACAGGCGGCGGACAATGATAAACTCTTGCTGGCAACGGCAGAGCGACTGACCAGTCTGACACAAGGCTCGCTGTCGCATAGCAATGATCCTTTCCTTTCTTTTTCTTTGCTATATCAGGTTATTATTAGGTGAAAGAGGCATAGCTTACCATACCAGCACACAACTCTGAAAAGCCATGTTTGCAATAATCTCAAGAGAACAGAACTGCTGCTGCCGACCAACAATAATAACACAACAGGAAATTGTCGTCGTCATCATGCCCTGAAGCAAGCTATATAGCTTTGAACCTTATCATGCTCCTAACAGGATTAATTAGAATACACGCCAACAACCGGCATGGTGTCAACCAGCTTTTCAGGCAGGCTTCGACAAAGCCGGTTCAAAAAGCGCGGGTACTTGTGGGTCACGCCAGGCTTCTTTATGGTTAGCCTTTCGGCTGAGTGGGTCTTTTCATGGTTTTCATACGTAGAAGAATAAAAAGACCACAACCAGCCAATCGAATTCAACGGCTACTTTAACATGACGTTCAGAGATACCATGGAGAACTGGCAGTCAGAATTTTTGCAGCTGGTGTGGCAGGTAGCAGGCCTGTCGCTTCTTTGGTACGTTGGATCGCCCCAGTCGAAAAAAGAGCATGACAGACTGGAGGAAAAGATCGATTTTATAATCAAAAGGCTTGACCCGGAGAATGCCAAGCAGCTCCTTAAAGAATGGGACAAAAAATATCCCAAGGAATGATGGATTAAACTTGCTCGCCCTTAGGCGTGTTGGAAGACACGTTTCTTGCGCTTGCAGGCCCTCCACTGGCACGCTCCTTGCCTGCCTCATATGGATCAGATCTGATGCTCTCGCTTACACGCTCGCGGTTTGCCCTGTTAAGCGCTCTGTCGCGGACATATGGCTCCTCTTTGCCCTGCCTTGCTACTACTAGGCCTGCAGCGATTTCTACATCATAGGCACTGTCGTACTGCCTTTCTTTGTCAAGGTTGTTTTCTAGTGCTTCAAGCACGTCGTTTATCCTGTTTCCCATGCTCGGGGATTTCATGTTGAGGTGTGCCTTGATCTCTTCTTTTGTAGCCGGGAACTGCAAGCCCTCAAGCAGGTTTGCCATCTTGGACGCCTTGTCGTTGTCGACTGCCTTGTTCGTTGGTGGGTCGCCGGTGATGTCGCCGAGGCGCTCTGTTCTGGCGCCAATGCTCGACTGGTCTGGGTCGGTATAGTTGGGATCAGAAGACATGAGATCACGCCCCGGTAGGCGGCCTCTTCGTGTTGCCCTCCCTTTCAGTCTCAGCTCCCTTGCTCAGCTCCATATCCATATCGTGCGTGTCTTGCTTGAATGTCTCCTGTTGTTGCCCCCTGCTTTCGATTTTTTCCTGCTTTTTCATGGTATCAGAATTGCCGCTCATGGCTTTTGACGCGCGCAATTAATGATAAAGAGTATAGAATAATCTTCGAAATTAGATCGACCGCTGGCCCCGGTGCCGCTCAAAGGCTGCGCTGTCGATAAATGCCTGATCACATAAGTTGCATTTGTACGGCGATTCCTCTTTCAGCTCGTCGAATTTTTCCTTCGCTTCCGTTGTAGCCATATGTATGAATTGGCATACCATGCGATATAAACGGCTCAGCGGCGGACCTACTCGATCCCATACATCAGGTCAGCTTCATTGTAATAGAGCTTGTCTGGCATCCTCCTCACCGTGTCTATGACTTCTGGGGTCACCGCTAGCGCCCTGTCTTTGACATATTTCGCTATCTCGGCCTTTGTTTTTGCAAAGTTCGTCCTACCTTCAAAAACCCCGTTTACGATGTCGTTTACAGTCACGGTTCTTTTTCGATGGTGCAGTCCTGCAAGATGTTGGTTGAGCCCGTCGCGGTCGTCAAAAGTGTTGCCGCAGACCTTGCAGACAAACTTGGTCGTCGGGCCGCCACTGGCGACTGGAACCTCATCTACTTCTGCAACATCATGTTTCAGTGGCGTGTTCAGACGATTGTTTTCATTGGGTCGCTCCACGTTTGTCGGAGTTGTCCTCAAACATGTCGTTTGCAGCCTTGTGCCGTGACTTGTATGTGTCTTCTTGCCTCCCTTGGCACTCTTGCCACGCCGTATTTTCTTGCTTGGATCTGCCATGCAAAGCAAAGAATGGCCCAACATGCAATAAAATTATTTTTAAA
>Ga0081538_10005993_pt1 | contig 10817 bp, 10 predicted proteins | sample TabmetS5T2R1_FD_71022 | JGI IMG/M metagenome (GOLD analysis project Ga0081538, IMG submission 71022) | Tabebuia heterophylla rhizosphere microbial communities from the University of Puerto Rico - S5T2R1 | ecosystem: Host-associated > Plants > Roots > Rhizosphere ...
GGTGCTAAAAGCGTGACGTCCCCTCTGAACTTGTTTATTAGAAAACCTTTAACCAGTGCCCTGTGTAGAGGCTTTAACAGTTGTGCAGTGCCTACAATGCTTGCAAAACAGCCGCCTCTCTCTATGTCAGCCACGATTATTACAGGCGCTGCAACCTCTTGTGCAAGCAGCATGTTGGCAATGTCGTATTTTGCAATGTTGATCTCTGAGGGCGAGCCGGCACCTTCAATTACTATCATATCATTTTCACTCCTAAGACTGTCAAGTGCCCTTAACACCATTGTAAAGCCCTGTTGGATCACAAACTTCTCATAGTATTCCCTTGCATACATTTCAGAATAGAAGCGACCATTCAGAAATACCATGCTTCTATACTCGCCAAGCGGCTTGAGTAAAATGGGATTCATCCGTGGGTCAGGTTCTTTTCTTGCTGCAACTGCCTGTATTGCCTGTACCAGTGCCATTTTAGACCCGCCCAATGCTGTGAAAAAGTTAGAGGACATGTTCTGTGCTTTGAACGGAGCCACTTTGTATCCTCGATCTGAAAAAAGTCTGCAGAGTCCTACCGCGATTGTGCTCTTTCCTGCACCAGAGCTCGTCCCTTGTATCATAATGAGCTTGGCTTGCCTAGTCACAATAATCAAAAGCCTCCAGTGCTTTTAACAGGAGTATGTTTTCACTATGCTTCTTAATAGCTATTCTGATATATTGAGCGCCCATACCCGTAAATGTGCTGCAATCCCTTACAAGCACACCAGAATTCTTCAGTAATCTGTCTCTAAATTGTGTGGAATTTCTACCCTGTAAGTGGACAAGGAAAAAGTTTGAGTCTGATCTTATCGGGTGAAATGATTCTAATTTCTCAATGTTGTCGTGCAAAAACCTTCGCTCCTTTTTGATAAGTGCCCTTGCTTTTGATAGACATCTTCTTTCACGTAGGGCAGCCACTCCTGCGACCTGTGCAAGACTGTTTACGTTCCAGGGGATCTTGTTTGAGGACAATTTCTTTGCAAGAGTTGGGTTGCATACGCTATAACCGACCCGTAGACCTGCCAGTCCGAATGACTTTGTCAGTGACCTTAAGATTACAAGGTTGTCAAATTCTGATATCTGATCAATCATCGTGTTAGCCTCGGGATTATCTGCCAGCTCAATAAAGCATTCATCAAGAAGTACTTTTGTTGAGCTATCAATATTTTCGATTATTTTCATTATCTGTTTGGTGGCAAGTATGCCCGTAGGGTTGTTTGGATTGCAAAGAAATACTGCATCAGCACCTCTGGCTTTTTCAATAATTTTATCGGTGTCGAGGTCGAAATTATTCAGTGGTACAAATGTCACTTCTGCACCAACCTTCTGCGATGCAACTTCGTATTCACAAAAAGTTGGTGTCGGGATCACTACCCGCCCTCTTACAGAAGCAGTAGTATGAGCAAACCAATAGATGATCTCTATCGCTCCATTTCCTAAGGTAACCCATTCTGAATCAATTCCTAAATAGCGCGAAAGGCTTTTCTTCAATTCTCTGCACTCCGGATCGGGGTATGTCTGCACAAGAGAGTTGGCGCTCATTTTCACAGCGGCTATTGCTTTTTTGGGAGTACCAAGAGGATTAATGCTTGAGCTGCAGTCAAGTCGGACAAGGCTAGGATTTACCGAGTAAATGCCGCCATGTGAGCAAGCTCCCATCGTCTTGCTCCTTGTAACCTCTACTCCCATTCTTTCAAGAGTTCATTGATGCAGCCTATATTTAGAATGTTTTTGTACCTTCCTATTCTAATAGTTATAACGGCCTAGTCCGATAATAAAAGCGTCAATTTCTTCCCTCAGAGCGCATTCTAATGACATTGAATGTTTGATTTTTTAACAAGTTAAAAATTAATAAAATATAACTCTAACTAAGATTTTAGATATTCATCAACGAGTCAGAGCCACTGAGTAACAATCTCAGACTCGTTGATTATTGTTCCTACTCTTTTGGAGTTGCTGGCTCAGGCTACAGTATCATACATAACATTCAATTTTTTATTTATCAGGGTGCGCTTTTTGTCCAGAAGATATTCGTCTATTATGTCCAAGGCAGTACGAATATAGTCATCGGTTATCAATGAGGGTATGCTCAACCTATTTGTTTTTGGTAACAGGGAGTTTATTTTCTGCAAGAGAGCAAATTGCTTGTCTACATCCATTTCGTAGCGGCATTGCTGAATTAATGCAGACAAAACATGAGGGCGATTATTAGCCATACTAATAGCAATAACTTATACTCGGCATTAAATATAAAGATAATTAAAGTTAATCCTATAGACTCTATTCATCGTACCGCTAGTAGAGGCCTTGAAATAATCAATCTTTCGATAATTATTTTGTCCAATCTCTGCTCTCCAGGTAATCAATAAGCTTCAACATTTCTTCTATTCTTGCTTGGCCTCCGACCTGATTTTTGCACGTCTCATAATGTCTTAGTAGCTGCTTGTCTTCTTCTTCAGATATGCTATCTTTTTGTTGTATGTCTTTGAAAAATACATCCTCTTTTGCAGTGTGATCGGACACAAAAACCGCATACGATTTTAGGAATCGTGCAATAGGCTCCTTGTTGCTATTGATCCATTTGGCCTGATTATTATCTGCTGTTGTTTTTATCTCGCTGCTCTCCTGCTCTATGAGTGCATTCAATTCACGCCTAAGCATATTTGCTATTCTTCTTCCAAGCTCATGCTCGATTAGGAATTTTCGAATATCTTCTGACAGTCCGTCCTTGTTTCGTGTAACCGGAAAGTATACTTTTTCTTCCTTTCCATGGTGAAAGGCGTCTATAAACTCCTCAATAACAACAGAGATTATTTGAATATCTTCAATCGGTATATTCTCATTCCCATATAGTTTGTCAGAACATCTTTGGGCGATATTGCCTATTCTCCTAACGAGAAGATGTTCTTGCATTAGGCTCTCAGTAGAAGAGGGCTCCATAACAGATGTTGAACACAGCTAGCGTATTTCAATTTTTGATGCAAAAAGATTGCCTAGGAATGCAGATTAGTATATTATACAATCATATAGGCTCAGCAGAACCATATACAGAATTTCAGAAGATCTGCTAGATCTACTAAGGATTTACTAATGAATCCGCAGGTTGGGATAAGTATTTGGTAACGATTTGCGAGTCAACAACAATTAAGGAATAAGTAGTGTAAGTATTGCCATGCCATAACCCAAATGCAACATCTTTAAGTAATCTGGTTTAAAGCCCTGGCAGGGATGATGATTTGCAAGCGACAGTGTTATACTTCTATGGGTGCATTTTACGTGTTGCAATTAGAGCACTTGTAATTAATTCCTAGCGGGTGCATTCATATTGGCATATGCCTCAAGACTATAATGCCAACCTTAAAGTATGAATATGGGTTGAGTAAAGTGTCTTAAGAATATATGTCTACATCGTCACCATCGTCATATTTGGCCTCTGATTCTCCTGTTTCACCTCTTCCAGATGAGGGGGATATTGTTATTGCAACTGTTAGAGATATCAAGGGTCATGGAGCCTATGTCACATTGGATGAATACGAGGGTCTTACAGGTTTTCTCTCGATAAGAGAGGTTGCAACAGGGTATGTGCGCAACATTCAGCGTTATGTAAAACCAAAGCAAAAGGTTGTTTTAAAAGTAATAAAGGTTAACAAACAGAGAAAAGAAGTAGATACATCGCTCAAGCAGATTACTGGTGAAGAGAGAAAGTCAAAGCTTATTGAGGTAAAAAGAAATGAAAAGGCCGCAGGGTTTCTGGATTCCATTAAGGCAAGAGCAAACCTAAGCGATGTTCAGATGAAAGAAATTCAGGATCGCATTCTCCAAAATTATGATGACGTCTATACGCTTTTTGAATCTGTGGCAACAAAAGGCATCAGAGATGCAACCAATAAGCTTGCTTTTGGTGAAGAGGTCCTAAAGGCGATAGAGGAGGAAAGTCACAAGATACGAATTCCTCAAAATGAGATAAGAGGAATCATGGAAATTTCCTCCAAGAAATCTGATGGGATTGAGATTATCAAAAATGTGCTTATTGACGCATCCGAAGGTAGCAAGGCAAACCCTAGTACTATAATTATTGCATATATTGGCGCTCCAAGGTACAGGATTGCAGTCAAAGCAGAGAATTTCAAGATGGCTGAGAAGGCAATGTCTCGTGCTGTTGAAAAGATACAGAAAGGAATAGAAAAAAACCATGGGAATTTTGATTTTATAAGAGAAAAATCAAAAAAGAACCTCTACTAACTTGGCCGTCTCACCGATTACAATCGACGATGGGCCAACTATACCTAATTGATTAGAGAAAAAAGAAATGTATTTTCCTCTCACTTTTCTTCGTGTGATATGACTGATTCACTGACCCTTGTTGCCCAATAAGGGGTACTAAGTACCAAAATTTGTTAACTCTATGATCATCTTTGATGCTCCAAAAGTTAGCATATGCTAACATTATTGCCCTATACCATTTTTATTAGTATTGGCAAAGGTTTATTACTCGAGTTAACTTATTAACTGTGCACAAGTAATGACTACTGTAAAAGTTATTGTTGCCGTCGCAATTGTAGCTGCAGTTCTGTCTACTGCATTTGCAGTCTCCGGCCAATCTTTTGTTGGCTTACTTGCTACTGCACAGGATGCTGAATTAAAAAAGAATACTATTGGAGGCCATACTGCAGGTTATGGCTTATATGATACCAGCGGAGATGTTTTAGATCCTGTAAATAGTTACAGTACTGCCAGCCAAGAGGTGGTTATAGACCCTGACAAATATCTTAGAGCTTTTGATTATGGACGCGTTTCTACACTTGCTGACGGTATCACTCTAAGGGAGTTCACTCTTGTTGCAGATGATAGGCAGGTGATGGAAATATCACCTGGTGTATTCTACAATGTATGGACTTTTAATGGTACAATACCGGGCCCAACTCTAAGGGCTACCGAAGGGGATCTGATAAGGATAAATTTCATCAATAATGGCTCAAAGCCTCATTCAATACATACACATGGTATCCACAAGTCTGAGATGGATGGGGTTTTTGAAACCATTAATCCTCAGGGTAAATTCACCTATGAATTTTACGCCGAGGCCTTTGGAGTATATCCATATCACTGCCATGTCACCCCGCTTGAGGAGCACATTTCACATGGCCTGTATGGTGTATACATTGTTGATCCGAAATCCCCTAGACCACAAGCTGATGAAATGGTCATGATTATGAATGGCTTTGATACAGACTTTGATACCGAAAATAACTTCTACGCAGTGAACACCATTCCTTACTACTATATGCATCATCCTATAGAGATAGAACAAGGTAAACTTGTAAGAGTATACCTTGTTAACATGCTGGAATTTGATCAGATAAACAACTTACATCTGCATGGTAATCTTTACCAGTTATACCGTAGTGGTACGAATGTAGCTCCTGATGAATACACAGATATGGTGACTATGAGTCAAGGTGAGCGAGCCATACTTGAATTTAATTACAAGTATCCTGGTCAGTATATGTTCCATGCACACAAGACTGAGTTTGCTGAAAAAGGCTGGGTAGGTATGTTCTTAGTCAAGGATCCTGCCGAAACACGATTGGATGGTGGCAGCGGCAGTAGTAATAGTAATAATTTCCCCCAGACCACAACAATATCGGGAGATGTAGGCAGGTAACCATGGAAGAAGATAGAAATCTTAGATCCTCTTCCTCCTCTTCGTCCTCCTCATCGTTACAACGACGCTCGTTTGCACATGCAAAAATGATTGCCATTGCTTTGGTCCCTTTGGTAGTGTTAGCAGCAATGATTGCCTTTATCTTCGGTCCAGGTCAGCAGTTCCTCGGCATAGGTACGCCTCTTCCTGAAATTACTATTGAGAGGGTCGAGTTTCAAGAAGATGGGATAATAGTAGCATTCATTCGCAACACAGGGCCAATTGATGTTACCGTAGGCCAAGCTGATGTCAATGACAGAATCCAGCAGGCTGCAATAGAGCCTGGCAGAGAATTGCCAAGGTTTGCTGAAGCGAAAGTGATAATTCCATTTCCTTGGAATGAGGGAGAGCCTTATGAGATAGGTGTGACTAGCTCTGATGGCACAAGGTTCAGCAAGAGTATCGATGCAGCTGCTCCTGCTGCAAGTCCTGATGTGGAACAGGCAGCGGTATTTGCACTTATTGGAACATATGTTGGCATTATACCTGTGTTAGCAGGACTCTTGTGGCTTCCGTTTATCAAGAGACTCAGTCTCGGAAAATATCGCTTCTTTCTCAGCCTAACTGCGGGTTTGCTGGTCTTCTTAGGAATTGACGCCATAGTTGAGGCTAACGAGATTGCCGCAGTTAGTGTAGCAGGCGTTTTCAACGGCCAGATTTTAATTGTATTAGTAACAATCCTATCATTTCTTGCATTGATGTATGCCGCTTCGAAGCTGGGTGAAAAAAGAAGTAAAGGTGGAACAAGCGAAGAAGCACATGAATTACCATCATATGACTCGACACATTCAGGCCAGGCCAAAACTCTAGATCAGCAACATCATCAACAACAACAACAACTAGTTGTCAAGCCTGTAGCGATAGCATTGATGATATCAATTGGAATTGGACTTCACAACTTTGGAGAAGGGCTAGCTATAGGAGCTTCCGTTGTTCTAGGAGAAATTGCGTTAAGTTCCTTTCTCATTGTAGGATTTATGATACATAATACTACAGAAGGTTTTGCAATAGTCTCTCCGCTTGCCAAAGCAAGAGTGAGAAGAATGTTGAGCAAAATGATAATCATGGGTCTAATAGCTGGAGTCCCAACCATTTTTGGCACTTGGATTGGAGGATTTGTCTATTCTCCTATTGCTGCAATAATATTTCTGTCAATAGGCGCGGGTGCAATTTTCCAGGTTGTATTTTTAATATACCGGGGAATGGCCCAGGAAGAGGTAGATAGAGGCAAGATAATGTCAAATGCATCAGTCATTGGAGGATTTGCAGTAGGTATGCTCATAATGTATGTAACAGGATTGATTATCCCGTCATGATTGAAATACAGAGGATTTAGCATCAATCAAAGGTGCTAGCAGGAGGCAAGAAAATCTAAAGCTTCATCAAAACAGTTCATCTAAGAATAATACAGCAACAGCAACAGCAGCAGCAACAAAAACGATTCTACTCTCATGTTTGAAAGACTACTAAATTACAAAAGAGAGGAGATAAGATTCGAAGAGAAATTAAAACTACAACCCTGAGAGATGAAAATGACATAATGAAGTATGTTTAGTTTTCAACTTATGAACTATCAATCTCAAGAGCTATTAGAATAATCCTAGCAATTCCAGAAGTGTTTTCCAAGATCTAGGGTAAAGAGATGCAAACCATGTGCAATAGAAGTACAACCCACATACCTTCGCCTCAAATTAACGGAGTCAAAATCCCAATAGAAAAACATATAAACTTTGTACCGTGAGGAAAATTATATCTGCATTGAGTGAGGATTTTGTTAAGGTAGCCGAAACAAAGGATATTCAACCTTCACAGATGAAAGGAGTCCAAGTCAATGGTGAAAATGTCTGTATAGTTAATGTTGAAGGAAAATACTATGCCATAGGCAATATTTGCACACACGAAGGTGGTCCTCTAGCTGATGGTACCCTTGAAGGCTATGAAGTTGAATGCCCATGGCACAATTCCAAATTTGATGTGAGGACAGGGGAAGTGACGAGTCCTCCAGCAAGTGAACCCGAACCAGCTTATGAAATAAAGGTAGATGGTAACAATATACTAATTAATACACATAGTAAAGGAAAATCCTCTCCTCAGATTGAGTTGACGCTAATAGAGAAAGACAAAATAGAAGGCACTGATGTAACATCATTTAAGTTTAGTAAGCAGAACGACCAAATGGGAGAAGAAGGCGACACAATACCATTAAATTATACTGCAGGACAATTTGCCTTTTTTGACATAGGCGGAGTGTATGATGATCCCAAGGGCCCCATCAGACATTTTACTATTTCCTCCTCTCCAACTGAGAATTTTATAATGTTCAGTACTAGAATCAGAGATTCACCATATAAAAAGAGACTTTCAACTTTAGAGGAAGGTTCAATGGTCAAGGTAAGAGGCCCTGAGGGACAATTTGTTTTACATGAAGATTATTCAAAGCCTGCTGTATTTCTGTCCGGTGGAATAGGTGTTACTCCATTTAGAAGTATGATAAAGTATGCTACAGATAAACAGCTGCCATTAAAAATTACGATGTTTGACTCCAATAGAAACCGTGAAAATATCGTATTTAAAGAAGAGTTTGATAATTGGGCTACCGCAAATAAAAATCTGAAGGTTATCTATACTATCAGTGATGATCAAGGTCGAAATGAGCAACAACAGTCATCGTCCACTGCAAATGATTGGAAAGGAGAATATGGACGAATAGATAAAGCAATGATTTTGAAGCACTTGGACACTAACACGCTAAACAACTCAATATTCTATATTTGTGGTCCTCCTAGCATGCTAAAAGGTATGCAATCTTTACTCCAAGACAATTTAGAAATTCCAAAAGAAAGAATCAAAGTTGAAGAGTTTACAGGTTACTAATGATGTTTATAATCTTCTACTAACCGGATTTGCAACTTTAGTTACTTTATAATTGAGAACCTTTACGTTGGCCTATCAGTAGCAGTTACCTCGAATCTCTGGGCTGTTGTTTTCAATCAAGAACCACGCTCTAATCACTAATTAATCCATTCTAATGTTAATTTCATAAATCTCTTATAACTACAGAAGTAAACTTATCTAGTTGTATCAGAAAATTACGAAAACCTTATGGTTAGAAATGAATCTAGTTTACCCTTTGAAGTAGAATATTCCCAAAAGCCAAGCAGCAAATCAAAGACCTCTTCATCAATGAAGAGATTAGCAGTGCTTCTAAAGCCCGAAAATGTAGATTCAATCACCTCAACTCTTAGATCGTTAGGTCTTGAATCTACGATATATGATGTAAAAGGTTCAGGAAAGGAAAAGGAGAGGGTCTCGACTGGTAGAGGAGTAAGTACAAGTGATCTTTCATATACTACTAGAAGAGTTGTAGCAACAGTAGTCAATTCCGATAACGTTGATGATATCATAGATAGAATGAAAAAAGCTCTCGGCGGGGGAAGTGGTGCGGTAGTCATGATGCAACCTGTAGACGAGTTAGTGCGTCTGTAGGCGAAGAGAAAGAAGACTATTGCAAAGTTATTGGAAGCAGATGTACAACTTGGAGATAAATTCTAATTTTGCATATCTCTTCGTGGGGCTCGACTTAACATTTTATAGATTTTGATGGTGATACATAAATGCCTTGCAAGAATATCTGTGGCAACTTTAAGACTGTCAAGACAGTGACTGGCAGTCCGTATCTTGAAGGAGAGAAATGGTGCGGAGCTTGCTGCATTTTTATAGAATGGGAAGGAATACAATGTCCCTGCTGCAGGCGCAAGCTTAGGGTGAACCCTAGAAGCAAAAGAAGTTGGTGCTATGCGACGTTAAGTATCATCCGACATAATCTCGATGAACAGAGCGATAGAATTGATGAAAACAATTACCTTCGCCATCCCCAGCTGAAATCAGCAAACAAAGAAAGAGAAAAAATATTAGTGATGAAGAGATAAAGAGGGCTGCTTAAGAAATGACATTTGGTAAGATTGGAGCCGTAATACTGCTTGTTTCAGACATGGAAAATTCGACAAGGTTCTATAGAGATGTTTTGAATCTACCTATAAAGAGCCAATCTAAAGATTGGACTGAATTCTTCAACAGAGAAACAGTTCTAGCCCTTCATCCCGCCCACAAAACAAGGCAGCCAAGCTCACAGGGAAATGTGCTAGTTGGATTTATGGTCAGTGACCTTGAAGCCCAAGTTAAGGTATTCGAAAAGAAAAATGTCAAGTTCTTCAAAAGGCTTAAGGAGGAACCTTTTGGCAAGCACGCAATAATAGAAGACCCTGATGGTCACCTAATTTCTTTGGCAGAAATAAAATCAAAAGGTGATGAGGGTTTCGACCTTATCGGGTTCTTTGGTGCAGAGTAGCCCTAGCAAAGTAATCTATAACTATTAGTATCATATACGAAATAACAGGATCAAATTTTCGTTCTCTCCTATCATTCATTGAGTCCAAATCTTGAAGTTTTTTTCTGCCGAGTCCCTCTGGGCCCATATTTTTAACAATAAGAATCCATGAATCGTATGCAAATACGATTAAGCAAAGATAATCCACACCGCTGCCAACAGGGGAGCCAATAGACAAGTTGGCTGAAGCAGAGGAGAAGCAATAAGTTCTATATGTATATATCCTTTGTCGGCTCCTGCATTTATTATAACAAGCAAACATCCTCTAAGCTGACCTTCTTCGGTAGCTTGATTTTGCATTTGTGCTCTTTCTAGTTGGGCTTTTTCTCCTCTTCTTTATGTTTTCAATGCCTGTATGTTAGTAGCGTCCTATTTGGGTGTGATGTGTAACAACGAAATGACATAATGTTCATAATGTTCTTTCATTTCATAACTGAATTAAAGTAATTCTTGGTACAATCATCTGAGCAAAATTCCAAAACCCCTATGGCATGACTTGAATATAATACACCCTGGCTAAGGTTTTGAAATTCTTTGCCGCATGATCTACATATTTTTATCATTTTGTTATTCTGACATTATAACTTGAACATATCCGCCTTAAGGTTCTTTGCATTGGAGATGTAGGAGAGAAATAGGCAGGGCTATATATCTCAGTGCTGACATGACGAAGATCAAGAGGAGAACACATATTTT
>Ga0081538_10005994_pt1 | contig 10816 bp, 11 predicted proteins | sample TabmetS5T2R1_FD_71022 | JGI IMG/M metagenome (GOLD analysis project Ga0081538, IMG submission 71022) | Tabebuia heterophylla rhizosphere microbial communities from the University of Puerto Rico - S5T2R1 | ecosystem: Host-associated > Plants > Roots > Rhizosphere ...
TCGGCGACCACTAGCGGCAAGCAGCCGGCTCGGCCGGCTGCGCGCCGTTGGTCTCCGGGCAAGCAGCCGGCTCGGCCTGCTGCGCGCCGATGGTCTCCGGAGCCCCGCTCAACGGGCGCGCCGCGACGCCCCGCCTAGAATCGACGGTCCGGTGGCTCGCTACCAATCCGTCGACCCCGCGCAGTCCTTCCCGGCGCTCGAGGAGCGCGTGATCGAGCGCTGGCGAGAGCGCGACGTCTTCGCCGAGTCGATCCGCCGTCGCCAGGGCGCGCCGCCCTTCATCTTCTACGAGGGCCCGCCCACGGCCAACGGCCGGCCCGGCGCGCACCATGTCCTGAGTCGGGTGTTCAAGGACGTGTTCCCGCGCTACCGGACGATGCGGGGCTACCGGGTCCCTCGCAAGGCCGGCTGGGACTGCCACGGGCTGCCGGTCGAGCTCGAGGTTGAGCGGCAACTCGGCTTCACCTCCAAGGCGGACATCGAGCGCTTTGGGGTCGCCGAATTCAACGCCCGCTGCCGCGAGTCGGTCCTGCGGTACATCGACGAGTGGAACTCGCTGACCGAGCGGATCGGCTTCTGGATCGACACCGACGCCGCGTACTACACGCTCTCGAACGACTACATCGAGTCGGTCTGGTGGTCGCTCAAGACCAACTGGGAGAAGGGGCTACTCACTGAGGGCCACCGCGTCGTGCCGTACTGCCCGCGCTGCGGCACCGCGCTCTCCTCCCACGAGGTGGCGCTCGGCTACCGGGACACGATCGATCCGTCGGTGTACGTGCGCTTCCCGCTGCGCGACGACCCGAGCGTGTCGCTGCTCGCCTGGACCACGATGCCGTGGACGCTCGTGCCCCACGCCGCGATCGCGGTCGACCCGGATGTGACCTACGTGCGCGCCCGCGTGGGGGACGAGCGGCTGATCGTCGCCGAAGCGCTGGTCGAGCGCGTGCTGGGCGAGGAGGCGGAGATCGAGGAGCGCATGCCCGGGTCCGCGCTGCTGGGACTCCGCTACGAGCCGCCCTTCCCCTACATCGGCGACTACGGTCCGCGAGGGCACACCGTGCTCGCCGGCGACTTCGTCTCGATCGAGGAGGGCACCGGCGTGGTCCACACCGGCGCCGCGTTCGGCGAGGACGACTTCCGGCTGGCGACCGAGAACGGGCTCACGATCCACAACCCGGTCCGGCCCGACGGCACGTTCGACGAGCGCGCCGGCCCGTTCGCCGAAATGGGCGTGCGGGAGGCCGACCCCAAGATCATCGACGCCCTGCGCGAGTCGGGACGGCTTTTCCGCGCGGGCGAGTACGAGCACGCCTACCCGCACTGCTGGCGCTGCGACACGCCGCTCATCTACTACGCCAAGACCAGCTGGTACGCGCGCACCACGGAGGTCAAGGACCAGCTCCTCGCGGCGAACGAGACCATCGACTGGTACCCGGAGCACATCAAGCACGGGCGCTTTGGCAAGTGGCTCGAGAACAACGTCGACTGGGCGCTCTCGCGCGAGCGCTATTGGGGCACGCCGCTGCCGATCTGGCGCTGCGCCGAGGGACACGTCGTGTGCGTCGCGTCCCGCGACGAGCTGCGCGAGCGCGGGGGCGAGGTCCCCGAGGACCTCCACCGGCCGTATGTCGACGAGGTGGTCCTCACCTGCGACTGCGGCGAGCCCATGTGCCGGGTCCCGGACCTGATCGACGTGTGGTGGGACTCCGGCTGCATGCCCTTCGCCCAGTGGCACGCGCCCTTCGAGAACCAGGACGTCTTCGAGGAGCGCTTCCCGGCGGACTACATCTGCGAGGCGCTCGACCAGACCCGCGGCTGGTTCTACTCGCTGCTGGCAGTGTCGGTGCTGCTCTTCGGGCGGACGTCCTACGACACCTGCCTCTGCCTCGGCCTCATCCTCGATGCCGACGGCCAGAAGATGTCCAAGTCGAGGGGCAACGTCGTCGTGCCCTGGGACGTCCTGAGCACCCACGGCGCGGACGCGTTTCGCTGGTACTACTTCACCTCCAAGCTCCCGTGGGACGGCTACCGGTTCTCGCTGGAGACGGTGGGCGAGTCGGTCCGCCAGTTCCTCAAGCCGTTCTGGAACACGGTCGCGTTCTTCGTCCTCTACGCGAACGTCAACGAGCCCGAGGGCACGAGCGATCCGAACGACCTCGACCGCTGGGTGATCTCGCGCCTGAACGGGACGATCGAGCGGGTGACCGAGCGAATGGAGGACTACGACACGACGTTCGCGGGCCGGGCGATCGCCGACTTCGTGGATGACCTCTCGAACTGGTACGTCCGCCGCTCCCGGCGCCGCTTCTGGGACGGCGACCCGGCCGCCTTCGAGACGCTCCATCGGTGCCTGGTCACGACGGCCCAGCTGCTGGCTCCGCTCACGCCGTTCGTCGCCGACGAGGTCTACGAGATCCTCGACGGCGCGGAGCCGTCCGTGCATCTGTGCGACTTCCCGGTGGCGGGGGAGCGCGACGCCGAGCTCGAGTGGCAGATGCAGGTGGCCCGCGACGCCGTGGAGCTGGGCCGCGCCGCCCGAGCCCAGGCCAAGGTCAAGGTGCGCCAGCCGCTGCCCGAGGCGGTCGTGGTGGCCGCCGACCGCGAGCGGGCGGCCATCGGGCGCTTCGAGGACCTCGTAAGGGAGGAGCTGAACGTCAAGGCGCTGCGCTACGTGTCGGAGGCGGACGAGCTGGGGCGTTTCGAGATGAAGCCGAACTACCGGGCGCTCGGGCCCCGGTTCGGCAAGCAGATGCCGCAGGTGGCCGCGGCGATCGCGGCCCTCGACCCCGCTCGGCTGCGGGCGGGCGAGCCGGTGGGCATCAACGTCGACGGGCACGATCACCGGATCGGCCCCGAGGACGTCCAGATGGTGCTTCAGCCCCTTGAGGGCTATCAGGTGGAGCGCTCCGGCACTCACGCGGTGGCGCTGAACCTCGAGCTCGACGACGGGTTGCGCCGCGAGGGCCTCGCCCGCGAGGTGGTGCGCGCGGTTCAGGCGGCGCGCAAGGAGGCCGGGCTCCGGGTCGAGGACCGGATCGCGCTCCGGTTGGGCGGCGACGAGGAGCTGCTGGCCGCCGCCCGCGCCCATGAGGACTACGTGGCCGGCGAGACGCTGGCGGTGGAGCTCACTTATGACGGCGCGGGCGACCGCTCGGACATCGAGGGACGCGAGCTGCTGATCGCGGTGGAGCGCCGCTGAGGGGGGCGAACTTCGGGGCTGTACTCACTTTTGGCCTCTGTGGAGCCAAAAGTGAGTACACCGGAGCGGGTGATCGCTCGGATCGCCACGGCTGAGCACGGATTGATCACGCGGGTGCAGGCCCTGAGCGCCGGCGTCAGCGACCGCGAGATCAAGACGCGGCTGCGGTCCGGGGCGCTGATTCGCGAGTACCGGGGCGTGTATCGCGTGGGGCACCGCGCGCCGACAGTCGAGGCCCGCTATCTCGCTGCGGTGTTGGCGTGCGGGGAGAAGGCGCTGCTGTGGGGACGGGCGGCTGGGTATCTGTGGGGCCTGCTCAAGGGAACACCGCCGGCACCTGAGGTGATCGCGCCGAGCCAGCGGCGTGTCCCCCGGCTGAAGACCCAGTGGTCGCGCCACCTCGATGCGCGGGACGGCTCCGCCTGGCGCGGGATCCCCGTCACGACGGTCGCGCGTACGGTCGTCGACCTCGCGGCCGTGCTCTCGGTTGACGACCTGGCGCGGGCGTGCCACGAGGCCGGCGTCCGCCACGGCACGACGCCGGCTCACGTCGAGTCGGTGCTGGCGCGCCGGCCCAACAGCCCGGGCGCGAAGAACGTGGCCCGGGTGCTGCGCGGCGACGTGCGGGTCACGCTCAGCACGCTCGAGCGCCGGTTTCTGGAGCGCCTCCGAGAAGCCGGGCTGCCGCTGCCGCAGACTAACCGGCCCGCCGGCGGCAGACGGGTGGACTGCCGCTGGCCAGCGCAGCGCCTGACCGTAGAGGTCGACGGCTACCGTTACCACCGCTCGCGGCACGCGTGGGAGCTCGACCGCCAGCGCGAGCGCGAGGCCCGCGCTCGCGGCGACGAGTTCCGGCGCTACACCTACGGCGACGTCCTCGAGAGGCCCGGCTTCATGCTCGACGAGCTACGGGTCCTTCTCGTCGGACGCGAGGCCGCCTAACCGGACGCGCCGTACGACTCCCGCTCGAGCACGAAGCGCCAGACCGGGTCGCCGTCCTCCCGCGCCTCTCCGTCGTAGGCGAAGCCCACCTTCTCGAGCACGCGGGTCGAGGCGTTGCGCTCCGGGAGGGTGTGAGCTATCACCGCCGTGACCCGCTCGTCCGCAAAGGCCTCGGCGAGCATCGCCCGCGTCGCTTCGGTGGCGAGCCCGTGGCCGCGGCGAGATTCGGCGATCTCGTATCCGAGCTCTACGACGCCGTCATTAGGCGGACCCTTGAAGCCGCCCCAGCCGACCAGCTCGGGCGGATCCCCGGCGACGAAGAAGCGCGGTCCCCACGCCGAGGCGTTGCGGGCTCCGGCCAGGGTCTCGCGTGCGGGGCGCAGGGCGCCGGTGAACGTTGCCCAGCCGGGCACGACATCGTGGCCGAGCCGCCGGGCAAGCGAATCGTCGCCCGCCAGCGCGGCGTCCATCAGCTCAGGGTCGGCGCGGACGAGGCGGATCGCCGCCCTCGGCGCCTCGCGGCCGGTGCGGCTGCGCCGAGCTACGCCGCCAGGCTCGGCTCGAGCTCCTGCACCAGCCGGCTCTTCGGCAGCGCGCCGATGATCTGGTGCGCAACCTGGCCGGACTTGAACAGGAGCAGAGTGGGGATCGACATTACGCCGTACGTGGCGGCGGTCTGCGGGTTCTCGTCTACGTTCAGCTTGACGATGCGCAGGTCCTCGCGCTCGCCGGCCAGCTCCTCGAGGTGAGGGGCGACGATCCGGCACGGCCCGCACCAGGGCGCCCAGAAGTCCACCAGCACCGGCTTGTCGGCCTCGAGCACCTCGGCCTGGAAGTTCTGATCGGTGACCTCGTTGATTGCGCCTGCCACGCTCACTCCTTATCGCCCTCCGTTGGTCGCATCACTATACAAAAGATAGCGACGTGAGCGGCGAAGTTGGGGGGGTCGCCCGAGCGGAGGGCTGGTCGTGGTCGAGGCGGCGGGATCGGCCCCCGCTCACCCCCGTAGCCGCAGCGCCGGCACCGTCCAGACCGCCTCGAGGGCGATACGGGCGGTCATCTTCGACTCGCCGATTCGCCGCTCGCGGAAAGTGATCGGTATCTCGACGACCCGGAAGCCCGCGCGTAGGGCGCGGTAGGTCAGCTCGATCTGGAAGCCGTAGCCGTCGGCGTGCACCTCGGCGAGGTCGATCGTCTCGAGGACCCGGCGGCGAAAGCACTTGAAGCCGCCGGTCAGGTCGCGTACCGGCACCCGCAGCAGGAAGCGGGCGTAGAGGCTGCCGCAGCGGCTCACGGTGCGCCGCACGATGCCCCAGTCGGCCACCCGGCCGCCCGGCACGTAGCGGGAACCGAGCGCCAGGTCCGCGGTCTCCGCGGCCGCGATCAGGCGGGGCAGGTCGGCGGGGTCGTGGGAGAAGTCGGCGTCCATCTCCAGGATCAGTTCGGCGCCGGCCGCGAGCGCCCGCTCGAAGCCGGCGATGTACGCGCGCCCGAGTCCCTGCTTGCCGGTCCGATGGAGCACCTGGACGAATGAAAGCTCGGCCGCCAGCCGGTCCGCGATCTCCCCCGTGCCGTCCGGCGACGCGTCGTCCACGACGAGGATGACGTGCTCCAGCCCGGTGGACTCGAGGCGGGGAAGGGCCGCCCGCACCAGTGGCTCGAGGTTCTCGGCCTCGTTGTACGTCGGGAGGATCAACCAGGCGCCGGGCAGAGGGCGCGTACCCTAGCCAGGGCATGCGCAACGGAGAGATCGCCGACGCCTTCGACGAGCTGGCCGGCCTGTACGAGCTGGACGGCGCGGTGGTGTACCGCGTCGTGGCGTACCGCAACGCGGCCAAGGCGATCAGGGAAGCCGGCGTGTCGGTGGAGGAGCTCGCCCGCCAGGGTCGCGTGGAGGAGCTGGCGGGGGTCGGGAGCACGATCGCCGAGAAAATCGATGCGCTGCTCGAGACCGGCTCGATTCCCTCCGCGGACAAGCTGAAGGCCCGCATTCCCGCCGGTCTGGTCGAGATCACCCGTATTCCGGGGCTCGGGCCCAAGCGCGCCCGTCTGCTGCACGAGCACCTGGGGGTGGGCTCGCTGGAGGAGCTGCGCGAGGCGGCGGAGCAGGGTCGCCTCAAGGACGTGCCCGGCTTCGGCAAGAAGGCGGAGGAGAACGTGATGGCCGCGCTCGCGACGGGCGCCGACGGGCGCGCGAAGCCCCGGATGGTCCTCTCCAACGCGCTTCCGGTCGCCGAGCAGATCACGGCCGCGCTGCGCGAGCACCCCGCCGCGATCAGGGTCGAGCTGGCCGGGAGCGCCCGCCGGATGGCGGACAGCGTCAAGGACCTGGACATCGTGGCGGCGTCGAGCGATCCGCGGGCGCTGGCGGCCGCGTTCCGCGAGCTGCCGGTCGTCGACGAGGTGACGGCAGCGGGCGAGGCGGGCGCCAAGGCGGTGACCCACTCGGGGCTGCCCGTCGACCTGCGGATAGTGCCCGAGGAGGCCTTCGGCAACCTCCTGCAGCACTTCACCGGCTCCGGCAAGCACAACGAGGCGCTGCGCACCGAGGCCGTGAAGCGCGGCCTGCACGTGAGCGAGTACGGCATCGCGGAGGACGACAGCGGTGACAACCACGCCTGCGCCACCGAGGAGGAGGTCTACGACCGGCTCGGAATGCAGTTCATCCCGCCGGAGCTGCGGGAGAACCGCGGGGAGCTGGAAGCGGCCCGGCGGCAGGCGCTTCCGCGGCTCATCGAGCTGCGCGACATAAAGGGCGACCTTCACATGCACACCGTCCTCTCGGACGGGCGCAACACCGTCGAGGAGATGGCGCGCGGGGCGGCCGAGCGCGGCTACGAGTACATCGCGATCACCGAGCATTCCGCCTCGCACGGGTTCAACAACGACGTGCAGGCCGACGCCTTGCGCGAGCAGGTCGAGCGCATCCGTGCGCTCGATTCCGGCGACGTGACCGTGCTCGTCGGGACCGAGTCGAACGTGCTGCCGGACGGCTCGCTGGACTACGACGACGACGTGCTCGCCGAGCTCGACTGGGTCGTGGCCAGTCTGCACACCTCGTTCCGCATGTCTGAGCGAGAGCAGACCGATCGAATGCTGCACGCGATGGAGCACCCGCTGGTCGACGCGATCGGCCACCCGACCGGCCGCCTCATCGGCCGCCGCGACCCGTACGCGCTCGACCTCGACCGCGTGATCGAGGGCGCCGCTCGTACCGGCACGTTCCTCGAGATCAATGCGAACCCCAATCGCCGGGACCTGAACGACGTGTACGCGCGGGCCGCGGCGGAGGCCGGCGTGACGATCGTGATCGACTCCGACGCGCACGGCGCGGACACGCTGCGGAACATTCGTTACGGCGTGGCGACGGCCCGGCGGGCGTGGCTCACCGCCGCGCAGGTCGCGAACACCCGGCCGTGGGAAGAGCTCGTGCGGCTGCGAAAGCGCGGTCGCTAAGCCGGCGGCGTGGGATACGCCTCCGCCGGCTCTATCCGACGCAGGCCGGGCAGGCGCAGAAGCCGGGGCGCGCCGAAGGGCGAGGTCTTGTCGAACCAGAACTCGACGCCGTCACGGCCCTCGATCGCCGCCACCGCGGAGTGCTGGCGACGCCACAGGAGCGCCATCAACAGGCAGTAACCGGTGGCGATCACCGGGACCTGGGGGATGAAGAAGCCCACCACTCCGGAGGCGACCGTAAGCACGGCCAGCGGCCACAGCCGGTTGAAGATCACCGCGCCGGGCTCGAGCTCGGGCAGGGTGTTCGTGCTCCGGGCCGAGGCGAGCAGTCCGGCGATGCTCGAGGTGGTGATCGGCCGGCGGCCGAGCCACAGGCCCACTACCGTCGCCGCCACCCACCAGACGGCCGCCACGTACACCAGGGCGTTGGTGTCGGCGTTCGCGGCGCCGAAGACCGAGATCACCGCCAAGGCGGTGGCGGCCCCGCCGAACAGGAGAACGGCCACCCGGAGGAACTCGCGAAACCGCATCAGGCTTCGGCGAGCACGGCGAGCACGCGGGTGAAGCCGCCCACGCCGTCAACCACGAGGTCCGCCAACTGCACGATCGCGGCCGGCCCCTCGTCGGAGCGGACTCCGACCCGCACCGCCGCGTCCAGATCGCCGGCCTCAGCGAGCGACGCGAGCGCGGCGAACGCGTCGAGGTCCGTGGCGTCGTCGCCGCCGAACAGCGCCGCGCGCGGAGCGGCCCGCTTCACGAAGTCGCGGACCGCGTGCCCCTTGTCGATCGCCACCGGCGGGCGGATCTCGAGCACCTTGCGCGCCCAGTGGACCGCAAGGCGCGCCTCCTCGGCGTCGCGGGCGATCCCGTCGACGTGTGCGCGCGCGGCGTCCTCGGAGGGCACGTCACGCCAGTGGAAGGCCACGATCGGTCCCTTGTCCTCGATGCGCACCTGGAGCGCGCGCAGCTCGCGGGTGTCGTGCTCCTGGGCGAAGGCTCGCACCCGCCCCTCCCAGCTCTTGAACGCGGGGATCACGGTCGGCCGGCTCGACCCGGGCTCGAGCAGCTCGGCGCCGTGCGAGCCGGCGTACGCGATCGCACCGACCCCCACGAGCCGCCGCGCCTCGGTCGCGGACCGCCCCGACACGCAGGCGACGAGGCGGTACCGTCGAGCGAGCCGCCCCAGCAGCCGCGGAACCTCCTCGCGTACGTGAGCGTCCTCCGCCCGCCGCACGATCGGCGCGAGCGTCCCGTCGATGTCGCAGAACACCGCCGAGCGCTCGGGGGCGGCGGTGAGTGGACGCAGGGCCTCCGCGACCATCTCGTGGGCGGGAGCGGACACGCGCCGTAGTATGCCCCCGGATGTCGTCCAGGCTGCTCCGCCTCGCCGCCATCGCCACCGCGGCGGGCGCGTTCTCGGGACTGTTCGGCGTCGGCGGCGGAACCATCATCGTGCCGCTGCTCATCCTCTGGCTCGGCTACGAGGCCAAGGTCGCGACCGGCACCTCGCTCGCCGCGATCATCGTGATCGGCATTCTGGCCGCGGCCCTGCACGGTGTCTACGGCAACGTCGACCTCGAGCGGGGCGTTCAGATCGCGCTCCCCGGTATCGCGGGCGTGATTGCCGGCACCGCCGTGCAGCAGCGGATCTCCGAGCGCGCGGTGGCGCTCGGATTCGTCGCGCTCCTGGTGGGGTCGGCGGCCGTGCTGGTCTTCTGATGGACGCCCTCGACTGGACCGGCCTCCTGGCGCTCGGCTTCGCCGGCGGCATGGCCGGTGGCCTGGTGGGCATCGGCGGGGGCGTGCTCTTCGTGCCGGCGCTGGCGGTGTTCGCCCACGACTCGCACCTGGGCGCCGAGGCGACGTCGCTCGTGGCGGTAGTGCTCGTGTCACTGGTGGGGACCTGGCGCCAGCGCGAGTACGGAAACGTCCGCCTACGCGACGGCCTGCTCGTGGGCGTGCTGTCGCCGCTCGGCGTGGGTGTCGGCGTCGTCGTGGCCAACGCCGTGCCGGAGCGGGCGCTCGAGCTCTCGTTCGCGGCGGTTCAGCTCTACTTCGCCTGGGAACTCGCCAAGAAGGCGGGACTGCGCTAGCGTCCTTCCCGGTGGAGATCCTCGAGGTCCACACCGAGGACCGTGACGGATTCGTGCACCTCACCCTCCGGGGCGAGCTCGATCTCTCGACGGTCGGGAAGGTGCAGGAAGAGCTTCGTCGGGTGGAGGCATCTGCGCCCGCCCTGCTCGTACTCGACCTCTCGAAGCTCACGTTTCTCGACTCGACCGGCCTGCGGTGCCTCGTGACCGCCGACGAGCGCGCGCGTGATGAGGGCCGGCGGGTGGTGATCGTTCGCGGTCCCGATCCCGTGCAGCGCGTGTTCTCGATCACGCGGCTGGAGGAACGCCTGGAGATGGTCGACGACGCGTCCGCCGTCAGCTGACCCAGGTGTTTGATCCGCTCCCCAAAGGGTGATAATCAGGTCGAGGTCGGTTGAGGGACGCTGTTCGGCCGCCCGGCGGCCGAAGAACGGACCTCCCGCAGCAGCGACTTAACTGCAGACTGCGAGGAGGTGCTGTAGCCAATGGCTACTGCCGCGGTGGCGGAGCTTCCGCCTGCGGCCGAGACACCCACGCAGCGGAAGCTCGAGGACGAACGGCTCCTGCTGCGCTATCACCGCGACGGCGACTTGGAAGCGCGCGAGGAGGTGGTCATCCGTTTCATGCCGCTGGCGCGCCAGCTGGCCGGTCGCTACGGCCACGCCGGCGAGTCGCACGAGGACCTGGCCCAGGTGGCCTGCCTGGGCCTGCTGAAGGCGGTCGACCGCTACGACCCCGACCGCGGCGGCGGCTTCGCCCGCTACGCGGTCCCGACGATCCTGGGCGAGCTCAAGCGCCACTTCCGCGACAAGGGCTGGTCGGTGCACGTGCCGCGGGCCACCCAGGAGCTCGTCCTCAAGGTGAGCGAGGCGCTCGGCACGCTGCCGGGCAAGCTGGGGCGCGCGCCCCGGCCCCGGGACGTGGCGGCCGAGCTGGGCCACTCGGTCGAGCAGGTGCTCGAGGCGATGGAGGCGGCAACGGCGTATGAGGCGGCTTCGCTGGACGCGCCTCGCTCCGCTGACGAGGACGGCGAATGGACGTACATGGATACGCTCGCCACCGAGGAGAACGGGTACGCGCTGGTCGAGATCGGCGAGACGCTGAGGGGGACGCTCGAGGCCCT
>Ga0081538_10005995_pt1 | contig 10816 bp, 11 predicted proteins | sample TabmetS5T2R1_FD_71022 | JGI IMG/M metagenome (GOLD analysis project Ga0081538, IMG submission 71022) | Tabebuia heterophylla rhizosphere microbial communities from the University of Puerto Rico - S5T2R1 | ecosystem: Host-associated > Plants > Roots > Rhizosphere ...
GGCCGCCAGCAGGACCGCCCCGGCCAGACCCACCGCGAACGCCACCAGCGACACCAGGTCGGGCGCGGGCCGCAGCGGGGCCAGGACCATCGACAGCCGAGTCGACAGCGGCCGATTCAGCCAGCGGCTGACCGGCCCGTCAGCCTCCTTACCCAGCGAGCGGCGCAACGCCTTCTTCGCCGCCCGCACGTCCTGAGGGGTGTCCACGTCCAGCCACCAGCACCCGGCGGGCAGGGCGACGGCCAACAGGGGCCGTGTCTGGGCCAGACGGGTCACGGCACCGGCCAGGCTGTGGTCGCCCTCGGTGGCCGCCTGGCGCTGGCGGTCGAACACCTCGGCCGGGAGCAGGAACGCGCCGCAGTCGATCGCCGGCTCCTCCAGGTGCTTGCCGAACGCGACCACGGCCCCCTCCACGACCCGGACCCGGGTCCCCTCCCCCCAGGCCAGCTGATCTGGTGCGAGATCGATGAGCACCGCCGGCTCCCCAGCCGCCAGCAGCCGCTCCAGCCCGCCCTCGCCGAAGAGGTGATCCGCGGTGACCAGCACGAACAGCGCCTCACCCTCCACCTCACCCTGGACTGCGGCTAGCGACGTGCCGTTGCCATCTGCCCACCGGTCGGCATACACCACCCGGACCCGGCCGCGCCTAAGGCGACCGACGACCGTCGCGACCGGTCCGGGGTCGTGGCCGACTACCACCAGGACCCGCTCCAGCCCAGCGGCCAGCAGGGACCGCACCGCCCGCTCGACCAGGCTCAGCCCCCCCAGCCGGAGCAGCGCCTTGGAGCCACCCCCGGTGACCGATGCCAGCCGCTCGGACCGGCCCGCGGCCAGCACCACCCCCACCCGCGGCAGCCGCGCCAGCGGCGGATCGGGCTGGATTACGTCCGGCCGTTGAGGGAACGCGGTCACCGGATCAGGCGGTCGCTGGGGTGCCTCAGCCATGCGCCGACCTTCCGAGGAGCAACCAGGGTGAACGGCGAGGAACAGTGCAAGGATCACCGGTGACCCTCGCCCAGGCAAGACAAGCCCGAAACGGCCAAACAGCCGCGGTCGCCACGCCGCTCCAGGCAGACCGAGGCCCCGAGGTTCTTCGGACGGCCTCGGCTACAACAAGGTCAAGGCCTCTGGGCCGTTACGGCGGGCACCCTGGCAGGAGCCTGCCAGCCAGCTCTCGCCGTGCCGACGCGACAGAACCGTGGTCGGCGACGACAGGACCGGAACCGGCCGTGCGACGGGCAACGACCGACTGCCAAGTCGACGGCCAAGAGTGCGGACAGGTGGGTCGGCGCGGCCGAGGACCAGCGGTGGCCCGCAGGGACCGGGACGGCGGATGCTGCTGGGCGGGTCCCGCCTTGGCAGGTGGCCGATCCTGGCGCGGGCGCCCGGTGAGGATGGCCCGAACCTGAGAAGGACAACCCCCAAGAGCCCCGTCCGGGTGACGGGCGGGCGGACCCGCCTGCTCCCGGCCGATTGGGCCCCTGGGGGTCATCAGCGCCCCGAGGAACTCCCACCGCCTTCCCGAGGCTCGCTCGAGAGAGTTCTCGTCCTACGACCCGAAGGCCGCGTGAACCTCACCGCCGCAACAGCGGGTGGCGCCACCCACCGCCCAGCGGTTCGCCGTCCGGACCCGTCGGCCCTTCTGGCAGGAACTCCAACCCGGATTTCCCGGTCCAACCGCGTCGGCCCCTCGGGGCGAAGCGGAATCTAGAAGGCGGCCGTGGGCGCGTCAAGGCGACGTTTCCGCTGGCCACACGCGTATGCCCAGCTCATGTTGGTTAGAATTACCTCGATGGAATTTCCGGTGATGAGCCGAGCCTCGGGCCAGGCGCGTCCGGGTGCCCACCGGTTCACTGGCACCGCCGCAGGAGCCATGGCACACCTGTTCGCGGCCTGGTCCCGGGTGCGCCGCTCCAAGCAGCCAGCCGCCTACGCCCGCAAAGTGCTGCTCAACCGACACCCTAGTCGAACACCCATCCCCGAATGGGCTTCCCCGGCATGTGAGCCATGTCATCGCAGCTGGAACCGCACGCTGGTCCCATCCTCAGGTGACGATCTCCGGCCGTGGTGGCCAACTGCCTGGTCCTCACCAAGGTCGACGCGGACCTCGTCCCCTCCGCGGAGCAGTCAACGGCCCAGGCGCCCTCTCGTGCTGACCATCTTCATCCGTCAGGGGCGGCCGCGGGCCATGAGCCACTTACCGGCCGTGCCCTCGGCGTGCCCTAACCAACGGCTACGAGCAGTCACCAGCGGTCAACGACGGCTCGTTGAGGTCGGCCTTACTTGGCCGTCCGGCGTCGGAGCAGGAGCGGCCCTCAACGTGACCACGTACGCGGTGTTCTTGATGAACTCGAGCGAGGTCGGCTGGTTCAGCCCATCGAACGCTCAGCGTCACCAGGGTGTCGGTCGAGCAGACCAAGCAAGGTGGAGATGCCACTGCACGCTCCTGCACGACGGCTGGCTGGCTGCGGACCGGGTCGGTGGGCTGGGTGGCCTCGTGCTAACCTCGAGGCAGCACTGGTTCATGGTTGACCTGGTAGCGCTCGGTCGAGCTTGTCCCTTTGCCGCCCGCGCCGTCCGGCGTGGACGTGATGCGACCTCCGAGATGACGGAGGGAGGGACACCCAGCATGACTGTTGGAACCGTCAAGTGGTTCAACGCCAACAAGGGCTACGGCTTCATCCAGCCCGAGTCCGGCAACGACGTCTTCGTCCACGCCAGCGCCATCCAGGACGGCGGCTCGCTGGAGGATGGTCAGGCCGTCGAGTTCGACATCACCCAGGGCCAGAAGGGCCCCCAGGCCGCCAACGTGCGACCCGTCGCCGCCCAGTAGCCGCAGTGCCGGGCAAGCTCCGGCTGCGGTTCGAAGGAGCGGCTGACCTGATGCCTGCAGGCTAGCTGCTCCAAGTGAGGAGGCCACCATGGCCCCACTGTTGCAGTCTGCCACCACCCCCGCCGACGGCACGCGATCGTCACCGTGCGCGGCGACATCGACGAACAGACGGCGCTTCAGCTGTGGCAGTACCTGAGCTACCTGATCGGCCAGGGCCACCACCACATCGTGCTGGACCTGCGGGGCATGATCCTGATCGACTCGGCCGGGGTCGAGGTGCTGGCCCGGGTGTCGGCCTGGACCCGCCGCCAGGGCGGCGACCTGGTGCTGCGGTCGGTGAGCCCGGCCTTGGCCGAGCAGTTCAAGCTGGCCGGCCGGGCCGAGGCCCACCGGCACCATCCTTCGGCATCCGACCAACCACCCCCTTCGACCCAATGACACCATGGACTGGACCATGCCCGGCAGGAACTGTCCCGAGAAGCAGACGGCGCGAGGAGTTGACCTGAGGATGGCTCGCCTTGGTGGCACGCCCAGGATGCTGCCCGACCAGCCGGTCGCGACCGTCGACCCCGAGGTCGCACGGCTCGCCCACGTGATGGTGGACGGATTGATCGAACGGTTGGCGGCCGAGCCGGCGGTTCCCGCCACTAGTCTGCTCGACAACCTCGCCGAGCAGCTCCAGCAGGCCGCCAACCTGCGCCGTCTCAACGTCCGGCGGCGCCTGCCCGGGTCGGCCGCGGCCACCTCGTCACCCGCGACCCCGCGGCGGGCGGCGCCACGGCCTGCTTCGGGGGGACAACCCCGACGCGAGCACTAGTTGCCAGCCGTGCCGCAACGGGCAACCGAGCGCCCAGGGACCCAAGGCGAAGGTCGTCTGCGCGGTATCGCCCTTGCGGCGCCGACCCGCACCGAACGGAGTGTCCTTCCCACTTGCCTGCAACCGCTAGCACCTGTCCTGCCGCCCCCACCAGCCCGGTAGCTCCTTTGCCGAGCGCGGCATCCCCCCTGTCCTGACTGCTGCAGTGGCGGCCTGCGGCATCACCACACCCAACCGATCCCAGGCCCGCACCCTACCCGACGCCCTCGCCGTCGTGTGGTCGCGGCCAGGTAGCGCATCGACCACCGGCACCAACATCGAGGAGAGAAGTGCCATGTCAGGACTCGGCGAGTCGACCTGGAACGAGGCGATGGATCGAAGTCGTGCAGCGCTCATCGACTCCGAGCGCCTCTACGACGACATCACCGCGTCGGAACGCCGCTCCAACGTCGACATCGAGACGCACTTGCGGCGATCCGAGGTGCGGGCGGCTCAAGCCCAGGCCTGGCTCATGCCTGCCGGGGAGCTTGGCAGCCAAGGCGAACGCTACGGCCACCGAGGAACCTGAGATGGGCGCGCAGGAGCACACCGCCGAGGGCGCCGGCGACCTTCGGGCCGCCTCTGACCAGGTGCTACGGGTGCCATCAACGACGGGCCGCTGGAGCGAGTACATCCAGCTCTCCAAACAGATCAAGCGGGCCGGTCTGCTGCACCGCCGGCGCGGATGGTACCTGGCCAAAGTGGCGGCCAACAGCGCCCTGCTCGCCGTAGGGGGGACCGCCTTCCTCCTCCTCGGAGACTCCTGGTGGCAGCTGCTCACCGCCGCCTACCTGGCGGTGGTGTTGACCCAGATCGCCTTCGTGGGCCACGACGCCGGGCACCGGCAGATCTTCCGCTCCCGGCGGGCCAACAACCTGGTCGGGCTGGTCCACGCCAACCTGCTGGTCGGGGTGAGCTTCGGCTGGTGGGTTGGCAAGCATGACCGCCACCACACCAATCCCAACCACGAACAGCTCGACCCCGACATCGGCATCGCCGCCCTGGCATTTACCGCCGCCCAGGCCCGTAGCAAGCGCGGGCCATACCGGCTGGTCACCCGCTACCAGGCCTACCTGTTCTTCCCGCTGCTGCTGCTGGAGGCTGGCCACCTGCGCGTCGCCAGCGCCAAGGCGCTGCTCAAGCAGCCCACCCGGGCCAACGGGGTCGAGGCGCTGCTCCTGCTGGCCCACCTCGCCGGCTACCCCGCCGCTCTGCTGCTGGTGCTGTCACCGCTCCAGGCGGCGGCCTTCGCCCTGGTCCACCAGGGCCTGTTTGGCCTGTACCTAGGCTGCTCGTTCGCCCCCAATCACAAAGGCATGCCCACCCTCAGCGAGGCCGACGAGCTCGACTTCCTCCGCAGCCAGGTCCTGACCTCCCGCAACGTCCGGGGCAGCCGGTTCATCGACACCCTCCTCGGCGGCCTCAACTACCAGATCGAGCACCACCTGTTCCCCTCGATGCCCCGGCCCAACCTGCGCCACGCCCAACCCCTGGTCCGGGAGTTCTGCCTGCGCCACGACCTTCCCTATACCGACGCCACCTTGCTCGGCTCCTACGCCGAGGCCCTCCGTCACCTCCACGCCGTCGGCGCCCCGCTGCGCTTCGCAACGGGCGCAGCTGACTAGTGTGGCCAGGGCGACCGTGATCAAAGCCAGAGCCGCGCTGGCGTCGTCCGGGAGCCGGCGAGGCGCGCGCGCACACACACACACACCAGCCAGGCGCCTCGTCCAAGGTATGGGCCGACTTCGGCTACGCTGGCGTCTCGAGCGTGTGGCCAGTCCCGGACAGTCCGCGGGCTGTTCATCCAGACGGGTGATCCAGGAGGTTGCCATGGGGCCCGACGAGGAGCTCCTGGGGGTCGTCGTCCACAGCGGCCTGGTGCTCGGCCGAAACGAGGACGTCGTCGCGGCCCTTCGACGGATCACGGCCTTCCCTGGCGGGCTGGCCCTGGACACGGTCGTGCTGGCCCGCGACATCTATGCTGAAGCCGCAGGCCGACGAGCGCATACGGCCACGGCCCGACGACAGGCAGCCGAGACGGCCCAGCAGGAGGACGAGGCCGCAGCCCGCCAGGACAGCCAGGCCGCGGCCAGGCGGGAAGGTACCGCAGCGGCCGAGCGGCACCACGCACTGAAGGCCGCCATGATCGAGCGGCGCTATCTCCCCAGGTTCGAGGAGGGCGACCTGCTCCGGCTCGGGGTGGCCACTCCGGCTGGTGGGACGCGATGGTTGGACGCCTACGGGTCATCGAGTTCCGAGACCGAGGACCGTTACCGGCTGGAAGCCACCTACTGGCTGGCGCCGCTCCCCATCGACGGCCTGGTCACCCTTGTCTGTTCGTGGCCGGAGATCGGTCTGCTGGAAACCCGGAGTGACCTCATGCTTCCGGACCTGGCGGTCCGTGCGGCTGAGACCGTTCCACTGTGGGATCTCCCAGAGGCTCCCGAATCGGAGTGATCTACTTCGGGAACAGCTCCCGGCATCCCCCGGTCACGGCCCTACTCGGAACCCGACCTGAGCACTCACGATAACCCGCGAAGCCACGCCGATAGACGGCAGGAAACCAGCTTGTGAACGGCCGGCCCGGACGGGACAACCACGCCCGGGTCGCAAGCTCCGACCCCCTTCGAGGAAAGATAGCGCGCCCCTGAACAGCGAGAAGAGCACCCAACTTCGCCCTACGGTCGGCAGCGACCGCCGCAACGAGGCGTAGTCCAGCGGTCCCGATGGTTTGCTGACACAGAAGAGGTCATGAGGCGCCTGCGCCTCGACTTCGAGGCCTAATCGGCTCGCTCAGGCCAACGATCCTCAGTCCGCCCAACCATGCGCCAGCGCTCTGCCTCGGCGTGCTCGCGTGCCGCGAACTCCCGGGCCCGCTTGGCATGCTCCCTGGCCTGGGCGGCCAACGACCCCCCTTGCTCGGCGATGCCCTCTTGTACTCGCACGACGGCCAGCTCGACTTGGGCAACCGCCTCGGCCAACTCGACAACCTGCGCCCGGAGCGCATGGCTGTGCGCCCGCGCCTGCCCGGCGCGCGCGAGCAGATCGGGCCAGCTGGGGTCAGGATCGGCCATCGTAGAAACCTACGTACCCGCCAACCTGTGCCGCGAAATCCCCTCAACCCACGAACCCTGCCATCAGAGCAAGGCCAGCGTGATCAACGGCATCGAGTCAGTCGAAGCGCAACGCCCCACCGCCGAGATCGACGACCACACCGACAAGTAGCCAGCTGTTCTGCTCAACGCCTGCATCGGCCTTGCCTGCCCGGCCGGCCGATCGGTCCCTGCTCGCGGAGGACCGGAGCACCGCAGGCGTCCGCGACCGGACGGGACCGGGCCCGCCGGTACACGGTGGTACACACAGAGCCGGCAGATAGAGGACTGCAAGGGGCACGAGCGGTCACTGCGGGAACGAAGGAACCGCAGGTCAAGCCGCCAGCGCAGCCGCCACCAGGCAGCCCTTCAAGAGACGGGCCAGCGTTCGAGTCTCCCCACCCGCCTGCCGTAGGCCCTTCGGGCCTTGCCCAAGAGGCAGCTGTCACCGAGGACGAGCTTACCCTCCGGTCGAGCTGGGAGCCGTCGCCGTCAGGTGGAGCATGATCGTCCTTCTCACTGGCCGCGCCTCCCCGTGGCTGCCAACGAAGCTCCGTTGCGGCTACGAGGTAACTTTCCTCAGCCGACAGACATCAGATGCTCAGGCAGCGACTGATTGATTGGGTTACGAAAGTCCGGTAACGACGATCGCGGGCACCAGCAAGAGACTTGCAAATTCGAATGCCCACATGGTAGTTCGTGCGTCCCTAAGAGTAACCGCCCGAAGCTGCGGTGACCATCCACGTATTCGTCTCACTACATCGAGTGGTGTCGATAGCTGATCATCCAGAAGGGTTTGCTTTGCTGTCTCTACGCCAAGTTGTCCCCTATTATTTAGCCACTCAATCGCCCCAGCCCATTGAGCAATGAAGCCTCCATATGCGCTTATGATACGTGGAGTAGCAACTTCTGCCGACACCCAACTTGAGTCACTGAGGCGAAGCATCTGCTGGATATTGACAAGCGTGAAGTAGGCATCAATGAACCGATGATAGAAGACCTTTACTGTCGAGTAACCGACTTCCGCCAACCACAGCACGAGCCCAGGAGCAATCAGTAAGTAGAATACTCGGCGATCGCCCGAGTCAACCTGAAACAGTCCGGCCAGTGTTGCCGCCAAGATGGCGGATAGCAGACCCACATAGAAGATGAGATTCCGATGAGCAAAGTCCAGAGAGGTTCGCATTTCGCCGACAAAGCTATCATGAAGCATTAGAAGTTCCGCACGGTCTAACTTTCCATCCTTCCTTTCCTTCTCTTCACCCATCTCAGTTCCCTTCTTGTGCCCCCGATTCCGTAAAAGCTCATCGCGGAGTACGAACCAGGTCAAGAAGGCTCGGGTCGCCGACGCTGGCGACCGCAAGCAGCGAACCGGCACTGAAGGAACCGAGCTTCTTCAGTCCGCCCCGGGTTCGTGCCGCAACGGTCAAGCATGGGCGCCAGCGGTCACCAACGGTCACCGGCGGTTCGACGAACCGCAGGTCGTCGACTCTCCCGGTCATGCAGCTGGGATGATGCGCGGGGCGATTCGGGTTGTGGTTCCGAAGGTCGGGTCGGCGCCGTCGGGCAGCAGACGGGCAGCAACCGGTGTCCGTAACAACCGGGGAGCCCGCCCGAAAACCGTGCAGGATCCTGACCGCCGATCCTGCCATCGACGGCCTTGACCTGGCATTTCTCACCCGCTGTCACAGTCCTCAACAGCCCGCAGTTCCATGCCGGAAGCGTCGGCGCAGACCTCGCACGGAGGAAGCCAGGGGTTCAGTCCCCTCGCCTTCACCCGCAGCAGTAAACGGCCAGCATCGAGCCCAAGGGCCGGTGCCGCCCGGGACTTGTCCCGGTCAACGGCGTCGTCGGGCGGGATCAGTGGCTGCGGTGAGCGCCGCGACCGCTTCGGCTCCAGGGCGGGCGTAGCGCTGCAACGACCGCAGGCTAGCGTGGCGGCTCTTGGCCATAAGTAGCGGCAGGCTGACGTTCTGCTCGGCCAGGTGGGTGAGGGCCGAATGGCGCAGCTGATGAAGGGTCCATCCACCGGAGGCCTGCTGGAATAGTGCCTCGGCGCGCCGATAGCTCAGCCGGGCGCGGCCGGTCTCGGGACATCGGTCGATGGCGGCGGGCGCCCGGGCAGGTGCTGGGGCCCGGTCGGCCAGGAACACTGGCCCATGTGTGCGCCCTGCAATCAGCGGAGGAAGCAGCCGTGCGGAGCCGGTTTGGAAATGGAGCCAGTCCAGGTCGCCGCCCTTGGAGCGGACCCGCACGCGTTTGTTGTCCAGGTCGAGGTCCTCGACGTTGATCGACAGGGCCTCGGTGGCTCGGGCGGCGGTCTCGTACAGAAAGCGCCACAGCGCCTTCTCGCGTACCGCGATGTGATCGTGCCGCCAGAGCTGCTCGAGCTGGGGCAAGGGGATGGCCTTGGTGCGGTCGGCGGGTTCGACGCGGCGGTCCAGGCCGGCGGTGAGATCGTCGGTGAGCCAGCGGCGCCGCCGACAGTAGCCGGTGAACGAGCGGACGGTGGCGACGTGCCGGTTCCAGGTGGCTGGCGCGCACCCGTCCCATGCGGCGGTCACGGCGGCGGTCACCTGGTCGGTGGTGATGGTGGCGGACGGCTGGTCGCTGCCGAGCACCCGCTTGAGCCGATCGAGGGTCTGCTGGTAGGAGCGGCGGGTGGAGGCCGCCAGGCCGGGTTGGGTGAGAAACGCCGCAACCGCGCCGCCGAGGGTCTGGTCGGCCCGGGCGAAAGCGACGACTCCATCCGAGCGGCCTGCTCCCATGACCCGCTCCTGACGGCGTCGTGGCAGGGAATGCGTGCTCGACGGAGCCTACCGCGCCGCCGCGACGGCCAGGTCGGTGACCTGCTGGGGTCGAGTTGTGGCAGGGAATGGACCGTTCCCTGCTGGAAGCAGGCCGTCCAGCTCGGTCGCCGTAACATGACATGTCGTTTGCCCAGGGCGGTTGATGCGCCGTTTCTGGGGCGGTGGTCTGGATCGGCCAAATCCAGTGGCTGCTGCACCGGAGTTTCGCAGTTCGCGGGCATGTGAGCCGCGGTGCGCTGAGAAGGGCCTGGTCGGAGGGTTGCCGTCCTTGTGCGGGGCCGGGAGGTGTGGGCACACGACTGGGTTGTAGGTGTTGCTGCTGATGTGATCGAGTCGCGGGCATGTACCTGCGGACGATCCAGCGGCGCAACCGGGACGGCAGCGTGGTCCGCTACCTCCAGCTGGCCCACAACCGGCGCAAGGGCGCCTCGACCCAGGCGGAGGTGCTGGTCAGCCTCGGCCGGGAGGACCGGCTGGACGTCGAGGGCTTGCGCCGGCTGGTCGGCTCGATCGGCCGCTACCTGGACGGCACCCGCGGGCTGCCGGCGGCCAGCCCCGTCCCCGGTGGCGAGGCCTGGGGGCTGGTGGTGGAGTCCTCCCGGCCGATCGGGGCGACCTGGCAGCTGGACGGGCTGTGGCAGCAGCTTGGGATCGCGGCGGCGCTGCGAGGGGTGCTGGATGGGCGGCAGTTCACCACCGCGGTCGAGCGGGTGCTGTTCGCGCTGGTCGCCGGGCGGTCGCGCCGGCGTCCAAGCTGGCCACCGCCGAGTGGGTGTCCCAGGACGTGGTGATCCCCGGGTTGGCCAGGATGGACACCGACCAGGCGTGCCGGGCGATGGACCTGCTGGTCGAGGCCGATACCGACGCGGCGGTGCAGCAGGCGGTGTTCTTCGCCGTCGCCGACCTGCTCAACCTGGAGGTCGACCTGCTGGGTTCGACACCACCTCGACGTTGTTCCAGCGGGATCAGCCCGAGCAGCGCCCCGACGCGTTCGGGGTGCTGGGCCGCTCCACCGACCACCGCCCGGACCTGCCGCAGGTGGTGATCGGCCTGGCGGTGACCCGCGAGGGGATCCCGGTCTGGGTGTGGTGCTGGCCGGGCAACACCAACGACATGACCGTCCTGCCCAAGGTCACCGACGACCTGCGCGGCTGGCGGCTTCACCGGGTGACCTGGTGGTGGACCGCGGCTTGTCCTCGGACGCCAACCTCGCTTACCTGACCCG
>Ga0081538_10005996_pt1 | contig 10815 bp, 9 predicted proteins | sample TabmetS5T2R1_FD_71022 | JGI IMG/M metagenome (GOLD analysis project Ga0081538, IMG submission 71022) | Tabebuia heterophylla rhizosphere microbial communities from the University of Puerto Rico - S5T2R1 | ecosystem: Host-associated > Plants > Roots > Rhizosphere ...
TGGCGCGCTGGGGACGTCCTGCTGGCCCGGCCGGTGGCGGTCAAGGAGGTGGCGCTGCCGGCCGGCCTGCCCGACCGCGAGCAGGCGGCGGTCCGCGAGCGGGCGCTGCGGGAGGCCAGGGCGGCGGCCCGGCTCAACCACCCGAGCGTGGTCACCCTCCACGACGTGGTGGACGCGACCGGGCGGCTGTTCCTGGTGATGGAGCTGGTCGACGCGCCGACCCTGCGCGACCTGGTCGCCCGGGACGGGCCGCTGGGCCCGCGGGCGTCGGCCCGCGTCGGCCTTGACGTGCTCGCCGCGCTGGCGGCGGCGCACCGCTCGGGCATCGTCCACCACGACGTCAAGCCGGCCAACGTGATGGTGCCGCCGGGCGCGGCCGCCAAGCTGGCCGACTTCGGCATCGCCTCGCTGGAGGACACCCAGCGGACCCTCACCGCCACCGGGGCGGCCTTCGGGTCGCTGCCGTACGTCGCGCCCGAGCAGGCGATGGGGCGCCGTGGCGGCCCGCCGGCCGACCTGTGGGGGCTCGGGGCGACCCTGTGGTTCGCGGTCGAGGGCGCCCCGCCGTTCGAGCGGGGCGGGCCGGCCGCCACGCTGGACGCGATCCTGCACGACCCGCCCGGGGACCCGCGGCGCGCCGGGCCGCTCGGCCCGGTGCTGCTGGCGCTGCTCGGCAAGGACCCGCAGCGCCGCCCGGCCGCGGCGGACCTGCAGCGCCTGCTGGAGCCGCTGGCGAACCCCGGTGCGGCCGCCACCGTGCCGCTGCGCCCCACCGCTCCCCTGCCGGCCGACCACACGGCCCCGTGGCACGCCGGCCCGGCCGCCCCAACCGAGGTGCTGGCCGCGCCCACCCGCCCGCCGCCCGCGGGGCAAGGCCCGCCGCCCGGCTGGGGCTCGCCGGCCGCGCCGAGGCGGCGGCGGCGGTGGGGGCGGCGGCTGCTCGGCGGCGTCGCCGTGGTCGTCCTGCTGCTGGCGGCCGCCAACGGGCTCGGGGACCGGGAGCGGCCGGCCGGGCGGGACCGGCCGGCGGGCCGGGCCGCCCGCTCCCCGACGACGCCGGGGCTGGGGCAGCCGGCCAGGGACGGGCAGTTCGAGTTCGTGGTGCGGTCGGTCCGCTGCGGCCTGCGCCGGGTGGGGCCCGAGCTGGCCAGGCGGACCCCGCAGGGCCGCTTCTGCCTGGTGGCCGTCAGCGTCGCCAACGTCGGCACCGAGGCCCGCCACTTCGCGGCCGACCAGCAGCGGCTGTTCGGCGCCGACGGCCGCCGGCACTCGGTCGACGGCGCCGCCACCGCCGTGGGCGGCGGCATCCGGCTGCTGCACGTCCTGGTCAACCCCGGCAACCGGGTCGAGGGCACGCTCGTCTACGACGTCCCGCCACGCATGCGGCCGGCACGCATGGAGCTGCACGACTCGCCGTTCAGCCGCGGCGTCACCGTGGACCTGCGCTGAGCGTGAACCTCCGGCAGCCGCCCACGCCGGACCAGGTCCGCCGGCTCCTGCACCGCCGCCCGCCGCCGGCGGCGCTGCGGTGGGCGGCCGCGGCGGTGGGCGCCGGCGGCCGGGTCGTGCGGGTCCGGCCGCTCGGCTCCAGCTGGCTCGCCAACCACGCCGTCGACGTGGCCGACGCGGCCGGGCGGCGGCACCGGCTGGTGCTGCGGCGCTGGGCGCGGCCCGGCTGGGAGGTCGACGACCCCACCTTCACCGCCGCCCGCGAGGCGGCCGTGCTGGAGCTGCTGGCGCAGACCCCGGTCCCGGCGCCGCGGCTGGTCGCGGCCGACCCGGACGGCGCCGCCTGCGACGTGCCCGCGCTGCTGCTCACCCGGCTCCCCGGCCGCCCGCCCGACCGAGCGGCAGGCCCGCGCCGCCTGGTCGGCGCGCTGGCGGCCACGCTCCCGGACATCCACGCCGTGGACGCCGGCGCGGCGGCGCCGCCGGCCTTCCACCGCTTCTACGACCCCGCCTCGCTGGCCCCGCCCGCCTGGTCGGACCTGCCGGGCCTGTGGGCCCAGGTGCTCGAGGTGGCCGCCGGCCCCGCCCCGCCGGGCGAGCCGTGCCTGGTCCACCGCGACTACCACCCGGGCAACACCCTCTGGGAGCGCGGGCGCCTGGTCGGGGTGGTCGACTGGAACTTCGCCTCGCTCGGGTCGCCGTCGGTGGACCTCGGCCACATGCGCGTGAACCTGGCCACCGACCTCGGCCTCGAGTGGGCCGACGAGTTCCTGGCCGCCTACCGCGCCCTGACCGGCCTGCAGCACCATCCCTGGTGGGACCTTGCCGCCATGGTCGACGTCCTGCCCGAATGGGACCCCGCGCCCGGGCCCGAGGTGGAGCGCCTGGAGGCCTTCGTCGCCGCCGCCCTGAGCCGCCTCGGCGCGGCCTGACTCAGCCGGCCAGCCGGTCCAGCCGCCCCTTCAGGTGGTGGCGTCGGAGTCGAAGTGGAACACCTGGTAGGCGCAGCCGATCACGGGCACGGCGACGTTGCGGACCGGCACGCCGCCGGGCGTCTCGCCGCTGGGGCTGCCGCGGTGCGCGTGCCCGTGGAGCACCAGGTCCGCGCCGGAGCGGTCGACCGCCTCGGCGAGCAGGTAGCTGCCCAGGAACGGGTAGATCTCGCGGGGCTCCCCGGCCAGGGTCTCGGCCACCGGCGCGTAGTGCAGCAGCGCGATCCGGCGGTCGGCCCGCAGCGCCGCCAGCGCCCGCTCCAGGCCCCGCGCCAGCTTCCTGGTGTGGCGCACGAACGCCTTCATCTCCGGCTCGCCGAAGTCGCTGCCGCTGGCGCCGGCGAAGCCGCCGCCGAACCCCTTGGTGCCGGCGACGCCGACGCGGCGGTCCCCCACCTCGACCACCACGGCGGTGCCCTCCAGCACGGTGATGCCGGCGTCCTCCAGCACCCTGGTGACGGCGTCCTGCTCGTCGGAGTGGTAGTCGTGGTTGCCGAGGACCGCCACCGCCGGCACGCCGAGCCCCTCCAGCTCGGCGGCGAGCACCTTGGCCTCCTCCGGGCGGCCGCGGTGGGTCAGGTCCCCCGCCATCAGGAACAGGTCGGCGTCGCGGTGAAGGCCGGCCAGGAGCGGCCGCAGGCGGCCCACCGAGTCCACGCCCACGTGGAGGTCGCCGGCGGCCGCGACCCGGATCAAGGCAGCTCCTCCACGAACGGCACGCCGGCGGGGCTCTCGGCGCTGGTCAGGTTGCGGACCTCGCGGCCGGGGAGCGCCTTGGCGACCACCTCGGCGCAGGCGGCCTGCCGCTCGGGGGTGGCGACCGGGCCGGACAGCACCACCACGCCGCCGTCGACGGCGACGTCCAGCTCCAGCTCGCCGGTGCGCGGGTCGCGGACCAGCGCGTCGTGCGCGCGGGCGATCAGGTACTCGTCGGGCTCGTCGTCGGCGCCCTCCTGCTCGTGGGCCTTGGCGAGCAGCTCCTCGATCACCCAGTCGGGCACGTCCATGCCGTCGGTCTGCGCGTACAGCAGCAGGCTGGCGACCCGGCGCGGGTTGGGCTCGGCCCGCCGCAGCAGGTACGGCCAGTCCAGCTCGCCGGTCTCCACCAGCGCCAGCGCGTCGAACCAGTGCCGCTGGCGGTGCTCGCGGTGCACGATCGCCTTGATGACCAGCAGGTCCTCCGGGGCCAGCACGCTGAGCCGCAGCCCGTCGAAGCTGGCCGGCCGCACCCGCGACAGCATCTCGTCGTCGAGCACGATCCCGCCGGTGCTCTCGAACACCACGTCGACCAGCACGCCGTCCCTGGTGGCCTTGTAGAGCCAGGCCTGGTCGGTCTCCTCGGTGTCGAAGCCGGCGGCCTCGAAGGCCCGCAGCATCGCCCTGGCGTCGCCCGGCCGCACCAGCAGGTCGACGTCGTGGGTCCAGCGCGGCCGGCCGAGCGCGGTGGAGGCGATCCCGCCCATGAACGCGTGCGGCAGGCCGGTGGACTCGGCCACGCGGATCGCCTCGGCGAGCACCCGGCGGAAGGTCTCCTCGTCCATCACCGGGACGCTGCCACCGGTCCACTCCCGCTCGTGCGGGTGGTCCTGGTCGCGCATCATGGGGTGGACGTACCACCGGCGGCTCCCACCGAAACAAGCGGCTGGCGGCGCGCGGGCGGTCGTGCCACCGTGGCGGCGTCATGGAGACCCTGGAGCTGCTCATCGGCATGCTCGCCGCCATCGCGGTGGTGGTCACCCTTGCCGAGCGCACCCGCTTCCCCGAGCCGGTGCTGCTGGTCGCCGCCGGCCTGGCGGTCGCCCTGGTCCCCGGGCTGCCAGAGGTCCACCTGGACCCGGAGCTGACGCTGGCGCTGTTCCTGCCGCCGCTGCTGTACTGGGCGGCGCTGCACACCAACCTCCGCGACCTGCGCCGCGACCTGCGGCCGATCTCGCTGCTGGCCGTCGGGCTGGTGCTGGCGACCACCGGCGCGGTCGCGGTGCTGGGCCACGCCGCGCTGGGGCTGCCGTGGGCGGTCGCGTTCGTGCTGGGGGCGATCGTGTCGCCGCCCGACCCGGTGGCGGCGGTCGCGGTCGCCGGGCGTGTCGGGCTGCCGCGGCGGATCGTCACCATCCTGGAGGGCGAGGGGCTGCTCAACGACGCCACCGCCCTGGTCGTCTACCGGATGGCGGTGGCCGCGGCCGTCACCGGGACCTTCTCCGCCGGCCGGGCCGCGGTCGAGCTGGCGGTGGCGGCGGTCGGCGGCACGGTGGTGGGGCTGGCGGTCGCCTGGGCCGGCAGCCGGGTCCTGCGCCGGGTCGAGGAGGCCACCGTCGAGAACACCATCAAGCTGGTGCTCCCCTACGTGGCCTGGCTGGCGGCGGAGCGGCTGCACGCCTCCGGGGTCCTGGCGGTGCTGGCCTGCGGGCTGCTGATGTCGCGGCACTGGGCCGCGATCTCCTCGGCCGCCCGCCTCCAGGCCCGCCAGCTCTGGGACTGGCTGGTGTTCGTCCTGGAGGGGATCTCCTTCGTGCTGATCGGCCTCCAGCTCCGCACCGTCGTCGAGGGCATCGAGGGCCGCTCCCCGGCCGAGCTGGCCTGGGCGGCGCTGGCGCTGAACCTGCTGGTGGTGGCCGTCAGGCTGGCGTGGGTGTTCCCGGCGGCCTGGGTGCCGCGGTGGCTGTCGACGCGGCTGCGCGAACGCGACCCGTACCCGGGCTGGCGGCCGACGCTGGTGGTCGGCTGGGCCGGGATGCGCGGGGTGGTGTCGCTGGCCCTGGCCCTGGCCGTCCCCACGCAGGTCGCGGGCGGCGACCCGTTCCCCGAGCGCGACCTGGTGGTGTTCCTGGCCTTCTCGGTGATCGTGGTCACCCTGGTGGGCCAGGGCCTCACCCTGCCGCTGCTGATCGCCCGCCTGGGCGTGGTCGCCCCCGACGAGGGGCAGGCCGCCGCCGCGTCCCGCGCGCTGGCGCGCCTGTCCGAGGTCGCGCTGGCCAGGCTGGACGCGGTCGACGCCGAGGACGGGAAGCTGGCGCCGGAGCTGGTGGACCGGCTCCGCGAGCGCTACCGGGCCCGCCTGGCCCACCTGGACCGGCAGCACGACCCCGACACCGAGGACGACACCGACGCCTACCACGAGCTGGTCGCCGAGGTGCTGGAGGCCCAGCGGGAGGAGCTGCGCCGCCTGCGCGAGGAGGGCGAGATCAGCCACGAGGTGGCCCGCCGCCTCCACCACGACCTGGACGTCGAGGAGGCCCGCCAGGAGGGCCAGCGCCGCGAGTGATTCCACGGCGCCACCGCCGGGTACCTGGGGAGGGTCCCGACGAGGAGGAGGTGCCGAGGCGATGGCCGTCGATGGCGACGTGCTCGACCGGATCCGCGAGCGGCTGCGGGTCTCCACCCGGGTCGGCGACGACCGCATCCAGGTCGCCGCCCGCGACGACGACGTGGTGCTGCTCGGCGCCGTCGCCAGCCCGGAGGAGGCGACCGTGGCCGGCCAGCTCGCCGAGCAGTACGCCGCCTCGGTGGTGAACGAGCTCCAGGTCGACCAGGGCCTGCGCGAGGGCCTGGAGCGGCCGGCCGCCGGCGAGCCGGCCACCCCCGCCGACGACGAGGTGCTGGTCGGCTCCACCGACATGCTGGCCGGCCCGGACGCCGCCCCCACCGGCGACCTGGCCGAGGCGCTGGACGAGAACGAGCCGTGGGAGCCGCCGGACGTGCCGCAGCTCGCGCCCACCCGCGCCGAGGAGCGCGGCGGGGCCTCGCCCGGCGACCGCGCGGCCCTGTCGGCCTGGGAGGAGCGCGGCGGCGACCCCGACGACCTGCGCGAGGAGGAGGACCGCGCCGACGCCGAGGGCCCCAGCGCCCCCGACCTGTCAGCGGCCGACCTGCGGCGGGCCGGCGAGGGCCACCCGCTGCCGTCGCTGGACCCCACCGCCACCGCCCCGGACCCCGAGCCCGACGACCGCGAGGCGTAGCCGGGCGGCGGCCTACCCCTCGCCCCGGTAGTAGCGGGGGTCGAGGAGGCAGAGGTCGGCGCGGCCGGCCGCCACCACGGTGTCGACCTCGTCGGCGGTGGTGAGGTTGCCGCCGACCATGGTGGCCACGCCCGCCTCGTTGCGGACCAGGTCGCTCCAGCCGACCAGGAACAGGCGGCCGTAGTCGGGCCGGTCGTCGGCGGTGGCCTGCCCGGCGGTCACCTGCAGCAGGTCGCAGCCGTGCCCGGCCAGCGCCTCGGCGGCCCGCACCGCCTCCTCGGGCCGGATGCCGCCGGGTGCCCAGTCGGTGGCCGCCAGCGCCGCCCACAGCGGCCGCTCCGCCGGCCAGGCCGCGCGGACCGCGTCGACCACCTCCAGCGGGAAGCGCAGCCGGCCCTCCAGCGGCCCGCCGTGCTCGTCGTCGCGCCGGTTGGCCAGCGGCGACAGGAAGCCGCCGAGCAGGTAGCCGTGGGCGAGGTCCAGCAGCAGCACGTCGGCGCCGGCGTCGGCGGCCAGCCGCGCCGCCCGCGCGAAGTCGCCGGCGACCCGCTCCATGTCGGCCCGGTCCATCGCCTTCGGGGTGGCACTCCCCCGGCCGTAGGGGATCGCGGAGGCGGCCAGCAGCGGCCAGCCGCCGCCGGCCAGCGGCCGGTCGACGCCGTGGCGGCGCGGGCGGGTGGCGCCGCGCCGCCCGGCGTGGCCGAGCCGCAGCGCCAGGCGGGTGCCGTGGCGGCGGGCGGCGGCGGCGACCCGCGCCCAGGCCTCCGCGTGCGCCTCCTCCCACAGCCCGGGGGTGCCGGGGGTGACGCGGCCGTCGGGCGCGACCGCCACCAGCTCCGAGACGACCACGCCGGCGCCGGCGGCGGCCGTGTCGCGGTGGCGCCGTTCGGCGGCCGCGCCGAGCTCACCTTGGTCACCGGCGTCGTCCTCGGCGGCGACCGCGACCGCCACCCGGTTGGGGACGGTCACCTGCCGCTGCCGCACCGGGGTGAGCCGCGGCGGCGTGGGGACCAGCACGCCGGGGGTGCCGGCGAGGAAGCGGTCCACGGTGGCCACGAAGCGGGCGTCGCGCTTGGTGAGCTCCAGGTGGCCGATGCGCCCGGAGCGGGTGAGCAGGTTGAAGGCGAACTGCACCGGGTCGAAGCCGTCGTAGCGGCGCACCTCCTCGAACCAGGTGGCGCTGGCGCGGGCGGCCTCCTGGAAGCGCTCCACCACCGGCTGGCGCTCCAGCTCGTAGTCGGTCAGGGCGGCCAGCCGGTCGCCGGGGTGGCGCTGGAGCGCGCCGGCCAGCGCGACCGCGTCCTCCATCGCCAGCTTGGTGCCGGAGCCGATGGTGAAGTGGGCGGTGTGGGCGGCGTCGCCGAGCAGCACCACCTCGCCGTGGTGCCAGCTCTGGCAGCGGACGGTCACGAAGCTGGTCCACAGCGACCGGTTGGACAGCAGCTTGTGGCCGGCCAGCTCGGGCGCGAACAGCTCCTGGCAGAAGGCGATGCTCTCCTCCTCGCCGGCGTCGGCCAGGCCGGCGCGGCGCCAGGTCGCCTCGGTGCACTCGACGATGAAGGTGCTGGTGTGCGCGTCGAACGGGTAGGCGTGGACCTGGAACATGCCGTGCTCGGTGGTGCGGAACACGAACGTGAAGGCGTCCAGCACCAGGTCGGTGCCGAACCACACGTACCTGGTGCGGTGCACGTCCAGGGTGGGCCGCAGCCGCTCGGCGAGCAGCCGCCTGGCGGTGGAGTTGACGCCGTCGGCGGCGACCACCAGGTCGCAGCCGGAGAACGCGTCCAGGGCGGGCACCTCGGTGTGGAAGGCGAGCTCGACGCCGACGTCGCGGCAGCGGCGCTGCAGGATCTCCAGCAGCCGCTTGCGGGCGATGGCGGAGAACACGTGGCCGCGGGAGCGGACGGTGCGGCCGCCGTAGACGACGTCGATGGCGCTCCAGCGGGCGAAGGTGTCGCTGATCTCCACGAAGCTGGGATGGTCGGCGTCGCGCAGCGCCCCCAGCGTCTCCTCGGAGAACACCACCCCCCAGCCGAAGGTGGCGTCGGGGGCGTTGCGCTCCAGGACGGTGACCTCGTGGGCGGGGTCGGCGCGCTTGGCGAGCAGCGCGAAGTACAGCCCGCCGGGCCCGCCCCCGAGCACGCCGATGCGCATCGCCGGCCTCCCGTCAGGCGAGCACGTCGGCCAGCCGGTCGAGCTGGGCGGGATCGGACACGGTCGGCAGCAGCACCAGGTGGTCGCAGCCGGCCTCCTGGTAGCCGCGCACGAAGTCCCTGACGGCGCGGGCGCTGGTCAGGTTGCCGGCCGCGATCCGCTCGGCGAACGGGCCGGTGAAGGCGTAGTAGTCGCGCAGGTAGGCGGCGCCGGCGTCGGCGTCGCCCAGGGCGAAGTAGCCCTGCCCCCACAGCGCCGGCCGGCCCGGCCGCTCCAGGTCCCGCCAGGCCGCCCACGCCTTGGCGGCGGCGCCCGCGAACGCCCGCGGCGGCCCGCCGCCGTGCACGTAGCCGTCGGCGGCGCGGGCCATGCGCGCGAACGCCTGCCCCGACAGCCCGCCGGCCAGCAGCGGCGGGCCGCCCGGCTGCACCGGCTCGGGCCCGACCTCGGCCTTCTCCCAGGTGGCGCGGAGCTCGGTGAGCTGGTCGGCGAGGCGGCGGCCGCGGTCGCGCCGGTCGACGCCGGTCGCCCGGTAGTCGTCGTCGCGGGCGCCGATCGCCAGGCCGAGGACCAGGCGCCCGTCGCTGAGCAGGTCCAGGGAGGTGGCCTGCTTGGCCAGCAGCACGGTGTTGCGCAGCGGCCCGATCACCACCATGGTCACCAGGCGGACGCGGGCGGTGACGGCGGCCGCGGCCGACAGCGCCAGGAACGGCTCGACGCTGCGGTACACCACCCGGTCCAGGACGCCGACGCTGGCGAACGGCCCGGCGTCGGCGCGCCTGGCCCACTCCACGATCGTGTGGCCGTCGGCGCCCGGTGTGGTGGTTGGCAGGCCGACCCCGACGTCCATGCTCGCTCGCCTCCCGATCCAGTCTGGTGCAGCGGTGCGGGATCATGGTACGGCTGACGGATGCGGGCGGTGCTCACGTCGCTGCTGGTCGCCGCCGCCGTGCTGCTGGCGGTGGTGGGGCTGCTGTGGTCGCAGCAGCGGCGGCTGATCTACTATCCGGCGCCCAGGGCGGTGCCGCCGGCCGCGGCGGTCCTGCCGGCCGCCGAGGAGGTCTCCTTCACCACCGAGGACGGCCTGCGGTTGGCGGGCTGGTTCGTGCCGGCCGCGAGCCCACCCGGGCGCGGGTCCCGCCAGGCGAGGTCGCCGGCGGTGCTGGTCTGCAACGGCAACGCCGGCAACCGCTCGCTGCGGGCGCCGCTGGCGGCCGCGCTGGCCCGCGCCGGCCTGGCGGTGCTGCTGTTCGACTACCGCGGCTTCGCCGCCAACCCCGGCCGCCCGACCGAGGAGGGCCTGGCCGCCGACGCCCGCGCCGCGCTCGCCTACCTCGCCGCCCGCCCCGACGTCGACCCGGCGCGGCTGGTCTACTTCGGCGAGTCGATTGGCGCCGCGGTCGCGCTGCGGCTGGCAGTGGAGCGGCCGCCCGCCGCGCTGGTGCTGCGCTCGCCGTTCGCGTCGCTCGCCGACATCGGCCGGCGCTACTACCCGTGGCTGCCGGTGTCGCTGCTGCTGGCCGACCGCTACGACTCGCTCGGGCTGGTGGGCCGGCTGGCGGCGCCCCTGCTGGTGGTCGCCGGCGAGCGCGACGGGATCGTCCCGGCGGCCCACAGCCGGCGGCTGTTCGACGCCGCCCCGGAGCCCAAGCGGTTCGTGCTGCTGCCCGGCGCCGACCACAACGACCTCGACCTGCTCGCCGGCGTGCGCCTGCTGGAGGAGGTCCAGGCGTTCCTGCGCGACGCCGGCGCGCTGGGCGCGACCCGGCGGCCGTGACGCGGGCTTGAGTTCCGCCGCACGGAGGCCCACGCTGGTGCCGTGGGGAACCTGCATGGGCTGCCGACCCGCCGTGACGTGTTCCTGGACGAGCGGGGCGCCGGCCTGCGCGTCACCTGGCATCCCGAGCACGACGTGGTGGTGCTGAGCGTGTGGCACGAGGACCGCTGCGCCGGCACCTTCCGCATGCCGGTCCACGACGTCCCGCGGCTCAGCGGGCTGCTGGCCGCGGCGCTCGGCGACTGGGTCGCCCAGGTGAGCGCGGTCCCGCAGCCCGGGCCGGCCGGAATGGTTCACCTGTCGGTGCGGCGGCGGCTGCGGCTCAGCCCGGCGCTGCTGCGGCTGAAGCAGCGCGTCAGCGCTCGATAACGGCCCGGTCCAGCACGTCGCCGTCGGGCGCGACGGCCGTGACGGTGAGCGAGCGGGCGCGGACCTCGACGACGGTGAAGTGGTTGCGTCTGGCCCCCACGGCCCGGCGCGCGGTGCC
>Ga0081538_10005997_pt1 | contig 10814 bp, 8 predicted proteins | sample TabmetS5T2R1_FD_71022 | JGI IMG/M metagenome (GOLD analysis project Ga0081538, IMG submission 71022) | Tabebuia heterophylla rhizosphere microbial communities from the University of Puerto Rico - S5T2R1 | ecosystem: Host-associated > Plants > Roots > Rhizosphere ...
CAAGACGTTCTGGCGGCTGATCGTGCCGATGTCGGTGCCGGCGCTGGCCTCCTTCGCCATCTTCCAGTTCCTGTGGGTCTGGAACGACCTGCTGATCGCCCTGCTGTTCCTGGGGCCGGGCGACCGCGAGGTCGTCACCGTGACCGTGGCCGGGCTGGTCGGGGCGCAGCAGCAGGGCTGGCAGCTGCTGACGGCCGGGGCCATCATCAGCATGATCGTGCCGGTGCTCGTGTTCATCTCGCTGCAGCGGTTCTTCGTCCGCGGCCTCACCGCCGGGTCGGTCAAGGGGTAGGAGGAACAGGCCACGGGGGCGGCCCTGAGCCTGCGGCTGCCCCCGGGGCACTGGAGCTGGGACTTCTGGTTCGCCCCCAACGGCGGGGACGTGCACGTCTTCCTGCACGCCCCCGCGACCTCGGGCACCAGGACCTGCGCCACGGCCACGCCGTCTCCCAGGACCTGCGCAGCTGGGAGGTCCTGCGCTGGGTCGACCTGCGCGAAGACCAGGAGGTCGCCAAGCTCCTCGACGATGCTGGCGTCGACGGGGCGATCACGGCCTGGGAAGCCAGCCAGTCCCGCACCGACAAGGCCCGCGACTCGGTCTACGGCACCGTCCAGGAACAAGCCGCCCGCTCAGCCGATGGGATGCTGGATCCGCGGCTGCTGTGCGCTCTCGACGAGGCCGGCAACGTCGCCGCCCTCGAGCTGCTCCCTGAGTGGGCCACCACCGGGCGGGGGCAGGGCATTCAGCTGGTCAGCGTCTGGCATGACCAGGCCCAGCTGGTCCACCGCTACGGCGACCGGGCCGCCGCCACCATCCTCAACGGCCACTGGGCCAAGGTCCTCCTCTCGGGGCTGGCCGATGTGGGCGCGTTGGAGCCGGGTTCTCGGCTGATTGGGGATCAGGCGGTCACCGAGACCAACTACAGCACCAACCCCACCGGCCGCGTCGCTGCCTCCCAGGCGACCAGCTACCGGCCCCTGGTCCCGGGGAGGAGCTGCGGCGACTGCAGCCGGGCGAGGGGATCGTCATCTACGGCCATCTGCGACCGGCCCGCATCCAGGTCCGCCCCCACTTCACCGGCCGTGAGCAGCGCTGGCGCCAACGGCTGGCACGTCGCGCCGCTCACCAGCAGGAGCGACAGGCCCGTAAGGGCGACCGCGTCCTCGAGCGGGCCGCCCGGCGACACGCCCGCCAGAAAGACCGGGTGAACCGTCATCTGCCGGGCTGGGCCCAGGGCAGGGAGGGGGCCGGCCGTGAGCGCTGACCCTACCCCCACAACGCCCTGTGTCTCTCCCTCTACTTCAGCTTCAACTACGCGCGCCATCCGCTGGGTGCGTATACCTGTTCCATTTCGACCAGCGCTATGAGCATGCCGGCCACTACACCGGCTGGGCCGAGGATTTGGACCACCGAGTGGCAGAGCATTTGGCCGGCCGGGGCGCCCGCCTGATCGAGGTCATTACCCAAGCCGGCATCGACCTCCGGTTGGCCCGCACCTGGCCGGGTGTGACCCGGGCTCGGGAGCGGCAGCTCAAACGCCAAGGTCGATACCGTGGTATTGCGAAGCCTCCGGGGGGTGGCTGGTCTGGTAGCCCGCTCCTATCCCGGAGGCTTGGGTCCTCAGCTGGCTGAGTGAGGCGGCGAAGGGCAGTTGGCCCGACGGGGCTTGGCGCGGCGGCTGGCAGGTCATGGCGAGTGTACGTTGAACCAGGTCTGGAACAATGTTTGGCTCATGACGGTCTTGCCATCGTGATGTAGTGACCCGTGACAACCAGACGAGGCCGAGCCAGCATGATGCGCATAGAGAGTGTCCTGGAGCAGCTCGATGCGTCCCACACGGCCTTCACGTTCCCGGATCTCAACCACGGCTACTACTACGCCGTCGACGCCCGGCTGCACGCGTTCCGAGACGAGCAACACTGGGCGCTGGTCGTGGAGACGGTCGGCTACAACCCGCGGGGTGCTAACCTCTACGACGTGCTCCACGTCTACGGCAATTGCCTCACCCGGGGCGAGCCCGGCTTCGAGAACAGTGACTTTCTCGCCCGCGTCGACAACATGACCGACGTCGAAGCTCCCGACAACCCCGAGTGTTACCGCGGCAACGTGCCGATCATCGTGCGTGGTGTTCCCCTGGCTGTCATGGCCCCGGCCGGGGAAGACCTGTGGGCGACGATGCGGCGGCTCGTCCCACAGCACCGAGACCTGCTGCTTGCCGATGAGCAAGAGCTACGGGCCCGGATTCCCAAGGATCTGCCTGAGGTGCTGCGCCTTGACCAATGGCATCAGCCCGACCTGTTCGAGCAGCTCCCCAGTGCCAGTGAGGTCTACCGTCAGGTCGCCGAGGTCATCACAACCGGCGACGTCGCTCGCTACCGCCCGACGCTGCCGCCAAACACCCACTGGTCGAACTGGCCTGAGTCGGGCTCGCTCTAGTCGTCGCGGCTACCAAAGGGCGGGCGGGTGGTGAGCTGTGTCCGCAGCGGCCAAGACCAACATCGTCCACAAGGGCCGACTATCGGCTGTGGTCACACTGGTGGGTATGCGTGAGACCCCAGCGGAAGCACGGCCTCACCCGAGCTTCTATGAGCCTGCGCCAGTAGGGCCGAGTAGGTTGGGCTGGCGCCCGACGGTCATGCCGCTGGGAGCAGGCCGAGCTGGCGAGCGTGAGTGACCGCCTCGGCCCGGCTGCTGACCTGGAGCTTGCGGTAGATCGCCTGGACATGGCTTCTCACGGTGTTGGGTGAGACATACAGCTCGCGGCCGATCTCCCGGGTCGACAGCCGGGTGGCCAGCAGCCGCAGGACGGCCAGCTCCCGCTCCGTCAGCGGCGCGGCCAGCTGCACTGGCCGGCGGGGCCGCGAGCCAAGCGCTTCCTCGGTCTGCTCCAGCAGCCAGGGGAGCACCCCAGGATCGGTGAACTGGTCGATCAGGCCGCGGGCCTGGTCGACCAGCGCCCGAGCGCCTGGCAGGTCACCCCGACCGTGACGCACCGACGCGAGTACCAACAGGGCCAACGTGCGGTGCAGGCCCATGCTGTCGACGTCGAACAGCTCCAGCGCCCGCCCCAGCTGCACCTCGGCCTCGGCCAGCTCCCCCTGGCGGCCCAGCGCCCGGCCCAGCGCCAGGTAGACGATCCCTGACAGCGGCTCGAAGCTGACCCCTTGTGCCTCGGCAATCACCACCGCGCGACGGGCCAGCGAGGCGGCGGCAGGGTCGTCCCGGTCGGCGGCGATCAGCGACAGCACCGCCAGCGCGGTGACCACGGCGTACGGCTGCACCGATGCCGGCACCTGGCTGACCAGGTCCTCGAGCCACGGTCGGGCCTCGGCCGCCTGTCCTGACAGATACAGCGCAGAGCCGAGCGCCGACCCCGCCCAGGAGTTCTCTGCGGGCTGGGCGCCGGCCAACTCCAAGGCGCGGCTGGCCGCAGCGGCCGAGCGACCCACGTCGTCGAAGATCAGCGTGGCCCGGGCCAGGGCGACACCGAACGCCTGGGAACTCATGCCGGCCGGCGGCGGCCCCTCATAGCCTGGGTCCTCGGCGGCGGCCAGCCAACGCTCGGTCTCCTGCTTGGAGGCGCCACCAAATCCGCGGCTCCAGGCGGTGATAAGGGCCACCGGGGGATCAGCCAGGATGGCCTCATCCGCCAGCCCCTCCAGCCAGCGGGCCACGGTCGCTCGTTGTCCGTCGAGCCAGTGGGCGGCCCAGTGCCGGGCAATCAGTGTGCCCGCCTCGGCGAAGTCCCCGGCCGCGCTGGCGTGACCGATGGCCTCGTCGACGTTGCCGTTCGCCTGGTGCCAGGCCGCGGCCCGCCGATGCAGCACCGGCACCAGCCCAGGCTCACGGGCGCCAAGCTGCAGGCGCAGCAAGTCGGCGAACAGCTGGTGGTAGCGGTACCACTGGCGCCGGTCGTCTAGCGGCACCAGAAACAGGTTCGACGCCTCCAGCTCGCCCAGCAACGCCACTGACCCTTGGGTCTCGAGCACGGCGTCGCACAGCGGACCGGACAGCCGCTCCAGCACCGAGGTCCGCAACAAGAACCCCCTGAGCTCCTCTGGTTGGCGGGCCAGCACCTCGGCGACCAGGTAGTCGGCCACATGGCGGTCACCGCCGGAGAAGGCGGCGACGAACCCAACTGAATCGGGTCGGCCGCGCAGCGACAGCCCGGCCAGGACCAGCCCGGCCGCCCAGCCCTCGGTCTGCTCGGCCAGCCGTGCCACGTCCTCGGCCGCCAGCGCCAGGCCCATCGAGCCATTCAGCAGCTCGGCGGCCTCCTCGTCGGTGAACTGCAGTTCGCCAACCCGCAGCTCGACCAGCTCCCCCCGGGCCCGCATCCGGGCCAAGGGCAGGGGCGGGTCGAGCCGGGTCGACAGCACCAAATGCAGGGCGGGTGGCAGGTGGTCCAGGAACCAGCCGAGGGTCTGGTGGCAGATCGCGTTGGTGATCAGGTGGTAGTCGTCCAGCACCAGCACCAGCGGCGCCCCCACCGTGGCCAGGTCGTTGACCAGCGACGGCACCACCACCCGCTCCAGCTCCACGCTGGGGCCGCGCAGTGCCTCCAGGGCCACGGTCCCCACCCCCGGCTCGACGGTCCGCAACGCCGCCACCAGATAGCTCCAGAAGCGGGTGGGGTCGTTGTCGCTCTCCTCCAGCGACACCCAGGCCACCCGGCCCCCACCGGCCACGGCCCGCCACTGGGCGAGCAGGGTGGTCTTGCCCGACCCGGCCGGCGCGGCGACCAGGCACAGCTTGGCCCGCAAGCCGGCCTGGAGCAGCGACCGGAGCCCGGCCCGAGGAAGGAGGCCGGCTCGAGGGGCCGGCGCGACCAGCTTGGTCCACAGCAACTCGGGACGGGGCGAGCCGGTCACCTCGCCGGGGTCATCCTCGACCGAGGGAGGGAGCTGGGTTCTATCCATCACAACCCGAGCCGCCCAGGCGGCCAGCACACCGACCAGCACCTGAGGTTGTGGTCCAGCCTCAAGCGGCCGAGCGCGCCAGCCTCCAGCTGCGGCACCAGCCCGAGCGTCGACCTGCCACCGCAAGGGGGACCGGAGGGGCCATCCGGGGAAGTGAAGTGGTGATCTGATCCCATGCTGTCTTTCTTCGCCTACCGCCGCTGGATGGATGCAACGTCGTCCAGGAACGCCGAACCCCCACGGATCATTCCTTCAGGAGCGTGAGCAGGAAGCCGGCCCAGGCCAGCGGGCGCCAGCGCGGCCACGGCAGCCCGCCGTTGGGAAACAGCGGCAGCACAAACCTACGACCAGCGAAGCTGAGCGGCCAGGTCCAGCCCGCGACCGCCGCCAGCAGCCAGCCGGAAGGGGGCGACCCTGGGCAGTGACCCCGGCTCGCACGGCGTACTGGAAGCCGAACCCGGTCAGCGCCGCAACCAGCCCCACGCCCAGAAAACTGTCAGCCGATCCAGTGGCCCCGCCGCCGCACGGCCACCATCATCCCGACCGAGGCAAACCCCGGGACCAGCAGCAGGTACGGCACAAACACCACGCCGCCGCCAAGATCGCGGTTGAGGAACCACAGCACCGCTCCGAATAGCAATACCCTCTGTGGTTCAGGCTGCCGGTTGGAAGCTGGCGTGGATTGGGCGGCGACCAACTCGACCTGCTCAGGGGAGAGTGCTTGCCGGGTCACCTGCAGGGCTGGGCGGAGGCTACCTACGCTGTGTAGCCGACCGCCGGCATTGGAGGACCGACCTGCGGGTGGTCGAGACGGTGCAGCGTCCCGGCCCGCCGATCCGGACCCTAGCCAGTTTCGCGGTCGAGGACGGGCGGCCAGGGCCCCAGCGCGCCTGAGCGGGATACAGCGGGCTCTGAGTTCGGCGGCCGCTGACATTCTTCACGGGTCAAGCAGGCTGGCTATTGGAACGTCTTCACCTCTGACGTTCCTCTTGACTCGTCAGATGGCCGGGATCGAGCGATGACGGGCGTTCCTGCGGTTGCTCAGAGCTCCGTAGGTCCAAGATCCTGGCGAGGCTGGCCATGCCGCGATGACGCAGGGCCTTGACCTCGCCGACGGTCTTGCCGAGTGCAGTCGCCACTTCGGGAACGGATAGCCCGGCGACCATACTGAGCAGCATCACCTCGCGCTGATCGGGGGAGAGTTGCTGGAGGGCCTCCACGACTTGGGTGCCCTCCAGGTGCCCCATGGCCAGCGGATCTAGGCCCTCAGGGCCAGACGTCCACCCGTGCTCGAGGGCGAATGCCACCGCCTCCAGCTTGGAGTGGACGCCCAGTTTGACCAGGATGTTCTGTACGCGGGTGCGGACGGTGTTGAGCGAGAGGAAGCACTCTTCGGCGATGCGCCGGTTGGACCACCCCTTAGCCAGCAGGCCCAGGATCTCCCGCTCCCGCGGCGACAACCGATTCAGAGCGGGGTGGGTGATCTGGCCGCTCCAGAACGCCGTCTCGGTGCCCGACTCCCGGCCCAGGACCCCTGGGGCGCTGGCTGCAGCGGCGGCTTCGCCCAGGTTGTCCTCGAGCGGCTCGAGCCGCGAGCGGGCCTGCCTACGGCGGAAATCGTACAGGTCGTGGCGGGCGATACCGAACAGCCAGCCCCCGAGCGCCTCGACCGGCCCGCGGAACCTAGGCAGGCTCTCGATGGCGCTAGCGAAGGCGGTGCCGGTGAAGTCCTCGGCCTGGCGGCGGTCACCGACGGCGGCCAGGAAATAGCGGAACATGGCCGGGGCGTAGGCGGTGTAGATGCGGGTCACGGCGGCCGGCTCGCGGCGGCGCGCAGAAACCAGGTCGGCCTCGGTCAGCCCGTGACCGGGCCGCGGCGCATCGTGGGCGCTTGGAGGGCCTCCGGCTTGATAGTGGGCTGCTCGTTGGATGATGGCGGCCAGGTCGGTGGCCGGTTCCTCGTGCGCGAAGGCCTGCTGGAGACGTCGGATGACCGGGTCTCCGCGACCGAGCAGCTCCTCAGTCATTGTCTTCCTTCGGGTCTGTGGTCTCAGCAAGGGTCTGGTGAAGGGCCACACGGGCCTGAAACAGTAGGCTGCGGACCGTACTGGCGGCCTTTCCCAAGACACGAGCGGCCTGTGTGGGAGTCAGTTCAGCAAGGGCGACGAAGACAATGACTTCTCGTTGGCATTGGGGAAGGGCGCGGATGGCGGCGACCAGGTCGGGATCGCTCCAGGGTTCGGGGGCGAGCGGCGGCACCTCAGGTTGGTCGCCCGACCAGCGGCTCTCCCAGTGCCGCCAGGAGGACCGGTAGCAGTTCCAGGCGACCCGTAGCACCCAGGCCCGCGGGTTCGGATGCACCGCAACGGTGCCCCAGTGCGCGAAGGCGCGGGCGAAGGCTTCTGCGGTTGCATCCTCGGCTGCGGCCCGGTTGAGAGTGCCGGCGAGCAGCGCCCGGAACACCGGGCCGCTGTTGTTCTTGAAGAACAGCGCGAATGCCTCCGACGGGCCGATGGTCACGCTGCCCCCTCGCCGCTCGACCGCCTTGTGCTGCATGCAGCCGGGGAGATCACCGCCCTGTTCTGCATGCCTGTGGGCTGATGGCTCATGGCCCCGGCTGGTGCGTCCGCCCGGCAAGCACGGCATGGTCCGCGGGTGACGGGAGGGCCGGATCCACCCGAGACGGATAAGTGTTCAACAATCACGGCGGACCACCTTCATGGCTCGAAGGCCAGCATGCGCTGATCACAGAGGAAACGCCTGAAGCTGCTCTGGCGTTCAGATGCCCGTTCAACCGTGGCCGCCTTCTCCACTGGTCTTCGAACATGTGTTCGTCTACCCTATCGGTCGTGGGGATCTGGGAAGCGGACGACCCGGCCTACGCTCGGCCGATCGCCGCGCCGCTGCAGCGGTGCGCCGAACTCCTCGGCGTCGACCTGGCCACCATCACCCAGGCCGCCGCCAACGTCGAACCCTATGTTCGGATCGACGGAACCAGGGTCTGGAGCCTCATGCAGCTCGAGCGCCAGCTCCGCCCCCACGCCTACGGGCGGGTCCGGGGCGGCTACATCGCCCGTCGTCGCGTCCGGATCACCGACACCTGAACCGCATTGACGCGACTCGCCGTCTCGCCCCGTGCAGGGATCACAGGAAGCTGCGTATGGCGAGGCCCTCCTGCCGTAGCTGTGGCGTCGCGCACCTCACAGCTCTTCCGGTACTTATAGCCCGCACCTCACTCAGAGGGCTCAGCTCACGTCAACAACCTCTGTGGGTGGACACCTAGGTCGGGAGGATGAGGACCTGGTCGGGGAGGATCCGGTCGGAGTGGCTCATCACCTCACGGTTGCGCTCGAAGATCTCCGGCCAGCGGCTGGCATCTCCCAGTTCTCGCTGGGCGATGCCCGACAGGGTGTCACCGCGCCGCACGATGTAGAGGCGGGCTGGGGGCTGCATGGGCGTGTCGGCTGGGAGGGTCAGGACTTGGCCGGGGGAGATCCGGTCCGGGTGGCGGATGCTGCGGTTGAGCAGAAAGATCTCGGGCCAGCGGCTGGCGTCGCCGAGTTGCTGCTGGGCGATGCCCGAGAGGATGTCGCCTGATTGGACGGTGTAGGTCCGCAGCATGGCCGACCTCCCTGTGGGCTGGCTGGAGCGACTGAGACCGACTTGATGCTGAAGTGACCGTCCTAAGAATGCATGACGCAGCTGCGAGCTGCTGTGTCGGCGGCACGACCGACATGTGATGTTCTGCGCCGGATCGCTCAACTGGGCTCTGACGCGCTGGCGGCCATGCTTCCGCCGCCGCTGACTGCCCTTCCCATCGTGTCGAACCATCGCCCGAGCGGCGCTACCTGTCGGAGGGGTCGATGGCCAAGCTGACCGCAACCGACGATGATGATCACCAACCGAAGGAGGTGAGGAGGGCAACCGGCGAGCTCGTCGCCACCCTGCGACCAGTTCCAGCATCGTCACTGGGTTCACGACGACGCCCTCATTTCCACCACTCCACGGGACGCGGCCTGCGGGGATGGGGCACGTCGCAGGTCGAGGCTGCTTTGTGGTTGTCCGTGGTTGTCTGCTCAGGACCGTTGAGGGCTGTTGTGAAGGGCACGCTGGTGGCACGGCCGGCAATGGGGATCCTGGAAGAGGCTGGCGCTACTGGGCCGGTCATGACCGTGGGCCGCCACCGTTTGTGAGCGAGCCATTGCCGGCGGTATGGCCGCAGTTCATACGCCGCTCATTAGGAGAGACGGTACGCCGGTGCGAAGATCATGCGATCGTGCGCTCGCGTCGGCATCCTCTGCTCGCGGCTGCTCTGGCGGGGTCCCTGCTCGCCGCCGGCTGTGTGTCGCTCGTGCGCGCCCCGGCCCGGTCTTCGGCGGCGCCTGCGCCCGCCTCCAGGCCACCATTACCGGTGTCGGGGACGACGCGGGCCAGCGGGAGCTATGTCATGTCGGGGGAGTTCAGCCCGAGGTCCTTCCGCCCAGGCGGCATGCGCGAGTTCACCGTCAGCAAGCTGTCGCCGCCGCTCAACTCCATGGAGCCGTTCCGGTCGGCCCTCACCGCCGTCCTCGTCTTCCCGCTTATCCCCAAGCCGGCCAGCTGCCTGCAACAGGTCCGGCTGCGCCTGCGGGTCCTTGGCGGCCGGGGACCCCGGGCCGAGCTGGCCGTCTATCCGTCGGCGCTCCTATCCCTGGCCAAGGGCCGACGCCCGGACCCGATCCCAGTGGAGACGCTGATCGACAACCGGCCCCGCGGGCTGGCCGACGTGCCCCTGGACGTCCGCTGGGCCGAGATCGACATCACCGACCTGTACCGGACCTGGGCGGGTGACGCGGCGTTCCCATCGATGGGCAGGAGCATCCCCAAGGGCACGCCGCTGGTCGTCTCGATCCGGCCTCCTGCCTGGATCAACGGGGATGACTTCGTCCGCGAGTTCGCCGGCGCGGCTGCCGGCCGGGCCGCTCCCAGGCTGGCCTGGACGGCCAGCCGCGCCTGCCAGCGCTGAACGCCGAGCTGAATCGGACGACGAACCAGGAAGCTGGATCCGGAAGCTGAAGCTCCGAACGAGCGAACGCTCAGGTCTCCGTTGGTTACCCCGCCTGGTGAGCGGGACAGGGTTCGAACCTGTCTAAACAATCCACCGCTGACAGCAGGCACAGGAGCTAGCTGTGAGATCGCCAACCGAGACGTCGGCTGCCTTGGCCCCGCGCCAGGCCACCGAAAGGGGGACGCGGAGTGGCATCGTCCCGTAGCGCCGGTCGGAGCCGTCCTTCGTCCCACCCTGAGGTGGTCGCGGACGCTGCAGGGACCCGTGCTGACGCGACCGATCTCCCGCCTACCATCAGCGTCGAGCATGCGGCGAAGCTCCTTGGCGTGAGCCGTAGCGCGGCCTACCGCGCGGCCGCAAAGAGGTCAGCTTCCAAACAGCAAGGGCGGGTTCCGGACCAAGAAGGAGTGCCAACAGGCCCTCAATGAGGCCTTGGCGGCGCTGCGGTCCGGCACGTTCGTCGAGCCCTCCCAACGAACCGTCGCCGGGTTCCTGGTGGATGAGTGGCTGCCCGCCAGAAGCCCTCCGATGACAAGGCGCTGACACGCGGCCGTCGGGCCGCCCGCAGGCGAAGGGAGGTGAAGGGCGAAGCGACTGGTCAGCGGTGGGGTGACCGAGGGGACTCGAACCCCCGACCTTCGGGACCACAACCCGACGCTCTAACCAACTGAGCTACGATCACCATGATGAGCGAGGGAAGGATACCGGGGCCGGCGGTGGTGTGGCCAGCGGTCAGGTGGCCGGCGTGGGCGGGTCGATGGGCAACCTGATCCGCAGTGAGCGGCTGGCGCTCCGGCAGCTGGAGACCGACGAGGCCAGGGCCCTGCTGCATGGGAAGGCCGACCCG
>Ga0081538_10005998_pt1 | contig 10814 bp, 8 predicted proteins | sample TabmetS5T2R1_FD_71022 | JGI IMG/M metagenome (GOLD analysis project Ga0081538, IMG submission 71022) | Tabebuia heterophylla rhizosphere microbial communities from the University of Puerto Rico - S5T2R1 | ecosystem: Host-associated > Plants > Roots > Rhizosphere ...
TGCTCACCGCTGCCGACCGTCTCGACGACAAGGCCACCGGGTTCGAGCTCGGCGCCGACGACTACCTCACGAAGCCGTTCGAGCTCCGAGAGCTCGTGCTCCGCCTCAGAGCGCTCGACCGCAGGCGCGCCCACAACAGGCCACCCGTGCGAGAGATCGCAGGACTGCGGCTGGATCCGTTCCGCCGCGAGGTCTACCGCGACGGCCGCTACGTCGCGCTGACCCGAAAGCAGTTCGCAGTGCTCGAAGTCCTCCTCGCTGCCGAAGGCGGCGTCGTCAGCGCCGAAGAGCTCCTAGGGCGAGCATGGGATGAGAACGCAGACCCGTTCACCAACGCCGTGCGCATCACGGTCTCGGCACTGCGCAAACGCCTCGGCGAACCCTGGATCATCGCCACGGTGCCTGGCGCCGGCTACCGCATCGACACTCGACCAGACACCGGGCGTGAGGGAGGAGTCCGTGGATAGAGCGCCCGGGTTGAGCGTTCGCCTCAAACTCACCCTGAGCTACGCCGGATTCCTCATGGTCGCCGGCGTCGTGCTGCTCGCGGCGGTGTGGGTGTTCCTGCTGCGTGATCTGCCCGATGTGTGGGCCGGCCCCGGGGGGGTGATAGAGCGCAACGTCCTCGCGCGCGACTTCGCTCAGGACGCGGCCATCGTGCTGCCGTTCCTGCTGGTGTTCGGTCTCGCGGGAGGCTGGATTCTCGCCGGCCGCATGCTCGCCCCCCTGACTCGCATCACGGACGCCACGCGCATGGCCGCGAGCGGTTCGCTCTCCCACCGGATCCAGTTGGAAGGCCGCACAGACGAGTTCCGCGAACTCGCCGACGCCTTCGACGCTATGCTCGCCCGGCTCGAGGCACACGTCGCCGAACAGCGGAGATTCGCAGCCAACGCCTCGCACGAACTGCGCACACCGCTGGCGGTCACGCAGACACTTCTCGACGTGGCCCGCAACGATCCGAACGGCGACACCGCCGAACTCGTCGACCGCCTCCACTCCGTCAACACACGAGCGATCGATCTCACCGAGGCGCTACTCGTGCTCAGCCGCGCCGACCAGAGGTCCTTTACCCGAGAACCCGTCGACCTGTCCCTGCTCGTAGAAGAGGCCACCGAAACACTGCTCCCGCTCGCCGAGAAACGCGGTGTCACCATCGATACCTCCGGTGACATCACCCCGGCCATCGGGTCGCAAGCGCTCTTGCTGCAGATGACGACGAATCTCGTGCACAACGCCATCGTGCACAACCTGCCCGAACAGGGCACCGTGTGGGTCACGGCGAGCGTCCACCCCGAGAGCGCAGTGCTGACCGTCGAGAACACCGGCGAGAAGCTCACCCCACTATTTGCTTCCACGCTGATCGAGCCGTTTCAGCGCGGCACCGAGCGCATCCGCACCGACCACGCAGGCGTCGGCCTCGGCCTGGCAATCGTCAAGGGCATCACCCAAGCACACGACGGAACCCTCGCCCTCACGCCCCGGGCCGCTGGGGGGCTCTGCGTCACGGTGCAACTGCCGGCAGCACCACCGCACACGCTGGCATTTGACGATGAGGGGAATTGGAGCACGCCCCGAGAGGAAGAGCCGGCGCGAAGTTCGAGAACGGCGTCCTCGTCGAACGACTCGAGGAATCAGCAAGCGTGAGAGCGGCACTCGGCAAGGACGGCCCGGGGCGGCATGCGGCGGGGCGCGCATGGCGCCCACCGTGCTCCGCCATTCCATAGGTTGGGTGCTACGTCGGCGCTACATCCGGTCCTCGGCGTCCCCGTGCACCGCATGATCAGGCGGTTTCTTGCGATGGGAGCCGCCGTCTACGAAACCGAAGGTCACGGGTTCGAATCCTGTCGGGCGCGCTCATCGTCTTAGATCCGACAGACCTCATGCCAGCCGGCATGTGAAAGACTCCGCGGCCCCGGAGGCATTCGTTGGCAAGGGTAAGGAGGCCCGCGCGTGAGTCATCGGCGCCGGTTCATCGTCGCGGCAGTCGTGGCACTGGTCATTTCGCCGGTGTCGGCGATGGCCGCTCCGGGTCGTGGCGGAGGGCATGGCGGCGAGGACACGGCGCGCTACATCCTGCCGCCCGGCAACTACGGGGGCCTGCCGTTCACGCAGAACTCGACCGATCAGCTTCCTCTGTACGCCGGTCTCACCCCGCTGCGCGACAACGTCACCGACGCCGACATCGAGCGTCTCTTTCTTCCGGAGGACTTCCAGCCGATCGGCCAGACGCACGAGGAGGAGACAGGCCGGCCCGGGCTGCGTCTGATCTACGACTCGTTCGGCGTGCCGCACGTCTACGGGGAGACGCGTGCCGACGTTGCGTTCGGGGCCGGGTGGACCACCGCGCGTGACCGCGGGCTGCTGATTCAGCTCGGCCGCGGGCCGGCCCGAGTGGCGGTTGCCGACGTCCCCAACATCAATGCCTTCGGCCTGGTTACCAGCGGCCAGTCGTTCGTGCCCAGCCCCGAGGCCGAGGCGCTCGTGACCAACCAGCGCCAGCTTCTGATCGACACCTACGGCGACGAGGGTCGCCAGATTCTGGCCGATGCTCAGGCCTATGCCGACGGCATCAACGCCTATTGGCAGGCCCACAACATCGCTCAGCAGCCGGCGACGGTCAACGACGTGCTCGCGGTCACCGCCTTCATCGGATCCATCTTCGGGGCTGGGGGAGGGGGCGAGGCCGCCAACGCGGAGCTGCTGTCCAAGCTGCGCCAGTCGCTCGGCCCGAGCAGGGGCTACCAGGCGTGGGACGACGTAATGCTCGCCGACGACCCGGAGGCGCCGACGACGATCTCGAAACGGTTCGACTACGGACACTTGACCGGCGGCCCGGTCACCGGGTCAGTGGCGATCGATCCGGGGTCGATTCAGAGCGTCGACCCGAGGCAACCGGCCGCAGCGGCCGGCGCGTCTCCGGCCCGCAAGCAGGCCTCGAACTTCCTGCTTGCAGCGCACCAGCGCTCGGCCACCGGCAACACCCTCGGTGTCATGGGGCCGCAGCTCGGCTACTACTACCCGGAGATCGTTCAGCAGATGGACCTCCACGGGCCCGGGATCAACTCGCAGGGCGTCGCGGTTCCCGGACTGGCGATGTACATCCTCATCGGCCGCACGCAGAACTACGCGTGGAGCCTGACCTCGGCAGGGCACGACGTTCGCGACGTCTACGCCGAGCGGCTGTGCGAGCCGGACGGTTCGGCTCCGACGCGGGCGTCAATCCACTACCGCTACAAGGGCCAGTGCCGCGCCTTTGACACCTTCAACGCGGGGCTGCTGAACGGTCAACCGCTCCGCTACAAGACCTCGGTGCACGGGCCGGTCTTCGCGACGGCGACGATCGGCGGTCAGCCCTACGCGCTCTCCCGGCGCCGTTCGACGTTTGGCCGCGACGCCCTGAACCTCGGGGCCCTCAAGGACATGACGGAGGGCGACGCCAGCTCGCCTCAGCGCTTCTGGTCGGCCGCGAACAAGTTCGGCTTCACGTTCAACTGGGCCTACACGTCGCGCAAGTCCACGGCCTACTTCACCTCTGGCCTGCTTCCGCGACGACCGCCCGGCCTCGACCGGCGGCTGCCGACGCTCGGAAACGGCAGCTTCGAGTGGAGCGGGTTCCTCAGCGAGACGGAGCATCCCCACGACGTCAGCGGTCCCAAGGGCCTGCTGCTCAACTGGAACAACCAGTCCGCGCCCGGATTCATGCACGGCGACGACGAGCCGTACGGCTCGGTGCACCGCGTTGAGCTCTTCGACAAATTCCCCCAGCACGCGCGTCTCGCCGACGTCGTCGGGATCATGAATCGCGCAGCCACGGAGGACACACGCTCGCCGGTCTGGCCCGTCGTGAGCCGGGTGCTCCGGTCGGGCCCGGCTCCGAGCGCCCGTGACCAGCAGGTCGTGAACCTGCTCGACGACTGGGTGCGCCGCGATGCCCCGCGCCTGGATGCCGATGGGGACGGTCTCTACGACGAGGCTGGGCCGGCGATCATCGACGCTGCCTGGCGACCGATCGCCGACGCGGTGATGGCGCCCGTGTTCGGCGATCTCGTCGACGACCTCAGCAGCGTCCGCAGCCTTTCAGGGCTCTCCGGCGAGTCGTACGTGGACAAGGACCTACGCACGCTTCTGGGCGACAAGGTTGACGGCCGCTTCAACCTCCGCTACTGCGGCGGCGGTGCGCTCGCGCAATGTCGAGCATCGCTGTGGGCGGCAATTCACGAGGCGGCGGACGATCTCACGACCGAACTGGGGGAGACGAATCCCGCGAATTGGCTCAAGCCGGCGGCCCAGACGGGGTTCACTCCGGGGCTGCTTCCGAACACCTTCCCCACGACGAACCGCCCGACCTTCCAGCAGGTGCTCGAGCTCCAGCGCAATGGTTAGCGGGCAATCGATCGAACCCGGCGTTTTCCGACCCTCGCGATGCCGTGCGGCTCTCCTGGGTCTGCTCCGCGGCCGGTCCTTCCCGGAACCAGGCCAGCGATCGGAGCGCAACACGTTGTGCGCGCGGCCCATGTGACCGATCAACGCACCGAGCTGAACGCTGCCCGGAGCTCGGCCGAGAAGAGCTCCGGCTCCTCCCACGCGGCGAAGTGGCCGCCCCTGTCGACCTCGTTGAAGTACGCGAGGTCGGGGTAAACCTGCTCAACCCAGCTCCGGGGCGACGCCCAGATCTCGCCGGGGAACGTGGTGAAGCCGACCGGCACGGTGACCGCCGGAGGAGGCTGGCCGCTCGCAAGCGCCGCGGCCAGCGCTCGTCCGTCCTCCCAGTACGACCGGGCCGCCGACGCTCCGGTGCCGGTCAGCCAGTACAGCGTGATGTTGTCGACGATGGTGTCCCGCGTGAGATTGCCCACGGGCTCGCCGTCGACGAACGCGCGGGAGATCTTGTAGTAGCTGTCCGTGTCGTGATCGAGCAACCAGGCCGCCAGCGCGAGGGGTGAATCCAGCAGCGCGTAGCCGATCGTCTGCGGCCGCGTCGCCATCTCGAGGAAGTAGCCGAAGCCGTCCTCCCTGAACTTCGCGACCGCCTCGGCCGCTGTGCGTTCCTGTTCGGATTCCCTGGGCAGTTGATCGCCGATTGCGAGAACCGCCGTGAGCAGGTTCAGGTGGTAGCCGGCCAAACCCTCGACCGCCTGGCGGCCCATCAGGTCGGTGACGAGGGCACCTACGTCGCCGCCCTGGGCGACGTAGCGGGTGTAGCCGAGGCGGTGCATCAGCTCCGCCCACGCGCGTGCGGTGCGGCTGGCGTCCCAGCCGAGCTCGGTCGGCTCGCTCGAGAAGCCGTAGCCGGGCAAGGAAGGGAGCACGAGGTGGAACGCGTCCTCGGGGTTGCCGCCGTGCGCGGTCGGGTCGGTGAGCGGGCCGACGGTCTCGAGCAGCTCGATGACCGAGCCGGGCCAGCCATGCGTCATGATCAGCGGCAGCGCGTCTTCGTGCTGGGAGCGCACGTGGATGAAGTGGATGTCCACCCCGTCGATCTCGGTCGTGAACTGCGGCAGCGCGTTGAGCTTCGCCTCGGCCTTGCGCCAGTCGTAGTCGGTCGTCCAGTAGCGCGCGAGCTCCTGAACTGTCGCCAACTGGACGCCCTGCGACCGATCTGTGACGAGCTCTTTGCTCGGCAAGCGCGTCGCGGCGATGCGGCGGCGCAACTCGGCGAGCTGCTCCTCGGGAACCTCGATCCGGAACGGGCGGACGGCGGTTGCTTCGGCGGTGCCGGACATGACGGCGCTCCTCGGTTCGCTGACGGCGGGAAGCCTCGCCCTCTTGTCAGCGCGTCGCGCCCGTGAACCCCCTGGTCACCTCCCTGGTCTGCGCTTGCGGCGGCGCAGCTCAGGCCGGGCCCGGCATGACGCCCTCGGCAAGCTTGAGCCGGGTCCAGACGTTCATGTTGACGACAACGGCGACGATCTCGAGCATCTCCTCCTGGCTGAAGTGCTGGGCGAGCGCGTCGTGGAAGCGCTGGAACGCCGCGTCCTGGTCCGTGTCGGCGGCGCGGGTGAGCGCCTCGGCGTAGCGAAGCGCCGCCTGCTCGGCCTCGGAGTGAAGCTCGGTCTCCCACCACGCGGTCAGCGTGTCGATCTTGGCGCGGGGGATTCCCGCCTCGCGCGCCGCCTCGTGGTGCAGGTTGAGGCAGTAGGTGCAGTTGTTGAGCTGGGAAACTCGCAGGCGTAGGAGCTGGGCGAGGCCGCGGTCGATCCGCAGGTCCGCCGTGTACCCGAACGCATCCGCGCCCATCCGGGCCATGCCGATCAGTGCCTCGTTCTCGCTGGCGTCGAGTCGGCGGTTCGCCACCTGGACATCGTCAGTCATCTTGCTTCCTTCCGTGCTGGTAGTTGCCCCTGCCCCGCGCGGCTCCAGAAGAACTCAGAGCGCGTCGAGCAGGGCGGTGCAGGCTGCCTCGCAACGGCGGCAGCTTTCCGCGCAGAGCCGGCAATGCTCGTGATGCTGGGCGTGGCGCTCGCACTCCTCGGCGCAGGTCGAGCAGGATTGCCGGCAGCTCTCGACCTCCGCCCGCGCGGTCTCCGGTTCGTATTCCGTCTGGCGGCTGACCATGCGTCCGGTCGCGATGCAGACGTCAGCGCAGTCCAGGCAGAGGCGAATGCACCGCCGCATCTCAGCGACGTCTTCCTCGGCGAGGTCGGCGTCCGCGCAGATCGTGCAGCTGCGGGCGCAGTCGTAGCACTCGGCGATACATCGGGCGAGCGCCTCGCGGTCGACCTCGCTCGGCCGCGGGTGGGTGGCGAGTAGCTCGGATACATCGGCGGCGGTGGCCATCGGTCCTCCTTTTGTTTTCCAGGTCGGGTCGGTCTTGAGGATCTCATCTCCACACCGAGGTACTCGCAGCGGACACCACAGCAGCCGGGCCGTGGCGACTCGCTCACTGGTCCATTGCGCGAGAGTCCGGCGCGAGCCGGGCTACGTCCCGGCGGGCGGGTTCTTGCCGCCTGTAGCTACGAAGCTGACACAGTCACCCTGGTTCCTGAAGCCGGGGAACCCCCGCCAGCCGCCATTGGCGCACTGCTCCTTCGAGGTGGGAGGGGCTGGAGCGTCGTGGACGATGATGTCGCCGCCGAAGATCGGGGAGACGGCTGTCGAGGGACTCGTGGGGCAGACAAGAGGCTCGAACGGGAGCGATACACCCGATCTGTCCTGCTCGGCGCCGTCGTTGTCCTCGACGGACACAAGGCCGAACACGGGAGCACCGGCTCCCATCGTCCCTCGATTGCCGCTCACGATCAGGCATGTCACCGAAGCAGTTCCGAACGTGTCGATGACGTTTCCGGGCGGGCTCTCGATGTCGATGCGCACGGTCCCGGTTGCGTTCTCGCCGGACGGACCGCTGTGTACATCGAAGACGATGACGATGTGAAAGCACAAGCTCGCTGTGCACGTTTCGGGCTGAACCACTCTCCCGGTCACAAAGTCCTCATCGAACGGGGCTCCGCTCGGGTCGTGTGACGCAGCAGAGGTGCTCGGCAGCGCAAGGACCGTGCACAGCGCGAGTACCGCGACAAACAGTGGCCTCATCATCGGGCGCGCTCTCCTCCAGTCGACTCCGGGCGCCCTGCGTGCATGGTCTACTCGTCCCCGCGCCCCGGGTCAAGCTCCGCGCTCGCGGCAATCTGCTCGACGGCATCGGCGAGCTCGGCGATCTCGTCCTCGGAGTTGAAGTAGTGCACCGACGCTCGGACCCACGATTCGCGGCCTCGCGCCTCCATGTCGAGGCGCGTGTCCTCGATCGTCGAGACGGAGACGTTGATCCGCCGTTCGGAGAGCTTGCGGGCGACCGCCCTTGGATCGCTCCCGGCAATCGTGAAGGTGACGATCGCGCACGGCTCGCGTCCGAGATCCAGCACCACAACCCGGGGTAGCTCGCGCAAGCGCGCGCGGAGCCGCGCGGCGAGCGGGTAGTTGTGGTCGCGGATGTCCTCCAAGCCCCACCGCAGTGCATAGTCCACGGCCGCTCCCAGGCCGATCTTCGTCGCGTAGTTCGTCTCCCAGTTCTCGAAGCGCCGCGCGTCCGAGCGCCAGCGATAAGTGTCGCGGCCCGTCCACTCGGCGGACAGCACGTCGATGAACGGCGGCTCGATCCGCTCGATGAGCTCTCGGCGCATGTACAGGAACCCGGTGCCGCGCGGTCCGCGCAGGAACTTGCGCCCCGTGGCTGCGAGCATGTCGCAACCGATCCGCTCGACGTCGAGTGGCATCTGTCCCATCGACTGGCACGCGTCGAGTAGGAACGGCACATCGGCCTGACGGGCCAGCTCGCCGACGCCCTCGGCCGGGTTCACGAGGCCGCCGTTGGTGGGAACGTGGGTGATCGCCACCAGCTTGACGCGCTCGTCGAGCATTTCCGCGAGCGCGTCGAGGGAGACCTCGCCGCGCTCGTCGTCGGGCACCACCTCGACGCTCACTCCGGTTCGGCGGATCGTCTGGAGGTAGGCCAGGTAGTTGCTTCCGTACTCCGCGGCCGAGGTGAGAATCCGGTCCCCGCTGGCGAACCGAAGGCCGTAGAAGGCCATGTCCCAGGCGCGGGTGGCGTTCTCGACCACTGCGATCTCGTCGCGGTCCGAGTTGATGAGCGTGGCGATCGCGTCGTAGGTGTGCTGCCAGGCGTCCTCTCGGCGGGCCGCGGCCTCATAGCCGCCGATCCGCGCCTCGAGCTCGAGATGCTCGGTCACCGCCCGCAGGACCGGTTCCGGCATCAGGCTCGCCCCGGCATTGTTGAGGTGGATGACGTGCTGGCAGCCGGGGGTCTCGCGCCGGGCTCGCTCGAGGTCGATCATCGGCTAGTACTCGTGCGTGGTTGGCGAGGTCGTGCGGGCTCCAGCGACCCCTCGACCGGCCGGAGGTTGAGGGCGCCGGCGGCGGCGACAAGCGCCGCCAGGACGAGGAAGACCTCCGGGCCGTAGCCGTCGTCGAGCAGCGATCCGATCAGCGGGACGAGGGGGACCGGGACCATCGTGCCCACCAGCGTGACGAGCGCGACGGGCTCGGTCGGCTCGCTGGGGTAGAGACGCTGGGCCTGCACGACCGCGGGTCCGTACGGGAGCGCGAAGCCGATCCCAGCGGCGAACACCGCGACGACCGCGAATCCAAACGAGTCGTCGATCGCCAGGATCACGAGTCCGATCGCGGCCAGAAGGGGCGCGCCGCCGATCAGCAGCGCGTGGCTCACCCCACGCTGGGCGAGTCGGCCGCCCTCCTCACGGGCAGCGGCCGAGACGCCGAACATGACGAAGCCGAGCGCACCGGCGGTCGCGGCGGCGAGTCCGCTGTCGACGCTCAGGTAGTGGACGAGCCAGGAGCCGAGAATCAACGGCACCGAAAACACAGCTATGAACAGCGCACCGAGCCGCCACACGCGCGAGCTGCGCAGGGCGAGTTTCACGAACCCGCTGCCGGCTCGACGCACGTAGCTGGGGCCCGTGCGCCCGATCAGGAGCGGAAGCGGCGAGAGGGCGACGCCAGCTGAGATCGCGAACGTGACCCGCCAATCGACATCGAGGTCGCCGAGGATCGCGCCCACTCCGAGCCCGCCCGCGATCCCGAGTTGGATCGCGGCGCCGAAGAGCGCCACGCGCCCGACCCCGCCGGTCGCCCGGGCAAAGACCGGGCCGGCCACGACCGACATTCCAAGCCCGAACCCCGCGATCGCGCGTCCAACCACTAGTCCGGCGAAGACCGGGGTCACCGCGAAGACGATGTTTCCGATCGCGCAAAGAAGGCTCGCGACGATCATCGTGCGCACGATCGTGATGCGCTCGGCGATTAACGGCGCCAGAACGGTGCCCGGCACCGAGAAGCCCAAGAGCAGCGTTCCCGACAACAACCCGACCGTCGCGAGCGAGATCTCAAACTCGCGACTCAGGTCGCCGACGACGGCGCCGACGTTGCCGACCGTCCACGAGGCCGCGAGCGCAACCAGGAAGACTGCCAGCCCCTCGCCGCGCCCGCCAGGCGGCTGAGCCGCTCGGTTCAACCGGCTGCCTCCCAGCAGGCCGCCACGGCGCGATCATCCCACAGTGCCGCCGCGGGACTCCGCTTGGCTCGCCGGCGCTGCTCGATCACACGGTCGCCGCGAGCCCGGTCTCTCCCCTCACTGCGCGCCGCGCAACTGCTCGACGACTACGAGCACGGCGAGGAGCGCTGTGATCAGCACCAGAACGACCAACCCGTCGGCGTCGGCGCCGAGCGGCACGGCGGCGAGCAGTGCGACGACGGCGACGGCCCGTGCCAGGCTCGGCGCCTCGCCGAGCCTGGCGGCGCACGCCATCAGACCGCCGAGGAAGAGAGCCGGACCGCCGAGCGCGACAAGCGCACCGGCGTCGTGCAGGGCGTCCGTCGGATGCGCGATCACGAGCTCGTCGCCGACCGCGACAAGCACGATCCCGGCGATGATCGGGAGGTGCAGATAGGTGTAGATGTCGCGGCCGATTCCGCCTCGCTCATCGTCCGCGGCCATGCGGATCCGCTCCAGCACTGTGCCGGCCACCTGCCCGAAGTACAGCCACCACAGCGCGGTCGAGGAAAGGAAGGCGAGCAGAAGTGCGGCGGCGACTTCGACACTCAACCCCGTGTCCGAGGCGGTGGCGCCCGCCAGCACGACGCTCTCCCCGAGCGCGATGATCACGAACAGCTGGAAGCGCTCGCCGAAATGGGCGCCCTCGATCTGCCACTGGCTCATCGGTGTAGTGCCAACGCCCGGCAGCCAATAGGTCGCGAGCGGCGCCCCCAGATCAAGACCGAGAGCACCCAGCCACAGAATCCAGCGCAACGCTTCGGCATCGACGATGCCGCCCGCGACC
>Ga0081538_10005999_pt1 | contig 10813 bp, 10 predicted proteins | sample TabmetS5T2R1_FD_71022 | JGI IMG/M metagenome (GOLD analysis project Ga0081538, IMG submission 71022) | Tabebuia heterophylla rhizosphere microbial communities from the University of Puerto Rico - S5T2R1 | ecosystem: Host-associated > Plants > Roots > Rhizosphere ...
ACCCGCGATGCTCGCAAGTGCGCTGCACTTGCTGTGCTCGCGTGCACGCCCATGCTCGGTTCTCGCTCGCCGAGCCGCGACCGTATTTCCGTCGGAGACCACTAGCTGCCGGGATCCCGGGCGGGCTCGGCGTCCGGCACCGGAAGGTCGCGCGAGGGCTCGGCCGGGCCCAGCCGATCGGTGCGGGAGCTCGGGAGGTGCTCCGGCTCCGCGTCGGCCTCGGGCTCGGCGCGCGCCGGGCGCTCGAGCCCCTGGGCGCCGTTCGCGTCGAGCAGCGGGCGCAGCAGGTCGGTGGGCACCGGCAGGACGATCGTGGAGGCCTGGTTGCTCGAGACCTCGAGCAGCGTCTGGAGGTACCGCAGCTGCAGCGCCGCCGGGTTGCGGCTGATGATCTGGGCGGCATCGTAGAGGCGTTCGGCGGCCTGGAACTCCCCCTCCGCGTTGATGATCTTCGCTCGGCGCTCGCGTTCGGCCTCGGCCTGGCGCGCCATGGCGCGCTGCATTCCGGTGGGGATGCCGACGTCCTTGATCTCGACGGTCGTGACCTTGATCCCCCAGGGATCCGTCTGCTCGTCGATGATCTGCTGGAGGCTCTCGTTGAGCCGCTCGCGCTCGGAGAGCAGGTGGTCGAGGTCGGCCTTGCCGAGCACGGAGCGCAGCGTCGTCTGCGCGATCTGGGAGGTCGCGGCCCGGTAGCGCTCCACCTCGACGACCGACCTCACCGGGTCGAGGACGCGGAAGTAGGCGACCGCGTTGACCTTGGCCGGCACGTTGTCGCGGGTGATCAGGTCCTGCGGCGGGATGTCGAAGGTGATCGTCCGCAGGTCCACGCGCACCATGCGGTCGATCACCGGGACGAGCAGGACCAGCCCCGGGCCCTTGCCGCCGATCAGGCGGCCCAGCCGGAAGACGACCGCGCGCTCGTACTCGCGCAGGATCCGGATCGAGGCGCCGGCCACCGCGACGACGAACGCGACCACGATGATGAGGGCGATCAAAACGGGCGTCATGACTCGAGCTCCCACTCCTCCGCGCGCCGCACCGACAGCGTGAGCCCGTTGACGCGCTCGACGACGACGTGGTCTCCCTTCCGCAGCGCCGGGGCGCCATCCTCTTCCCAGCAGGGGCGCGCGCGCCAGAGCGCGCCGTCGACCAGGATCTGGCCCAGCGGGGCCGGCTCCTGGCGCACGACGCCGATCTGCCCGACGAGCGCCTCGGCGCCGGTACGGGCGCGGGTTCGCACGACCGGCAGGGACGCGCGCACCGCCCACAGGAGCATCGCTCCGGCGCCGACGCCGATGGCGAGTGCCACGGACACCACCAGCGCCACGCCGCCGCCGGCCGCATCCAGGGCGAGGACCACCCCCGACACGAGCGCGCCGATGCCGGCGACGCCGAGCGCGCCGTAGGTGGGCAAATGGGCCTCGGCCGCCAGCAGAACGGCGCCGAGGACCAACAGCACGATGCCCAAGGTGAGCAGGGGAAACCTCCTTCCTGAACTGATCGTAGCGCGGCCGGAGCGCGGTCCTCCGGGCGCTTGCAGTCCAGGGACCCTCGGCGGACGAAGTAGGCGCTACCCCTCCTCGCGTCGCGCTGGGCGATAAGCCTCGGGGCCTGGGGCTGGGTAGGGCGGCCGGGGAAGGGCGTGAGAGACCGAAATCGCGCCGCTGTACTGCCTAGGTCCGCCGATGCCGGCGAAATCCTGTCCGGCGGCAGCCGCGGCGCCACACCCGATCCCACCCAGCCCACTCGCTCGTGCCGTCCGGCGGCCCAATCAGATGCGAGGAGGGGGGCGCCGCTAGGACAGCGTCCACCGCTCGCGCGCGGTCACCGAAGCGCCTCGTCGAGCGCCTCGTTGACCAGCTCGTCCGCGCGCGTGTTCTGCTCGCGCCGGACCGGACGCACGGCCCAGCGGTCGAACTCACGCAGGGCGCGCATCGCGTCGGCGAACAGCGGTTTGAGGGCGGCGTGCTTGACCTTGTACTCGCCTCCGATCTGACGGGCGACCAGCTCCGAGTCGTTGATCACCTCGACCTCGTCGGCGCCCAGCTCGCGCGCCAGCTCGAGCCCGAGCAGCAGCGCGCGGTACTCGGCGACGTTGTTCGTGGTCTCGCCGATGTACGCGTTGCGCTCGCCGAGCGGCTCGCCGCCCGGCGTCGTCGCGACGGCGGCCGCGGCGGCCGGTCCCGGGTTGCCACGCGCCCCGCCGTCGACGTTGACGACGACCTTCACCCGCCGCGCAGCGCGGAGTCCACGACCACCCGCCCCTCGCCGTCGAGGGTGGCATTCCAGTCGCGTAGCGGGTCCTCGATCTGGTCCAGCTCCTCGCCCTTGGCGAGCATCACCACCGGGTCCTCCTCGTCTCGGAGGTCTATCCGGTAGCGGTACCACGAGAGCTCCCAGGCGACCACGAGCGACACCTCGGCGGGCTGGGCCGCGTCGGGCTGGGCCCCCACCCACGGCGGACCCAGCGTGCGGGCCAGGCCGGCGATCGTGCGGTGGTGGTCCGAGCCGTTGAACAGCTCGAGCGCCCGCTCCACCTTGGCGGAGGCGGTGGTGGGCACGGCGCGCACGTGGCGCGGGTCCTTCGGCCGCGGGCGCGACCGCGGCGGCGGCGTGGTGGGCTCGAGATCGATCTCGGCCGCCTCCGTAGCCGGCGGCGGAGCCTCGGGCTCGGGTAACGGGCGCGGTGGTGGCTCGTCCCGCTGCGGCGGCGGGGCCTCCTCGCGCCGGCGCCGGAGGCGCCCCAGGACACCGCGTCGCGGCTCCGGACGGGGAAACCGGGTCGGCAGGTCCTCGGCGGCCGACTCGCGGATCCAGCCGTGGTGCTCGGCGCGGCCGAAGCACAGGTCACAGACCTGATGGCGATGTCCGCTCGGAGCCAGATAGGGCTCGGTGCGCTCACCCTTCAGTATCGTGCGGCCGCAGACGTCGCAGGCCAGGACGTCGTGAAACGGCCGAAGCTCCTTCTTCACCGGCCCGATGATAGGCGAGCGGCCGGCATTCTCTGTGCGGCTTTGCCGGATGTCGGACCGCCCGCAGCCGGCTGCCTGAACGCTGTAGTGCGGCCCGACGAGCGGCGGGCGGTGACCGGTCGAGACGGGGTGCGTCAATCGGCGACTCGTATGCGGTAGATCGACACACCCCACGCCCGCCGGGCCCAAGCACCGGCACGGGGCGCTGACTGCAACGCGCGCAGCCGGCCGAGCCGGCTGCTTGCGACCCTACGCCTTGACCGCCTCCTCGCGCCGGGCCTCCTGCACGACCTGTTGCGCCACGTGCGACGGAATCTCCTCGTAGCGTGCCAGCTCCATCGAGTACTCCCCCTGACCCCCGGTGATGGCACGCAGATCCGGCGCGTAGCTCAGCATCTCGGACATCGGCACCTCGGCCTTGACCTCGGTGAGGGCGCCCTTCGGCTCCATGCCGAGCGGACGGCCCCGGCGGGAGTTGAGGTCGCCGATCACGTCCCCGACGTACTGCTCGGGGACGGCCACGGTGATGGTCATGATCGGCTCCATGAGCACCGGCTGGGCGTTGCCCATGGCGTCCTTGAAGGCCATCGAGCCGGCGATCTTGAACGCCATCTCCGACGAGTCGACCGAGTGGTGCTGTCCGTCGTACAGCCGTACGCGGACGTCCTGGACGGGGTAGCCGGCGATCACTCCGCTCGTCATCGCCTCCTGGACGCCCTTCTCGACGGCCGGGATGAAGCCGCCTGGGATCACGCCGCCCTTGATCGCGTTGACGAACTCGAAGCCCTCGCCCTGGGGCAGCGGCTCGATCTCGATGTGGCAGTCGGCGAACTGGCCGCGGCCGCCGGTCTGCTTCTTGTAGCGAGCGTGGGACTTGGCCGTGCCCTTGATGGCCTCGCGGTAGGGCACGTGGGGCGGGTGCAGCTCCACCTCGGTCCCGAAGCGCTCCTTCATACGCCCGACGATCACCTCGACGTGGATCTGCGTGATCCCGGCGAGGATCTGCTCGCCGGTCTGCTCGTCGCGGTGGAAGTCGATCGTGGGATCCTCCTCCTGCAGCCGGCGCAGGGCCTGCCCCATCTTCTCCTCGTCGCCCTTGGCCTTCGCCTCGATGGCGAATGCCATCACCGGCCGCGGCATCGCCGGCAGCGCGAGTGGGATCTCGATGTCCTGGGCGGCGAGCACGTCGCCGGCGTGGGTCTCCTTGAGCTTGGCCACCGCGCCGATGTCGCCGGGGCCGAACTCGTCGGCCTGTTCGGTCTCCTTGCCCTGCGGCACGAGCAGCTGGCCGATGCGCTCCTTCACGTGCGCGCGGCAGTTGTAGACCTGCGAGTCGTGGCGCATCACGCCCTGGTAGACGCGGAAGAGGTTGACCCGGCCCGCGTACGGGTCCGCGAGCGTCTTGAAGACGAAGGCGACCATGTCCTTGTCCTCGTCCGGCTCGAGCGTGACGCCGTCCAGGGCCACCGCGCCCCGCTTCGCCGGCGAGGGCAAGTCCTCCACCAGGGCGTCGAGCAGGCGGTTTATGCCGAGGTTGCGGGCGGCCGCGCCGCAGGTGACCGGGAAGAGGCTGCCCTCGGTGACGCCTGTCTTGAGCGCGCTGACGGTCTCGTCGTGGGAGATCTCCTCACCCTCGAGGTAGCGCTCCATCAGGTCGTCCGACACCTCGGCGACCTCGTCCATCAGCTTCTCGCGGTACTCCTGCGCCTGGTCGCGCAGCTCCGCGGGGATCTCTGTCTCCTCGGAGTTGCCGCGCCCCTCGCCCTCGTAGCGGAACGCGCGCATGTCGATCAGGTCGATGACGCCCCGCAGCTCGTGCTCGGCGCCGATCGGTATCTCGGTGGCCACCACGTGCGGGCCGAACGCCTGCTTGAGCGAGTCCAGGGTGCGGAAGAAGTCGGCGCGCTCGCGATCCAGCATGTTCACGAACACCAGCCGGGCGAGGCCCAGCTCGGCGGCGCGCGCCCAGAGCCGGCTCGTGCTGACCTCGACCCCCATGACCCCGTTGACCACGAAGACCGCGCCCTCGGCGACGCGCAGGGCGGCGAGGGCGTCGGCGATGAAGCTCGGCTCGCCGGGGGTGTCGATCAGGTTGATCTTGCGGTCGTCCCAGCGAAAGGAGGAGAGGCCGGCGGAGATGGACATCTCGCGCGCCTTCTCGTCGGTCGCCGAATCCGAAACGGTGCTCCCGTCCGCCACCGAGCCCAGCCGGTTGATCGCGCCCGCTTCGAACAGGAGTGCCTCGTTTACGGACGTCTTCCCGCTGCCCCGGTGGCCGACCAAGGCCACGTTGCGGATCCTCCGCGGCGGTTCGTGCGCCATGAAACTCCCTTCTCTCGTAATGGATCCGCGCCCACCCTACTGGTGCAGCGCCGCCTCCAGCGTGTCGTGCACGGCCGCGGCGCTGTCCACCTCGGTGAGCTCGATCAGGCGGCCTAGCGGCGAGCCCGCCGGGACCACCAGACGCAGCTCTTGCCGGCGCCGCTGCAGGCGCTGGACGATGTCGAACAGCATCGCCACCGCGGCCGAATCCAGGTAGCGGCAGCCGCCCAGCTCGAGCACCAGCGCGAGCGCGTCGTTGGGCATCGAGGCGAGCAGCTCGTCGCGCACGTGCGTCGCGTTCGTCATGTCCACCTCGCCGGTCAGGTGCGCCACGATCGAGCCCCCACGGCGCTCGACCGCCATCTCGGCGGGGATCCTCACGTGCCCGCTTGCGCCAGCCGCCTTCTCATCGCGACCACCGTACCGTGGTCGTCGCTCGATACCTCGACGTCCTCCATCAGCCCGTCGATGATCCGAAGCCCGCGTCCGCGGTGCTCGCCGCGCCGCTCCCGCCACGCGCCGCTGTCGCGCACGGTGGCGACGACCTCGCCGTCCTCGCAGCTCACCTCCACCCGGAAGCTGGCGTCGATCGGACCGTACGCGTGCTCGACCGCGTTGCCGGCGGCTTCGCAGACGCTGAGCGTAATCTCGAAGACCTCCGCCTCAGAGGCGCCCGCGGCGTGCAGGAAGCGGCCGAGCCGCCGCCGCAGCCCCGCGAGCGACTCCGGTTCGGCCGGCAGCGACATCGCGATGCGCTCGGTGTCGATCGGCTGGGGGCGCACCGCGAGCAGCGCCACGTCGTCCTCCGGGTCCTCGTCGCTCAGGAGGCCGTCCAGGATCCCGTCGCAGAGCCGCTCGAGGTCCTGCTCGGCGGCGTCGGCGGCCCGCGCGAGGTCGCCGAGTCGGTGCTCGAGCGGCACGCCGCGCCGCTCGACGAGGCCGTCGGTGTAGAGGACGACGGTCGAGCCGGGGGCAAGCACGGCGGTGCCCTCCCGGAAGGCGGTGGGGTCCGCCGCGCCCACCGGGACCGAGCGCCCGCCCTCGAGGAAGCGGGGGCCGTCCGCGCCCAGCACGAGCGGCGGCGGGTGACCCGCGCTCGTGAAGCTCACCTCGCCGGTCTCGCGATCGAGCACCAGGTACAGGACGGTGGCCATCGCCTCCTCGGGGCTGTTGGCCACCAGGCGGTTGATGCGGACCATCACCTCCGCCGGTGACGCCTCGACCAGTCCGTATGCGCGAACCGCGTTTCGCAGCTGACCCATCGTCGCCGCCGCGCGCAGCCCGTGTCCCACCACGTCCCCCACCACCAGCGCCACTCGGCCGTCCGGGCGCTCGAGGGCGTCGTACCAGTCGCCCCCGACGGCCGCGCCGAGGGCGCTCGGCCGGTACCGCGCCGCCAGCGTGAGCCCCTCGACGGAGGGCAGCCGCACGGGCAGGAGGCTGCGCTGCAGGGTCTCGGCGATGCGGTGCTCGCGCTCGTACGACTCCTCGAGCTGGGCCTCCATCGTCTTTCGCTGGTGAATGTCGATGGCCGTGCCGACGTGTCCGACGAACCGGCCGCCCTCGAAGCGCGGCACCCCGCGGTCGACGATCCAGCGGTACTCGCCCCAGCGGTCGCGCAGCCGGTACTCGGCCTCCCAGGGCCCGCGCCCGGCCACGGCCCGGCGCCAGGTGGGGACCATCTGATCGACGTCGTCCGGATGAACCCCGAGCGACCAGGTGTCCCCCAGCTCCTCGTCCAGCGTCGTGCCCGTGAACCGCAGCCAGCCGGCGTTCACGAACGTCACGTTCCCGTTCTCGTCGGTGGTCCACATCATCACGGGCGCGGTGTCAGCCAGCTCGCGGAAGCTCGCCTCGGACTCGCGCAGCGCCTCCTCCATCGCTCGGCGCTCGTGGATGTCGGTCGCGGTGCCCACGTAGCCGATGAACTCGCCCTTCGCGAACCGCGGGGTGCCCACCTCGAGCACCCAGCGATAGGTGCCGTCGTGGCGGGCCAGCCGGTACTCGCGCCGAAACTCCTCCCGGCGGCTGAACGTCCGGCGCCAGTCGGCGAGCAGCTCGGCCCGATCGTCCGGGTGGGCGCTCAGCCCGAAGCTGTCCCCCAGCTCCTCCTCCAGCCGGCGGCCGGTGAAGCGCAGCCAGCCCTGGTTTACGAACGTGACCTCACCCTCGGCGTCGGTCATCCACATGAGCGCCGGCGTGGTGTTGGCGAGCTCGCGAAACCGGCTCTCGCTGTCGCGCACCAGCTCGTCGTGGCGTGCTCGCTCGGCCGCCGCGCCCATGACGTTGGCGAGTGCCTGGAGGAAGTGGGCGTCGTCCGGGCTGAACGCGCGCGGCGTGCCGCTGTGGGCGCCGATCACGCCGAAATGGCGGCCGCGCGCGCCGATCGGTGCCGCCATCGCGCTGACGATCTCGAGGCGGCGCTGCATCGGCGACGGCCGGAAACGGGTCTCGGTCGCGAAGTCGTCGATCACGAGCGGCCCGTCGGACTCGAGCGCGTGGATCGGAAGCTCGTCCGGCACCGCAGGGATGACGTCGCCGATCAGCCCCTCCGGAAGCCCGTAGCCCGCGCGCACCAGCAGACCGCGGCCGTCCGCCGTCAGCTCGAGCACGGTCACGAAGTCGGTGCCGAGGACCTGCGCCGCGGTCTCGGCCGCCTCGTCCAGGAGGTGGTCGAGGTTCATCCCGGCGAGCGCCCGCTGCCCGAGGCCGGCGAGCGCTTCCTGCTGGCGCGCGCGGGCCCGAAGGTCGTCGCCGCGGATATGAGTGCGGCCCCTCAGCATGAGCCGGGCGGCCGCGGTCCGTCACGGTACGGCTCGCAGGCGCGTTCAGCGCGGCCTGCACTCGGTTCCCTCATCTCATGCCCTGGGGTGGGAGCGCGCGTACACCTTCTTGAGGCGCTGAGCCTCCACCCGAGTGTACGTCTGGGTCGTGCTCAGTGAGGCGTGACCCAGGAGCTCCTGGATCGCGCGGAGGTCCGCCCCGCCCTCGAGCAGGTGGGTCGCGAACGAATGGCGCAGCGTGTGGGGGGACACGCCGGCCCGGCGCACCTGCAGCGCCAGGCGCCTTCTCACGTCGGAGGTGGACAGCCGCCTACCGCTCTTCGAGACGAACAGCGCCCGCTCCTCGTCCGTGGCGAGCACCGGCCGGCCGCGCTCCAGGTAGCGGTCGAGGGCGCGCCAGGCGTGCTCGCCGGCGGGCACCACCCGCGTCCGGCCGCCCTTTCCCTCGACCCGGACCTCCTCGGCGTCGGGGTCGACGCTGTCGTGGTCCAGGTCTACGAGCTCCTCCGCCCGCACCCCGGCGGCGTAGGCCAGCTCGAGCATCGCGCGGTCGCGCAGCTGGAGCGGCGTAGTGGCCGGGATACGCTCGAGCAGCTCCGCGACCTCCGCCGCCTTCAGCACCCGCGGCAGGTAGGCGTCCTTCTTGGGCCGGGCGACGAGGTCGGCCGGATTGGCGTCGAGCTCTCCGCGCTCGACCAGCTGGCGGTAGAAGCTGCGCACCGCGGCCAGCTTGCGAGCCACCGTCGCGCGGGCGGCGCCGCGCTCCGACACCGCCCCGGCGAACAACCTCAGCTCGCGGTGGCTCAGGTCGCCCGGGCCCAGCCCGCGCGCGCCGGCCCAGTCGGCGAGCTGGCGGACGTCCACCGCATACGCGCGGCGGGTCTTCTCCGCCACGCCACGCACCCGCTGCCAGTCGTCGAAACGGCCGAGCGCCGCCGGCCAACTAGCCTCTGAGGACGTGGGGGCGTTCTTCGTCAACACGGCCGACGGCAGGGTGGCGACCCAGAACCAGCTCGCCGAGGCGGGTCTGGTCGACGACCGCGACCGGCCGGTGTCGCCGTGGCACCCAATTCAGGGCCCCAGCGACGCCTCGACGATGTGGTACGCGGTGCTACGAAAGCGCGAGCGGGGGGTCTTCATCGGCACGCTCTGCATTCGACACACCGGCCGCCAGACCCTGCTCGAGCAACGCGGCTGGGAGGAGATCCCGGTGCCGCAGATCGGCGTCTAGGCGATGTAGATCGGAGCGCCGACCGGCACCCGGTCGTACAGCTCGATGACGTCCGGGATGGCCATGCGGACACAGCCTTTGGAGGCCGCCGTCCCGAGCGAGGCCGTCTGGTCCGTGCCGTGGATGCCCGCGCCGTCGTAGATTCCCAGCCAGCGGGCCTTGAGCGGGTTCTCGGGCACACCGCCGGGGACGACGGTGCCGGCCAGGGAGCCCGCCCAGTCGCTGTTGGGAACGCTCCAGGCCGGGTTCACGGCCTTGTTCTGGATGTTGTACATGCCGGCGGGGGTGTCGAAGCCGACCGCCCCGATCGCCACGATGTACTCCCGCTTGAGGTTGAGCCGCTTGTAGTAGCGCAGCGAGAAGCTCGAGCGGTCGACGACCAGCAGGACCGGGTACTTCTCGGCCAGTTCGGCTCGGGTCACCTTCGGCTTCAGCGTGCGGGTGGGCGCCGTCGCCACCCGGTCGGTCCCCGGCACGCGGAGCGCGCGCTCGACGTTCGCCTGGAGCGCCGCGACCTCGACCTTGACGCCCGCCCGCTCCTGAATCTTCTCGAGCGACGGGAAGTCGAGCTGGGCGTCACGGGCCGGACGGTTCACGCGACGTTCCACGCGGCGGACGAACCGATCGACCGCCGCGTCCGAGTAGGTCACTCGGGCGGGCACCCGGGTCTGCTCCTCCCCGCCCGTGAGATCACGCGCCACGCGCGTGACGATGCTTCCGTCGCGGCTGCGCTCCAGCGCCTCGTCGACCATGCCGGCCACGTCCGCCTTCACCGCGGCGTCCTCGGCCGAAAGCGTGAAGCGCTTGCGCTCATAGGTCACCCGCACCGGCCGCTCGAGCGCCGGCCGCAGCTCGGCGGCGACGTGTCGGCGCGCCTCGGCAGTGCTCATCGCGCTGACGTCGACGCCCGCGACCGTGACGCCCTTGGCGATCTGGTCGTCCTTGGAGGAGTCATACGCGTAGGCGGCGACGGCTCCCCCGATCAGGGCAAGCAGAAAAACCGCTACGAGGAGGAAGGACCTGTGCCTCATAGTGCGATTCGCGCCTCAGTGTAGGGACAATCCCGGAAGATGCGACGGGGTGCGAAGCCGCTTGCGGGTCGGACCGCCCGCCGCTGCCCTACGAGCGCGACGGGCTGCGGGCTAGCGTCGCCTCTATCGCGCCGGTGACCTGCGCGCGATCAGCGTGCTGTCGCTCGTACTCGAGGAGGGTCTCGAGGTCCTGGCGCTCCAGCGACCCCAGCACCGCGACCACCTCCTCGGCCGCCAGGTCGTCGTAGTGGCTCGGCGCGAAGGCACCCCCGCGCGGCCCCGGCGCGGGGGTCGGGCCCGGTACCGGCTCCGGCCGCGGATCGGGCGGCGGCGCAGGTTGCGGCTCGGGGGCCGGCTCGGGCCGCTCGGAGGGCGCGGTCTCCGCGCCGCCGGGGGCGGCCTCGGGCCGCTCGGGGGCGTCCTTGGCGGGCCGTTCGGCCTTCTTCGCCCTCTCGACCGCCTTGATGGAGG
>Ga0081538_10006000_pt1 | contig 10813 bp, 5 predicted proteins | sample TabmetS5T2R1_FD_71022 | JGI IMG/M metagenome (GOLD analysis project Ga0081538, IMG submission 71022) | Tabebuia heterophylla rhizosphere microbial communities from the University of Puerto Rico - S5T2R1 | ecosystem: Host-associated > Plants > Roots > Rhizosphere ...
CAGCGGCGTGGAAGGCCACATCTTCGGGCCGATGGCCAAGACCTATGCCTACGCGCTGGCCGGCGGCCTGCTCGCGACCTTCACGGTCACCCCCGCGATCAGCGCCATCCTGCTGCCCGAGCACGTGCGCGAGACCGAGACCTGGGTGGTGCGCGCACTGCATCGCCTGTACACGCCGGCCCTGCATTTCGCCGTCGCCAACAAGGTGCTGACCATCGCCGGCGCCGGAGTGCTGATGTTGCTCGCGGCGCTCGCGATCCGCTCGCTCGGGCTCGAATTCCTGCCGAAGCTCGAAGAGGGCAATCTATGGATCCGCGCCACCATGCCGTCGACGATCTCGCTCGAGGAAGGCAACGGCTACGTCAACCGCATGCGCGTCTTGATTGCCGGCTTTCCGGAGGTCGAATCGGTCGTCTCGCAGCACGGCCGGCCGGACGACGGCACCGACGCCGCCGGCTTCTTCAACGCCGAATTCTTCGCGCCGCTGCGGCCGGCGAACCAGTGGCGCAAGGGCATCGACAAGGACGATCTCACCGACGAGATCCTGCATAAGCTCGCCGCCGAGTTTCCCGGAGTCGAATTCAACTTCTCGCAGTATCTGCAGGACAACGTCGCCGAGGCGGTGTCGGGCGTCAAAGGCGAGAACTCCATCAAGCTGTTCGGCAATGATCTGCAGACGTTGTCGGACACCGCCAACAAGATCAAGGCGGTGCTGGCGACCGTCCCGGGAATCACCGACCTCGCGGTCTTCACCTCGCTCGGCCAGCCCACCGTGCAGATCGACATCGACCGCGCCAAGGCCGCGCGTTACGGGCTCACGCCAGGGGACATCAATGCGGCCATCCGCGTGGGCATCGGCGGCGATTCGGCCGGCGACCTCTACGAGCCCGGCAGCGACCGGCATTTCCCCATCGTGGTGCGGCTGGCGCCGCGGTTCAGGCAGGATCCTGCCGCGATCGAGAACATGCGCATCGGCGTGCAGGGGCCGAGCGGCATCACCCAGATCCCGCTGAGCGAAGTCGCCGACATCAAGCTCGTTTCCGGCGCCTCCTACATCTACCGCGAAGGCCAGGAACGCTATCTGCCGATCAAGTTCAGCGTGCGCGACCGCGATCTCGGCAGCGCGATCAAGGAAGCGCAACGCAAGGTCGCCGAGCAGGTGCCGCTGCCGGCCGGCTCGCGGCTCGAATGGGTGGGCGAGTTCGGCAACCTGCAGGACGCGATCGCACGGCTCAAGGTCGTGGTGCCGCTCAGCCTGGGGCTGATCGCGCTGCTGCTGTGGATCAATTTCGGCTCGGTGCCCGACACGCTGTTGGCGATGAGCGTCATTCCGATGGCGGTGGTCGGCGGCATCTACGCGCTGTTCCTGATGAGCATCCCCTTCAGCGTCTCCGCCGCCATCGGCTTCATCGCGCTGTTCGGCATCTCGGTCATGGACGGCATCATCATCCTGTCGCAGTTCAACCAGCTGATCGAGGAGGGCATGGAACGCACCGCGGCGATCCTGCGCACCGGCGAGCTGCAGATGCGCCCGGTGCTGATGACCTGCGTCATCGCCGGCGTCGGCCTCCTGCCCGCGGCCATGTCGACGGGGATCGGATCGCAGGTGCAGAAGCCGCTGGCGATCGTGGTCGTGGGCGGCATGATGCTGGCGCCGGTGGTCATTCTCGTCACGCTGCCCGTGCTGATCCTGCTGTTCTCGCGTCGCGCCCCGCACCCGCTGGCGCAAGAGGTGCTGGCGGCGCCGCCGGCCCCGGCGGAGTGATACCGGCCCTATCCGACGAACCAGCCCGCGATCATCGCGCCGACGCACAGCGCCATGGCGAGCGTCGCCGCCCATCCGAGCCGCCGCAGCCATCCCGTGATGGTGAATTTGCCCATGACGCGCGGCTGCGCCGTGATCAGCATCATCACTATCATCACGGGGACGGCGACGACGCCGTTGATCACCGCGCTCCAGTAGAGCGCGCGCATCGGGTCGAGCGGGGTCAAGGTCAACCCCATTCCGAGCGCGGTGGCGGCGGTGAGCGTCGCGTAGAACGCGGTCGCCTCCCTCGGCTTGAGTGACAATCCGGTCGGCCACTGGCAGGCCTCGCCGATCGCATAGGCTGCCGACGCGGCCAGCACCGGCACCGCCAGCAGCCCGGTTGCGACGATGCCCAGCGCGAACAGCGCGAAGGCGAAGTTGCCGGCGATCGGGCGCAGCGCCTCGGCGGCCTGCGCGGAGCTTTCCACGCTGGTGATGCCGGCCTTGTGGAGCGTCGCGGCCGTGGTGAGGATGATGGCGAGCGCGATGACGTTGGAAAACGCCATGCCCGTCAGGGTGTCGGCGCGAATGCGTTGGAGCGCCTTCGCCGCCTGCCTCGGAGCAGCCACCAGCGGCTTGTCGCGGCGATGCGCCCGCTGGTCTTCCGCCTCCTGCGCGGCCTGCCAGAAGAAGAGATAGGGCGAGATCGTCGTGCCCAGGATGGCGACCAGGGTGGTGAAGAAGGCGCCGCTCCACGTCACCTGCGGCACCACGGTGCCGATCAGCGCCGCGCTCCAGTCCACTCCCGCCGCGAGCAGTGCGGCGAGATAGGCGAACAGGCTCAAGGTCATCCACTTCAGCACCATGACGTAGCGGTCGTAGTTCATGAACACGGTCACCAGCACGCACAGGACGCCGAAGGCGACGACGTAGGCGGTGTTGGTGCCGCCGACCAGGAGCTTCACCGCGTCCGCCATCGCGCCGAGATCGGCGCCGATATTGATGGTGTTGGCGAGGAAGAGCAGCGCGACGATGGGATAGAGCAGCCAACGCGGATAGTGCCGGCACAGGATCCCCGCGATCCCTTGCCCGGTCGTGCGGCCGATGCGGGCGCTGATTTCCTGGATCGCCGCCATCAGCGGAAAGGTCAGCAGCATGGTCCAGCCGATGCCGTATCCGAGCTGCGCTCCGGCCTGGCTGTAGGTGCCGATCCCGGACGGATCGTCGTCGGAGGCGCCGGTGATGAGCCCCGGGCCCAGGCGGCGGAGGAATTGTCGCACGCGCGATTGCGGCGCGCGCCTCTTCGGTTTTTTCTGCGCCGTCACCGGTGCACCACCGGTTGTCGAGCCGGCGCTCACGACACATCCAATTTGCTTGCGGGCATCGAGCGTCCGAAAGATCGAGGTCTCCGGCTCGACAACTCCGCCGGACGCGCCGGGTTGCGTTGCAGCTTGGGCTACTGCCCCGAGGGAGTGCGCAGTCCGCCCCAGGCGTCGCGGACCTGGTGGTAGTGCACGGCGGGCTCGTAGTCCGGGGTCTTGAGGCCGAGGTTCTTGACGTCGAGCCGGCCGGTGGCGGCGAGCAGCGTATAGGTCGCGATCACCCGGTCGCGCTGCGCGCCGATCAGCCGCGCGCGGGCGGCAGTGAGGTCCTGCTGGGAGTTGAGCACGTCGAGGGTGGTGCGCTGGCCGCCCTGTGCCTCCTTCTGCACCCCTTCGAGCGCCACTTGGGCGGCGCGCACCTCCGATTCCGCCGCCGCCAGCGCGATCTTCGCCCCCTCGTTGCTGACCCAGGCGCCGATCACCGCGGTCTGGGTCTGGTTGCGCACGAGCTCCAGCACGATGCGCGCCTGCATCGCGATCTCCTTGGCCTGCCGGATCTGCGAGGCGGCCAGCCCGCCGTCGTAGATCGGCACATTGGCTTGGCCGATGATCGAGGCGTTATCGAGCCGCTTGGCGGTCAGCGACGGGTCATTCTCCCATTGCCGTTGCACGCTGCCCTGCACCGAGAGGTTGGGCCACAGGCTCGCTTCCGCGATCTTGGTGCCGAGCTGCGCCACGTCGGTGTCGTACATCGCGGCGAGAATGGCGGGATGCTCCTTGCGACTGATCGCGAGCGCCTCCTCGCGGCTGCGCGGCAGCAGCCGGTCGATGGGCTGCGCCGCCGCCAGCCGGCCCGGCGCCACACCGATAATCTGGGCGTACACTGCCTGGCTGATGGCATAGTTGACCTCCGCCGCGTTGAGGTCGGCCTGGCCGCGGGCGAGCCGCGCTTCCGCCTGCGCCACGTCGGTCGGGGTGACGTCGCCGGCGTCGTACCGCTTCCTGGTGGTATCGAGCGTCTGCTGCAGAAACGATACGTTCACGCGCTGCGACTCGACCAGACTCTGGTTGGCGAGCACGTTGGTGTAGGCGATCACCGCGTCGAGCAGGACGCCCTGTCCGGTATTGCGCAGCGCCTCGCGCCCGGACTGCACCTGCGCTTCCGACTGGCGCACCGTATTGGCGGTCTTGAAGCCGTTGAACAGGGTCTGGCTGACGGTCAGCCCGATGGTCCAGGTATTCAGCGTGGCGGTCTGGATGGTGTTGTCGAAGAACAGCACCCGGACCTGCTGCAGCCCGCCGGTCAGGACCGCCATGATCTGTGGGCGATATCCCGCCAGCGCCTGCGGCACGGTCTCGTCGACGCCGCGCAGCCGCGCGCGCTCGGCGTTGAGCTGCGGATTGCCCTGATAGGTGCGAACCAGCGCGTCGGGCAGCGTCTGCGCCCATGCCCATGACGGGGCGGCGGCGGCGAGCGCAACGGCGAGCGCGGCCGCGCGGACGCGCAGCCGACCGTTTGCACGCAATACGCCACCACCCACTACGCGCATGGTTACGACCCGAAACGTCGACAAGTCGGGATTAAGACGCCCCCAGTTCCCAACAATTGCAGGTTCTTCCACCCCCCGCCAGTCGATTTCATGGCAGGCTGGGGAAGGCAATCAATCTCTTGAAATTGCCCGGAAAACCGGGCCTATCGCAGGCGCCGGAGCCACCCCGCGGCCGCATTGACATCCCGTGTGCGGGCGCGCTTCTCTGCCGCCGCGCAAACAAGGCCGAAATCGGGCATGCCCAACCTCGTCTATCGCAGGCAGTTCACCGTCGAATGGGGTCATTGCGACCCGGCGGGCATCGTGTTCAACAGCCGCTTCTTCGAGTTCTTCGATTGGAGCTCGTGGCTGCTGTTCGAAATGGCGCTGGGCGTGCGGCCGAACGAGATCGCAACGACTTTCGGGATCGCAGGCATCCCCCTGGTCGACGCCAGGGCGCGGTTCCTCAAGCCGGCCCAGTTCAACGACGTGGCCGATATCGCCTCGGAGGTGAGCGAGTTCCGGCGCTCGAGCTTCGAGGTGGCGCATCGCATCACGGTCGACGGTGAGCTCGTGGTCGAAGGCAGCGAAACCCGGGTCTGGGCGGGGCGGGATCCCAACAATCCGGCCAAGCTGAAAGGCTTGCCGATCCCGGCGGCGGTCATCGAGCGGTTTCAGGTGGCGGCGTAGAGGCTCGAAATCGTGCAGCAAATTCCCAATCCGAGGTCTGGCAAGCGGCTTGCCGTCGGGCGCATGTCCCCCCGTCGAGGACGCCGCTCGCGATGACCCAACGCCTGACGCTCGGTTTCGGCCTTCGTTTCGAGGAGCTTTATTGCCGCGACGGCTTGGTGCGCCTCGACGCCTGCTTCGTCGACGTCCTCAAGGCGCGCAATCCCGGTCTGCACAATCGGCTGATGGAAGCACGCGCCGCCGCTGATGGAGTGGCGGGCAAGACGGAGTCCGATCTCATCGTCGAGCTTGCGCCCGAGCTCGAGGATTTCATCGCCGAGCTGTTCGGCATCACCGAAGAGGTGCGGGCGTTGCGCTCGCGCCACGACGCTCTGGCGCCGCTCTACGAGGTGAAGCGGTTGTTCGTGCAGCGCCGCGCCGCCAAGAAATACGGCCCCGACCAGGCGGACAGCTTCGATGGCGACGCCCTGCGCGCCGAGCTCGAGCCGCTTCTCGGCGGCGAGCTCACGGAACTGCGCTTCGCCCAGCGCGTCGAGCTCTGGATGAAGGCCGAGACTGAGAACGCTGCCGCGCTGGCGAGCGAAGCGAGCGGCCAGCGCGGCAACTCTCGTGAAGTGCGCGCGCATAGCGCGTCGGAAGACGCGCGTGAACGCGCTGGTGACACTCGCCCTGAACCGGGCTCGTCGGCGCACGCGCCGCTGGAGTGCGCCGCGCGCTACGCCGCCTGGGCAGTGCACACGGAAGAGGGCCGGCGGCGGCACAAGTCCGGCGTCCTGTTCAAGGTGCCGCACAAGGTCGACCCCTACCATCTCATTCCGGTCGAGACCGAGGTGGTCGACGGCGTGACCATGCTCAAGCTGCCGCGGGCGCTGCGCCGCGCGCGCGACGGATTTGCGCTCACCGATCCGGGCACCGACCTCACCGGCGCGCTCGATCACGCCAATTACTGCATCTGGTGCCACAACCAGGGCAAGGACTCCTGTTCGAAGGGGCTGAAGGAGAAGAGCGGCGAGTTCAAGAAAACCCCGTTCGGGGTGGTGCTCGCGGGCTGTCCGCTCGACGAGAAAATTTCCGAGATGAACCTGGTCGAGGCCGGCGGCCATGCCGTCGGTGCGCTCGCCATCGTCGCCATCGACAACCCGATGTGCGCGGCCACCGGCCACCGCATCTGCAACGACTGCATGAAGGCCTGCATCTATCAGAAGCAGGAGCCGGTCGACATTCCCCAGGTCGAGACCCGCGTCCTCAAGGACGTGCTGGCGCTGCCGTGGGGCTTCGAGATCTACTCGCTGCTGACGCGCTGGAATCCGCTCGACCTGCGCCGCCCGCTGCCGAAGCCGGCGACCGGCCGCAAGGTCCTCGTGGTCGGGCTCGGGCCGGCCGGCTTCACGCTCGCGCACCACCTCGTCAACGACGGCCACAGCGTGGTCGCGATCGACGGGCTCAAGATCGAGCCGCTCGCCGCCGACGTATCGGGGGTCGACGCCGACGGCGCGCGCACGCCGTTCCGGCCGATCCGCGACGCCGCCGAGCTGCGCGAGCCGCTCGATGCGCGGGGGATGGCGGGGTTCGGCGGGGTCGCCGAGTACGGCATCACCGTGCGCTGGGACAAGAACTTCCTCAAGCTCGTGCGCCTCCTCCTGGAGCGAAGGAGCGAGTTCGCGATGTTCGGCGGCGTGCGCTTCGGCGGCACGCTCGGCATCGACGGCGCGTTTGCGCTCGGCTTCGACCACATCGCGCTCTGCGCCGGAGCCGGGCGGCCGACCATCGTGCCGATGAAGAACGGGCTCGCCGCCGGCGTGCGCCAGGCGTCCGACTTCCTGATGGCGCTGCAGCTCACCGGCGCCGCCAAGACCGACAGCCTCGCCAATCTGCAGGTGCGGCTGCCGGTGGTCGTCATCGGCGGCGGGCTCACGGCGATCGACACCGCCACCGAGGCGCTCGCCTATTATCCGCTGCAGGTCGAGAAATTCCTCACCCGCTACGAGACGCTGGTGCGCGAGCGCGGAGAAGCCGCGGTGCGCGCCGACTGGACCGCGCAGGAGGTCGAGACCGCGGCGGAGTTCATCGACCACGCGCGAAAAATCCGCGCCGAGCGCGAGCGCGCGGCGCGCGAGGGGCGCAAGCCGCAGCTCGCCGATCTCATGCGGCAATGGGGCGGCGCGACCATCGTCTACCGCCGCCGGCTGATCGATTCGCCGAGCTACACGCTCAACCACGAGGAGGTGGCGAAGGCGCTGGAGGAGGGCATCGGCTTCGCCGAGCGCCTCACCCCGCAGGAGGTGCTGCTCGACCACTCCGGCTGTGCGCGCGCGCTGCGGCTCTCCGGCCCGGCCGAGGGCGATGCCGGGGTGGGGAGGGAGGTCGTGCTGCCGGCGCGTTCGATCCTGGTCGCCGCCGGCACGCAGCCCAACACCGTGCTCGGCCGCGAGGAGCCGCAGCACGTGCGCATCGACGGCAAGTATTTCCAGGCCTTCGACGAGGACGGCCGCAAGGTCGCGCCCGAGCGCATCACCAAGCCCGCCGCCACCCATGTGCTCATGAGCCTGCGCGCGGACGGCCGCGCCATCAGCTTCTTCGGCGATCTGCATCCGTCCTTCGCCGGCAACGTGGTCAAGGCGATGGCGAGCGCCAAGCGCGGATATCCCGTGGTCAGCCGCATGCTCGCGCGGCTCGAGCCCTCCGAGCTCGCGCCGTCGGCGCTGATCGCGCGGCTCAATCGCGAGCTGCGCGCCACCGTGCACGCGGTCAACCGGCTCACGCCCACCATCGTCGAGGTCGTGGTGCGCGCCCCGATGGCGGCGCGCGCCTTCAAGCCCGGGCAGTTCTATCGGCTGCAGAACTACGAGACGCTCTCGCGCAGCGCCGACGGCACGCGGCTCGCAAAGGAAGGGCTCGCGCTCACGGGCGCCTCGGTCGATCGCGACCACGGATTGCTCTCCACCATCGTGCTCGAAATGGGCGGCTCGTCCGACCTGTGCGCGCAGCTCGCGGCCGGCGAGCCGGTCGTGCTCATGGGCCCGACCGGGCACCCCACCGACACGCCCTCGGGCGAGACCGTGCTCCTCATCGGCGGCGGGCTCGGCAACGCGGTGCTGTTCTCGATCGGGCAGGCGCTGCGGGCGAACGGCAGCCGCGTGATCTATTTCGCCGGCTACAAGCGCGCGATCGACCGCTACAAGGTCGAGGAGATCGAGCGCGCCGCCGACGCCATCGTGTGGTGCTGCGACGAGGCGCCGGGCTTCCGCCCCGACCGCGCGGACGACAAGGCTTTCGTCGGCAACATCGTCGCGGCGCTCGACGCCTACGGCTCGGGCGAGCTCGGGGAGGCGCCGATCCCGCTCGGCGAGGTCGACCGCGTGGTCGCGATCGGCTCGGACGGCATGATGGCGGCGGTCAAGCACGCGCGCGAGGGCATGCTGGCGCAGCACTTGAAGCCCGGGCACAAGGCGATCGCCTCCATCAACTCGCCGATGCAATGCATGATGAAGGAGATTTGCGCGCAGTGCCTGCAGGTCCATCGCGATCCCGAAAGCGGCGTCGAGAGCGTGGTGTTCTCCTGCTTCGACCAGGACCAGGATCTCGACCGCGTCGATTTCGACATTCTGCGCGCCCGGCTCGGCCAGAACGGCGTGCAGGAGAAGCTCACGCGGCTGTGGATCGACCGCTCGCTGCGCCATCTCGGCCTGCGCGAGTCGGCGTGAGCCGACCTCTGTTGCCGCGCGGCGCCGCCGTCGCGTTGTACTGTCCGGGCTTGCGCCCGCGCGCGCGACACCTCATTTGAACGGCGTGCCGAATGTTGCTATTGGAAGCGGCACAATGACGATTCCTTCGGCGCGCATTCTCGAGCTTACGCTCAACGGTCGCCCGCGCGTGGATGCGGTGCCCGACAATCTGTTGCTGCTGGACTATTTGCGGGAAGTCGTCGGCCTCACTGGAACAAAAACGGGCTGCGACGGCGGCGAGTGCGGTGCCTGCACGGTGCTGGTCGACGACCGGCCGCGGCTGTCCTGCCTCACGCTCGCGGGTAGCATCCATGGGCAGCGCGTGGACACCGTCGAATCGCTTGGGCAGGACGGGCGACTTTCGGCAGTGCAGCGCGGGTTCCACGAAAAGCTCGGGTCGCAATGCGGCTACTGCACGCCGGGCTTCATCATGGCGTCGGCTGGGCTGCTGCGGCGCAACCCGCATCCCAGCGAGGACGACATCCGCGCCGCGCTCGGCAGCAACATCTGCCGCTGCACCGGCTACGTGAAGATCATCGAGGCGGTGAAATACGCCGCCGACCTGCACGCCACCGGGGTGTCGCCGTGAACGAGATGGTGCCGGCGCACACCATCGGCGCCTATGTGCCGATGGTCGACGGCCCTGAGAAGGTCTCGGGCCGGGCGAAATACACCGCCGATCTCGTCGCACCGGGCATGCTGGCGGGGCGCATCTACCGCAGCCCCTATTCCCACGCCGAGATTGTCGAGGTCGATGTGTCGGCCGCGCTGCGGCTCCCCGGCGTGAAGGCGATCGTCACCGGCGCCGATTGCGACAAGACCTTCGGGGTGCTGCCGATCGCGCGCAGCGAGCATCCGCTCGCGCGCGACAAGGTGCGCTATCGCGGCGAGCCGGTGGCGGCGGTGGCCGCGGTCGACGACGCGACCGCCAAGCGCGCGCTCGCGCTGATCAGGCTCGAGGTGCGCGAGCTGCCGGCCTATTACAGCTCGAGCGCGGCGCTCGCCGAAGGCGCGGCCGTCATCCATGGACACAAGCCCGGCAATATCGAGCGCGACGTGCTGTTCGAGCTCGGCGACGTGGAGGCGGGCTTCGCGGCGGCCGACCTCGTGCGCGAGGGTGTCTACGACTGTGCCGAGGTGTGCCAGAACCAGATGGAGATGCACGCCGCGGTCGCCGAGTACGACGCCGTGCGCGAGCGCATGACGGTGCACGCCAGCACGCAGGTGCCGTACTACGTGCACCTCATGCTGGCGCAGATCCTCGACATGGACATGTCGCGCATTCGCGTGATCAAGCCGCATGTCGGCGGCGGCTTCGGCTGCCGCACCGAGGCGCTCAACGTCGAGCTGATCACCGCGCTGCTCGCGCGCAAGGCCGGCGGCGGCGTGCGCATGATGATCAACCGCGAGGAGACGTTCATCACCCATCGCGGGCGGCCGCAGACCGACATCCGCCTCAAGCTCGGCATGCGCAAGGACGGCAGGATCACCGCCGCCGAATGCGAATGCTATCAGCGCGGCGGCGCGCATTCCGGCTACGGCGTCGTGACCATCCTCTATTCCGGCTCGATGCTCTACGCCATCTACGACCTGCACAACGTCAAATATATCGGCAAGCGCGTGCTCACCAACACGCCGCCGTGCGGCGCGTTCCGCGGCCACGGCACCGTCGACGTGCGCTTCGCGTTCGAGAGCCTCATCGACCAGATGGCGTCGGAGATAGGGCTCGATCCGCTGGCGGTGCGGCGGGCCAACTATCTGCCGCGGCCCGGCGCCACGCCGACCTTCACCGACAACGAC
>Ga0081538_10006001_pt1 | contig 10812 bp, 9 predicted proteins | sample TabmetS5T2R1_FD_71022 | JGI IMG/M metagenome (GOLD analysis project Ga0081538, IMG submission 71022) | Tabebuia heterophylla rhizosphere microbial communities from the University of Puerto Rico - S5T2R1 | ecosystem: Host-associated > Plants > Roots > Rhizosphere ...
GGAGTCGGTGTCCTGGTGTCCGTGCCTGACCCTCCGTCGAGGGAATCGTTGCCGCTCACCCCGTCTCCGGCAGCCGGCAGCGGGCCTCCCCATCCCGCTCCGTGACGAACTCCGGCGACTCGTCCACCAGATACGTCGGGAGGTCCGACACCTCGCCTACGCCGCTGCCAGAGTCGGCGCTTGGCTCGTGTTGACAAGCGTCCCGAAGCGGCGTACTATGCCGTATGAAATATATCGTCACACGATGCATCGTGTGACAGAGCCATGCAGATGGGTGGTGTCATGGATGGTGAGGACGTGAGTGGGGAACGGGCGAGAGATCCGGGAGACCTTCTGCCCCTGACGCCCGTCGTGCTGAACGTCCTTTTGGCGCTGGCCGACGGGGAGCGCCACGGCTACGGGATCATGCTGGAGGTGAAGGAGAGGACCGGCGGGAGGGTGCGGCTGGGACCGGGCACTCTCTACGGGGCGATCAAGCGTCTGAAGGAGGGTGGTGTGATCGAGGAGTCAGGGGATAGGCCTGACCCCGGCGAAGCCCCGGACGAGCGGCGCCGCTACTACCGCCTCACCGGCTTCGGCGGGGAGGTCCTTGCGGCGGAGATCGAGAGGCTCGACGGCCTGGTGCGCGCCGCGCGCCGCAAGGGTGCCTTCCCCGCGCCGAACCCGGAGGGGGCGTGATGGCCGATCCTGGGGGACCAAGTACGGGTGGGCACGAACGCGCCGTGGGGACCTCGGAGCGGGTCTACCGGTCGCTCCTGCGGGCCTACCCGCGCGGGCTTCGAGAGGAGTACGGCGAGGAGATGGCCCGTTGTTTTAGGGACCTGTGCCGCGAGAGGCTGGAAGTCGGCGGCGGCCTGGGCCTGGCGGCGCTGTGGGCCCATATCCTGACTGAGTTGCTATGTACCGCACTCAAGGAGAGGAGCACCACGTTGGACAGGAACACGTACCGATCCGTCGTCGGCGTTGCGCTGGCGACGGCGTTCATATTGCTGCTGCCCTTGTTGGCGGCACCGGCCTGGAGCCTGGCCGATTTCGTTGTCGCCGGTGGCCTCATCTTCGGCACCGGTCTCACGTATGTGCTGGTAGCGAGGAAGGCGGGCAAAATCGCGTACCGGGCCGCCGTCGGCGTTGCGCTCGCGGCGGCGCTCCTTCTCGTCTGGATAAACCTTGCCGTCGGCGTCATCGGTAGTGAGGACAACCCTGCCAACCTGATGTATGTCGGGGTGCTCTTCGTCGGGATCGTCGGCGCCATCGTCTCGCGCTTGCGGTCGGATGGAATGGCGCGCGCGTTGTTGGCGACGGCACTCGCTCAGGCGTCGGTCGCCGTGATCGCGCTGCTCTTCGGGCTGGGCTCCGAGCAGAGCAGGCCGGCAGAGATCCTGGGCGTGAGTGGGCTCTTTGTCGCGCTGTTCGCCGGATCGGCGATGTTGTTTCGGCATGCTGGACGCCTTCGTAGGCGTCTCCGCGACCCTTGACGAGGACGCCATCGAGGTCCTGCCGCCCTCTTCATTGCCGGACGACTGGCGATCCTACCCCGCCCCGCCGTCCACCAGGAGGATCGGGAACACCTGGCTCTCGGAGGGCCGGTCGCTGGCCCTCAAGGTTCCGAGTGTCACGGTGAGAGGCCAGCACAACTACCTAATCAACCCGGCGCACCCGGACTTTGCGGGTATCGAGGTGTCAGATTCAGAGCCCCTTGACCTGGACCCCAGGATCACCGGCGTCTGAGGGTACCGGTGCGTCGAGATCGCCGGCACGGACATGTGCGCATCATCGACATCGTTGCCGATCATGAGTTACCTGCCGTTAGCCCCAGCGCCCTCGGAATCATTCTGAAGGGATCAACGCGAGCTTGCCAAAGAACGACTTGGCCTTGAAATCCTCGTGGGCCTGACGGACCTGCGATAGGGGGTAGGTCTTCGCCAACAGCGGTTCGAGTTGCCCGGAGGAGATATGGTTGACGAGCTCGGCGAACTCTTCGTGGGTCCCCATGGTCGAGCCGATCAGCTCCAATTGTTTGAGGTAGAGCGTCCTCAGGTCGAGGCTTACCACCGGTCCGGCGATCGCGCCAGCGGCCACGTACCGTCCCATCGGCCTGAGCACGTTCAACAGCTTTGCGAAAGCGGGACCGCCCACGACGTCCGCGACGACATCGACGGGTCTTCCATCCGCGGCTTCCTTCACTTCGGCGGTGAGGTCCATCGCGTCCCTACGTACAACCGCATCCGCCCCTATCCTGCGCGCCTGCTCTTCCTTGCCCGATCCCACCTGGGCGATCACGTACGCCCCTCGCAGCTTGGCGAGCTGCACCAGCCCGGTCCCTACCCCGCCGGAAGCGCCGGTCACGAGGATGGTTTCTCCTTCGGCGATCCTGACGCGGTTCAGCATCCTGAGAGAGGTAATGTAGGAGGTCGGGAAGGTAGCCAGTTCGGCGTCCGAGAGCCCGCTGTGTACCGCGTGGGCGTTCTCGGCCGGGACCGTGACGTACTCCGCGTAGCCCCCGTCGCGCTCGCTACCCACGATCCCGCAGTCGAGAAGTTCCATCTCATCCCCGACGTAGAGGGCGTTGTCCACGACGACCCTCTCGTCGATCCTGCCCTCGGACACCCCATTACCCACGGCGACGATCCGGCCGGCGATGTCCGCTCCCTGTATCCTCGGGAACTCCAGGGGCTCCCTGCGCCAGCCCTGTACCTTATCTGGATCGTCCTCCGCGCCGTAGGCTCCCTCCCGGGTCCAGATGTCCGTGTTGTTTATGCCGGCGGCGCCGACCTCGATCAGGACCTCGCCCCGGTCGGGTTCTGGGATGGGTACGTCCTCCCGATATTCGAGCTTCTCCGGCCCTCCGTGGCCGGTGAGCAACACGGCTCTCACGATAACCTGACCTCCTACGATGTGGGTTTATTTCTGCGCCCAACGCCCGACTCACGTACCCGAGCTCATCGCCTTCCGGCTCGTCGCCCGTCATGGTCCCGGAGCGTTAATACCCTCTGCCGCTGTCATCAGGGGGTCTGTGCCTCAGTCTGTTAATGGAACTGATCCTCAAAAGGGTAAGTGCAAAGCGGCTGCGATCCGTCCCGGGTGATCACGACCGGCTGCTCGAGTTTTACGCCCTCGCGTCCGCCAACGGCGCCGATGTAGCTCTCCACACAGATCACCATGTTCTCCTCGAACACGCCGTCGTAGCCGAACGCCTCCACGTCTTCCGGGTAGAAAACCAGCGGGTATTCGGCCGCCATGCCGGCGCCGTGGACGATTTCGGCGTAACGGTTGGGGACGTAGGCGTCCGGCATCTTCCACGACTTTTCGGTCATCTCCAGAAAACCCAGCCCCGGTTTCAGCAGCTCCGCGTTCTGTTCGAGCTGCTCTCGCGCCAGCGTATACAGGCGACGTTGTTCATCGCTGGGTTTGTCCTCGCCCACCAGCCACGTGCGCGACACGTCGGTGAAGAAGCCGAATGGTCCGACGAGATCGGTGTCAAAGGCCACCAGGTCGCCCGGCTCGAGGGTCCGATCCGAAGTCTCTTGGAGCCAGGGGTTGGTGCGTGGGCCGCTGGTCAGCAGGCGCGTCTCCGGATACTCTCCCCCTAGACGAACGTTCTCGTACATCAAGATCGCCAGCATCTCCGACTCCCTCACGCCGGGTTTCAGCACCTCGCGCATGCGGGTCATGCTCCTGGCGCAAACGTCGATGGAATATCTCATGGCCCGAATCTCCTCGTCGGACTTGACGGAACGGGCGATCTCCATCACTCCCTTGCCATCGACGACGTCCACACCGCGGGACATGAGCGCCCGTAAGGGGAGCAGGTCCGCGCGATCCATGGCGAGGCGTTTGTTTTCGCCGCCGTGCCGGGCCACTAGATCGGCGATCTCGGCGGCCCATCTTTCGGCGTGTTCCTCGTTTCTCGCGCCCCTGCCGTAAAAGTCCCACCCTATGGCCGGACGTTGCTCATCGACGGTTTCGAGGTGGTCCGAAAGGTGCGAACTCCCCGGATAATCGAAGAGGATGACCGGTCCATCCGGGGCGATGAACGCGTACCGCATCGCGTTATGCATGGCCCATACCTGCATGTTCCGGCTGCCGGTAGCGTAACGAACGTTGATAGGGTCGAACAGCACGATGCCCGCGAGATCGTGGCGAACCAACTGCGCCATTACTCGTTCGAGTCGGTACGCCCGAACGGATTTCTCATCGATGCCAGGGGGGTTGCTCACCACAGTCGCAGTTTCGCTGCCATCACTCATTCGAACCTTCCCATCATCGGCATACCGACTGTCGGCCATGGTGCGGGGTCCGGCCTATCTCACTCGCGCTACCACGTTCTTGATCTGGGTGTAGTTATCTAGTGCGACCAGCCCCCTCTCCCGCCCGATGCCGCTCTGCTTGTAGCCGCCGAACGGGGACCCCATGCCGCCCGTGAAGTACTCGTTGATCATGACATATCCGGCCTCGATGTCCCTTGCGAAGCGCAGGGCGCGGTCTATGTCCCGCGTGAAGATCCCGGCGGCGAGACCGTAGCTCGAGTCGTTGGCAATCTCCGCGGCCTCGTCCTCGTCCGAAAAGGGCAAGACCGTGAGAACGGGGCCGAAGATCTCCTCCTGGGCTATCCGCATCTTGCTCCCTACCCCATCGAAGACGGTCGGGGAGACGAAGTATCCCCGCTCGAACTCCTCGGCCCTCCCGCCGATGAGCATGGTGGCGCCCTCTTGCTGGCCCCACGCGATGTATCTCAGAACGCGCTCCAGATGCTCGGCGGAGACCAGCGGCCCCATGTCGGGGTCGTCCATGCCCATCCCGAGCTCTATCTGGCGGGAGTGCTCCAGCATCCTCTCCAAGAGTGGCTCTCTGACTCCCTCTTCGACGAGGAGACGGGAGCCCGCGTCGCAGTACTGGCCGGTATTGGAGTAGATGCCTTTGGCAACCTCGGCAGCCGCGAGGTCCAGGTCGGTGTCGGCGAAGATGACCTGTGGAGACTTGCCGCCGAGCTCCAGCACGACCGGCTTCACGTGCTCGGCGGCCGCATGCAGAATGCTACGTCCGGTCTCCACCGAGCCGGTGAAGGTGATCGAACCTATACCGGGATGTTCGCTGAGCGCCTTGCCAGCTTCGCCCCCGAAGCCAGTAACGACATTGTAGACCCCCGGCGGAAAACCAAGCTCCAAGAATATCTCGGCGAACTTCAGGGCGGTCAGGGGAGTTTGTTCGGCAGGCTTTATGACGGCGGTGTTTCCGGCGGCGAGAGCCGGGGCGAGGCTGCGGCAGACCATGCTGAGGGGCATATTCCACGGCACTATGTGGGCCGTCACACCTAGCGGCTCGCGAACCGTGTAGTTGAGGTAGTCTGGGCCAAGCGGGATGGTCTCGCCGTGGATCTTGTCGGCCATACCCGCATAGTAGTCGAGGTAGCCGACGCAGCCTGAGATCTCACCGCGCGCGTGCGCCAGCGGCTTGCCCGTATCCACGGTCTCCAGCTCGGCGAACTCGTCGATCCTGGCCTCCAGCTCCCGCGCCACCCGGTACAACAGTCGTCCACGCTCCGACGGTGTCACCCGACGCCACGGCCCCTCGAAGGCCGCGCGGGCGGCGGCGACCGCGTCGTCTACGTCTCCCGTGCCGCCGCGCGCGACGGTGGCGAGGACCTCTTCCGTAGAGGGATCTATGGTCTCGAAGGTACGACCGTCGCGGGCGGGAGTCCACCCGTTGGCGATGAATAACTGGTTGCGGCTCTCTGGCATAGTGGGCTCTTTCTAGCTCCAGGGGAATGGAGAGTGGCTCGTCGGATGCAGCTTGCCGGTCTCGTAGCGGGAAAATCGGAACGGCTCCAACAGGCTTTGGGGCTCATCCATCAGCTCCTTCGCCACCAGGTCACCGACCCCGATCATCTTGTAGCCGTGGTTGGAGTCGGCGATGACGTAGGCGTTTTGGCGGAAGGTGTCGAAGACCGGGAAGCTGTCTGGCGTGAAGCAGCCGATGCCCCCGGACGGTTCTTTGGAGAAGAGACCTCGCTTGCCCTCGAAGCGCGCCTGGCAGTGCGAGAGCGCCGCGGTCCACATCCGGGCGAAGTCTTCTCCGACTACAAAGTCCGGACTCTGTGGTCCGTAAGGGTCTACGGCCACCTCGTGTGCCGGCTGGTCAACTACGTGTGGCGCGGCCCCGCCCTGCACGCCCCCGAAGTTGAAATCCGGCTTGTAGTAGATGCCCCACAGCCCGTTCGTGACGAGCTCTCCCTCGTCGTCGTAGAGTGGGGCGTCGGTATCCACGTGGACCACCGGCGGCATCTCGCCATCGTTGTCCGTGAGGAAGTTCGGGTCCACGCCCAGCGTGCCCTCCTGCAGCGACCAGTACGTCCACATATCGCGGTCGCGGTGAAGCCTGCCTTCGGAATCCATAATCGTGATCTTCTCGGGCAGGTCGAGCATCGCCCAGACGTCCCGGATCCAGGGACCCACGCCTACGACTAGCTGTTCACAATGGATCGCTCCCTCGTCGGTCTCCACGGCTTCAACGGCGCCGCCCTCGAGGCGCAGGCCTGTGACCCGGACACCGGTATGGATCCGTACTCCCTTGGCCTGGGCTTTTTCCGCGAGGCCTCTCACCGAAGCCTTGTTGTGGGCGTAGCCGCCGCGATGCTCGTGCAGGACGCTGGTGATGTTCTCCGCCCGCCAGTCGTGGAAGAGATTCTTCATGTAGCGTCGGCATTCTTCTTCCCCCTCCACGAGGGTGGATGGATAGCCAATTGCCTGCTGCTCCTTGTAGATCTGGACGATGTCCTCGTGCATGACCTCCGGTGAAATCTGCATGTATCCCACCGGATGGTAGGCAAACGCCTCAGTATCCGATTCCCAAACGGAGACGCAATAAGCCATTAGCTCGCGCATCGCGGGCTGGAAGTAGTTGTTGCGGACTGTCCCACATGCGATCCCCGAGGCTCCTGCGGCGATGCCGGTCTTGTCCAGAACGATCACGTCTTCGCCCGAGCCACGGCCCCGAGCCTTCAGCTCTTTCGCCAAGTGCCAGGCCGTGCTCAGGCCGTGTACCCCGGCGCCGATGATCACGTACTTGCTCCGCTCCGGTGGCTGCATCCTGTCTACCTCCGTAAGAATCTCGTGTTCGATAACTTGTTGGCTCTGGCCCGCAATACATCGCGAATAGCTACCGACTTGATGTGGCTTCCTCTAATCGAACTTGCCTCTGCTGTGGGCTCGTCCAATCGGGGTCTCAGGCTTGCTTTTACTCCGGGCTCGTCCAGTCGGGGGTCTCCGAAGGATTCACGAACATCTGGCTCATCTCCTCCTCGTCGCCCGGTGGCACCCGATCCACGCCCACCATCTTGTCTACAACCATGTTCTGGAAGCGGTGCAACGGCTCTTCGAAGCGATAGCACATCCTTCCGCCCCTGTAGGACGGGTTTGAGATGCCCTCCTGCACCCGCTCCACGATCTCCACGTCCTGTAGGTTTACCAGGTTCCAAAACTTGGCCAACTGGTCGAGCGCCTCTTCGGAGTCCGGGGTATCGGCGGACTCAGGGTGGGCGAGGATGAACGTATCTTCGATGGTGCGGGACGGGCCGTCGGGGCGGGTCATCATGACGAAGGAGTGGTTGGGCAGGATGTTGACGGCGGTGTTGGGGAAGAGCCAGATGAACCGCCCGCTCTCGGCGTCCGTCCCGCTCAAGGAGCCTACCGGCGGCAGACCCTGCCAGCCGCCGGCGTCGGTGTTCTGGGAGATGGGAGTCGTGCAGAAGCCCATGTACATCCCCGGCCCCTGCCAGCGGTAGTGATCCTCCATCCTGGAGACCTCGACCAGCTCGGGATGCACCCACGGCAGGTGGTAGAACTCCATGAAGTTCTCGCCGATGAGCTTGTAGTTTGACGCTATCTCGTAGCGCTTCTCCCGGACCACCCGCCACTCGTCGAGCCGGTAACCCGAACAGCGTTCCGGCAGGTCGCCGAGGAACTCCTCGAGTGGCGCGGCGTCGGGATCGAGGTTGATGAACACCAGGAAGCCCCAGCTATCCACCCTTACCGGCATGAGGCCATAGTCCGTCTTGTCGAAGCCTTTGACATCCGACATGTCGAAGATGGCCTGCTGGTCCTTGGGTATATCGGAGCCCTCGAAGAGCGGCGTTCCGAGGCACTTGCCTTCGAGGTCGTAGGTCCAGGAGTGGTATGGGCAGCGGATCCTGTTGTTCCGGATCGTCTGGCGACCATCGTCCAGGAGCTTTGCCGCCCTGTGGCGGCAGACGTTGTGGAAGGCCCTTAGCCCGCCGCCCTTATCGCGGGTGATGATGATCGAGCGCCCCCCCACCCTGGCCACGAGCGTCTTTCCCGGCTCGTCCAACTGGGAGGTGCAGCCCACAGCGATCCAGCTCGAGGCGAAGATCCTCTCCCGCTCGATCGCGAAGAACTCCTCCGAAGTGTAAGCCTCCGGCAACAGGGTCGAGGCCAGGTCAACCGGCAGGCGCGTACGCTCGTAAGTCTCCTCCCTGGTGAAGTCCTCCGGCGTGCGTGGCCGTGGGTTACCCGCCGCCTGGTGGTCCGTTCGGTCAATGGTCATCCTGAACCTCCTCTCTCGAAAGGATCTTCCTGAAGGTGCGTCCGAAGCGGCTTGTCCGAGATCATGCGAGCAGCTCCTCCTCGTAGGGGTAGAGCGAGAGTATCACTGGTCCGTCCGGGCCTACCCAGACCTCATCCTCCAGCTTCACCCCGTCCTGTTCGCCGACCTTGCCAGCATAGAACTCCACGCTCACTACCATGTTTTCCCTGAACTCTCCATCGAGCCTCTCCGCGCCCGGCTCGTCGGGAAACGGGAAGAACGGCGGCTCGTCGTCCGTGCCCACGCCGTGCAGCACGAAAGAGTAGCGCTGCTCCCTGTAGGCGTCCGGATACTCGGGGAGGTCCTCGGCGAGCTCGGCGTAGCCCAGGCCGGGTCGCAGCCGTCCAGCCAGTTCCTGGATGAACTCGTATGCGACCCCGTAGGCCTCCTTCTGCGCGGAGGTCGGCCTCTCCCCGCACAAGAACGTGCGCGAGACGTCGCATACGTATCCCTCCGGGCCCGTCATGTCAGTGTCGAAGGCCACGAGGTCGCCGGGGCGCACGAGCTTGCTGCCCGCCTCGTGGAACCAGGGGTTCGTCTTGTGTCCCGTGCTGAGGAGCCGCGAGAAGCAGTGCTCCCCTCCGAGGGAGAGCATCTTGTGGTAGAAGACGCCCAAGAGCTCGTGTTCGCTCACCCCGGGGCAGATGGCCTCCTCGAGATCGTACAGCGCGGCCTCGCAGACGGCAGCGGACTGTTTCAGGAGCTCGATCTCGTCCGCCGTCTTGATGACGCGCGCCGCCTCGATCGGGTCGTCGGCGTCCGTGAGCTTGATCCCCTGTCCCTGGAGCGCCGAGAAACCGTGGTAGTCCAGGCAATCCACGCCGAGCCGGTCGTCGCCCACTCCCCAACCCCCGAGCGCGTCTTTGATCTCCGCGGCCCATTCTCCCGAGCGCTCCGCGGCCATCCCCTCGGCGAAGCGGGCCTGCCAGTAGTGGGCGTTCCTCACGTCCGAGAAAAACTCCTCGGCGCGAAACTTGGCCCGGGCAAATTCGAAGACTATCGGGCTTCCCTCCGCGGGCACCAGCACGTAGTGGGCGAGGTTCGTGGCCGACCACAGCGGCATCACGCTGACGCCCGTAACGTAGCGGATGTTTATGGGGTCGGTGAGCAGCAGCGCGCCCACGTCGCGGGCCCGCATCTCCGCCTGGACCTTGCGAAGCCGGTCCCTACGGAGACGCTCGAGGTCTACCCCACGCTCCAGCAGGGTGTTGGTCTGCCCAAGGGTGCCACGGTCCTTGGGAACCGTCGCCCGTCCCCCACGGTTCTCGGATCGCGCCCGAACGGCCCTCCGTCCGGAATCGGCCGAAGAGCCAGTCATCACGCGTGAAACGTCTTCTCGAAGGTACGGTCGGTGATGGCCGGGCGCGTGATCTCGAAAGGCTCGATGGGGTAGGTGGAGGAGCCTTCCAGCGCGAGCTCCGACAGTACCCGGCCGATGAGGCTTGCGAACTTGAAGGCGTGGCCCGCGCCTATCGCCACCGAGATCTGCGGATGCTCCGGCAGCGTGTCCAGAACGAAGTTCTGGTCCGGCGGTATGGTGTACGGGCACGTCCTGGTGTACAGCTCCGGCCCGAGGAAACCCGGGATATGCCTTTCGAGAAAGTCCCGGTAACGTTCCAGGCGAACCGGGTCGGGTTCGAAGGTCCTGGTCTCCGGCGTGACCTCGTGCCCGCCCATGTGCTGGCCGAGCTTGGTCGCCACTTCGCCGTAGACGGGGAACCCGTAGAAGTTGTGGGTCCCGTGCCACATGAAGACGGGGAAGCGCTCCGGGGAGAACTCGCGCAGGTTCGGCGTCGCGTAGTACGTCACCTGTTCCTGGGTGATGGTCAGCGGTATCTGTACTCCCGTCTCACGCAAGACCTCGTTCGACCACATGTCGCTCGCCACGACCACCCGGTCCGCGTAGTAGGTCTCGGCGTCCGTAACGACCTCGACACCCGCACCGTTCGGGCGCACGGCCTGGACGGGGGTGTTCTCCAGAACATTCGCGCCTCGGGCGCGGGCCAGGGCGACGTGCACGGTGTTGGACTTTCGGGCGTCCACAAGACCGGACTCCGGTTGATAGATCGCGCGCTCGGAGCCGGAGAGGCGGAACTGCGGCCAGCGCTCCATTACCTCCCCGGGATCCAGTAGCTCGTAGTCGAAGCCGTGCTCTTCGAAGGCCGCGACGTAGCCGTCGACGTTTCGGGTGCCAACCTTCTCCGGATCGCGCCC
>Ga0081538_10006002_pt1 | contig 10811 bp, 10 predicted proteins | sample TabmetS5T2R1_FD_71022 | JGI IMG/M metagenome (GOLD analysis project Ga0081538, IMG submission 71022) | Tabebuia heterophylla rhizosphere microbial communities from the University of Puerto Rico - S5T2R1 | ecosystem: Host-associated > Plants > Roots > Rhizosphere ...
AGAAGCGAGCGCGGCAGCCAGCGCCGAGGTCGTGTCGCCATGAACGAGCGATGCCACCGGCCACTGGCCGCGGGCAAGCTCCGCGGCGGTGTGGGCGCGCCCGGGGTGCTCGCCGAAGGTGCCGCTGCAGTAGTCGTCGAAGCGGCGCATCGTCTCCGAGATGCGGTCATTGAGACGCGAGCGCGAGCCCCCCACCCACAGCTGGACGTCGACCTCGACATCCGCCAGCTTGAGGATGTCGCCGACCATCTTGTGGTGCTGGCCGGTTCCGATCACCACCGGGACGAAGTTCCGGCTCTCGCGCAGCGCCAGGATGATCGGGACCAGCTTGATTGCCTCGGGACGCGTGCCAACAACGACCAAGACCGGCAGCCGCAGGCCAGCGCCAGCGCCGCGATTCATGCAGGCAGGCTACCCAACCGGGCGGGACGTGCCCGGCCCGGCAGGGCGCGTTGCACGCCTGGTGTCAGGCCTCGTCGCCGGCGAACTTCTGCTCGAGGTCCTTCATCACGCCGGGCTCGCGCAGCGTCGTCACGTCACCGAGCTCGCGGCCCTCGGCGATGTCGCGCAGGAGCCGCCGCATGATCTTCCCAGAGCGGGTCTTGGGCACGTCGGCCGTCCAGATGATGCGCTTGGGCCGCGCGAACTTGCCGATCCGCATTGCCACCCGCTCGCGGATCTCCCCCTCGAGCGCGTCGTCGCCCTCGTCGGTGTCGCCTTCGAGGATCACGAACGCGCTGATCGCCTGGCCCGTGTCGTCGTCGAACTGCCCGATCACGGCGGCCTCCGCGACCTTCGGATGCGAGACGATCGCCGACTCGACCTCGGCCGTCGACAGCCGGTGCCCGGACACGTTGACGACGTCGTCGACGCGCCCGATCACCCAGAAGTAGCCGTCCTCGTCGCGCTTCGCAGCGTCGCCCACGAAGTAGGTCGTCTCGTCCCACTTCGAGAAGTAGGTCTCCTTGAAGCGCTCGGGATCGCGGAACAGCGTGCGCAGCATCCCGGGCCACGGCCGCCGCAGCGCGAGCAGGCCCTGCTCGCCGGCCGGCACCTCGTTGCCCTCCTCGTCGAGCACGGCTGCCTCGACGCCCGGCAGCGGCCTCGTCGCCGAGCCGGGCTTCGTCGGGACGACGCCGGGCAGCGGCGAGATCATGATGTGGCCGGTCTCCGTCTGCCACCAGGTGTCGACGACCGGGCAGCGCTCGCCGCCGATCACCTTCCAGTACCAGAGCCACGCCTTCGGGTTGATCGGCTCGCCGACCGTTCCGAGCAGGCGCAGCTTCGAGAGGTCGTGCTTCTGCGGGTGCTCGACGCCCCACTTGATGCAGGCGCGGATCGCTGTCGGCGCCGTGTAGAAGACCGTCACGCCGAAGCGCTCGCAGAGCTCCCACCAGATCCCCTTGTGCGGGTAGTCGGGCGCCCCCTCCCACATCACCGAGGTCATGCCGTTCATCAGCGGCCCGTAGACGATGTAGGAGTGGCCGGTGACCCAGCCGACGTCGGCCGAGCACCACCAGACGTCCTCGTCCGGCTTGAGGTCGAAGACGTTCTTCGTCGTCCACGCGACGCCGGCGAGATAGCCGCCGGTCGTGTGCAGGATGCCCTTCGGCTTCGCCGTCGAGCCGCTCGTGTAGAGCACGTACAGCGGGTGCTCGGCGTCGAGCGGCTCCGGCTCGCACTCCTCCGAGGCTGCCTCGATCGCCTCGTCGAAGAAGATGTCGCGGCCATCGGTCATCGGGACGTCGGCGCCCGTGTTGCGCACGACGATCACGGTCTCGAGCGACGGCACCTCGTCCATGAACGCGTCGACCGCCGGCTTGATGTCCGCGGCCTTGCCCTTGCGGCGCGCCTGGTCGACGGTGATCAGCGCCTTCGCGTCCGAGAACTGCATGCGCTCCTTGACGGAGTCGGGCGAGAAGCCTCCGAACACCACGTTGTGGGGAGCACCGATGCGCGCGCAGGCGAGCATCGCCACGGCGACCTCCGGGATCATCGGCAGGTAGATGCCGACCACGTCGCCGCGCTCGACGCCACGGTCCTTCAGGACGTTCGCGAGCCGCTTGACGTCGCGCAGCAGCTCGGCGTAGGTGACGTCGCGCTCCTCACCCTCCTCGCCGCGCCAGTGATATGCCACGCGGTCGCCCCTGCCGGCCTCGACGTGCCGGTCGAGCGCGTTCTGGGACGCGTTCAGCTTGCCGCCGGTGAACCACTTGTAGAAGGGCGCCTCGGACTCGTCGAGCACGGTGTTCCAGCGCTCGAACCAGTCGAGCGCCTCAGCCTGCTTCTCCCACCACGCCTGCGGGTCGCGCGCGGCCTCCTCGTACACCGACTCGTCGGAGATCAGCGCCTGCTCGACGAACTCCCGCGGCGGCTCGAAGAGCTCCTGATCGAGGAGCTCGGCGATCTCGCTCTCTACCTGCTCGGACGCGTTCCTGGTGCTCGCTTCCATACGCGGTTTCTACCCGACAGCGCGCCTCGGCACACGAGCGGCGGCGGCGATTGCCTCCGCCTCGTACCGGTTCGCCCGGTAGGAGCGCCTGTCCGAGCTGAACGTCGACGGGCGCGCGTAGGAGAGCCACACGCGCAGCGCCTCGTGCTGAAGCTGCCAGACGTGGCAGAGCTCGTGCGTGACCAGTCGCTCGTCGAGGCCGGGCCGCTTCAGCCAGATGCTGTGCCGCGTGGCGTAGCCGCGAAAGCGGCGGAAGCCCGGAATCCGGAACAGCCATGGGGCGATGCGGATGCGCACGCTGTCGATCCGCACCGGCTCCGGGTACAGCCGGAGCGGGTCGAGGACCTGCTTGGCCCGCAACAGGGCGTCGGTCTCTGACGGGGAGCGCAGGCTCCTAATTCTGTCGTAGAGGGGCGCGCGCTCGCCCCTCCACGTTTCACGGACGGGCTACGGGTGCGGCAGGGTGGTCGTGGCGGCCGCGGCCCTGCGCCCGCCGGTCCTCCCGGTGAGCGTCAGGCCGGTGCCCAGCTCCGCACCCAGGCCCGTCTCAGAGCGGACGTACAGCTCGTCGAAGCTGCGCTCGGCGACCTCCTCGCGCGACAGCACGGTGCCGAGCCAGCAACCGATGAACCCGAGCGGAATCGACACGATCCCGGGGTTGGCGAGGTCGTAGAACCCGAGCGCGCCGCCCTCGGAGTCCGGCCCGGGCCAGACCGTCGGGCTGATGATCACGAGCGCGATCGAGCTGAGCACGCCGACGAGCACGCCTGTGATGGCACCGCTCGTGTTGAAGCGGCGCCAGGTGAGGGCGAGCAGCAGCGCCGGGAAGATGGCGCTGGCCGCCACCGCGAACGCGAGGCCGACCATGAACGAGACGTTCAGGCCCTCCCCTCCGATCACGGCGATCGCGATCGCGATCGCGCCGATGCCGACGGCGGCGAGCTTCGCTACCCAGACCTCCTCCTTCTCGGAATCCTTGCCGTGGCGCACCACGTTCGACCACACGTCGTGTGCGACCGCGCCGGAGGCGGAGATCACGAGGCCGGCCACCACCGCCAGGATGGTCGCGAACGCGACGGCCGCGATGATCGCGAGGAACAGATCGCCGCCGACCGTGCCGGCGCCGCCGCCGACCTCCTCGGCGAGGAGCGGCGCGGCCAGGTTGCCGCCGGAGCCGACGGCCTCCTCCGCACCGCTTCCGAGGACGGCCCGCGCGCCGAAGCCGAGCGCGGTGGTCATCACGTAGAACGCGCCGATCAGGATCACGGCCCACATCACCGAGCCGCGCGCCGCCTTGGCGTCCGGCACGGTGAAGAAGCGCATCAGGATGTGCGGCAGGCCGGCCGTGCCAAGCACCAGCGCCAGGCCGAGCGACACGGTGTCGATCGGGCTCGACAGGAACAGACCGGGCTCGAGGTACGCCTGGCCCTCGGGGGACTCCGCGCGCGCCTCCGTGAACAGGTTGATCGGGTTCCAGCCCACCTCGTTCAGGACGAACAGCGTGAGCACGATCGTCGCGGTCATGAGCAGGATGGCCTTGATGATCTGCACCCAGCTCGTCGCGAGCATGCCGCCCATGACGATGTAGATGATCATGAAGGCGCCCGTGAGGATCACGGACAGCGCGAAGTCGATGCCGACGAGCGCCTGGATCAGCACGCCCGCGCCGACCATCTGTGCGATCAGGTAGAAGCCGGCCACGCTGAGCGTGCCGAGCGCAGCGGCTGACCGCGCGGGCCGCTCCTTCATCCGGAACGAGAGCACGTCGGCAATCGTGTACTTGCCGGAGTTGCGCATGCGCTCGCCGAGCAGGAACAGCACGGTGAGGAACGCGACGAGGAAGCCGACTGAGTACAGGAAGCCGTCGAACCCGAACAGGAAGATCAGGCCGGCGATGCCGAGGAAGCTCGCGGCCGACATGTAGTCGCCGGCGATCGCGAACCCGTTCTGCACGCCGGTGAGACCGCGTCCGGCCGCCCAGAAGTCGGTGGCATTGGTGACTCGCTTCGAGGCGAGATAGGTCACGAAGAGCGTGAGCGCAACGACGACGCCGAAGATCGACAGCGCCAGCTCGTTGATGTCTGCTGCGATGAAGGTCATCGGCCGGTCACCTCGTCGGCGGAGGCAGCGGCCTCCTGCGACCGATCGAAGCGGCCACCGGCAGCGGCGGCGGACGCCTCGAGCGCGCGGTCAGCAGCGCGCTTGGCGAGCGGGTCGAACTCGCGGTCCGACTTGCGCAGGTACCAGGCGGCCAGTCCCCACACCATCACGAACTGACTGAGCGCCAGCACGTAGCCGACGGTCAGCCCGTCGACGAGGAACTCCTCGCCCATGAAGCCCGGCGCGTAGCCGCACAGCAGGACGAACCCCGTGTACCAGGCAAGGAAGAAGATTGTCGCCGGAACAACAAAGGCGTTCTTCTTCTTCACCAGCTCTCGGAACTCGGGCGAGCGTTCAGCGGCGACCCAGTCGATCTCGGGGTGGTGGTCGGTGCCCGAATGCCACTCCTCGGCCGCCTCGTCCGCGCGCCCGGCGGTTGTGCCGTGCGGCTCGGTCATCTGGAAATTCCCCTCTCCCTCCGTCTGGCGGTAGTGACGCCTGATACCCGAGGCGGTCGCCTCTTATTCAGGCATAGCCCGTTCGGGGGACGTGGGACTAACCAGTGGGCACTGGCTCAGGACCGGGCTGCTCCGTCTCGGCGGCCACGCGGCCCCCGGGCATGCCCACGAGAGCGACGATGAAAGAGACCGCCATCACGCCGGCCATCACGTAGAAGACCGTGCGCGACGAGAGGGCGAAGTCGTGCTGGACAGTCTCGAACAGCTCGCGCGCCCGCGGGCCCGCACGCTCGGCGAAGCCGGAGGCCGACCCTCCGCCCGAGTGGCTGACGGCGTCGGCGATCTGGTCGGCGCGGCCCTGCGGCACGCCCGCTGAGGTAAGCGATGACTCGACATGCGACTTGTTCTGCGCGATGAAGATCGTCCCAAGCAGCGCCAGGCCGAGGCTGGCCCCGAAGTTCCGCGCCGTCTGGGTGATGCCGGTGACCTCGCCGTAGCTGGTGCGCGGGGCGCGGTTGACGGCGTCGGTCGCCAACGGGCCGAGCATCAGCCCCATGCCGGCGCCCGTCATCACGATCCAATACCACTGGTTGTTCAGGTCGAGGTCGGGCAGCTGCTGGGCCCAGAGCGCGAAGCCGACAGCCGCGATGATCGCCCCCGGCACCACCGAGGGCCGCGCCCCGCGCTGGTCGAGGATGCGGCCGCCGATCTGAGCGGCGGACGCGAAGCCGCCGAAGTAGATCAGCAGGTAGAGACCGGCCTCGGAGGCGCTCTGCTCGAGCCCGATCTGCGCGTACAGGCTCGAGAAGAAGAAGAGCGGGACGAACGCCATCGACATGAGGAAGAGCAGTCCGTTGTCGACGGCGAAACCGCGGTCGCGGAAGATCGAGATTCTGATCAGCGGGTGCTCGGCGCGCCGCTCGTACAGGACGAACGCCACCAGTAGTGCGAGGCCAACGGCGATCGAGCCGATCGTCGCGGGGTCGCCCCAACCCCACTCCGAGGACTGCTGCAGGCCAAGCACGGCGAGCCCCATGCCACCCGACACGAGTACGGCCCCGCGGTAGTCGAGCGGCGCCGGATGCTTCTCGTCCGAGGGATTCGACTTCACGGTGAGGATCAGCGCGACGATCGCGACCGGGACGTTCACCCAGAAGATCGCGCGCCAGGTGATCTCGGTTAGGTAGCCGCCCGCCAGCGGGCCGATGGCGGTGAGCCCCCCTGTGACGCCGAAGAAGGTGGCCATCGCCTTGCCGCGCTCCCTGATGTCGAACGCCGACACGACGATCGCGAGGGCGGCCGGGAACATGAGCGCGGCGAACCCGCCCTGCACCACCCGGAAGAAGATCATCCAGGCCTCGCCCAGGTCGCCCGTGGGCGTGGCGCCGCAGAGCGCGGATGCGACCGCGAAGCCGACCACGCCGACGATGACCATCGTCTTGTGACCGGCGATGTCGGCGAGCCGGCCGCCGAACGCGAACAGGGCCGACAGCGACAGCAGGTAGCCGTTGATGATCCACTGCACGCCCGTCGACGACATCGACAGATCCTTCTGCAGCTCCGGCACGGCGATCGCGACGATCGTCTGATCGATGAACGTCATCGCGACGGCGAAGATCATCGCGACGAGCACGAGCGTCTTATTCGAGCGCGCGGCCAGGAGCGACAGGCTAACCCAGCGGGCGGCGGCGCCCGCCGCGCGCCTCGAAGCCGGCGCCGGCCATCACCACCCCGACCAGTGCCAACACCAGGCCCCAACCCAGCAGGTCGCCCACGAAGGCGTCATACACCTCGCCCGCGGCTGCGCGGACCTGCTCGGCGCTGAGCACGCTGGTGGCCTCCATCTGGTCGAGCACGAGCGCGCGCGTGACGGGCACACTCGCGGCGACCAGGACGCCCACCAGCGCCGTTGTGATCCCGATCCACATCAGCGCGCGGCGGCGCGGCAGGGCGAGCGCCAGCGCCCCCAGGAACAGCACGACGGCCACGAGCGGCAGTACGACCCCGAGGGCACGGGCGTCCTCCGTGCGGGCGACCGCATCGCCCTCAAACGTGCCCCGCCGCAGGGTCAGGACTTCGCCGTCCAGCTGCCGGCGCGCGAAGCCCACGAGGGCCGGCGCATTGGCAGGCAGAGCGTCCTCGACCAGCGGGATGGCGGCGTCGAGCCTGAGGGACACCTGATCGTCGCCTCCGAGGTAGAGGCTGTGCAGCTGGACGGTCGCCTCGCGGAAGAGCGCGCGGAAGGCGTCGGAGCGAATCACCTCGTCGGTAATCGACTCGATCAGGCGGCGCTGCCGCGGCGTCGCCACCTCCGGCAGCGCGCCGACCAGCTCCCGCTCGATCGCCCGGCGGACCCCCTCCCCCTCGAGCGACTCAACGGCACGGTCGGCGAAGTCCTGCTCGTCGAGGAGGTCAAGGCGGGCGTAGGCCGCGACGGCGCCCGCGAGCAGTGCGAGGCCTCCGAGGAAGACCAGCAGCAGGCTGAGCGGATTGCGCAGAGTTAGTTGGAGCAGCTTCCGTCCGCGCCATTGTCCGCGGCGATCGGCGCGTCGGTGCCTGCGTCCCGGTTCCCGTTGAACTGGGTGACCGTCATGCCGAGCCGGACGCACGCGGTGTAGCCGTAGACGCCCCGGACTATCTGGTTTCTATTGACGAACCACGCCGTCTTCGACGTACGCGGGGCGTACAAGGCGTAGCTCGAGCCGGACCCGTCGATCCGATTGTCCTCGATCCTCACGTTGTCACCCGCCGTGTTCGCGATGATCCCGGCCGTGCCGCCACCCTGGCCCTGAGGTATCGGATCGATGGTGTTGTGCAGGATCCGTATGTTCGCCGCACCGCCGTTGAGCTGGATGCCGTCCGTGTGCGGCTGATCGTTGCCGAACACATAGCTCGGACCGACGTTGTCGAGATTGTGGATCCACGAGTCCTGAAGCGTGGCGTTCCCCCGGAACATCTCCGCGCCGTTCTCGCAGCCAGCGATCTCCAACCGTCGGGCGGTGTACGAGCCTGTCGCGATCCCGTTGTGACAGTTCGGCTGTCCGGGCGCGGGCCGGTTGAGCAGTTCGCTGTCCTCGATCAGCAACGAACCCCCCACGTTGACCTGTACGAGCGCGATCGTGTTGCCCTGCACCCTGGTGTTTCGAATCACCACGTTCGGGGCGTTCACCGAAACGGCCGGCTCCTCGCCCTGCGCCCGCACGTCGAGAGCGTTGATGACCGTTCCCGGCGTGGTGACCGTGATCCGTCCCGAGGGTGTGAGCGTCGTGCCAGGAGGCACACCAGTATTGGCTGCTTGCGGCAACCCGCCAGTCGGCTGCGGCGAGCCGCCGGACGGCGGGGGAGCCAAGTCCCGTGGCGGCGCCGGCCGTGCCTTCGAGCACCGGCGCTTCGGATGACTCCGTCGCTTGCGTGGGTTCGTTCGCTTGCGAAGCTCGCAGCGATCTCTGAACCCGTCGCCGTCGGTGTCCCGCCTGCGCGGGTTCGTGTGGAAGCGGCGCACCTCGGCGCCGTCGCGAAGGCGGTCTCGATCGGTGTCGGCGCGTCGGGGATGTGTCCGCAGCCGCAACTCGCGCCGATTGCGCAGGTGATCACCGTCCGGATCGCGTCGCGCGGACGGGGCGGAGGGCGAGAGCCGGTGCTTCCTTTCCCAACGATCGGGGAGGCGATCGTGATCACGATCGCGCGGGGCGCTCGCGCTCACCGTCGCGGCGAGGTACGCGAATGCGACCACCGGCAGAACCAGCCATCTCAACATCGACGTTTCTCCTCGATCGGGTCGCGTCGCTGGGACTCATGCCAGTTCAAGGCGGCGCTGCCACACCTTCACTGGCATCGACATCGACCGGCTTCGGGCACCGGATCGACAACGGCCACACGCTTCCCCCTGTCGGACGTGTGGCCCTGCGGCGCGAGGACTATACCCCGTGGGTACGACGATCGAACGTCGTCTTCGACTAGGGTCGATCGTCCGCGTCGCTGGCCAGGCGAGCCGACGGCGCCGGCTCGTCGAACTCGTCGTGGCGGCGGAACCAGAACGACCCCGGCGCCCGGGGCCAGCCGTCGGGCAAGTCCTCGTCGTCGGACTGGCCGCCGTAGGGCGTGAGTGACCACAAGCTCCAGAGGCTGCCGACGAACTGAACCATCGCCCCGTGCTGGAGGAAGTAGGTGCGGTACACGTCCTTGCCGTCACGCAGGAAGACGTTGAGGCCGAACCACTCGTCGACCCCGAAGTCAGCCGAGAACCGCTCGGTACGGATCGTGTACCAGGGCACGTCGGTCCAGCCCATGCGCTCGGCGTAGCGCCGCAGGTTCGCTTGGGGTGCCGGCGATGCCATCGCGAAGGTGATGTCGCGAGAGTGAAGTAGGCCGAGCTCGGGAATGCCGTCGGCGAAGGACGAGCATCCGACGCACCCGGCGTCGGGCCAGCCGTCGACACCCTCCTCGAAGAAGAACCTGTAGAGGATCAGCTGGCTGCGCCCGTCGAACAGCTCGGGCAGTGACCGCCGCCCGTCAGGACCCTCGAATGCGTAGTCGCCCTCCACCCGCACCATCGGCATGCGCTTCCGTGCGGCGGCGAGCTCGTGCATCGCGGCGGCGACACTCTGCTCGCGCTCGAGCAGGGCCGTCCGCGCCGCGTCCCACTCGGTCTGACTGACGACAGGCGGACGAGCAAGGTTCGCCTCGGTTGACTCCATGCCGGTCGACTACCCGCACTGTGGCGAGAGCCAAACGATCCAGAACCTCGAGGGACCACCCTGAACGCAGGTGTTCCAGGGTGCGCGGATTGAACTTGCAAAGCCCGCAGAGGCGCCGACCGGAATCGAACCGGTGTACACGGCTTTGCAGGCCGCTGCGTAGCCACTCCGCCACGGCGCCGGAGCGCGAATTAGCCTATCGCCGGATTCGTCGCGATCGGGTTGATCAATCGCGGATTCATGTAAGGCTGTTCCGAGCACACTCCCCCCGAATGCCGACGACCGACGTCAAAACCGTCTCCTTCTCCGTCCCCGGCGGCAAGCGCGCTGCCGGTATGGCGCGGCGCTCGGTGCTGTCGGTGCAGGCGAATCTCCCCAACTCGATCCGCCACCGGCTCGCTCTGCTGCTGAGCGAGCTCGTGACCAACGCGATCCAGCACGGCGGCGCCGGCCCGCATGAAACCGTGCAGGTGAAGGTCGCGTCATCCACCGAGAAGGTGCGGGTCGAGGTCTTCGACCCCGGCTCGAACGGCGCGCCGCCGCGCGACCGGCTCGACGAGGGCGGCGGCTACGGGCTCCTGCTGGTCGACCGACTCGCCGACGGCTGGGGTCGCGGCGCAACCACCAGCGGCGGCAGCATCGCCTGGTTCGAACTGACGCTGGCCGAGGCCGACCACCTCTGAGCACCACCGCGCACCCGCCGCCCGCCACCGAGCGTGCCCTGCGCCTTCTGCGCTGGATCGTGATCGTCTCGATCATCGATTTCATCCTGCTGATCCCGCTCGTGGTGGGAGTGATCATCGACTACCACGACCTCGCACCGGTGATCGGCCCGATCCACGGCCTCGGCTTCCTCGTCGAGCTGTATCTCGTCGCACGCGGGGCGGCGCTGGGCTGGTGGGGCTGGTGGTATCCGGCCGTGACGCTCGTGACCGGTGGGCCGCCCGGGGCCCTGCTCGGACACAATCGCGCGCGCCGCCAGGCCCTCGAGCGGACCGCCTGAGCGCGGCTATACTGACGCCCCTCTGCGGCTGTAGCTCAGTTGGCTAGAGCGTCTGCTTGCCATGCAGAAGGTCGTGGGTTCGAATCCCATCAGCCGCTTCG
>Ga0081538_10006003_pt1 | contig 10811 bp, 9 predicted proteins | sample TabmetS5T2R1_FD_71022 | JGI IMG/M metagenome (GOLD analysis project Ga0081538, IMG submission 71022) | Tabebuia heterophylla rhizosphere microbial communities from the University of Puerto Rico - S5T2R1 | ecosystem: Host-associated > Plants > Roots > Rhizosphere ...
GCGCCGCGGATCGATCCGATGCCGCCGATGATGATCACCACGAAGGCGAGGATCAGGACATTCTCGCCCATGCCGATCTGTACCGTGAGGATCGGCGCCTGCATCAGTCCGGCCAGCCCGGCCAGCGCCGCGCCCAGCCCGAACACTAGCGTGTAGAGCAATTTGATGTTGACGCCGAGGGCACCGACCATCTCCCTGTTCGAGGCGCCGGCGCGGATCAGCATGCCGATCCGGGTGCGCATCACCAGGAGATAGAGCAAGACCGCAACGGCCAGCGTGACGACGATGATGGCGAAGCGGTAGGTCGGGTAATAGAGGCCCGGCACGATCTGCAGGGCGGTGTTGAGCCAGGCCGGCAAGGAGAGCGTCAGGCCCGCGGGACCCCATACCAGCCGCACCAACTCATTGAAGAAGAGGATGAGCCCGAACGTGCCCAGCACGTGGTCGAGATGGTCGCGGCCGTAGAGTCGGCGCAGCGCAATCACCTCGACCGCCATTCCGACCAGCAGCGTTGCCAGCAGAGCCAGCAACGCACCGGCGACGAAGCTCCCGGTCAAGGCCGCGAAGGTGGCGGCGAAATACGCGCCCACCATGTAGAGCGAGCCGTGCGCCAGGTTCACCAGGTCCATGATGCCGAAGACCAGCGTCAGCCCGGCGGCAAGTAAAAACAGCAGCAGCCCGAATTGCAGACCGTTCAGGCACTGTTCGATGAACAGCAGCATGGGATTCGGATGCAGCCTCCCGACAGAGCTCAGCAATTCGTCGTCCCCGCGAAGGCGGGGACCCATGGCCACTGACGCTCGTCGTCACGCGCGACGCACAATAGTGCGAACACTGGAGTTATAAGTCCCCGCCTTCGCGGCGACGCCCTGACTGTTGTCGTCCGTTCTCACCACTTCATCGGACACTTGTCGTGGTGCTTGTCCTGGCTGTCCTTGACGATCGTCGCCACGGTCTTGAGCGTCAGGTTGTCTTCGGCGTCCTTCACCACGTCCTGGAGATAGAAGTTCTGGATCGGCATGTGGTTGTTGCCATACCGGTACGGTCCGCGCACCGATGCGTAGTTCGCCTTGCGCATCGCATCGCGCATCTCGTCCTTCTTGGTGAGGTCGCCATTCACCGCCACGACCGCGCTGCTGATGAAATTTGCTGCGTCATAGCTCTGGGCGCCGTAAAAGGTCGGATAGTTCTTGTGCCTGCCGCGGAAGTCGGCGACGTACTTCTTGTTGGCTTCATTGGGCAGGTCATTGACCCAGTGCTGGGCGCCGGGGACCCCGAGCGCCAAGTCCTTCTGCAGCTGCAGTGTGATCGCATCGATCGTGAACGCCGTGTAGAGCGGGATCTGGCCCTTGAGCCCGGACTGCGCATATTGCGTCAGGAACTGCACCCCGGAAGCGCCGGGATAGAACACGAAAAGGGCGTCGGGCTTGGCCGCGCGCACCTTCGACAGCTCGGCCGAGAAGTCCAGCTGGTCCGGCCACTTGGTAAGGTCCTCGCCGATGATCTGGCCTTTGAAAGTGGAGCGGACGCCTGCCAGCATGTCGCGTCCGGCGGCGTAATTCGGGCCGATCAGGTAGAGCGTCTTCACGTTCTTCTGGTTCATGTATTCGCCCATCGCCTGCGGCGTCTGGTCGTTCTGCCAGGAGGTGGAGAACACGTAGGGCGAACACAGCTCGCCGGCGAGTTGCGACGGCCCGGCATTGGCGGTGATCAGGAACGTCTTGGCATCGACCGCCGACTTCAGCGAGGCGAGCAGCACGTTCGACCAGATGTAGCCGACGATGAAATCGACCTTGTCGGATTGGATCAGCTTGTCGGTCTTCTGCTTGCCGACCTCCGGCTTCTGCTGGTCGTCCTCGTAGATCACCTCGACCGGCAGGCCGCCCATCTTGCGGCCGAGATGATCGAGCGCAAGCTCGAACGAGTTGCGCATGTCGTTGCCGATCACCGCGGTCGGCCCGCTGAACGTGCTGACGAAACCGATCTTGACAGATTTTTGCTGGGCCCAAGCCGGGCCCGCGGCGAACGCCAGCAGTCCGCCAAGAGCGACCGGCATCAGCAGCTGGCGATTTAAGGTTTGTGGAAGACGGGTCATGACACTTCCCCTCGATGTGTTTGGCGCCGAAGCCGGCACCTTGCGCACTTCGTCATCGGCCGGACACCTTAGCCTGGCTCGGCCGCGGTGTTGCTTTAAGCATGGGTATCGCAACCACATCGAGCGAGCAAGCGCGTGCGTGCGGGCCAAAGGACCGGCCGCCTTCGCAATTTGCAAGGTAGTCCCTTAGGGTTTCACGGCGGGCGGGAGGGCGCAGTCCATTGCCGGCAGCGGCCGACGTTTCGCACCGCTCAGGCGATCTCGACGACAATCTTGCCGAAATGGGAGCCGTCGCGCATGGCCGCGAAGGCATCGTGTGCGCGTGCGAACGGGAATACGTGCGAAATGACCGGGTGGAGCTCGGCCGCCGCGATGGCCGCCAGCATGTCGGCGAAATCCTCGCGCGAGCCGCAGGTCACGCCTTGCAGCGCAACTTGCCGCATCACCACGAGCGGCAGCGTGATCACCGCCTTGTTGCCGGACAGCACGCCGATCACCGCGACCGTTCCCCCCGGCCGCACCGACCGGATCGAGGTATCGAGGTCGCCGGCGACGTCGATCACCAGGTCGAACGCGCCGCCGACGTGCCGCCGTGCGATTTCCGCCCAATGCGGGTCGGCGCGATAGTTGACGACGGCGTCGGCGCCGAGCCCGCGCAGTCGGTCGAGCTTCTCGGACGCCGACGAGGTCGCCACCACGGTCGCCCCGAGCAGCTTGGCGAATTGCAGCGCGAAGATCGACACCCCGCCGGTGCCCTGGGTCAGCACGCTGCGCCCGGGCCGCGCAGCGCCGAATTTGGCGACCGCCGTCCACGCGGCGAGCCCGGCGCAGGGCAGGGTCGCGGCCTCCCGCGCGGTGAGAAAGGCCGGCACCGGCAGCAGCGCCGGTTCGGGCAGCACCATCTCGTCGCATAGCGTGCCCTGACGGACGGGTCCGCCGAGCCCCGAGCGCAACGCTTGGGAGCTGGGCGTTCCGGCCAGCCAATCGGGGAACATGTGCGCCACCACGCGGTCGCCCGCGGCGAACCGAGTGCAGTCGGGCCCGCATTCCTCAACCCGGCCAGCCGCATCGGAGCACGGGATCGCTGGAAGCCGCAGGCGCGGGGCATAGTTTCCCTCGACCAGCAGCAGATCCCGCCGATTGAGGCTGACCGCCTCGACCGCGATGCGCACGTGACCATGGGGCGGCGGTTGGACCGGCCAGTCCCTAAGGGTGAGCCCGTCCAGGCCGAAACCGTGTTCGAGTGCATAGGCTTTAGCCATGACGCGCTATTTATCGCAACGAACTAGAGGCCGACCCGCCGCAACCTTGCTATGATGGTCCGGTCTGGCTCGGTTGACGTCCTCGAGGGGGAGAAGGTGAAACTCAACTCGTTGAAATGCCTCGCGTTTCTGGCCGTTGCCTGGTTCCACCAGGGCGCCTTCCCGGCGAACGCGCGCGACTTCCGCGTTGCCGACACGCAACCCGAGGACTATCCGACCGTCCAGGCCCTGATGTACATGGACCAACTGGTCAATGAGAGGACGGGCGGCCGCCACCGCATCCGGGTGTTCCATTCGCGCCAGCTGGGCGAGGAGAAGGAGACGATCGAACAGACGCGAGTCGGAGCCATCGATCTCAACCGCACCAATGTGGCACCGCTCGGCAGCTTCGTTGCCGAAGCCAATGTCCTGGTGCTGCCGTTCCTGTTCCGGTCCATGGACCATCTTTACAAAGTCCTCGACGGTCCGATCGGTGCAGACGTGCTCAAGAGCTTCGAGCCCTATGGCTTCATCGGGCTTGCCTACTACGATTCCGGCGCGCGATCGATCTATAACAGCGTGCGTCCGGTCCGCTCGCTGGCGGACTTGAAGGGCCTGCGCATCCGCGTGCAACAATCCGATCTCATGATCGCCACGATCAAGGCGCTGGGCGCCGAGGCCGTGGCCATGCCTTACGGCCAGGTCCTGACTGGCCTGACCACCAGGCTGATCGACGGTGCGGAGAACAACTGGCCGTCCTATGTCACCACCAACCACTTCACCGCGGCCCGCCATTACACGGTGACCGAGCACAACATGAGTCCCGAGGTCCTGGTGATGTCGCGCAAGGCCTGGGACAGCCTTTCCGGCGAGGACCAGAAGATTGTTCGCGCCGCCGCGCAGGAGTCGGGTACGTTCATGCGCCAGCAATGGAAGGCGTGGGAGGAGCGCGCCCGCGAACAGGCCCGCAAGGCCGGGGTCATGGTCGTGACGGAGTTCGACAGAAGACCGTTCGTAGACGCGATGTCGGAGATTTACCAAGAGGCGCTGAGTGATCCGAAGCTCAGACAACTCGTTGACCGGATCCTGCAAGTCAAGTGAGCGTGTCTTGGTAGCGGCATTGGAGCAACGACCAACGGCGATCCGACACGCATCGGCCGATCGCGTGATCTCCCTCGGCATCGAAGGGCTCATTCGCAAGCTGCCCATCCGCTGGCGCATCTTCTTGATTGCAGCCCTCAACACCGCGGTCGCGATCATCCTGGCTGCCTTGATCTGGGATGGCGCAAAGAGCCTCAGCGCGGCCTGGACCGAGGTGCGGCAGGTGCGCGATTCCGACCGCCTCCTGGCCTTGCTGGAAAGCGAGGCGGGACGGCTCCAGAACCTGATCCACCGCTACTTCAATCAGCCCAATCCCGAGGTGTTCGCCGAGATCACCCTGTTGCGCGAGGCCCTGCTGACCACGCTGCGCAACCGGGCCTCGGTCGATCCCATGCTGGCGGGCTCGGTCGAGGGGCTGGTCGAGGCGACCGAGCGGTTCCTCGCCGGCTTCGGAGATTTGCGGGCGACGCAAGCGCGCATCGCGCGCACCTACGAGAACGAGGTGCTCAAGTCGGCGCGCGACATCGCCGGGCTCTATGCGATCATCGACGGCGCATCGGGCTCGCGCGACGCCCTGATCTGGCCCTCGCTGAGCAAGTCGCGCGAGGCCTTCTCGGCCACCGTGGTGGCAGCCAATGCCTATTATCTCTCGCTCGCCTCCTCGGCGGTGGACGATGCCAACAAGAATCTCGAGACGATCGAGCGCACGATTCCGGTGATGCTCGACCTGGCCGACAACGATCTGCAGCGGGCGGCGCTCGCCAAGCTGCGCGAACACGTGCAAATCCTCAGCCAGGGCCTGAACAATCTCACCACCCATTTCACCAGCCAGGCGCGCCTGCTGCGTGACGCTATCGACGGCAACCAGGGCGCCATGGCGGCGGCGATCGACCAGATCTCCGCCCAGATGCGGCTGCGGGAACGACTGGCGCAGGAGCGGTTCGACCGCACGCTCGCCGGCGTATACAAGAAGGTGGCGATCGTCGCCCTGGTGTTCCTGACGCTCATCGTTGTGATCGGCGTGGCGATCACGCGCAGTATCTCTTCGCCCTTGCGCGAACTGATGACCGCGATGCGCGCGATCGTGGCCGGCAACTACGAGAGCCGGCTGCGCGGCCTCAAGGCGCGCGACGAGATCGGCGACATGGCCCGCGCCGTTGAGGTGTTCCGCGAGAACGCCATCGCCAAGCGGCAGGCCGAGGAGGAGCTGCGCGCTTCCAAGGAGCGCGCCGAGCAGGCGCTCACCGACCTGCGCAATACCCAGGAGAGCCTGATCGAGGCGGAGAAGCTGGCCGCGCTCGGCGGCCTCGTCGCCGGCGTGGCGCACGAGGTCAACAACCCGGTCGGCATCAGCATGACGGTCGCCTCCAGCCTCTCCCGCCGCTGCGAGAGCTTCGCCGCCGAGCTGGACCAGGGGCAGATGCGGCGCTCGCGGCTGGTGGAGTTCATCGACGGCAACCGTGAGGCTGCCAACCAGTTGGTCGCAAATCTGCAGCGCGCCGGCGAGCTGATCCAGTCGTTCAAGCAGGTCGCCGTCGATCGCAGCCACGCCGAGCGCCGGCAGTTCGATCTGCGGCACTCCACCGAGCAGATCCTGGCAAGCTTGCGGCCGGGCCTGAGGAAATCACATATCGAGCTGGTGACGGAGATTCCCGAAGGGATCGTCATGGACAGCTATCCGGGCCATTATGGCCAGGTCCTCACCAACCTGTTCCTCAACGCAGTAAAACACGGCTTCGACGGGGTGCCGGAAGGAACCATCCACATCGAGGCCCGCCCGGTCGGGGGCCAGGTCGAGATCAACTTCTACGACGACGGCAAGGGCATGACCGAGGAGGTGCAGCGGCGCGCCTTCGACCCCTTCTTCACGACCCGCCGCAGCGAGGGCGGGACCGGCCTTGGACTGCATATCGTCTACAACCTCGTGACCCGTCGCCTTGGCGGCCGAATCATGGTCTCGTCGGCTCCCTGGCGCGGCACGACTTTTCGCATAACGCTTCCCCTCTCGGCCCCGCGTCAGGAGCCCGAAGCGGGGCAGGTCCCCGGGTGATCGGATCCTTGAAATGTCCAACGACAATGACCTTCTGACCCTGATCGAGGACGAAGAGCCTGCCATAGGCGCGCACTATGCCGCGGCGTGGAAGGTCGCCGTCATCGACGACGATCCCGCGGTTCACGACGGCACCCGCTATGCCCTGTACGACTACGTCCTCAACGGCCAGAAGCTCGACATCCTGTCCGCCTATTCGGCCGACGAGGGCCGCCACCTCCTGCGCAATCACCCGGACATCGCGGTTGTCCTGCTTGACGTGGTGATGGAAACCGACTCGGCGGGGCTGGACCTGGTCGGCTTCATCCGCAACGAGCTCAAGAACGAGACCGTGCGCGTCATTCTGCGCACCGGCCAGCCCGGTCAGGCGCCGGAACGGCGCGTCATCGTCGATTACGACATCAACGACTACAAGGCCAAGACCGAGCTCACGGCCGATCGGCTGTTCACCGCCATGACGGCGGCACTGCGCAGCTATCAGCAGATCCAGCGTATGGTGGAGACGCGGCGCGGTCTCGAGATCATCATCGATGCCGCGGCGAAATTGTTCGATTTCAGGTCGATGCAGCGGCTAGCCGAAGGCGTGCTCACGCAGATCGGCTCGCTGCTCAATGCCGATTGCGCCGGGATTCTCGTCCTGCGCGACGAAGGCAAAAACGGCGAGAATTTTTCCGTGCTGGCGGGCTCGGGCTGCTACAGCCAGTTCACCGGCCTGCGCAAGGTCGACGGGCTCAAGTCCGATCTGCGGCAAGTGGTTCGCGAGGCGTTCGTGCGGCGCGAGCATGAGTTCCTCCCCGAGCGCTCGGTCCTTTACATGCAGACGGGCAGCGGGCGCGAGATCGTCGTGCTGCTGGAGGCTGCCAGGGAGCTTTCGGAGACCGACCGCACGCTGGTCGAGGTGTTCTGCAGCCGGTTGTCAGCCGCCTTCGACAACGTGATCCTGTACGAACAGCTTCAGGAAGCAAACGCGCGGTTGGAGCATCGCGTCATAGAGCGCACGCGCGAGCTGACCGCCGCCAACCGGCGCCTGTCGACGCAATGGGAGCGGCTGCGCGGCGCCAACGCCTTCAAGAGCGAGATTCTCAGCAAGGTCGCCCATGACCTGAAGAACCCGCTCGGCGTGATCAGCGGCCGCGCCGAGATGATGGCCGACTTCCTGGATGCGGCGCCGGCCCCCGTCGACAAGCTGCGCTCGCAGGTCAAGCACATCCGCGAGTCGTCCCAGCGCCTGATCGGCATGGTGGACGGCCTGCTGGCCGAGGCCATGGCCGATGCCCTCAACATCAGCATTCGCCGCGAGGCGATCGACATTCCCTCCATGGTCAGGGAGATCGTCGAGGCAAGCCGGCCCTTGCTCGAGAAGAAGGAACAGAGGATCGAGGTGGACGCGCCGGAAAGCCTTGCCGTCAGCGGCGACCCCGATCGCTTGCGGGAAGCCATCGACAATCTCGTCAGCAACGCCGTCAAGTACTCGCCGATCGGCGGGTGGATCGGCATCTCGGTCGCGCGCGCGGGAGACGACGCGCTGGTGCGGGTCAGCGACAACGGGCCAGGCCTGTCGCCGGAGGACATGTCGCGGCTGTTCGGCCGCTTCCAGCGCCTGTCGGCAAGGCCGACCGCCGGTGAAAGCTCGACCGGCCTCGGCCTCTCCATCGTCAAACGGATCGTCGAGCTGCACGGTGGACAGGTGACCGCCGAGAGCCCGGGAGCGGGCGGCGGAACCACCTTCACCGTGGCATTGCCCTTGCAGTCAGAGCACGCCGCATGAGCCAGGTTCCGCATATCGTCGTCGTCGATGATGAGGCCTCGACCCGTGAAATGGTCGGTGAATATCTCAGCACGCACGGGTTTCAGGTGAGCCAGTGCGACGGTGGCGCCGCCCTGCGCGGGCTGCTCAAGAAGACGGCAGCCGATCTCATCGTTCTCGATCTCAACATGCCCGAGGAAGATGGCCTCTCCATCGTGCGCGATCTCAAGGCTCACTCACGCGTGCCGGTCATCATGCTGACGGCGACGGCAAGCGCGATCGACCGCGTGGTGGGCCTGGAACTCGGCGCCGACGATTACCTCGCCAAGCCGTGCGAGCTGCGCGAGCTGGTCGCGCGCATCCGATCGGTCCTGCGGCGCAGCCAGGCGGCGGCCGCCGGCGCTCCTGCCGCCACGGCAGAGGCCCAGCCATCGCGCACGGTGCGGTTTGGGACCAAATGGCTCGACCTCGATGCCCATGTGTTGCGCGACGAGGAGGGCAACGAGCATTCGCTGACCACCTCCGAGTTCACATTGTTGAAGGCGTTTGCCGACAACCCGAAGCGGGTGCTGTCGCGCGAACGGCTGCTCGATCTCGCCAATGCGCGCGACCCCGAAGCATTCGACCGCGCGATCGACGTGCGGATCACCCGCATCCGTCGCAAGATCGAGCCCGATCCCGATCATCCGTCGATCATCCGCACCGTGCGCGGGGCCGGTTACGTGTTCTCTCCCGACGGCCGGGAACGCTGAGCGAGGCCTGAAACTCGCGCTGCACTCGCGAACGGTGCAGGTCCAAGCCGGGCAGCAGCGCGCTGGCGGATTGTTTCGTCCGCGGTGAAACGACGAAACAATAGGCGCCCCAGCCCTCTCCGATATTTCTTCGCGCCGCGCGCCGCGCAACACGGCGGCCGGCCGCGAAACCATTTTGCGATTCCCTCGTAAAAATACGGAAAGGTCGGGGCGCTAGCGTCGCATCACAGCAAGAGTGTCCCACCGAGGGCCGAAGGGAGAGGGGTCAATGTTCGCAATTGCCAAGAGCATGGGCGCTCTGTCCGCCCTGATATTGGTCGGGCTCGTGGCCGCCGTCGACATGAGCGGGCCGCGCGCCGAGGATCTGTCGGCCGCCACTCAGGTGGCGCAGCGGTTTCCCACGAGCAGCGAGATGTTTGCGCCGCTGTCGATGACGTTGTTCGCGGCGCAGAAGCTGATCGATGAGCACCCGGTGGCCGACGGCCGCAAGCACGACAAGCTGCCCGTCTGCTCGCACCAGGACTGGCCTTATCGGTCTCAGCAGTGCCTGGCCTCCACCGACGGCAGCCCCGTTCGCAAGGTGAACCGGGTGATCACCATCGAGCGCCGGATCGGCGACAACACGTCCGAGCTGGTGCGCGTGCCGGTGGCCGATCTGGCCCAGCGTTGAGCTCTCTCGCCGGCGCCTTCGCGCCCGCGCTTCGCGCCCACTGGTCATTGAACGGCAAGTCAGGAGTACCGCCATGCGTCGCCCCGTCACCACGGCATTCGCCGCCAGCGTATTTGCCTGCATCACCGTAACCGCAGCGTCGGCCAATCCGATCGCCAGCCTGTTCGGCGGCCTCTTTGGCGCGCCGCCCGTGCGGCCGGTCCACGCCCCCTATTATGAGCGCACTGCGTTGTCCTATGCGCCCGAGATCAGCCGTCCGAGCAGCGTGCGTATCCCGCGCGAGATCGTCGGTTTCAACGGCGGCTACGCCCCCGGCACCGTCGTGGTGAGCACTTCGGAGCGTCGCCTCTACTACGTCCTGCCCGGCCACCAGGCGATCAAATACGGCATCGGCGTCGGCCGCGCCGGTTTTGACTGGTCAGGCAGGCAGACGATCTCGCGCAAGCAGGAATGGCCGGATTGGAGACCGCCGGCAGAGATGCTGCAGCGCCGCCCCGACCTGCCACGCTACATGGCCGGCGGGCTGGACAATCCGCTCGGCGCGCGGGCGCTGTATCTGGGCGGCTCCCTCTACCGCATCCACGGCTCGAACGAGCCGGAGACGATCGGCCAGGCCGTATCGTCAGGCTGCATCCGCATGCTCAATGACGACGTCGTCGATCTCTACAATCGCGTGAAGGTCGGAACACCTGTCGTCGTCCTGCGGTGATGCCGCCGGAGTTGTGCATTGACCAGCCGAGTCACGCGGTCTTCCGGCTGCCGCGCGCGCAAGAACTGCCACCTCGGCTGGGCGAGCCTGGCCTGCCAGGACTACGGCGCCGTGTTCGCCGGCTCCGCCGGTGTCGCGCTTGGCTCCGAGAGCTTTTCGGTCGTCGTGGCCGGGGCGAGCTAGGAGATCCGCCATGGTCGAATCGAGCTTTGCGCCTGCACCGGGAGCCCAAGCCAACGACGCGCTACGGCGTCTGCTGCGCCGCCGTCTGGCCCCATCCGACGGCGCGCCCATACGCGGTCTGAACCTGGGATTCTCGCAATACGTGAGCAGCCGCACGATGCTCGCCGGCGGCTGCCCGGCCGTTTATGGTGAAGCCGTCGCGCGCGCGTCGCGACGGACCCGGAGCGACTGGCCTTAATCCCGGTCACTGTCGTCCCTGCCGA
>Ga0081538_10006004_pt1 | contig 10807 bp, 6 predicted proteins | sample TabmetS5T2R1_FD_71022 | JGI IMG/M metagenome (GOLD analysis project Ga0081538, IMG submission 71022) | Tabebuia heterophylla rhizosphere microbial communities from the University of Puerto Rico - S5T2R1 | ecosystem: Host-associated > Plants > Roots > Rhizosphere ...
TCTGCTCTGGTGACGTCCTCATCTTGGGCCCGTCGCTCGGCGTCTCCGGAATCCATAGCCATCATCCCTTTCTTCTTCTCTCCGAACACCCGACGCCACTAGGGCCTCCGTACGCCCCCTGAGCGCGTGAGGCGTCGGGCCGGGGCTCTCTGCCCTCTCCGGCTCCGCTCCGACCGTCTCGGGCGATTCTCGCGGCTCTCTGAGAGCGTACAGTTCTCGACGTAGGTCGTCGCGCTCCCGTTCGGCCTCCTCACGTCGCCGTTGCTCCTCGGCCACGCCCGCATACTAAACCCCTCGGAGGGCTCGCGCAGGTTCTCAGCGACCTTCCTTGCGGCTCTGGGAGGGGGATCTATGCACGACCCTGCGTCCGAACTGCGGAGAACACGCCACAGGCGAAGATCAGGCTCTGTGAAGTTGCACTCTTGGGTCACCGCCCTCGGTCAGCAAGGCACGGAAGTACAGGGCGGGAGCTCTTCCACTTTGGGGTGCACGTCTCAACATATACAACGAGCAAACCAGCCACGCAGCGCAGAAGCTCACCCCACCACCTTCCCGACACTGCCCTCTTGCTCATATCCGCACAACACCCTCCTGCGGGAGGCGCGTCTCCCAAACGTTATGGAGACCTGACGAATCCGCATCGCCTGGTGCGCTCGTACCCACGCGAGGTTGACCAAGATCATCATGGCCATGAACACAGTTGACGAGATAGCCATAGCTCACAGCTCGTAGCCCAGGGTGTCAAAAGGCTCCCAGCGATAATCTGACGACTTCCCATTGTCCATTGTGTACCAGCCCGGTCGCAGTACATGCGTGGTAGGGATGAAGTTACGCGGCCGGTCTACCTCATGCTTGCCGGGATCCTCCTTGGGCAAACCCTTCAACTCTCTAGCAAATCAGGCTAAGGGAACGTCCGCCCACTGGCCGGTAAACAAGGTTACGGGCCGTGCCGTCTTTCTCCTCTCTAACCGCTGTGTGGCGAACCCGCTCTGCTTCCTCAACCGTGGTACGCTCCTCGAGCGACCGGCGGGACGTAGGTCTCCAGCCCCTCGTCGGGCAGGTGCACGGTGCTGCCAGTTTCAGCGGAGCGATAGAGCGCCATGAGCATCTCCACGACGGCGACGCCGTCGCGGAACGTCTCCATTGGCTCCTCACCCTTGCGGAATGCCTCGACCATGTGCCGGTCTTCGAGGGTGTATCCGTAGGTCGCGGCTTCGTCTTCGAGTACCGGCATCAGGCCCTGCTCGGCGCTCTGCTTCTCGACGAGGTCCTCGCCTTCGGCTCCGGTCACGTTCCGCGAAAGGAAGACCTTAAGTCCGGTGTTGAGGGTGCTGAACTCCATGGCGTACTCTGGCCCGAGCAGCTCGAGCTGGATGCGCAGGCCCGGACCCACGTAGGACCAGGAGGTTGTGGCCTCTATCATGACCGTCTCGCCCGCCTCGTCCTCCAGGGTCAGGGTTCCCCGCGCGAAGTCCTCGGCCGGGTGATTGACGTAGTCGATTTCGGGCCCCATCTCCCGCTTGAGCTGCTCGGCGTACCTCGGTCGGGTCCACTTGAGGTTGGCGACCGTGGCGTTCGCGCTCTTGAGCTTGAGGCTTTCACGATTCTTGCCGGGCTCGGTGAGGAGGTAGCGGGCCACCTCGACGCTGTGGCACATCATGTCCGAGAGGACGCCGCCCCCTTGCCTCTCACCGAGCCAGAACCAGGGGGCGTGGGGTCCGCTGTGCTCCTCGGAGGCACGGGCGAGGTACGGCCTTCCCGCGGAGGGAACGCCGCGGCGCCAGATCACATCCTTGCCCCGCTGGACCGCTGTCGAGAAGACCTGGTTTTCCAGGTAGCCGTGGTTGAGACCCGCCTCCTCCGCGAGCCGAAGCACCTCGCGAGCCTCAGCGAGGTTACGCGCCAGGGGCTTCTCGCAGGCGACGCCCAGCAGGGAGGCTCTTTCCTGCATGGCCCGGCTGATAGCGCGCATGTGGTCGAGGCGGGTGTCGTTGGGGCCAAGAATCCAGACGGCGTCCACCTCCTCTGAGGCAACGAGCTCCTCCACCGATCCGTAACCCTTGCTCGGTCCAAGACCCATCTTGTTCGCTGTGTTCGCCAAGGCCTCGCGGTGGGCGCGCGTGGGGCTGAAGACTCCGCTCACCTGGGCATCGCGGACGCCGAGGAGCGCCTGGAGGTGGAAGTCCGCGATAAAGCCACTTCCGAGAAGTCCGATTCGCAGGGGACCGTCCTTTTCGACTCGGCGCATCGCTCTCACTCCTCTACTGCCTGAGCGCCTTCTGACGACCGTAGAGGGAGAGCAGGAGGAGCAGGGTGGCGCCGTAGACGATTAGGCGCGCAGACTCCGGAAGCTCCAGGGCGGTCAAGAGGCTGGTCAGCAGCGTCAGGACCAGGGCCCCGGCCATCGTCCCGAAGTAGCTGCCCACGCCGCCGGCGAGGAGCGTCCCCCCGACAACCACGGCGGCTACTGAGGGCAGCGTGTACGGATCTCCGAGGTTGAGGAAGACCTGCTCGGTGTAGCCGAGCAGCACGACCCCGCCGAGGGCGGCGAGCATCCCGCTCAGGGAGTACGTTAACATCAGAACCGACGGCACCCGCACCCCTGAGAGCTTCGCGGTGACACGGTTGGTGCCCACTGCGAAGAGCCTCCGGCCGTAGGCGGTGCGCTGCAAGACCATCCACATGGCTCCTCCCAGGAGGAGCCACAGAAGCACCACGCCAGGGATGCCAAAGATCAGGGAACCGGAGACGAGATTGGTGAGAGCGGGGGCTGCCTCACCCTCGACCCTACCCCCGGTTATGACCAGGATCAGGCCTCCCACCACCCCGGCCATACCGAGCGTCATCACCAACGGCGGGATACCTAAGAGCGTTATCCCGAGTCCGTTAATTGCCCCGATCAGGAGTCCTACGCCGAGCGCGATGGCGAGCGCGAGTAGCGCTTGGTCGTTCTGCCCGTCTCCGAACCTGAAGACGAGTATGGCGCCGAGCGTTATCATAGCCCCGACGGAGAGGTCGATCCCTTCGCCGCCGCTAATAATCACCAGTGTCTGTCCTGCCGCTACTATCCCCAAGAAGGCCGCGAGCCTCAAAATGTTCATCGCTTGCCCGTAAGAGGCGAAGCCGGGCTGCACCAGCCCCCCCACTACGAACAGTATCACTGCCAGAACCAAGGCTATGACAATGGGATTCAGCCTGAGCCGCCTCACGCCTGCCTCCTACGTCCGAGCAGGGCGACAATGCCGGGACCGGCGAGGGCCGCCACCACGATCAAGCCATTGATCAGCGTCTGCCACGACGAAGGCGCACCCGAGAAGGAGACGATGCTCTGGATGAGGCTCAAGATCATCACCCCGATGATCGATCCGACCACCCCACCTTGTCCGCCGCTAAGACGAGTCCCCCCTAAGACGACCGCCACAATGGACTGCAACATGAGGTCTGTCCCGCCGATGGGGTTTCCCGTCCCGGTGCTGAGGGCCAGCGCGAGCGCCCCGGCGGCCGCCAGCAGCCCCGCGATACAGTACGAGAGGAAGCGCACCGACGAGACCGGCACGCCGCTGACAAACGCTGACAGGTCCTGTCCCCCCGTCGCGTACAGGTACGGCCCGTAGCGCGTCGACCGCAGAAGACCCCACAGCAGCAGCAAAAGGACTACTACCCACAGCACCATGGGCAGTCCGAGGGGATTAGTGTAGAAGAAGTTCACCAAGCCCGGCGGCATAGTGCCACCCGGCTCGGGGAGCACGTAGAGCGCCAGCCCCGCGAAAATGAAGCTCGTCGCGAAGGTTGTCACGATCGGCTGGAAGCGCAGCACGGCCACGCAGAAGCCGTTGAGCGCCCCGGCCAAAATGCCGGCCAAGAATCCCGCGGCCAGCGCCAGCAGGATCCGGGACGGGGAAGGCTCCTGGCTCATGAGGCTGACAAAGATCACGTTCGCCATCGAGACGATCGCGCCTAAAGAGAGATCGATACCGCCGCCGATCACGACGGCAGTCTGCCCAACGGCGACGAGCATGAGTGGCACGAAGAGCAACAGGTTGCCGCTCAGTATCCCAGGCTGGAAGAAGTTCGGCTGCAAGTAGTAGTTGATCGCTACGGTCACAACTAGCAGCAAGAGCGCAAAGGCGTACGACTGCCTCAGCGCCACCCGGCGTAGCCGTGGTCCTACGGAGCCCCGCGCCGCGCTCATGCCGCCCCACCGGAAGGCGGGCTATCGGGGGAACTCGAAACCGCACCCACGCTTGCGGAGACGAGGGCCGACTTGTTCAGGTCGCCACCGGACAGTTCCCTGCGCACCGCACCGTCGCGCATCACGAGCACCCGGTCGCACAAGCCCAAGAGCTCTTCGTCGTCGCTGCTGTGGAGCAGGATCGCCACCCCCCTTTGGCGCAGATCAGAGAGTATTTTGTAGAACTCTCCCTTTGCGCCCACGTCAACCCCCTTCGTCGGGTCGTCGAGGAGGAGCACCTTCGGATCCCTCATCAGCCATTTCCCAAGCACCACCTTCTGGGCGTTGCCGCCGCTCAGCGAGCTCACCGCATGATCCAGCGAGCCCATCTTGAGCCTCAGGCCCTGGGATACTTCCTCGGAATCATTCCGCGCCCGGCGTAAGTTCAGGAATGCACCGTAGCGCGACCAGGAGGGCAGTAGGAGGTTCTCCAATATGGAGCGTATCGGCAGGAGGCCCTCGCCACCCCGGTCGCCAGGGACGAAAGCTAGACCCTTCTGCATTGCCTTGTGCGGGCGGGAGAGGTGGGCTTCCTCTCCCGCGAGCCGGACGGTCCCTGAGTGGGGAACGGCTCCAAAAAGAGCAAGCAGTAGATCCGATTGCCCCTGTCCTTGCAGACCGCCAAGACCCAGGATCTCGCCTTCCCGGAGTTGCAAGCTTACTCCGTTCAGCACTGACGAGCGGAGATCCTCAGTCTGTAGCAGAACCGTTTTCTCGTCATCAGCATCAGCGGGGTGCTCGATGTGGCGCTCCGCGACGCCGCCCTCGATCATGAGCCCTACCAGTTGTTCCTCGCTGGTCTCCTTCAGTTCCGCCGCGCCGACGGTTCTCCCGCTCCGAAGCACAGTCGCCCTGTCGGCGATCTGGAAGATCTCCTCCATGCGGTGCGAGATGAAGATGAGGGCCATGCCCCGAGCCTTCCACTCCCCGACGAGCTCGAAGAGCCGCTCGACCTGCCGCGCCCCCAGGCTCGCGGTTGCCTCATCCAAGATCATGACGCGCGGCTCGCGGCTCAACGCCTTGAGGATCTCCACGATCTGTCGGTCGCTGGGCGAGAGGTCCGATACGAGCGAGTCGGGACCGACAGTGGACCCTAGAGCGTCCTCGAAGAGAGACAGGAGGCGCGTGGTGCGCTCCTTGCGCTCCTTGCTCCGAACCCGGCCCAAGGCTACAGGCTCGTTGGCGAGCCAGATGTTTTCGGCGACCGTCATGTCCGGGACCAAACTGAGCTCCTGGTAGACGGCGGAGATCCCCGATCGACGAGCCGCCTGGGGCGAAGCGAAACGCACCTCCTCACCATCCAGGAGCAGCTGTCCCCCGTCGGGGACGACCGCTCCTGTGATGATCTTGCCCAGCGTGCTCTTGCCGCTACCGTTGGCCCCTATCAGCGCCACAACCTCGCCAGATTGCACGTCCAGGCTGCCGTCGGCGAGTGCTACCACACCGCCGTACCGCTTGATGAGGTGCTGGGCCGAGAGGGAGACGTCAGCCATCTTCTGCTAGCCTACTCGAAGAAGGCTTGCGCCTGTTTGCGGCTGATGATGCCGTCGAGCACGTATTCGCCCTCAACGTCGATCTTCTGTAGCTCCTCGTCGAGGTTCTGGTTGGTTACGACACCGGGGATTGGCACGTACAAGGTGTTGCCGGCCTCGCCCTGGAGCTCGCTCTGCTTGATCTCCTTGCCCTGCAAGAGCTCTACCATCACCCGCAAGCCGCTCGCCCCGACACCGGGTGGGTTGACCGGCCCATAGGAGGCGAAGTCTGGGTTCTGCTGGCGCACGTCTTGCCACAGCCTCATGTAGCCGGAGCGGGCCTCACCGGAGATTACCGGGTACTCGCCGGGGTTGGCGGCCTGGACGGCCTGAAGCACGCCGCGCGCCATGCCGTCCTGCGTCCAAACGCCGTCGATGTTCGGCTGTGAGGCGAGGATGTTTGACATCTCCTGCTGAGCCGTCGGCTGGTCCCAATCGGCGTTCGTCTCCTGGACCACCTCGATTCCCGGATTCTCGGCGAAGACCTGCTTGACGGCATCGTAGCGGGCCTCGTTGGCCGGGTGGCCGGCGATGCCATTGATCACGACGACGTCGCCCTCGCCGCCGAGCTCTTCCACCAGCCACTCGGCACCCATGCGTGCCCATTCGCCCTGGTCGATCACCACGTTCGTGACGCCCGGGGCGTCGATCTCCTGGTCCACCGCGATTACCGGGATCCCCGCATTCTCGGCCTGACCGATCACCTGATCGAGGGCTGTCGCGTTGTTAGGATTGACGATGATCCCGTCCACCCCGCGGTTGATGAGGTTTCTCATCTGCTGGATCTGGCCCTGGTCGTCAACGTCTGCGCTCTCTATGACCAGATCTTCCGTGAGCCCTTCCTGCTTGTACTCGTCGTTGACCCTCTGCAGATCGTCGATCATCTGCGTCCGCCACTCGCTACTGATGAAGCCATTGGAGACCCCGATGGTGTACGGTCCCTGATTGCCGCCCTGACCCCCGCCGTTCCCGCCCTGTCCGCCACCGCCACAGGCGGCCGCGAATACCACCGCCACCGTGCACACCACCAGCGCCAGGGCCCTGCCGATCGTCCACCGTCCGACCATCCTGTCCTCTCCTTCCGGCACGCCGAAGATCTCACTCGGCGCTTGTTGCTCCGCTACTCATCGCTTTTTCACACTCTTGACTCTGCCGCTTTCACGCTCCTCTCCTCACTCCGACCACCCCGGCGGAGGGTTGTGTTTGCTTCCGGCTCGCAAGTGAGAGCACTTCACTCGCGGCCATCACGCTCGTGCCAACGACGCCTGCGACGTCATCGAGTTCGCTCATAACGATCGGGAGGTTGCGCGTGGCGAGCGGCAGCGACCGCTGGTAGACGGCGCTGCGTACCTCGGCCAGAAGCGCGTGACCCACGCGAGAAACCCCGCCGCCGATCACGATCATCGAAGGGTTGAGCACATTAACGGCCGAGGCCAGAGTCTGGCCGATCAACCTCCCGGACCTGCGTATGATCGTCAGAGCGCAGTAGTCGCTACGCCTGGCGGCTTCCCCGACATCTTTCATGGTGAGCTCGCCCTTCTCCTGCAAGAGTGCCATGAGGGGCGGCGAATCACCTTCCCTGGCACACCTTTCCGCCTGCAGCACGATCGCCGGGGCCGCCGCCATGGCCTCCAGGCATCCACTGTTGCCACACGAGCAGAGAGGGCCGTCCGGATCCACACAGATGTGGCCGAAGTCCCCGGCGCAGCCCTGAGTGCCACGGTGGAGGCGGCCGTCGATGATGATCCCGCTGCCTATGCCCGTGCCGATCTTAACAAAGATCAGGTCGTCGACGCCCTTTGCCACCCCGCCCCAGTGCTCCCCGAGTGCCATCACGTTCACATCGTTGTCGATGAATACGGGGGCAGCATATTCCCCAGCGAACGCGTCGCGTATCGGGAAGCGGTCCCAGCCCGGCATGATCGGAGGTACCGTCAAGAGTCCGGACGCCTGTTCGACGGGACCAGGCACCCCCACACCGATTGCAATCACGTCTCTCCGCTTCGCTGCTTGCTCATCGAGGAGCTCTGATATGAGGATCTTCACCCGATTGAGGATTGGCACCGGACCGTCCCTTACATCAGAAGGTTCACCTTGATGGGCAAGCAGCTCATTTCCGAGTGTAGTCAGGGCAACCTCGATGGAGGTTGCACCGATGTCCACTGCGGCTATCAGGCCGGCGGAGGGCGGAATGCCGAGCAGAGGCGAGCGTCGCCCTCCTTCGGATTCTGCGAGGCCTTCCTCAGCCAAGAGGCCCTTCTCGATGAGTCGCGCGACTTCGGCCGATATCTTGCCGCGGCTAGAGCTCAGCGCCTCGATCAGCCGAGCCTTGGAAACTGGCCTCGCCTCAGCCCGAACGTGGGCCATGATCTCGGCTTGAACCTTGTCTTCTACTAACGGATAGCGTTGATGCTCCGCCTTGCCAACAAGCTCGTCGCTCACCTTCTCCTTCCGTTGTCGCACATAGTAGGCAGTCTTTCATCTCACAGTCAATAACTTTTGTCAAATTAGTACAAATACATCCGCTTCTGCGAAGGACTTTCGTTTCCTCGTTGACGATAGTCTGATTTTCCGGCATAGTTACAGCGTTCCCCCTCCTTGGATAGCTGCGCTCAGTTACCAGGGTGGTCTGATATTCGACCTCGATCTTGGGTGTAAGAACCGCATGGAAATGGCGTTTGTGCTTTCGTCGTCGACGCCTAAAGCCTTGACCGCAACTTCGAGGCGATCACGCGCGAGTTCAGGGGGTCGAATAATGGGAAGCTCCTGTGGGAAGCGCACATCGCGGAGATAGAGCGCGAGTACTGCCAAATCGAGAAGTTTGCGAACTATCTGTCGAGCCCATGCGGTCCAACCGGTCACGGCCGTCCAGAGCGAGTACTCACTGTGTTGGAGAGAGCCTGAAGCGGAGGTGCTGCCAACGCTCGAGGAGCTCGGGATCGGCTTCGTTCCCTTCAGCCCACTGGGAAAGGGCTTCCTCACGGGCAAGATCGACGAGAGCACGACGTTCGACAGCTCCGACTTCCGCAACACTGTCCCGCGCTTCACCCCTGAGGCCCGGGCAGCGAACCTGGCCCTGGTCGATCTGCTGAGCAAGATCGCGGCGAAGAAGCAAGCGACCCCGGCGCAGATCGCGCTCGCCTGGCTGCTCACTCGGCGCCGCCGACGTCGAGCTCACCCCAGACTATCTCCGGGAGATCGAAGGCGCCTCCTCCAAGGTCACAGTGCGCGGGGCCCGGTACTCCGAAAGGTCGCAGAGGATGATCGATCGTTGAGAAGCGCAACATCGCGCGTCTAAGTGGCGCAGTCGACCGCGTTGGTGTTCCCCAGGACGAGTCGATGCCGGCAGCGTTGCCGCCCTACTTCATCAACACCTCTAATCATCCGTACGGGCTTCAACGATGGCCGCCCATCAGGGGCGGTCTGCGGCCCAAACCCACCCGCGTGGAAGTAGAGCAACGTGCCAGCCAAGTGAGCTGGTCGGCCGCAACAGCTGCTCTCGGTCAACCCAGATGTACGCTCTGAGAGAGGGTTGTTGAAGCCCTCAAAACGCCACCCGGATAAGCCCTTGGGCCAAACGGGTTGCAGTACATGGAGCCGGGAGGCATCCTGGCATTCACTTTATCATCTACGTTTTACCTGCAAAGTAGCGTTTTTTGAGAGCCGACGAGCGGACTCGAACCGCTGACCTGATCTCATTACGAGTTATCACTCAGACGTTGCAGGGGGTTGCACAGGAATGCAAATGCCGCATATTTAGAGGGATCCTCTTTCCCTGCCTTGCTGCGTGTTGCACCGTATTGCGTTCCCGGTGGTATCAGTGTGGTATCAAAAGACCCCCGGTGATGAATCGAGACCGGTATACAATGAGCGATCTCTCTTTACTTTCACCGTTCCCGGAGTGCGAGAGGACGCCTCATCTCTGGTTCTCTACTCTCACTAGATACCAAGTGTGGGCAGAGCGCCGCCGAAGAGATGGACGAAGCGTTGGGCTAGGCTAAAGCTGCTTTTGCCCTCCGCCAGCCCTTGGGGATGGGTCGGGACGCAGCCACAGGGAGACGTGGGCGGGCTCTATCGTCTGCCTCACCACTCCTATGAGGTCGCCGCTCAAGGCGTCGAGGTCTGTCTCGTCCCTGAGCTTGGCAGAGAAGGCTTCTAGGGTCTTTCTAGCGTCGTATTTGCGGCGATAGAAGCGCCTGTCTATGAAGCTCTGTATGCGCCTTCTTAGGGGGTTGAACAGAGCAGCGATCAGGAGGGTTGATGCGACGACCGCGACGGTGGATTTCTCACCGGTGAGTAAGACGAAGATTCTCTGTAACATTACGATCCCACCGAAGTAGAGGCCGAGTAGCGTGGCCGTCAGAGTACCGTAGACGAGGGTACGGTTTATGATCTGGTCTATGTTGTATAGGCGGTACCTCAACACGGCGATGCCTATGGCCATCGGCAAACCCGCAAGACCCACCATTCTGAGTACGAAGCCGATCTCCCCCAGCCACGACACGCCAGTCGCCTCTGAGATGGTAAAGCCAAGGACGACACCGCCCACCAATACTACCGTGGCATAAGCGAACCACTTGATCTGCTGGCGTTCCACGCCCCTGGCACGGCGCATCCGCCCAAACACGGAAGCCGCTGCCACAATCCCGAGGACGTACAGCACCGTCTCGACGGGGCCGACGGCACTGTTGGTTCCTACACCCCGAAGCGCCTCCATCCCCAGAGGGTTCTCTACAGCACCACCGATCGCGTCGATGGGTCCAGGAGAGAAAGCAGCCAAGACCGTTCCATAAGCGATCACAAACAACACTAGGCTGGTGAACCACCGCAGTGCCCTGCTCTGCGGCCAGCCCTCAGGAAACACCAGGAAAAGCAGCACGAAGAGTCCCACGTAAGGCACCCACACCCAAGCGCGAATCCAGACCATCGCCAACGCGCCAGGCAATGAGTTAGGCTCCGCCAGTAGCCCGTAGGCGGCATACTCGCTGCTGAGCAAGACTATAGCGGCTAACACACCTATGGCACAGAACAACCAGCCTATGGG
>Ga0081538_10006005_pt1 | contig 10807 bp, 8 predicted proteins | sample TabmetS5T2R1_FD_71022 | JGI IMG/M metagenome (GOLD analysis project Ga0081538, IMG submission 71022) | Tabebuia heterophylla rhizosphere microbial communities from the University of Puerto Rico - S5T2R1 | ecosystem: Host-associated > Plants > Roots > Rhizosphere ...
GCCATGTTCCTCCCCCCCTCCACCCTCCCCCCGCGCGGGGGAAGGAGATTTGAAGTTGCTATACCTCCCCCTGTCAGCCAGTCCCAGGGGGAGAGGTGATTGAATTCGCAGCTGGGAGGGAGTTTGTGATCTGTCACCGTAGGCTCTCAGCGACCCCTTTGATCAGGCGGTAACAGACCTCGACAGTGGGCAACGACATCCCGAGCTCTGCCCCCTTGCGCACGGCATACCCAAACATCGCGTCGAATTCCAAGCGGCGGCCGCGTTCGAGATCTTGCAGGATCGATACTTTATGGGCCGTGGCCCCTTGGACCTCCATCCGTTTCCCGACCTGTTGGAAGTTCGCTGCCGCCTCCTCGAACGGCCCCTCACTGAGGGTTTTGGCGCTGAACGCGCCCTTATCCAGGAGGGGAATGCCGAGCGTGGTTGGGATCTGGGCGACCTCTCGCGTCAGTTGCGCAGCCATCCAGGCCAGGTCGGGGTGCTTGAAAATCCGGTAGGTCTCCATGCGGCTCAGGGCGGACAGCGCCATCCAGCTGATATTGACGACATACTTAGTCCATTCGACGCTGGCAATCTGTTCCGATGCCTCGGCGCGAACCCCCGCCCGCGCCAACGCCGCGACCAGCGCCTCGACACGCGCGGACGTCCCTGTGGGGAACTCGCCGATGCTGAACCATTCATTGGCCGTGAAGCGCACGACCCCAGTGGGCAGCAGCTCAGCGCTGATATGCGCGGCCGCGCCGAGCGTCTTCTCCCAGCCGAAGCGCCGCGCCAGTTGCTCGTTCTTGACGAGACCATTCTGCACCGAGAGGGCGCTGCCGACCTTGAGGTGGGCAATGCTCTCGAGCGCCGCCTCCATATCATAGGTCTTCACCGTCACCAGCAAGGCGTCCGCCTGCTGCAGCTCCTGTGGGCGCGCCGTCACGGCCACCGGCACCGCGAAGTTCGCCAGCCCGGTCACGCTCACGCCATGCTCCTGGATCGCTTTGGCGCGGGCCTCGCGCGCGATCAGGGTGACATCCTCTCCGGCCCTAGCCAGGTGTGCGCCGAATAACGACCCCAATGCCCCCGCCCCCAGAATCACGATCTTCATGGCTACCCCCTAGCCGTACATCTTATGCCATGCCAAATTCCTTCGCCACGGCGCGGAAGCCGTCCATGGCGCGTTCGATGGTGTCATCCTCGACGCAGTAGGCGATGCGGAAGTGGCCGGGGGTCCCGAAGCCGCGTCCGGGCACGGTGAGGATGTGTTTAGCCTGCAGCGCCTTGACGAAGGCGACATCGTCGCCGCCGGGTGCTTGCGGGAAGATGTAGAAGGCCCCTTGTGGCTTGACGAGTTGATAGCCCATCGCCGCCAGGTTGTCGCAGAGGACGTTGCGTTTGCGCTCGTACTGGCTCATATCGACCGTCACCCCCTGCAAATGCACGAGGGCGCGCTGCATCAGCGCTGGCGCATTCACGAAGCCCAACGTACGCGTCGTGAAGCTCATGCCGCTGATCAGATCCTGCAGGTTGGCACAGTCGGGGTTGATGGCGATATAGCCGATGCGCTCGGCCGGCAAAGCCAGGTCTTTGGCGTGCGAGGTCACGGAAATGGCGTTGGGGTAGTGCGGGTAGATCTCCGGATAGGTCAACCCGCCATAGATCAATTTTTTGTAGGGTTCGTCGCTTAAGAGATAGATCGTGGTGTTGAACTGGCGCTCCTTGCGCTGTAGCAGCTCTCCCAGTCGCTTGAGCGTGGTGGCCGGATAGATCACCCCGGTGGGGTTATTCGGGGAATTGATCAACACCACCTTGGAGCGTGGGGTGAGGGCGGCTTCCAGCGCCTCAAGGTCGAGGTCGAAATGGGCATCGGTAGGGACAACTGTGGCCACCCCACCATGATAGTCGACGTAGAAGTGATACTCGACAAAATAGGGGGAGAAGACGAGGACTTCGTCGCCAGGGTCCAGCAGCGTTTTCAGGACGACGTTGATCCCCGCCGCGGCCCCCACGCACATGACGATATGCTCAGCCGTGAACGCGACACCGGTCTCTTTCGCCAACTGCGCCGCCACGGCGGCACGCGTGTCTCGATAACCGACATTCGGCATATAGCGGTGCATGCCCGGCGGTGGGTTTTGCAGCAATTGGCGCAGCGTGGCATGGAAGGCTGGCGGCGGTTCCATCACCGGATTCCCCAGAGAGAAATCGAAGATGTTGTCCTCCCCATACCGCTGCTTGAGTCGAATGCCCTCCTCAAACATGTCACGAATCCACGACGCACTCTCCATATAGTGCTTGATCTTTTGCGCAATAGGCATAAGTGACCCCTTCTCGATGCCATCCGGTGCCACGCCAATGATGGGGCAAGATGTTTCTAGCAGAATGCCTTGGAAGCGGTCAAGCCAATCCCGCAAAAAAAAGGCCGGTGGGTAACAGCGAGACCCTTTAGATCACCCTTCAGCAGTTGAACGTCCATCAATGTGGGGATGTTGTCTGTGGTGTCATCTTGGCGGACTATGGTCTCTGCATTGGCAACCGCTTGGGAAAGTAATCCTAAGCGCCCCTGACACAGCACTCGCAATCGACCCAGATCAGCTGGCAAGAGGTGGCTTGGAAAGAAGTGGTGGTTCCCATTCAAGAGCCTAAAACACTATGGATGATAGCGCTTGCGGTTCGCACCGACTCCCATTTTCCCCGTTCGTTCAAAGCAGCCTGGATTTGCGTCTGCGCGCTAGGCAAAGCAGAGCAGCTGCCTTTGCCTGTTTGTGACGATCGCGAGGGTCGTGGACATGTGGACATGCGGGAGAATTAAAGGCCCTTGAATAATCAACTCCACTTCTGAACCCTCTGGGATCTCGCAACGTTCTCGGGGGATAAAGACTCCTTCTTGATAGACAGCTTTCAGTCTGAAAGGCATTCATGCCTCCTTGACCACTCGGTCAATGGGCCTGCTGGTTCATCAGTTCAAGTGCTACCGGGAATCATGACACCTACTCCCCGCAACCCCACTCCGGCTATGCCTATTCATTTGTCCCTACCCACTCATACGGTGGGCGGCATCCATATAGCGGTACAGATTGGTGACATTCCGCCGGCCCCATACAAAAGCGATCACGAGGACCAGCAACCGGAAGTACACGAAATGGTCCCAGTGGACGCACGCGGGCAACGTGCAAAAAAACTTGTCCAGGGTGGGGGAACCCGTCTGATGCGAAACATGAGGCGATTCTCCCTCAATCGACGGTGAACGGGAGCTTATACACGCCCTCTCGCCATCGACGGAGAATTGCCTCCCCTGCTACTGCTGTCAAGCCCTTTCCGCGAGTTCCCCCGAAAATGTCAGTCAACCTAAGTACCCAGTAGCTTTATCAACCGTAACAGCTGGCATGCTACCTCGCACTTTGGCGCACGTCAATTATTACCAGCTCACTGTCCGGCATCTGTGCAACGGCCAGTCGCATGAGGAATGGCAACTTACTCGCGTGCCAGTGCATGAAGCAGGGGGAGGGCGCCTACCCTCTGTCCAACTCGCAAATTTTATTGACAATCTGCAGCTGCCCCGCTAAGATGGTCGCTCCGTTGCGTCCTTCTCATCCTGCGCAATGGTGTCGACAACTCCAATTCCCTCAGAGAGTTCCGCTCCGCACGAGTGCCCGACCAGGCATCGCGGCTGCGGGCGGGATGTCATGGGCGTCCCGTGTTCCGCAAGGAGGAGCACCTCATGCACTCCATACTGTACAGCGCCAACGTGACCTACCCACAGTACCTGCTGAGGCCCCAACTCCTCACTCGCTGAGCATTGCTTTCCCCATTGATCGTAGATCATCTCGAATCGACTCGCGACGCACTGAGATGATCTCCCGTCTTTGGACGTCCTGCAGGCCCCCATGCATCACCGGCGCAGGAGGTAAGCGATGTTGCGAACAAGACAATCCCATGGCCTCTCCCGACTCGTCGGAGTGCTGATCATCTTGCTCACCCCGTTGTTCCTCGCTCTCGCCACCAGCGCCTCGATAGCTTTGGCACAAGGCACGGCTGCAGGGGAGAAACCCCAGTACGGGGGCATCGTGCGCATGGCCGAGCGCGAGCCGCCGAACCTGGATCCACACTTGAGCATCTCGTTCCTGACCCATAATGCGGCAGGTCTCATCTATAACGGCCTCGTACGGCTAACCTACGCGAACGAGCAGAAAAGTCCTGACGATCTGACCATTCTCCCCGATCTGGCCGAGCGCTGGGAATATCTTGATGCGAAGACGCTGGTGTTCTACTTGCGCAAAGGAGTGAAATTCCACACCAAGCCGCCAGTGAATGGGCGCGAGATGAAGGCGCAGGATGTGAAGTATTCTCTGGAGCGCTTCGCCGCCAAATCTGGCTTCCGCTCGCGCTTTGACGATGTCGAGCGCATCGAGGCCGTCGACGACTACACGGTGAAGATCGTCACCAAACATCCGTTTGCCCCCATGCTCACCAACCTCGCCACCCCCGCCTACAACGTGATTCTCCCCAAAGAGGCTGAGGGGCAGTACGGCGACTTTAACAAAGCAGAGGCAGCCATCGGCACTGGCCCATTTATCCTGGAAAGCTATGAGCGTGGGGTGAAACTGACCTTTAAGAAAAACCCCGACTTTTATCTCAAAGGCTTACCTTACCTCGACGGCGTCGAATGGCAAATGACCCCCGATGCGGCGGCGCGGCTGTCGCTGCTGCGAGCCGGGAAGGTCGATTTCGTGCACGTCCATGGCTTCCTGCAAGGAGAGGAAGCCATCCCTCTGCAGCGCACCAACCCTGAATTGAAGATCCTCAAGTTTCGGAACCTGCAGCAGGGGCTGTTCTACATGCGCACGGACCAGCCCCCCTTCAACGACGTGCGGGTGCGGCGCGCCCTCTCCCTGGCGATCAATCGACCAGCCTGGCTGGAAGCGCTGTACTTCGGCGAGGGGTGTATCGATAACGGTCCGGTGCCGTGTGCGCTGGAACAATGGCGGCTGGAGGAGAAAGATCTGGACCCCGCCACGGCCAAATATCTCCTCGGGTTCGACCGTGAGGAGGCCAAGCGCCTGCTGGCCGAGGCCGGCCACCCGCAAGGTTTCACCACCCCCATGTACCATTATCCTGGCTACCTGGCGCCCTGGCCCTCCAGCTATGAGCTGGCCGTGGATGAGCTGAGTAAAGTCGGCATCAGGGCCGAGCTCAAGCCCCAGGAGTACGGCGACTACATCTCGACCACGTACCTGGGGAAGTTCGACAAGCTCGCCATGGGGCCCATCACCCCATTTTTGGAGGTAGATGATTGGCTTTACGGGGTCTTCTATCCGGGCCAGCCGAACAACCGCAGCCATGTCGACGACCCGGTGTTGAGTGAAATGCTCATCGCGCAACGGCGGGAGCTGGACCCCGAGAAGCGCAAGCGCATCGTCGACGACATCCAGCGCTATCTCGCGGATAAAGCATACTACGTGTACATTCCCATCGGACTCAACTACTACACGCATCGAGCGCACTTCAAGGGATCGGCGCCGAAGATCGGATTTACCATGGTCCACCGACTGATCACGGCGTGGTTGGAGAAATAGGGGCGACTCGCCAGGTCACCCCAACCGAGACATCGCCCAGGAGGTCATGCATGGCACGAACGAGTCACTCGCGTAGCATACCCGCCCTCCTATCCGTCATCGCCGCTGTGGCGGCCTTGCTGCTACCACCCCTGGTCACCGGCAGCTCGATAGCGCTCGCCCAAGGGGGGGCCGCGGGGGAACAGCCGAAATATGGAGGCATCATCCGGCTGGCCGAGCGTGAACCCCCCAATCTGGATCCGCACCTGAGCATCTCCTTCATGCCGCAAAACATCGGCAGCCTCGTCTACAGCAGTCTGGTGCGATTCCCCTATGGACACGAACAGAAGAGCCCTTACGATCTCACCATCATGCCCGACTTGGCGGAGCGTTGGGAGTACCAGGACGACAGGACCGTGGTGTTTTACCTGCGCAAGGGGGTGAAGTTCCACAACAAGCCGCCGGTGAACGGCCGCGAGCTGAAGGCGCAGGACGTGAAGTACTCCCTGGATCGCTTCGCGGCCAAGTCCGGCTTCCGGGCGCGTTTCGACGATGTCGACCGCGTCGAAGTCGTCGACGATTACACCGTGAAGATCGTCACCAAACACCCATTTGCGCCGCTGTTGGCCCAACTCGCCAGCCCCTCGCACAATATGATCCTCCCGAAGGAAGCGGAGGACCAGTATGGCGACTTCAACAAAGCGGAGGCCGCCATCGGCACCGGCCCGTTTATCCTGGAACGCTATGAACGGGGGGTGAGGCTGATCTTCAAGCGCAATCCCGACTTCTACGTCAAGGGCCTGCCCTATGTCGATAGCATCGAATGGCAGGTGACCCCTGAGATGTCGGCGCGCCTGTCGCTGCTACGAACGGGTAAGGTGGATTTTGTGCATACCACGGGGCTCCTGGCGGGGGAAGAGACGATTCCGCTACAACGCACCAACCCTGACTTGAAGTACCTCAAGTACCAGAGCCTCAACCAGGGGATGTTCTATATGCGCACGGATCAGCCCCCCTTCAACGACATCCGGGTGCGGCGCGCCCTCTCGCTGGCGATCAATCGGCAGGCGTGGTTGGAGGCGCTCGATTACGGCGAGGGGTGTATCGTTAGCGGGCCGGTGCCGTGTGCGCTGCCGGATTGGCGGCTGGATCCGCAGGAGATCGACCCGGCCAAGGCCAAATACCTGGTGGGGTTCGACCGCGAGGAAGCCAAACGTCTGCTGGCTGAGGCCGGCCACCCCAAGGGATTCAGCACCCCCCTGTTTCATCATCCGGGCTATACGCCCCCCTGGCCCTCGCGCTACGAGCTGGCGGTGGATGAGCTCAGCAAGGTCGGCATCAGGGTCGAGCTCAAGCCCCAGGAGTACGGCGAGTACATCTCGACCACCTACCTGGGGAAGTTCGACAAACTCGCCATGGGGCCGATCACGCCGTTCCTGGAGGTGGATGATTTTCTGTACGGCGTCTTCTATCCCGATCAGCCCAACAACCGCGGCCACGTCAACGACCCGGCGCTCAATGAAATGCTCATCGCGCAACGGCGGGAGCTGGACCCCGAGAAGCGCAAGCGCATCGTCGACGACATCCAGCGCTACCTGGCCGACAAGGCGTACTATGTGTACATCCCCACGGGGCTCTCCTATCATGTCTACCAACCGTACCTGAAGGGTTTTGCGCCCAAAATCGGGCACACCATGGTGCACCGGGTGATCGCGGCATGGCTGGATAAATAAGACAGAGGAATTCCCATGCGTGAATACCTCCTCAAACGCGTCTTGTTAATGATACCCACGCTGATCCTGGTGACGATCCTGGTCTTTCTCATGATGCGGATGATCCCGGGGGACGTGGTCCTCCAGATGCTGGAGGGCTATGCCTATGCCGACACCGTGGAGGCGTTGCGGCGGGAGTTGGGCCTCGACAAGCCGATACACGTCCAGTATCTGGGATGGATGAGCGGCCTCTTGCGGGGGGATCTGGGGCATTCACTCTGGACCAAGGAAAGCATTGTGACGGAATTTGCCCGGCGCTTCCCGGTCACTCTCGAACTGGCGCTACTGACCATCATCGTCTCGGTCACGTTCGGCGTCGGGGTGGGGGTGCTGTCCGCGGTGCGGCAAGAGAGCTGGCTCGATTACGGCGGCCGCGTGCTGGCCATTATGGCGCTGGCCATGCCGTACTTCTGGCTGGCCATCCTGGTGGTGGTGCTGCCGGCCATCTATTTTCGCTGGACGCCGCTCTGGACCTACGTGCCGTTGACCACCGATCCGGTGGAGAACCTCAAGGTCCTCATCTTTCCCGCCCTCGTGTTCGGCGTGTCGCGGGCGGGGCCGATCATGCGCGTGATGCGCTCGTCCATGCTGGAGGTGCAACGCCAGGATTATATCCGCACCGCCTGGGCGAAAGGCTTACCGGAGCGCGGAGTCATCTTCAAACATGCCATCAAGAATGCCCTGATCCCTGTGGTCAGCATCCTCGGCCTGCAGATCCACTTCTATCTCGGGGGGTCGGTGATTATTGAGTCCATCTTCCGGCTGCCCGGCATCGGGCACTTTTTCTTCGAGGCCCTGATTCGGCGGGATTACCCGGTGGTGCAGAGCATCAACATGATCGTCGCGGTGTTCACACTGATACTGAATCTCATCGTAGACTTCAGCTATGCCTATCTGGATCCCCGGATCCGGTATCGTTAATTACCTTCACCCCCTATGCGGCATAGGCGCTAGGATACGCACCCGGATAATCTTCCCTCTCCCTCCGGGAGAGGGCTAGGGTGAGGTGGGCGGCGGGAGCATCGACGTCGAGGGAGGTAGAGATGACGCACGAGAGTGCGGCGATGGATGCAGGGGTCAGCCCTCGGAAGGTTGGAACACGTGTGCGATCCCCCTGGCTCGAGGTGTGGGTCCGGATGGTGCGGGAGAAGCCCCTAGGTTTGATAGGGGCCTTCATCGTCTTCGCGCTCCTCGGCGTGGCCATCTTCGCGGACGCCTTGGCTCCGTATGGCTATGCGCAGACGAGCCTGCTCCACCGCTTTCGAGGATCGAGCCTGGAGCACCCGCTGGGAACGGACCAACTGGGCCGGGATCTGCTCAGCCGCATCATCTACGGCACCCGCGTGTCACTGACCGTATCTCTGGGGGCCGCCGGCCTGGGGGTGCTGCTGGCCACACTCGTCGGCGTGACCTCTGCCTTCTTCGGGGGTCGCTATGACCTTTGCGTGCAGCGTTTTGTCGATGCCTGGGAGGCTATCCCGGGGTTGCTCCTGTTGCTGACGATTATGTCGCTCCTGGGCCCCGGCCTTTTCAATGTCACGGGCGTATTGGGGTTCAGCTTTGGTATCCAAAATTCTCGCATCATCCGCGGCGCCGCCCTGTCGGTGAAGGAAAACGCTTATATCGAAGCGGCCCAGGCGTTCGGCAGCAGCAATCTGCGGATCATGCTGCTCCACATGCTGCCGAATGTGGCGGCGATCATCATCGTGGTGGCGACGGTCGGCCTGGGCAATCTGATCTTGATCGAAGCCTCCTTAAGCTTCCTCGGGTTCGGGGTGCCACCGCCGCATCCAACCTGGGGCGGCATGCTGAGCCTGCAGGGGCTGAGCTACATGTATCAGGCACCTTGGCTGGCCGTCTGGCCGGGGGTGGCCCTGAGCGCCGCCGTGTTCGGCTTCAACATGTTCGGCGACGCCCTGCGGGATCTGCTTGACCCCCGCTTACGGGGTGGGCAATAGCCCTCCCTACATCTATGGCCCCGTATCCTGGGTTAGCCTCGGTGGTAGTGCTCTACCATATGCGCTTGGGGACCGTCGATTTGGGCTCACTAGGCGTTGCAGCAAACGGGCGGGGAGCATGGCGGCGTGTCCGTCGGCGGTAGGTCACACATTGGCGGTAGTTTCGCCTTCCCACCGCTGAACTTTCGCCATGAGGTTTGTTCTAAACGAATGTTTGAGGATGCTCGCATGTCATCGAAGAAACCACGATCAGATCTTCACAGCCAGGATCAAATTATTGCCGAGGCGCGGCGCCACCAGGCGGAGCGGGAGAAGACCTATCGGGCGCAAGCGCTCAAGATGTACCCCTGGATCTGTGCGCGGTGCGGCCGCGAATTTAGCGGCAAGAGGCTTCGCGAGCTCACGGTCCATCACAAGGACCACAACCACGACAACAATCCACCCGACGGCAGCAACTGGGAGTTGCTGTGTCTCTACTGTCACGACAATGAGCACGCGCGCCAGCAGGTGGCGGACGCGTCTGCCGAGGTGACGCCGGGCGGGGAGCGCGAGCCACCGGCCACCTACAGGCCGTTCGCCGATCTCGAGGAGTTGTTGAAGCGCAAAACATGAGTGTGGTTTCACCCCCACCCGCGCCCTCCCCCATCGAGGGGGAGGGAAAATTCCGCATGCCCCATGGGGCAACATACCTCCCCCCGTCAGCGAGGACCCAGGGGAGCCTTGCTGGCGCCCACAGGTCGGCGCGCTAGGTCCCACGTGCAGAGGCACTCCACGGCGACGACGATCTCCGCTCGCGAGGGCGCCATCGCCTTCAACCCCCGACTTGCCACAAGCCCGCCGCGCTGTTATCTTGTACCGCTATGCGAAGCCAGAGCCCAACTGTGCTACACATCCATGACTTGACCAAGCGGTTCAACGAGGTCGTGGCGGTCGATCGTTTGAGCTTCAGCATCGCCCGCGGCGAAATCGTCGGCATCCTCGGGGCCAATGGCGCGGGGAAGACCACTACCCTGCAGATGATCCTGGGGTTGATTCGTCCAACCTCTGGGCGGATCGAGATCTTCGGCCGGGACCACGAACAGCACCGCATCGAGATTTTGCGGCGGATGAATTTTTCCTCGGTGGGCGTGAATCTGCCGCTGAACCTGACGGTGTCCGAAAATCTCTGGATCTTTGCCAAGCTCTACGGCGTGAAGGACGTCTGGCGGCGTCTGGACGGTCTCCTGAACCTTCTGGAGATCACTCACCTGCGCCATGCGGTCACCGGCCGTCTCTCCAGCGGCGAGGTCAGTCGCGTGAATCTGTGTAAGGCGCTGCTGAACCGCCCGGAGCTCTTATTGCTCGACGAACCAACGGCCAGCCTGGACCCCGACATCGCCGATAAGGTGCGGAAAATCTTGCGTCGTGTGCAGCAGGAAGATGGTGTCGCCATGCTGTATACCTCGCACAATATGCGCGACATCGAGGAGATCTGCGATCGCGTGCTGTTCTTGCATAACGGCCGGTTGATGACGGAGGGCACCCCGGCGCAGGT
>Ga0081538_10006006_pt1 | contig 10804 bp, 8 predicted proteins | sample TabmetS5T2R1_FD_71022 | JGI IMG/M metagenome (GOLD analysis project Ga0081538, IMG submission 71022) | Tabebuia heterophylla rhizosphere microbial communities from the University of Puerto Rico - S5T2R1 | ecosystem: Host-associated > Plants > Roots > Rhizosphere ...
TGACATGGATTCTGCTATCTGCCAGAGCATGGCCTTTGGCCCCCAAGATGACGGCTTGGGCGCCCCGCGGGCTCGCACCAAAACGGATATAATGTTTGATTGGAGAGCCGGAACTATTGCCATTGCTTGAATGCGGTTGCGTGGCATGCACAATGCGCACGACATAATCCTCAATGGGCGGAGCAATCAACACCTGACGCAGAAGTTGCTGCATTTGCCGGATAAGCCGCCCGCCATCGTGCGGGAGTACTTTCACGCTGTCGCCGGTCTCCGCTCCAGTCGTCCGCTTGAGGATCTCCCTGAGCTCGGCCGGTGATGGCGGCGCGACCATCAGTTTGAAGAAAAATCGATCCAGCTGCGCTTCTGGCAGCGGGTATGTGCCCTCGAGCTCGATAGGATTTTGGGTAGCCAGGACGATGAACGGCGACTCCAAAGCATGAGATTCGCCGAAGACCGTCACTTGCTTTTCTTCCATCGCTTCCAGGACCGCGGATTGAGTCTTAGGGGTCGCACGATTAATCTCGTCCGCAAGAACCACATGGGCGAAGATCGGTCCTTTCTTGAATTGAAACTCGCGACGGCCGTTGGTCTCCGTCAGGACTTCCGTGCCGACGATATCCGACGGCATCAGATCCGGCGTAAATTGAATGCGTTTGAACGAAATCCCTAGGACGTGACTCAAAGATTTGACCAGCAGTGTTTTGCCTAAACCCGGAACGCCCTCAAGCAGCACATGCCCACCGGCAAAGAAAGCAATCAACACCTGCTTGATAACATCGTCGTGGCCGACGATGACTTTGCGAATCTCAGCTTCTAACCGTTTGAAGATTTCCTGAAATTTTTCCGGCTCCATCAAGCTCCTTCGGGCTCAGCGAATAATGCCCCGATACTCCAAAGGGAGAGGCTGCTTTTCTGCCGGAGCGCCGGGCACATGGGCTGGCAACGGGACATTGCTCATCGGTGGTTTCGGATAGGCTTCCTTCGCTTTGCCCGTCGTTCCTTCACCTTTTGACTCCATGCCCAACTCCTCAGGCAATTGGACGGTTACGTAACCGGCCCCTTTAACGCCCTTGCCTTCCTCGCCTGGTTTGTAAAACCGCTCAGCGGGAGGAGCATCCCGGGGAGGCTCTTCGGACCGGCTCCTGCCGAGCTTTTCTGGAGACCCGGCTCGCGTCTTTGCCGACAACTCGGCACTCGCGCCGTTATCGGACTTGTTAGGATCGGGTTGTTCGCTCTTTCCCTCCCCTTCAGCCTGCGAACTTTTCTCTTTGCCTTGCTCCTTCAAATCGCCCCTGGCGTTTTTTCCCTTCTGCAGGTCGTTGCTTTGCTCGGCACTGCGCTGGCCTTTGTTTGTGCCTTCGTTTCCTTGGCTCTGTTGCCCTTTCCCGGGTTCTTCGTCAGCCGCTGTGCTTTCGATGCCGCTGCCTTGCGCCGAATCCTTTTGCCGACGGCCCGACTGCTCCTCTAGATCCCGAAGCGCACTCATAGCCTCGCCCAGCATGTCTTGGTTTTCTTTCTCTTTTTCTTTCTCCCGTTGATTCGCAACCTGCTCCAGAGCTTGGTGAATCAGTTTCCGCTTTTCCGGCTCCGGGACGCTTAGCTCCTGAAGTTTCGTTGCCAGCGTTTGCAGCTGCTGAGCCATTTCCGAAAGGCGCGGCCGCTGCGCCATTTTGTCCGCGAGTTCGCGTAGGTTCTGGTAGGGTGGTGCTTGGCGAAGACTTGACTCCGCATTAGGCATCGAGAGGTAAAAAACCGCTGCCGCAAGGAGCGACCCCGATAACGACCAGCAAAAGGAACGTTTAATGCGATACGGAAACTCACGGCGAAAATCGATGCGCTCCAAGAGCGCCGCGGCCTCGGCCCGTAGACGCGCCACAAAAAACAGGGGTTGAGGCGACACTTCGAGAGTGGCCAAGGTTAGGAAGCGATCCTTGGCGTTTGTCCTCTCGTCAACCAGACGAGCGGTGGAACCTATCGACGGGATCAAAGCACGATAGCGAGCCACAACCGCAAACAGACCCACGACGACAATGGCAGCGCCAAGCAAGAGAAGCGTTGCGGGCTCGAGCCAACCGGCGCCGTAGCCATAGGCGACAAAATAAATGGCAACCAAGAGCGGCGGCGAAAAAATCAACAGTGAATCCCATAACGCGTGATGCCGCAGCCGCGCGACCAAACGACCGACCCTCTGTTCGGGTAACTCCCGGTTCTGTGGTTTCGACGACATGGCCATGCCGGCTAACTATAACATGTTAGGCAAACGGCATAAATGCGCGCTTACCTGACGCGGGGAGCCGCTGGGCGACGCTGAGAAGTAGTTTCGTAACGCGGTTGATAGGTTTTGACGGCAAGATTGTGTGACTCCAAGGTTTCTGAAAAAAGATGGGTGCCGTCGTTTTTTGATACAAAATAGAGGAAAGGCGCTGCCGCGGGATAGAGCGCAGCTTTGAGAGAAGAGAGCCCTGGATTACAAATGGGCCCGGGAGGGAGCGCTGGAATACGATAGGTGTTATAAGGGCTCCCATCGAGCAGATCTTTGCGGGTCAAATTCCCGTTAAAGTCTTTAAGGCCGTAGATTACCGTCGGATCGCTTTGCAGCGGCATTTTCCGTCTCAGACGATTATGAAACACGGCGGCGACCAAGGGCCGTTCTGCTTCGAGGCCCGTTTCTTTCTCAATGATTGAAGCCAGGGTGACGATCTGGTGCGGCGTTAAGCCATTTTCTTCCTTCCGCCGCCCCATCAGCGGTTCGAAGTTTTTGCGAAACTGCTCTGTCATCGTCAAGATAATTTCCCGCGCCGGCGTTTCCGGCGTGAAGTGGTACGTATTGGGAAAGAGATAGCCTTCAAGACCGGCTTCCTGGAGGCCCAGAAACGAAAGCAGGCCCGGGTCCTTGGCGGCCGCGAGAAACTGCTCTTCTTTGACAATGGCCATTTTTGCCAGCAAATCACCGATTTCTCTGACGGTCAGTCCTTCGGGGATCGTGACGCGATGAAAAAGCCCTTTTCCCAGCACCATACGATTGAGAACTTCCGCCGGGGACAACGGCAGTTCAAAGCGATAAAGGCCCCACTGAATTTTCTTTTCTAATCCGGAATAGCGCGCCCATAGGGAAAAGAGCCTTTCGTTGCTTACTACTTTATGTTCTCGCAACTTGCGGGCAACCGCCGAGAATGATTCGCCCTGTTCGATGCGGATGTCGACGCTCCCCGATCGCGGGGAACGTGTAAAGAACATGTAGGAATAAACAAACGCGGCAAGCAGCAGGGCTGAAACAAGGACGAGGCCAAGCGTAACAAAAAGACGTTTCATGCCCGATCGGCTAAATTCGGAACCGGTAAGAACAGGTGCTCAAGCTAGTTTTCCGTTAGATTCACTTTCATCCAGCCCTCGACTTGACGCAAGAATCCGGCGAAGGGATCCTCACCAGGCTCGGCGGCAAAATAGGCTTTGCGGGTATAATCCAAAGCGCCGGAATAGTATTCAAACTTCTTGGAAAGTTCCTGAAACAGAATAAAGCCGGTCCGGTAGAGGGAAAGGTCCAACTCGGAAACCGTCCAGTACGAACGGCTTCCCTCTTCAAGGTAGTAATTCAGAAAGCCTCTCCCTTCGACGTAACTACGAAAAATCCCGCTCATGAACAGGGCGTAGTCTCCGAGGTATTTGCGCATGGATCGTTCTCTGAGCAGTCGAGCTTCGTCCATTGGCACATCGGCGTGCTCCGCTAGCACTTCAACCATGCTTTCCATGCGTTTGCCGGTTCGGGAGCGCATGCGGTAAAGATTTTCGCTCTTGGCGAAATCGGTTAGAACGTCGGCGACGTAGCGCGTCACAGTCGAGTCGTTGATGCCTAGTTGCCAGAAACTCTGGCGAATAACGTTATGAAAAAAGGTTTGTAACTTGCCTTCCAGTACGCGTTTTTCCGCCATAGAAATTTATGATATCAAAGTTGCGGTTTCTTGGGAAGATTTCTTCAAGCTCGACTCGTGCGCGTAACGCATCGGAAGGTGCTCATGCTCTGGTCATTTTTTATGCCAAAGATATAATGGCGCTGCACCGTCCGGTTTCGCCACTTTTCTAATCGGAGGAAACCATGGCAAGGGATCTCAAAGAGGATTTTTTCCGACTCGATGGCGCCTGGGCATCGTTCGAACTCATGTCGATTCGCCGCCGGGAGGACTATCTAAAACCCTTTCGCGTTCTGCGCTGTAAAATCGATGATCAGGTTGATTTCCAGGCTCCAGAATCGCTCAGAAGCGTTACCGAAGCCACGGTGTTGATCGAGATTTTTGGTGCGGAGGAACTGGTCGCCGCCAATGGGCGGGGGCCGGTCCAGGCGGTCGATAACGCCATGAGAAAAATCCTGGAAAAACACTATCCGCAGCTTTCCGAGGTTAGGTTGGAGGAGTTCGACGTGCGATTGTTACACCACGGCGGGGCAGCCCGGGATGACGAAGACAAAGGCGCTGGGGCATTGGTCCGAGTTCTGGCTATTTTCTCGGATGACGCCGACCGGTGGGGTACCGTGGGTGTGGCTGCCGACATCCTTCAGGCGAGCGTCGAGTGCATCATTGACGGTCTTGAGTGGAAACTTCGCGGCGAGCACAAGCACTAAACTTGTCTTACGGCAGCGGTGGCGTCAAATCCGAAGCGAGAGTGTAGGCGGTTCTTGTATACTGAAACATGACACGCTGCGTATTGAAAAACGAACCATTGATCGCGATAGCAGAGCGCATCACCTTGGCGAAACTGTCCGGATCTCGGTAAAAGAGCGGCAGAATCACGTGTTCAAACTTATTGTATAACGAGCGTACTTCCGCCTCCGAGTCATTATCCTGTCCGTTTGTTCCGTCGATCGACCAGCCCGTCACGCCTTCGATGTGGCCTTCAACCCACCAGCCATCCAGGACGCTAAAACTCGGCACGCCGTTCAGAGCGGCTTTCATTCCGCTGGTACCGGATGCTTCCTGCGGTCTAATCGGCGTATTGAGCCAAACGTCGACGCCGGAACAAATGAGCTTTCCCAATGCCATATCGTAATTTTCCAGATAGACAACCCGAACTTCATTTGCCAGCGCAGCGGCCGCCTCGAAGATACGGCGAATGATGGCTTTGCCCGCTTCGTCCCGGGGATGGGCCTTGCCGGCATAGATCAATTGCAACGGACCTACGCTACGGGCGATCTGTTTCAACCGTTCCAGGTTCGTAAAAAGCAGATCAGCCCGTTTGTAGGCGGTGGCGCGCCGGGCGAAACCCAGAGTGAAGATGGACGGATCGAGCTGAATACCCGTGAGCCAGCGCACCTGTTGGAACAACTCTTTTTTCGCTTCCACATGGGCTTGACGGATCTCGTGCGGCGGAATGTCGATAGCGTATCGGAGGTACCAGTTATCCCGGCGCCATTTAGGTATTAGGCGGTCATAGAGGGCGCAAAACGGTGGAGAGGTCCAGGTGACGGCATGAACGCCGTTAGTGATCGCGTCGATGTCGTATTCCGGGAACATAGCGCGCGAGACCTGGCCATGACGTAGAGACACCCCATTGGCATAACGGGAGAGCCGAAGCGCAAGCTCGGTCATGTTGAGGTCGCCGTTCATCACTCCGACCTGCTCGAGAAGCACAGCCCGGCGCTCGCCAAGCACCTGGCGCATCAGGGCGGCAGAAAAACGGTCATGGCCGGCCGGGACGGGAGTGTGGGTTGTAAAAACACATCGCTGCCGCACCGCCTGCACGTCGGTTTCTGAAGCCCCCTGCCGCAGGTGTGTCCCTGCCCGCTCCTCCATTAGAGCGACCGTGATCAAGGCCGAATGCCCCTCATTCATATGAAAGACATGCACGTTTGAGTATCCAAGCGCCCGCAGGATCGCCAAACCGCCAAACCCCAGAATAACCTCCTGGCACAAACGATAGTGCTCATCGCCGCCGTAGAGGTGATCGGTAAGAGCGCGGTCCAGAGGCTCGTTGCCTTCCAAATCGGTGTCGAGTAGAAGCAGCGGTACCGAGTGTCCGGTTACGCCACGAAAAGGATACTGCCAGGCGCGCAGGGTGACGCTGCGTCCTTCGACAACTACCGATGCGCGCTGCGGTAACGGCTCGAGACGATTCTCCGGCGACCAGTTGGATGGGCTCTCAAGCTGATTGCCCCGCGCATCCAGCCGCTGGTCAAAATAGCCCTTGCGGTGAAGCAGCGAAACAGCCACCATGGGCATCTCAAGGTCGGCTGCTGAGCGCAGCATGTCGCCAGCCAATATACCCAATCCGCCACTATAGGTCGGGATATCGGAATCGATAGCTACGTCCATCGAAAAATAAGCGATTGTACCGGTCTCAAACGAGAGCGATGAGTGGTTCATAAGACTTTGTAATTGCGATGATTTTTTTACTTTACTGCGAGCTTTTCTGGCACTAAAAAGTTTAGCACAGATCGCCGGCTCCGGCAATTAATTTGCGCGGTTTAGAGGGACCTCAGTGACTTGATGAGAGCGCGGCAGCGCCGTATATTCGGCCCATGAACCTTCAAGATGGGTCGAGCCTGGTTGCTGACTTAACCACCGTCGGGCGCAAGACCGGCAGACGACGGACCGTGGAACTCCGCTTTGTTTATTATCAGGGATGCTTTTACGCATCGTCGAGTAGAGTGCAGGGGAAGCACTGGTGCCAGAATATGCTCAAGAATCCCGCCGTAGAGATAAGCGTCAAAACCGCACGGTTTTCCTGTAGGGGGACGCAAGTGACGGATCAAAAGCTGCGCCGGCACATCCTGTCACTCCGAGACTCGCCGCCGCTGATGGACCGAGTCGTTTTTGAAATCAAGCCTCAGTAAGGGCTTATGCCTGAAGCCAACAGCATTCTTACTTCTTTGTCTCCTGTTCTCCCATCTTCTTTTCCAGATTTTCGACGCCTTTTTGCATTCCCTCGTACATCTGTTTTTCCTTTTGCATCCCTTCTTGGATCGCTTTCTGTGCTTCTAGATTGCGCTGTGCCGAGTCTTTTTTATCGCCACATGCGGAGATGGCGAATGCCACTATCGGGATCATGACCCAGCGTTTTAAGGGCTTCATCGATTGCCTCCATAGGTCGTTGGTCTCGGATTTAGTTAGCAGTAAATATCGCCGCTAAGCAAGTCGACCGGAATTCAGAACAGACGGATCTCCAGCCGGGAGTTTTTCTTCCGGGATCATTCTGCTATCTTTAAGGTAATGGTTCGATTGCCGACCGCCGTCGCTCTCTTTATCCTGCTCTCGGCGTCCTCCATATCGGTTTCATCCGAGGTCCCGGGGAAACTGAAACATAGTCCGGGCCTTGCCATCATCGATTCCGGAAACTGGAAAGCGATCCAGAAAGGCGTCGAATTTCGCAGAATGGCGCTGGAGCGATCCGAACCCAGCCACTCTATTGATCTGAAACTGCTGCGCTTTGACATGCAGTGGATCGTGCCGCGTATCCTGCGCAGCGCTCAATTTCAACTCAAAGGGGCTAACGCCAAGACGTTCGCCGAAAAAAGCGGAGCGATCGCAACCATCAATGCCAACTATTTCGACACCGACGGAAAACCGCTGGCATTTCTCAAGGTAGCAAACCAGGCGATCAATTCGCGGGTGGCCAAGACGTCTCTTTACACTGGAGTTTTTAGCGTTAAAGACCAACGGCCTTTGATTTCCCACCGTGACGATTTTCTTCCCGAACGAGCGGACGAAGGGCTTCAGTCCGGCCCTCTGCTCCTACTTCATGGAACCGCCCAGGCGGTAACGGGGGTATCGAACCGTGCCAGCCGGCGGGCCTTGATCGGCATCGATCATGAACAGCGCTTGGTGATCGCCGTAACCGATAGTTTGCTCGGCGGCTTGCACTGGCCGGAACTTCAAGAGATTTTTACAGCCGCGCCGTGGCAAATCCAGGTCACGGATCTGTTGAATCTCGACGGCGGCGGTTCCGCTCAACTCTATGTCAAAGCCGGCAAGTTCGAGGAGCAGGTGACCGGGACCGCTGAGGTTCCCGTTGCCATCGGCTTATTCAACCGCGCCAATTAGTCGAGAGCAAAAAAAGAAATCCGGCTCCACTCGAGGGCTCTGGCGGGAATGACTCCCAGATAGACAGTGCCCAACAGCGCCAGCGCTACGGCAATATAGAGGTAGGGTGATTGGCGAAAACTCTTTCCTTTAACGCCTCCTTCCTCCATATACATCGCCACGATCACCCGCAAATAGTAAATCACCGATAAAAGACTGTTGAGGACACCGATGACCGCCAGATTCGTATGACCGGCAAGTACTGCGGAACGGAAGATATAGAACTTGCCGGTAAACCCGGCAAGCGGGGGAAAACCTGCGAGTGACAACATGAAAAGCGACATCGCCGCGGCGAGAAAGGGACGCTTGAAACCCAATCCCGCGAGGTCACTGTAGTTCTCACCGGGGCTGGTCTCGTCGAGCAAACTGGCGAGCACGGCGAAGGCGCCGACGGTCATGAGCGAATAAGTGACGAGATAGAACAACAACGGTGGCCCTCCCCATTCTTCCCCCGCGATCAAAGCAATGAGCAGATACCCCGCGTGGGCGATGCTCGAGTAGGCGAGCATGCGTTTTACACTCGGTTGCGACAGGGCGAGCAAGTTTCCCAGGGTCATTGTCGCGATCGCCATCAGCCATAGCAGACCGGCCAAATCACTATCAAAAGGCGAAAGCTTGTGCATGAGGATGCGGGCCCAGGCGGCGAACGCGGCCGCCTTGACGGCAACGGACATAAACCCAGTCACCGGCGTCGGCGCGCCTTCGTAGACATCCGGGATCCAAAAATGAAACGGCACTCCCCCCACTTTGAAAGCAAAACCAACCCATAACAGCAAAACACCCCCGGTGAGGTAAAGCGGCGATTCCGTCATTGGTTCGAGTAAACTCGCCGAGATTTCGCTCAGATGGGTTGAGCCGGTAGCGCCATAGATCAAAGCGATGCCATACAACAGAAAGCCGGTGGCAAAAGCGCCCATGAGAAAATACTTCATGGCGGCTTCGCTGGCCCGGCTGCTGCTGCGCCACATACCGGTCAAAACATAAACGGCTACGGACATGGTTTCGAGACCGAGGAAAAAAACGATCAGATCGTTGGCCGCGGCCATGACGATCATGCCCACAGTGGCAAAGAGAATCAGGGCATAAAACTCACCTTCGTGAATTTTCGTATCTCTTACATAATGAATGGACGCGAGGATGGTTAGGCCGGCGGCACCCATAAAGATCTGCGTAAAAAAGAGGGCAAAATTATCCAGCAAAAAAGTGTCGCCAAAGGCGCTGTCTTGACTGCCCCATAGCAACACGGTTTCGACCGCGCATAGGGCTAGGCCCAAAAGCGCGAGCCAAGCCAATAGCCCCTTTTCATTTTCTTTGAGAAAAAGATCCAGCAGCATGATGACCAGCGCCGTCAACAACACTTGCGCCGCCGGCAGGAGCGGCAGGAGATTAACGTCCATCATCGCTGGGGCTCCTGTCGGCCATGTGGCTCACCGTGGTAGGGGTCGCTTGAACGGTGAGCACCCGCTTGAGCGTCAGGTCGATAGAGGGTGTCATCCGGCTTAGAAAGGGCTGCGGATAGATGCCCAAAAAGACGATCAATGCCACCACCGGCGCGAGGATGAGGATTTCCCGGCCGTTCAAGTCTTGCAGTGTCTGGTTTTCGGAATGGCTGAGCGGTCCAAAAATCACGCGGCGCAGCATCCAGAGCATGTAGATCGCTCCCAGAATCACGCCGGTAGCCGCCAGCGCTGTCCACAGAGGAGTAACTCTGAAGGCGCCGAGCAAGATCAGAAACTCGCCGATAAAGCCGTTGAGCCCCGGTAAGCCGATGGACGAGAAAGTGACCACGAGCAAGAGAGCGGAGAAAACCGGCAGCGGCTTCCACAGGCCGCCAAAATCTTCAATCATACGGGTGTGGCGGCGATCGTAAATCATGCCGACCAGTAAAAATAGCGCGCCGGTGGAGAGCCCATGGTTCAGCATCTGGTAGATGCCGCCCTGGGTTCCCTGCAAATTGAAGACGAAAAGACCCAGCATGACGAAACCCAGGTGGCTGACCGATGAATAAGCGACGAGTTTCTTGATGTCGGGCTGCATCAGCGCGACCAAAGCGCCGTAGACGATACCCACCACCGCCAGCGCGATGATAATCGGTGCTGCAGCCAGCGCGGCCGCGGGGAACAAAGGAATCGCGAAACGCACAAACCCATAGGTGCCAAGCTTGAGCAGAATCGCCGCGAGGATAACCGAGCCTGCGGTGGGCGCCTCCACGTGGGCATCCGGCAGCCAGGTATGAAACGGAAAGAGCGGGACTTTGATGGCGAAGGAAAGCGCGAACGCCAGGAAGAGCCAGGCCTGCTCATGAAAGGGCAACTGCAGCTTATAAAATTGGAGCACATCGAAAGTCAGGACCTGGGTTAGCTGCGCGTGGCGAGTTGCGAGATAAATGATCGCAACTAACATGAGCAGGCTCCCCGTCATGGTATAGAGCACGAATTTGATTGCGGCATAGATCCGCCGCGGGCCGCCCCAGACACCGATTAAAAAATACATAGGAACCAGCATGACTTCCCAGAAAACGTAGAAAAGAAAGAGATCCAGCGCGACGAAGGCGCCGAGCATGCCGGTCTCCAAAAGCAGCATGAAGAACAGGTATTCTTTGATTCTATCCTTGACGGACCATGACGCGAGGATTGCGACCGGCATGAGAAAAGTCGTGAGCAGGACGAGAAAGAGGCTGATGCCGTCGATACCGACGAGGTATTGAATCCCATAGAAGCGCATCCAGGGCACAC
>Ga0081538_10006007_pt1 | contig 10804 bp, 9 predicted proteins | sample TabmetS5T2R1_FD_71022 | JGI IMG/M metagenome (GOLD analysis project Ga0081538, IMG submission 71022) | Tabebuia heterophylla rhizosphere microbial communities from the University of Puerto Rico - S5T2R1 | ecosystem: Host-associated > Plants > Roots > Rhizosphere ...
CTCCAGGACGAACCACTGCTCCTCCGCATGCGTGCCGGTGTGCAGGAGCGCCGCGGTGGTGATGGTCGGGCCGTTGCTCGGCTCGGCCGGCTCCGCGAGCCCGTCGCCGAAGCTGAGGAAGTCGCCGTTGCCCGAGTAGCCGTGCCCAAGGGTGGGTGGCAGGTCGGGCAGGGTCCGGTACTGGTCGCGGCTGCGCAGCAGCAGCTCGGTGGTCCCAAGGGCACCCGCGCAGACGAACACGTGGCCGGCCATCACGTCACGCTCGACGCCCTCACGGCCGGCACCAGGGTGGCCGTACTCGCGGAGGCGGACCTGGTAGCCGTCGCCCGTCCGGGCGATGTGCACCGCCTCGGTCAGGGTGGCGACCGTCGCGCCGTGGCGCTCGGCCAGGGCCAGGTAGTTGAGGTCCAGGGTGTTCTTGGCGCCCTCGTTGCAGCCGATGTCGCACTCGCCCGAGAAGGTGCAGGCCCCCTGGGCGACCCCGAACCGGTTGGGCCCGTCCTCGAACCGCACGGCCAGGTTGGGGTGGAAGAAGCCGTCGCTGTGGCCGAGCTGCCGGGCGGCCTTGGCCATGAGCCGGGTCTTGGGGGGCAGCTGGCCGGTTCGTGGGTCGGCCGGAACCGGCCGCACGTCGAGCATGTGGCCGACCAGGTCGTAGTAGGGCTCGAGGGCGGCACGGCTGTATGGCTGGGGCCAGAAGCGGTCGAAGACCTCCTGGGGCGGCCGCATGGCCACGTTGGCATAGACCAGCGAACCGCCGCCGTAGCCGGCGGCCTGCACGGCCAGGATGTCGTTGAGGGGCCGTGCGTCGTACAGGCCGTGGTTACACAGCCACAGCCAGCCGGCGTCGAGCCGGGACAGGTCCCGGGGAAAGCTTCCCGGCGGCCACCGACGGCCGCGCTCCACCACCGCCACATCCACGCCCGCCTGGGCCAACCGGCATACCGCCACCGCGCCGCCAAAGCCGCTGCCGATGACCAGGGCCTGGAACCGGTCGCGGTCCAGGTGCTCGCCGCCGGGCCGCGCCGAGGTCATCGCGGACTCCCTTCCACAGATGGTGACCGCCGGGCGACCATCTGTCGCGCCAGGAGCCGTGGCCCGGCGGCAGGCGGCTGGGGCGGCATCCGCCCCGCGATCGCGGCCCGTTCGATCCACGGCAGGGGTCGCTCGGCCGGCCTGGGATGCTCCCACAGCTCCACCGTCACCCCTTCCGAGCTCGACCGGACGCGCACATGGGTATGGACGTAGGCGGGCACGAACACCGGCGGGCCGCCGAGCCAGGCGGGCACGGGCTGGAGCTGCCGGAGCCAGCAGCCGGTGTTGGCCAGCACCGTCCTGCGCCCGTCGCCCACGGCCAGCTCCGAGAGGGCCGGGGCATGGGTGTGCCCAGACACGAACACCGCCGGGGCGGGGCCCGAGGCATCCCCGGCCATGGGCGGAGGCCGGCCGTCCTCCAGCAGCCGCCGGATCGCCTGCTCGTCCCAGGACCGTCCGGACGCCGGCCCAGGGAACCGCGAGGCCAAGGTGGCGACGGCGTGCTCGGTCATCCGGCGGCCGACGAGGAACACCACGACCAGAGCGAACACCAGCACCACCAAGGCATAGGCCAGCTCGCCCAGGAGCGACCCCAGCACCCGTAACCCTCCGCCGGGGCGGCCCAGGACGACGGCCAGCCCCCCGTAGACGACGGTGGCGACGACCAGCAGGGCCAGGACGGCCAGGAGCCAGCGGAGCAGCTGGCCGAAGAACCGGTAGAAGATGCGCCCGGCGATCCACTCGGCCGGGCCGGGATGGGCGGCCAGGGGGAAGACGAAGCGGACTTCGCGCAGGTCGACGCCGCCGATGGCGCCCGCCCCGGACCCGATCGGCCGGACCACCTCGGCGACCACGTGGGCGCCTACCGGGGTGTCGAGCGGGTTGGCGTAGTCGGTGATGGTGTTGGCCGGGTCGAACTGGTTGCCGTGCTCGCAATAGATGAGCTGGTCGGGCAGCGAGGCGAAGCTGGCCGCGTACGACAGCCCGACCACGTCGACCAGTCCCGCATCCTGGAGTGTCCGCCGGGCCCTTGGGTTCCACCAGAGCTCGGCGTCGTGGTTGCCGACCAGGTAGACCACCCGGTGGCCCTCGGCGCCGGCGAACGTCTGCATGGTGGCGAACAACTCCCGGTACTCGGACCGAGCCAGCGTCGCGGCCACCGGGTCGCCGACGTCGGCGTCCTCCATGCGCAGGATGTCGAGGAAGTCGCCGGCCAGGATCAGCTCGACGGGTCCCTCGTGGTGATGGAGATCCTCCAGCAGCATCGTGAGCTCCGCGGCGGACCCGAAGATCTCGCTGCCCGATGACCCTCCGATGTGGGTGTCGGACAGGAAGACAAGCAGTGTCTCGTCCGGGAGCCGCTCCCGGATGACACCATCAGCGGCCACGATCGAGATCATAGAGCAGCGGCCGGCTCGGCATTCCTTCCCGAGAACGTCCTGGTCGATCCGGGGTCTTCGCTAGGCGCTGGTGACAAGCCGTCCGCGGGCGAGCTCCGGGCGCAGTTGGGTGCGGCCGAGACGGTCGATCGCTTCCCGGTAGAGCTCCTCGGCAGTGGTGCCGTCGCGCAGCAGGGCCCGGGAGCGCGCCTCGACCCCGAGCGCCCAGTCGGTGCCGCTGGGCTGGGTCGTCTCGGCCAGCCGCTCGAGGGCATCGCGTGCGAGCTCGGCATCTCCTGCGCGCGGCCGCCTCGACCAGCTCGGGCAGCGCCCACATCGACATGTACGGCTCGAGCAGCCACGGTCCGCACCGTTCCCACGGACCAGGGCACTGACCAGTGCGTGCACGGGCGCGACGGGTTGCTTCTGGGGCGACGCTTGCCAGACTGGAGTGGGATCGGCCGGGTGGCACCGGCGACCCTCGTTGCGCGGGGTGAGGAGGAGGTAGGCCATGGCCGAAGCCCAGGGAGATGGGAGGGACGCCAGGACCAACGCCGGCAGCCCGGAACGGCCGGACCGGGAGACGCCGACCGGGGCCGGCGACCGGGTGCCGTGGCGGGTGGAGGGCGCCCGGCGGGAGGGTGGCGGCGAGGGCCCACAGCGGCCGCGCCTGTTCGGTCCCCGGTTCTGGATGTTCCTGCTGGCGCTGCTGGTGCTCAACTGGGTGCTGTCGGCGCTGCTGGTCCGGCCCCCCGAACGTACCGAGGTGCCCTACACGCTGTTCCGGGCCCAGGTCGAGGCGGGCAACGTCGTCTCCGTCACCGGGATCCAGGACGCCATCGACGGCCAGTTCACCAACCCGGTCCGCGTGCCCGTGGACAACCAGGAGCAGGAGGTGACCCGGTTCAGCACCCGCCGGCCTCAGTTCGCCGCCGGCGACAACCTGTGGGAGCTGCTGACCTCCAAGAACGTGGAGGTCTCGGCCGAGCCGCCGCCGGGGCCGTCGCTGCTGGAACGGGTGCTGCTCGGCTTCGGCCCCACCCTGCTGCTGGTCGGCCTGTTCGTGCTGCTGGCCCGGCGGGCCACAGCCGGCGGCGCGGCCGGAGCGCTGGGTGGGTTCGGCCGCTCCCGCGCTCGCCGCTACGAGCCCGAGACCGGCCGGCGCACCACCTTCGCGGATGTGGCCGGCATCGATGAGGTCGAGGACGAGGTGGCCGAGATCGTCGACTTCCTGCGCAACCCGGACCGCTACCGCAAGCTCGGGGCCATGGTCCCCAGAGGGGTGCTGCTGGCCGGCCCTCCGGGCACCGGCAAGACCCTGCTGGCCCGGGCGGTCGCCGGCGAGGCCGAGGTGCCGTTCTACTTCGTGTCGGCCTCGGAGTTCATCGAGTTCATCGTCGGCGTGGGCGCCTCCAGGGTCCGCGACCTGTTCGTGCAGGCCAAGAGCAACGCCCCGGCGATCATCTTCATCGACGAGCTGGACTCGATCGGCCGGGCTCGCGGCGGCTCGCTGAGTGTCGGCGGCCACGACGAGCGCGAGCAGACCCTCAACCAGATCCTGACCGAGATGGACGGCTTCACCGGTACCGAGAACGTGATCGTGCTCGCGGCCACCAACCGGCCCGAGATCCTGGATCCGGCCCTGCTGCGGCCGGGTCGCTTCGACCGCCGGCTCACCATCAGCCCGCCCGATGCGGCCGGCCGCCGCCAGATCCTGGAGGTCCACGTCCGCGGGGTGCCCCTGGCCGGCGACGTCGACCTGGACGCGGTCGCCTCGGCCACCCCGGGCATGGTCGGGGCCGACCTGGCCAACCTGGTCAACGAGGCCGCCCTGACCGCCGCCCGCCGCGGCCACGCCCAGGTCCAGCAGGCCGACTTCAGCGACGCCCTGGAGCGGATCGTGCTCGGCACCGAACGCCGGATCGTGCTGTCGGCCGAGGACCGCCGCCGGACCGCCTACCACGAGGCCGGCCACGCCCTGCTGGGGATGCTGACCCCGGGCGCCGACCCGGTCCGGAAGATCTCGATCGTGCCCCGCGGCCACGCGCTGGGGGTCACCTTCCAGTCCCCCGACGCCGACCGCTACTCCTACAGCGCCAGCTACCTGCGCGGCCGGATCGCCGGCGCCCTGGCCGGCCGGGCCGCCGAGGAGCTGATCTACGGCGAGGTCACCACCGGGGCCGAGAACGACCTGGAGCAGGCCACCAATGTGGCCAAGCAGATGGTGGGGCGCTGGGGCATGTCGGAGAAGGTGGGGATGATGTCGGTGCTGCCCGACCCGCGCCGGGAGCAGCCCCTCAGCCTGGGCGGCGACGGCACCTCCCCGCACACCCGGGAGCTGGTCGAGACCGAGGCCCGCCGCATCCTCGACGGCTGCTACGACCAGGCCCTGGAGTCCCTCAGGAGCAACCGCCACCGGCTCGACGCCCTGGTCGAGGCCCTGCTGCGCACCGAGACCCTGGACGCCGCCGACGCCTACCGGGCCGCCGGCGTCCCCTACCCGTCCGAGCCGGAGCTGCCCGCCCAGGCCCCCGGCGTCGTCCGCCACTAGGCGTCGGCCTTGGTGGTGCCGGGCGGCCCGGCCAGCACCGTGGGAACGTACTCCAGCAGCTGCAGCCGACCGTCGAAGGTGCGGCTGGCAACCATGTCGAGGGCGACGTCGGGGTACCCGTCGTAGATCCGGTCCCGACCGGTGCTCCCGGTGATGACGGGGAACACGACCACGCGGAACCGGTCCACCAGACCGGCGTTCAGGAGCGAGCGGCACAGGGTGAGGCTGCCCAGGGTGCGCATGGACGTGGTGCCGTGGTCCTTCATCTCCCGCACCGCCTCGACGGGGTCCTGGGTGACCAGCTGGCTGTTCGGCCACGCCAGCGGCTCGGTCAAGGTAGAGGAGAAGACGACCTTCGACAGGCCCGCCAGGGCATCGGTACCCGGCTCACCGTCAGCGGCCAGCCCGGACATGAGCCGATAGGTGTTGGCGCCCATCAGGACGGTGTCGTCCGCTTCCGGGTCCTCTTCCAACCAGGCGAGGTACTCGGGCCCTTCCAAGCCCCACCAGCCGGGCCAGCCCTCGGCGGCCCCGTATCCATCGAGGGAGGTGATGAAGTCGATGAGCAGTTCCGGCATCGGCGGTCCCTTTCCGTGACTTGGTGGTGGCGCTCCGCCGCCAACAACTCGCTGCCCGGTGCTCCCCGGGACCCTATCGCGACGCCAACGACGGCGCCGAGGAGCGCGTCCGTCACCTCGACCACTCGTCCAGCATCGCCGAGAGGCCGCCTGGCGAACCAACGCGACCTGCGAGGTTCCAGGGGCGGGTCGGCGAGGCCTCGATCCAAGACGTTGCCGGGCGGGTCTTGCCATGCCCGCTCCTCCACCATCGCTAGGTTGACCGTCGCCGGCGCGGTCGGCATCCGGATTCGGCCAAATTCGCCCGGTCGGGGTGAGGCGCGCTCACCCCGGGGTCTGAATACTCGGCCGCAGCGGACGGTCGGCTCCTGGCCTGGGCGTCGGCGGCGTCGCCCTCCCCGCCTGGTGCCCGGGCCAGCCATCGCCCGGGTCGGCGGTGACGCCGCCGAGGATAAGGACAGCCGTGCATGGGAGCGACCTGAAGGAGGTCGAGATGGTCGGAGCCCTGCTTCTCGGATTTGTCTGCGGCGTGATCGCTCGGGTGCTGATGCCTGGGGATGCGTTCCGGAACATGAGCGGGCCGGCATCGTGGGCGGTGTCGCTGGGGTTGGGCCTGGCGGGCGCGCTGGTCGGCTACGTCATCTTCACCCTCGGGCTGGGCATCGGTGACACCGACATCTTCGACTGGGGCGGCCTCCTCTCAGCCCTCATCGGCACCCTCATCGTGGTCGGGCTGGCGAGCTATTTCCTGCGCCGCCGCCAGCCTCGTCCAACGCCATCCACCTATCCGTCCCAGACCCAGGCCCCGCCGCCGGCCACCGGTCCGCCCGAGAGTCAGGTACCACCACCACCACCACCGCCGCCGCCTAGTCCGCCTCCCGGCCAGGGATCGCCACCCAGCGGGTGATCCCGCTCCGGTTCGCATGCCACGAGCTCCCGCAGCCCTGGTCCTGCTCGCGGCCGCCGTCCTTTGGGCCGTGCTGCCGGCGTGCACCGGGGACGGCGGCGGCAGCGACAGCGCCGGTTCCGGGCCCGCGCGGCGCATCCAGCGCGACCCCGCGAACGCCGAGCGGCCGGCGATCGTCATCGGTGCGAAGGAGTTCACCGAGCAGTTCATCCTGGCGGAGATCTACGTCCAGGCGCTGAAGGCAGCCGGCTACCGGGTCACCCACCGGACCATCGCCGGTGACGAGCGGGCCGCCTCCCGCGAGCTCAGGCAGAACAGGATCCACGCCTATCCCGAGTACACCGGTACCGCCCTGACGTCGCTGTACGGCGAGGCCCCGGAGAAGGTGCCCCGAGACGCCAGGCAGGCCTACGAGCAGGCTCGGCGCCGCTTCGCCGGGGACGGACTCACGGCCCTCCCACCGACCCCGTTCACCAACTCCAACGGCTTTGCCATGCGCCAGGAGGACGCCACCAGCCTCGGGGTGACCACCCTGTCAAGCCTGAGCGGCAAGGCACAGAAACTGGTGCTCTCCGGACCGCCGGAGTGCGCGCGCCGGGCCGAGTGCAGGCTCGGGCTGGAGCGCGTCTACAACATCCGTTTCGGGACGTTCCGGCCGGTCGCCATCGCCGCCCGCCACCAGCCCCTGGCCGACGGCGACGCCGACGTCGCGGTCGTGTTCACCACCGACGGCCAGATCCGGACCGAGAACCTCACGCTGCTGGAGGACGACAAGGCGATGCTCCCACCGAACAATGTGACGCTGGTGGTGCGCACCGAGGCGCTCCGGAACGCGGGGCCCGGGCTGGCCCAGATCGTCTCCGACGTGCAGCAGGGGCTCACGACACCCGTCATGCAGGAGCTGAACTCGCGTGTTGACCTGGACGGGGAGACGCCGGAGCTGGCGGCGACCAGCTATCTGCGGGACGCCGGGTATATCGAGTAGTCAGGGAGCACCGACCATGCCGCGGACCTCGCGATGCTGATCACGATCGTGGCCATCCTGCTGGCCGTCGCCCTCGCCCTCATCTACAACCGCTGGGTCTGGCGCCCCGGCCAGCACTCCGGCCGCCTTGTCCCCGACGGCCTCCAGATCAAGGAGATCGCCGGGCCGCTGGCGTCGCTGGCCGTCCTGCTGCTGGCGTTCGTGCTGGTCCAGAGCTTCTCCTCCTGGTCGAGCGCGGGCCGCGCCGAGGCGAGCGAGGCGACCGCGACCCTGCTGCTGTTCCGTGAGGCCGACCTGATCGACAACCCGCGCTCACGCCAGGACGTCCGCCGCCAGGTCGTCTGCTATGCCACCAGCGTCATCGAGCAGGACTGGCCGGCGATGCGCGAGGCCCAGGTCAGCAACGTGCCCGCCTACTGGGCGACCTCGATCCGGCGCACGGCCATCCGGCAGGTACGTTCGGGCGCCGACGAGACCGCGGGCGCCGCGATCATCGCCCGCGACGCCGAACAAGTCACGGCACGCCAGGAGCGGCTCTCCGAGGCCCTCACCTCCGTCCCGCCGGTCATGTACTTCCTCCTGCTGTCGGCCGTGGCCGTGGCGTTGCTGATCGTCGGCGTCGTCACCGCCAAGGGGGTGAGCGCCGCCGTCCACGCGATCGTGGTCGGGGCGGCCGCCGTCGTGTTCGCGGGCACTCTGCTCATGATCGGCGACCTCGACCAGCCCTATGACGGGATCACCGGGCGGGACCCGACCCGCACGGCCTTCGTCCTCGACCAGATGAAGGAGGACGTCACCGGCGGCCTGCCCTGCGACGGACAGGGACTCCCGAAGGACGCACCACTGTTCCGCCCCCAAACCGACGAGCTGAGCTAGCCCCGTGGACGCAGACACGCCGACGGAACATCCAGCGCCATCTACCAGGCATGCATGAGAGCCACATCGTTGCGGTTGCCGAGCCGGGAATACCTGGAGCAGGCTCTCCCCGGAGGAGGTGGTCCACATGGACACAGAGGGGTTCCGTGACCGAGCGGAAGACGCGCTCACCCAGGGCGAGGAAGAGGTCGACGAGCGCACCGGAGGCCGCTTCGACGAGCAGACCGACCGCGCGGCCGACGAGGTTCGGGAGCGCGGCGGGAGCGTCTTCGACGACCAGCAGGCGGACGAGGCGCAGCAGGAGGGCGAGGCGCAGCCGTAGCTCGGACAGCGCGCGAGTTCGCTCGGATCGACCGGCTACGTAGCGCAGCGGGCCCGTGCGCCTGCCGGCGATGATCAACCCAAGGAATGACCGCCTTCACCGCCTTCCCAGTCGCCCACTGGCGCAAGCTGTGGAGCACCAATCCCCTGAAGCGGCTGAACAAAGAGGTCAAGCGCAGGACCAACGTGGTCGGGATCTTCCCTGATGACGCTGCGGTGCTGCGGCTGGCCGGTGCGGTGCTGGTCGAGGCCCATGACGAGATGCTTCTATGTCCAGTCAAGCCGGCGGAGCGGGCGATGGGGTCAGCGCCTGCTCCATGAGGCGGAACAGCTTGCGAGCCAGGATCCGCTTCAGGCAGCGGCGGATCTCCTTGTCGCTCTTGCCCTGGCCCCGCCGGCGGGCCACATACCGGCTGGTGACCGGGTCCTGGCGAAGCCGGGTCAGCGCGATCACGTGCAGGGCGCGGTTGAGCTGGCGGTCCCCAGCCCGGTTCAGCCGGTGGCGGGTGACCCGCCCGGAGGAGGCCTCCAGCGGCGCCACCCCGGCCAGCATCGCAAACGCAGCCTCGCTGCGTATCCGGCCCGGATGCGACCAGCTGACCAGCAGCTGGGCGGCGGTCAACGCACCGACACCGAGCTCGCCGAGCAGGAACGGGGCGACCTTGGCGACCAGCCGGTCCAGCTCGGCTTGGTGCTGGGCGGCCTCGGCCTCAAGCAGCCGGATACGCCGGGCGGTCGCGCGCATCGCCCGCACCGTCACCTGATGCTCGATGGTGTGGCTGGCGTGGACGCGAAGCCGCGCACAGCAGCGGACCTGCTCGGTGGTGCAGCAGCGGCGTAGCCGCTCCCGCAGCCCGGGCGGGGCGCTGACGATCAGCGCCTTGAGCTGGTTGATGGCCTTGGTGCGGGCATCCACCGCGCAGCGGCGGGTGGCCAGCAGCACCCGCATCGCCTCACGGTCACCGCGGGCGCGCGGCTGCGCCAGGTGCTCCCGGGCCAGCACCTCCCGCGCCGCCCGGGTCGCGTCCAGCACATCGCTCTTGGCGCCGCTTCGCCTAGCCGGCCGCTTGGGTCGATCCACCTCGACCACCAGCTCGCCGTGGCCGACCAGCAGGCTGGTCAGCCCGGCACCGAAGCTGCCGGTCCCTTCCACCGCCCACAGCCGGCGGCCCGACGCATGCCGCTGCGCCAAGCCCAGCAGCTGCCGGTGCCCAGCGGTGGTAGTCGGCACGGTGGCATGGGCCAGCACTGCGCCCGTCGGGTCGCAGACCGCGGCGGTGTGGGTGTCGCGGTGGGTGTCGACCCCGATGACGAACTCGACCCGGCCTTCTAGCATGCCCATGCGGCGTCCTCCTTGGACGGGCGACCGTTGCTCTGGTGCCGGCCTGGGTGCAAGTCACCGCGGCAGGACTGTGACGGGTCACGCCCTTGGGCGGACAGGCTTCTGAGCAGGCCAGCGGCTGTGGGCCAGGCCGGCACCGGCAGCTCGGGCGACGGAGCTCGTCGAAGGCACACCACGGTGGCCAATGGCAGAGTCGGGTCAGCCTCCGCTACCGGCACCAGCCTGGCAGGCGATCACCCAGACCACCCAACCCCGAGACTCACAATGGCAGGTCGCCGAGCGGCGCTACCTGTCAGAGGGCTCCATGGCCAAGCTCGCCCAGCCCAGAGATGATGGCCGCCGACCGAAGCAGGTGAAGAGGGCGACCCCCGAGCTCCTCACGACTTAAGGCCTGCGCCAATAGGGCGGGCTGGTGCAAGGCAGGCATGAGCCGTGATGATCCCGGGACTCTCACCCCCCGGTGCTCATCGGAGGTCTCGTGCCTGCCATCCCATCGTGCATCCTGGAACCCTTTGACCAGGGTGCTGAGGGTCGGCCCATAACGCCCGGGCGGATGAGCTTGACGGTAAGGAGTGACGGCTATGGGTTGCTCCGAGCGACGTCGACCAGGTGTGTTAGCGATCACCCTCGATCGAGAAGAGGTTCCCGTCGGGATCCTTGAACCAGGCGACTTTGCCGCCGCCAGCGCGGGGTGAGATCCCCTTCTCGTCGGTCCCGTAATCGAAGCCGCTCTCGAGCACGCCTTCGTACTGCTCGAAGGTCACGCCGTTCGAGGTCAGCTCATCGACAACCAGCTCGACGTCGTCGACGTACCAGGTCACCAGGGTCGC
>Ga0081538_10006008_pt1 | contig 10801 bp, 8 predicted proteins | sample TabmetS5T2R1_FD_71022 | JGI IMG/M metagenome (GOLD analysis project Ga0081538, IMG submission 71022) | Tabebuia heterophylla rhizosphere microbial communities from the University of Puerto Rico - S5T2R1 | ecosystem: Host-associated > Plants > Roots > Rhizosphere ...
TGGTCGTGTCCATCGCCCGGCGCTTCCCGGGCACCGGGCTGCCCCTCGCGGACCTGGTCCAGGAGGGCAACCTGGGCCTGTTGCGGGCGGTGGAGCGGTTCGACTGGCGCCGCGGCGTCAAGTTCTCCACCTACGCGACGTGGTGGATCAAGCAGGCGATCGCCCGTGGCGCCGCCGACCGGGGGGCGCGGGCCATCCGCCTGCCGGTGCACGTGGATGAGCAGGTGGGGCGGCTGCGGCGGGCCCAGACGCGGCTGCATGAGCTGTTGGGGCGCGAGCCGACCGACGCCGAGCTGGCGGCCGATCTGGGCATGCCCACCGACAAGGTCGCGCGCCTGAAGGACACTGCCCAGGCGGTCACGTCCCTGGAACTCCCCGTCGGCGACGACGGGGCCGCCCTGCAGGACCTGCTTGAGGACGAGCTGGCCGCTCGCCCCGACGAGCTGGCCCTGGAGGCGGTTGGCCGCGAGGCCCTTGAGCAGGTCCTCGCCGCCCTGCCGGAGCGGCCCCGGCGGGTGCTCGTGCTCCGCTTCGGGCTGGACTCGGGCACCCCGCGGACGCTCGAGGAGGTGGGGGCGGTCATGGGTGTCACGCGCGAGCGCGTCCGCCAGATGGAGGTCCGCGCCCTGGCCGCCCTGCGCCGCCCCGAGATCCGCGCCCGACTGGAGGACCACGCCGCCTGAGACCGCGGAGGCCCGTCCACTCAGACCGGATCAGCAGCTCGACCCCGGCACCGGGAGGACCGGGGTCGAGCTGCGCCGCGTCATGCTGTTCGGAGTGCTCAGGGCGAGAGCGCCAGCAGTGCGGCAACCTGCTCGACCCTGGCGCCGCGGGCGGCCTCGGCGGCGGCCAGCATCGCGGCGAAGGCCGCACACCAGGCCCACAGGCGTTCGTGGTCCAGGCCCAGCGCCCCAGCAAGATCCCAGCTGCGCGACTCCCAGGCGCCGGGATCGTCCACCGCCCAGAAGACCCAGTCCACGGCGTCGACCGCGGCGTCTCCAACGCAGGGGCGCGGGTCGATGGCGACCAGGCCGCGCACCGCGCCGCCGTCGAGCACGTTGCCCGGATGCAGGTCCCCATGGAGCAGCACGGGCTCGCCGGCATCGGCGGCAAGCGCTCGCGCGAGTTCGCAGCCCCGTCGCAGGCGATCGACCGGAACCGCGCGAGTCACCGCCTCGCCGCGCCGCCGATGCCGCTCGATCCAGTGCTCGAAGATGAACTCAACCCGCGCCGCGAGCGACTCCACGCCATCCGCTGCGACCGGTGCGCCGCAGCGATGCAGCCCGCCGATAAGGTCTGCGACCTCGTCCAGCGCAACCGCCCGGCCCAGCTCCGACAACGGGGTCTCGCTCGGGATGGCCTCCAGCAACAGCGCGCCCAGCGGTGCGTCATGGCCCCACACGAGCGGGACTCGCCCCGAGGGCTGCCAGCGCCGAAGCGCCCACGCCTCCGCGGCCCCGAGCTCCGCGTCGGGCGTGAGCTTGAGCATCGCGTGACGACCGTCGGCGCGCCGGCATCGAACCACCAGCGAGGTGTTGCCGTGCCCGACGGCGTCACCAACGACCAGCTCCCAGCGCGCTGCCAGGTCGGCGATTGCCGCGGGGAGCCGCTCCCACCACGGCTGGACTCGCGCGCCGAATCGAGCCAGGAGACGACCACGAGTCGCCTCCAGCGTCGGCGAGGAGAAGTCCACGCGACCACGATGCCAGAGGCACGCGCCGTGGATCCTGACGGCGATCCTCGGCCAGCCTTACAATGACCCGCCTGAGCACTCGTCCTTGCCGAACGGGCATGAGGGTGGGCACCGATGGCTGAGCCGCCCGCGACCACCCCCTCGACGGCCGCCACCGCCGAACGGGACGTGCTGCTGGCCACCAAGCTGCACATCCCGCGCACCCGTCCCGGCTTTGTGGCCCGCCCCCGGCTGGCCGACCGGCTCGCCCCGGCGCACGGGGGCGAGCTGACCCTCGTGTGCGCCCCGGCCGGCTTCGGCAAGACCGCCCTGCTGGCCGACTGGGCCCGGCGCGATCCCCGGCCGGTCGCCTGGCTGTCGCTGGACGAGGCCGACAACGACCCGGCGCGGTTCTGGCGCCACATTGCCGCCGCGCTGGACGAGATACGCCCGGGGGCCGCCGGGCGGGTCGCCGCGCTCCTGCAGGGCGACCTGCGGCCCACCTCGTTCCAAGCGGTCGTGACCGCCCTGGTCAACGAGCTGGCCGGCGTGGCCGAGGAGCAGGTGCTGGTCCTGGATGACTACCACCTGATCCAGGCACGGGCGGTCCACGAGTCGGTTGGGTTCCTGCTGGAGCACCTGCCAGCGCAGTTGCGGCTGGTGCTGGCCAGCCGCGCCGACCCGCCGCTGCCCCTGGCCAGGCTGCGCGCCCGCGGCCAGCTCGTCGAGCTGCGCGAGCACGACCTGCGCTTCACCCCAGCGGAGGCCGCCGAGCTGCTGCACGCCGCCGCCGGACCCGAGCTGCCCGAGGCGGCGGTGGCGGCGCTGACCGACCGCACCGAAGGCTGGGCTGCCGGGCTGCAGCTGGCCGCCCTGTCGCTGCAGGGCCGTGGCGACATCGCCGCCTTCGTCGAGGGGTTCTCCGGCAGCCACCGCTACGTGCTGGACTACCTGACCGAGGAGGTGCTGGACCGCCAAGCCGAACAGCTGCGGACCTTCCTGCTGGAGACCTCGGTACTGGAGCGGCTGTGCGGGCCCCTGTGTGATGCGGTGACCGGCCGCCGCGACGGCCAGGCGCTCTTGGAGCAGGTCGAACGGGCCAACCTGTTCCTGCAGCCGCTGGACGAGGAGCGCCGCTGGTGGCGCTTTCACCAGCTGTTCGCCGACCTGCTCCGCGCCCGCCTGGCCCAGCAGCGGCCCGAACGGGTGCCGGAGCTGCACCGGGCCGCAGCCGCCTGGTTCGAGGCCCACGGGCTGGCCGAGGGGGCCCTCCGCCACGCCCTGGCCGCCGGGGAGGCGGCCTGGGTGGCCCGGCTGATGGAGCGGCACGGCCCCGGGTTGCTGTGGGTCAGCGAGGACACGACGCTCGACCGGTGGCTTGCCGAGCTGCCCGCCTCCGTGGTCCGCGAGCCGTGGCTGTGCGTGGCCCTGGCCACGCGGGCGGCGACGGGCGGGCGGCTGCAGGAGGCGGAGCGCCTCCTGGCCGCCGCCGAGCGGGCGCCGGCGGGCGCTGCCGGCACGCAGGGGCCGCCGGCCGGGACGCCCGTGCGCCTGGCCGAGGACCTCCCGTCGGTGATCGCGATGCTGCGCGCCAACTTCGCCCGCAACCAGGGCGACGCCGGACCGGCGACCCGGTTCGCCCACCGAGCCCAGGCCGAGCTGGACGGCGACGACCCGCTGACGCGGGCGGTGGTCGAGTGGAACCTGGCCCAGGCCGACCTGCTGGGCGGCCGGCTGGAGGGGGTCGAGCACACGCTGCGCCGGGTGATGGCCGCCTACCGGGCCGCCAGCGAACCCCTCCCGGCGGCGGCCGTCTGCTACGACCTGGCGCAGGTGCAACATGGTCTGGGTCGCCTGGGCGCCGCCATCACGACCTGCCGCGAGGCGCTGGAGCTGGCCGCCGCCGTCGACCCCGACCTGTCCCCCGCCGGGGCCGCCCGTGCCCGCCTGGCCGAGCTCCTGCGCGAGCGCGACGAGCTGGACGCGGCCCTTGACCACGCGACCAAGGGAGTCGAGCTGTGCCGGCAGCACGAGTTCGCCTGGCCGCTGGCGGTGGCCCTGGCCGCGCTGGCGTGGATCCGCCAGGCCCAGGGCGACCCGGACGGCGCCCGGGCGGCGATGGCCGAGGCCGAGCGGGCCCTGCCCGACCCGAGGCTGGTCGACCTGTTCAACCCGGCCCCGGCGCAGGCCGCCCGCCTGGCCCTGGCCCAGGGGCGGGTGGAGGACGCCGCCCGCTTCGTCCGGGACCGCAGGCTGGCACCCGAGGACGAGCCGGGCTACCCACGCGAGCGCGAGTACCTGGTGCTGGCACGGGTGCTGCTGGCCAGCGACCAGGCCGACGAGGCGCTGGGACTGCTCGAGCGGCTGCATGCGCTGGCGGCCGCCCAGGGGCGGACCGGCAGCGTCATCCAGGTGCGGGCCCTGCAGGCGCTGGCGCGGTCCGCCAGCGGTGACCACGCCGGCGCGCTGGAAGCGCTGGCCGAGGCGCTCACCCTGGGCGCGCCCGAGGGCTGGCTGCGGGTGTTCGTCGACGAGGGCCCCCCGATGGCCGCTGTGCTCCACCAGCTGCTGGCGGGCCGCCGCCAGCAGCGGCCGGCCGCTGCCGATGCCATTCCGCGGGAGTACCTCGCCCGCCTGGCGGACGCGTTCGAGCGGGCCGGCTTGCCCGTCCGCCCACCCGTGGGCCGTGGCGGGGTGGTGGTGGCGGGGCTGGTGGAGCCGCTGACCGCCCGGGAGCTGGAGGTGTTGGGGCTGCTGGCCGCCGGGGCGCCCAACCAGGCGATCGCCGAGGAGCTGGTGGTCACCCTGGACACCGTCAAGAGCCACGTCACCCACATCCTGGACAAGCTGGGGGTGACCAACCGCACCCAGGCGGTCGCCCGGGCGCGGGAGCTGGGCCTGCTGCCGTAGCCGACACCGTCGCCACCTGGTACCCCGTTGGTCGACCAACCAGCGCGGCCGGGTGCCTGAGGGTCTGCTCTGGCGCCAGATACCGCCCGCGGCGTGCGGCGGGAATTGGGACTTCGCGCCTTCGGGCAGGCGTGGCATGATGCGTTGGGCCGACCCGGGGCGTCGGTGGCTCGCTTGGCGGCGGCTCCGCGCCCCGGGTCGGCATCTGTGCGGCTGGTCGCGGCGGGTTCCGCGACGACCGCGTGACCTGGGGCGCTACCGGCGCCGGCGGTTCTCCTCGAAGATGCGGTCGAACGCCTTGCGCGCCCGCACCTCGGCGAGGTCGTGGAGGTAGAGGACGATGCCGGCGATCAACAGCATGATCGCGGCGGCGGCGATGAGCGGCCCATACATGGCGGCGGCTCCCTTACGTTGGGGGCTCTCTGTGGGCTCCGCTGGAACATTGCACATGCCGCAAGCGGCGTCAACTCCGCGTGGGGCCCCAATCGGCGCTACACCCGCGGACGTCCCGCCGTCAGGCACCGGTCGCGGTGCGGTGCTGTTCGAGGCCGTCGAGGATCAGGTCGAGGCCGAACCGGAACTCGTTGGCGTAGTCGTAGCCGGGCTTGAGGACGTGCTCGGCGGTGAGTTCGGCGAGGTAGGGGTACTCGTCGGTGGGGAACCGGGCCAGGATCGCCTGGGCGAGGTCGCCGACGGTGTCGGTGTCGAACGGCAGGGCGGCTTCCTCGAGGGCGAAGCCGTAGAGGTAGCTGTCGAGCAGCGAGTAGGCGTGGGCGGCCAGCTCGATGGTGAAGCCGGCGCGGCGGAGGGTGCCGAGCATGGCGTCGTGGTGGCGGAGCGTGGCGGGGCCGGGGTTTGGTCGTGACTCCATGAGGGGGGTCGCCCAGGGGTGGCGGCGGAGCACGTCGCGGGCGGAGCGGGCCCGGTGCCGCATCGCCTGTTGCCAGTCGGTGTCGGCTGGGGGGAGGTCCATCTCGCTGAAGACGATGTCGACGATGCCGTCGAGGATGGCGTCCTTGTTGGCGACATGGTGGTAGAGCGACATGGGCTTGACGCCGAGCTCGTGGGCGAGTGAGCGGATGGTGAGGGCGCCGATGCCTGCCCGGTCGGCGATGGCGATGGCGCCGCGGAGCAGGCGTTCGCGGGTGAGCGGGGGCCGGTTGCCGGCGTCGGGCTTGGTGGTTGGGGGCATCGGGCCTCCCGGCAGAGGTTGTGGTTGACGTTCTTCCGGCAACAGGGTACCGTACTAAGTAAGTCGTACTTAGTACGGTAGGGCCGGGCCGCCATCGTGCCAGGGCCATCCGTCCGCACAGGAAGGACACGACATGACAGCAACCAGGCAAGCGGGGCGACCCGCCGGTAGCGCCGACCCGGCCGGCACCGCGGCGAGGGATGCGGTGATGCAGGCCATCGTCCAGGACGCCTACGGCTCCGCTGAGGTGCTGCGCCTGGCGGAGATCGGCACGCCCGGCATCGCCGCGAACGAGGTCCTGGTGAGGGTGCGTGCGGCCGGGATGGACCGCGGCACCTGGCATCTCATGGCGGGCCAGCCGTACCTGCTGCGGCTCATCTTCGGGTTCCGTCGTCCCCGGCAGCGCGTGCCCGGCCGGGACCTGGCCGGCACGGTGGTCGCGGTCGGCGACAAGGTGACCAGGTTGCGGGTCGGCGACGAGGTGTTCGGCGTCGGGCGGGGCTCGTTCGCCGAGTACGCGGCGGCGCGGGAGGACAAGCTGGCCCGCAAGCCGGCCGGGCTCGGCTTCGCGCAGGCCGCCGTCGTCGCCATCTCCGGGTTCACCGCCCTCCAGGCGCTGCGCGACGTCGGGCGCATCCAACCGGGGCAGAAGGTGCTGATCGTGGGTGCCTCGGGCGGCGTCGGCACCTACGCCGTGCAGCTCGCCAAGGCCTTCGGCGCCCAGGTCACCGGGGTGTGCAGCAGCGCCAAGGTCGAGCTGGTCCGCTCCATCGGTGCCGACCAGGTCGTCGACTACACCCGGGACGACTTCGCCGACGGCAGCCAGCGCTACGACCTGATCCTCGACATCGGTGGCGACAGCCGGCTGTCGCGGCTGCGGCGGGCGCTGACCGCCACGGGGACCCTGGTCGTCGTCGGCAGCGAGGGCGGCAGGTGGACCGGCATGAGCCGGCAGCTCCGCGCGCTACTGCTGTCCCCGTTCGTCCGCCAGCGACTCACGATGCTGGTCAGCAAGGAACACCACCGCTACCTGGAGGCGCTGCGGCCCCTCATCGAGGCCGGTCGGGTCAGGCCGGTCGTCGGGAGGACCTATCCGCTGGCCGAGGTCCCCGACGCCATGCGCGACCTGCAGGCCGGGCACGCGCGCGGCAAGATCGCCATCACCATCTGACGGGTCAGGCGCGGGTCGCGACGATGACGCGGTTGCCGTCGGGGTCGGCGACCTCGGCCATGCGCTCCCCCCACGGCTGGTCCGCGGGCTCGGCGAGGACGGGGACGCCGTTGGCGCGGAGGTGCTGGACGGCGGCGTCGCAGTCGTCGGCGTAGACCCAGATGGCGAACTGGCGCCCGCCGGCCGGAGGCTCGGCGGTGGCGTCGGCGCCGATGCCGAGGTGGGAGCGGCCGAGGTCCATGCCGACGTAGGCGGGCTGGCCGTCGGGTGGGAACTGGTAGGTGACGCGGCCGCCGAGGAGGTCGCGCCAGAAGCCGAGGGCTCGGGGGAGGTCCTGGGTGGTGAGGATCGGGAAGAGCTCCTGGATCACGGTCACCTCCGTTGAGGCTGGTTGCGTCAGGGATACACCACCGGAGGGCGCCCTGACGCAAATGGATGGCGGCATGCAGGAGCCGCCTGGGACGCTGCGCCGGTGCCCGAGAACTACTTCGACGAACGCATCGCGGCGAGCTACGAGGCCAAGTGGCCGGAGCTGTTCGAGCCGGCGATGATTGATCCCGTCGTGGCGTTTCTCGCCGAGCTGGCGGGAACCGGCGCCGCGCTCGAGCTCGGCATCGGGACCGGTCGCATCGCGATCCCGCTGCGCCAGCGGGGCGTCCGCGTGCACGGGATCGAGCTGTCGCCCCAGATGGTCGCCCAGCTCCGGGCCAAACCGGGCACCGACGACATCGGCGTGACATTCGGGGACTTCGCGACCACCAGGGTGGCCGGCACCTTCAGGGTCGCCTACCTGGTGCGCAACACGATCATGAACCTGACCACCCAGGACGCGCAGGTCGCCTGCTTCCGCAACGTCGCCGCGCAGCTGGAGCCGGGTGGCTGCTTCGTGATCGAGGTCATGGTGCCGGAGCTGCAGCGGCTCCCGCCGGGCGAGACCGTGCGGGCGTTCACCGTGACCCCGACCCATCTGGGCGTTGACGAGGTCGATGTCGCCTCCCAAGGTTCGGTGTCCCATCACTACTGGGTGGTCGACGGCCGCCTTGAGACCTTGTCGGCGCCGTTTCGCTACGTGTGGCCGTCGGAGCTGGACCTGATGGCGCGGCTGGCCGGGATGAGGTTGCGGGAGCGCTGGAGCGACTGGACCCGTGCGCCCTTCGGCAGCGGCAGCAGGCAGCACGTGTCGGTCTGGGAGAAGCCGGCGTAGCTGCTGGTCGATGGCTGCTGCTAGGCGCGGCGGGGCCGGCCCGCCAGCCGCGAGCGGGCGCGGCCAGGGAGGGCCCGGCTTACAGGCGGCCCTTGGCGAGCTGGGTGGAGCCGTCGGCGGCGACCAGCAGGACGGCCAGGCCGGGGCCGGTCTCGGCGGCCTCCTCGACGGCCTTGGCGACGGTCTCGCCCTTGAGGCGGTCGGCCAGGCCGGGCTCGTCCAGCTCGGCGGGGAGCAGCAGCAGGTCGGCGCCGTGGTCGCGGGCGTAGTCGACCATGGCGTCGGTGCCGTGGTCGCTGGCCAGCCAGCCCCAGGCGTCGACGCCGTCCTGGCGGGCGGCCTCGACCTTGGCGGCGATCGGCTCGCGGCCGAGCTTGACCAGCTCCTGTGGGGAGAGGGGGTCGCCGAACTGGTCGCCTTCGCCCTGGGAGCCCCACTGGTTGGGCATGGGGTCGGCGAGGGCGGAGGCGGCGTCGCGGTCGTAGAGGATCACGCGGGCATGGTTGCCCCGGGCGGCCTGGACGGCGGCGTCGCGGACGTGGTCGAGCTCGTCGTCCTCGGAGACGAACGCCACCAGCAGGCGGGCGGCGGCGACGGGGTCGCCGGTCTGCTGCTCGGTCATGGGTCACCTCTGCCCGATCGCGCCGCCCGGCAAACCGGTGGGGACGCGGAATGAACCGGTTCGGGGTTCCGATCGGTATATGCTGGAGGAGCCGGTTGCCGGCCCTCCGCCCTCGGGGCCAGGCGGGATGCTGAAGCCCGGGTGACCGCGACGGGGCGGCGACCGGACGCCAGCGACCGTCCGTTCCGAATCGAGGAAGAGGAAGATGACCAAGCCGGTCCAGGTGCTGGATCGCGTGACGATTCGATTTGCCGGCGACTCCGGTGACGGCATGCAGCTCACCGGCGACCGGTTCACCAGCGAGACCGCGGCCTTCGGCAACGACCTGTCCACCCTGCCGGACTTCCCGGCCGAGATCCGCGCGCCGGCGGGGTCGATCCCCGGGGTGTCAGGCTTCCAGCTGCATTTCGCCGACCACGACATCCTCACCCCCGGCGACGCCCCCGACGTGCTGGTGGCGATGAACCCGGCGGCGCTGCGGGCCAACCTCGGCGACCTGCCCAAGGGCGCCACGCTGATCGTCAACCTCGACGCGTTCACCCCCCGCAACCTGGACAAGGCCGGCTACGCGACCAACCCGCTTGAGGACGGGTCGCTGGCCGACTACGCCGTCCACGAGGTGAAGCTCACCTCGATGACGCTGGAGGCGCTGAAGGACTTCGACATCTCCAAGAAGGAGGCCGAGCGCGCCAAGAACATGTTCGCGCTCGGGCTGATGTCGTGGCTGTACCACCGCCCGACCGAGCAGACGGTGGCGTTCCTGGAGCGGAAGTTCGCCGCCCGCCCGGTGATCGCCAAGGCCAACGTGACCGCCTTCAAGGCCGGCTACAACTTCGGCGAGACCACCGAGGCGTTCGCGGTCTCCTACGAGGTCAAGCCGGCCAGGATGCGGCCGGGGACCTACCGCAACATCTCCGGGAACCTGGCGCTGTCGTACGGGCTGATCGCGGCCAGCCAGCTGTCGGGGCTGCCGCTGTTCCTGGGCGCCTACCCGATCACGCCGGCGTCCGACATCCTCCACGAGCTGTCCAAGCACAAGGCGTTCGGGGTCCGCACCTTCCAGGCCGAGGACGAGATCGCCGGGGTCGGCGCGGCGCTGGGGGCGGCGTTCGGCGGGTCGCTGGGGGTGACGACCTCCAGCGGGCCGGGGATCGCGCTGAAGGCGGAGACGATCGGGCTGGCGGTGTCGCTGGAGCTGCCGCTGCTGGTCATCGACATCCAGCGCAGCGGGCCGTCGACCGGCATGCCGACCAAGACCGAGCAGGCCGACCTGCTGCAGGTGATGTTCGGCCGCAACGGCGAGGCGCCGGTGCCGGTGGTGGCGGCGTGCACCCCGTCGGACTGCTTCCACGCGGCGCTGGAGGCCGCCCGCATCGCGCTGAAGTACCGCACCCCGGTGGTGCTGCTGTCGGACGGGTACCTGGCCAACGGGTCGGAGCCGTGGCTGCTGCCCGACGTCGCCGACCTGCCCGAGATCAAGGTGGAGTTCGCCACCGAGCCCAACCACGACGGCGAGTTCTGGCCGTACCTGCGCGACGAGGACACCCTGGCGCGGCCGTGGGCGGTGCCGGGCACGCCGGGGCTGGAGCACCGCATCGGCGGGCTGGAGAAGGCCGACGGCAGCGGCAACATCAGCTACGACCCCGACAACCACGACCACATGGTGCGGCTGCGGGCGGCCAAGGTCGCCGGCATCGCCGCCGACATCGCGCCGCTGGAGGTCGACGACCAGGAGGGGGCGCGGCTGCTGGTGCTCGGCTGGGGCTCGACCTACGGGCCGATCGGCGCGGCGATCCGGCGGGTACGCGCCTCCGGCGGCAGGGTCGCGCAGGCGCACCTGCGGCACCTCAACCCCTTCCCCGCCAACCTCGGCGAGGTGCTCGGCCGCTACGACAAGGTGCTGATCGCGGAGATGAACCTGGGCCAGCTCCGCATGCTGGTCCGGTCGCAGTTCCTGGTGGACGCCATCGGCTACAACCGCGTGCGCGGGCTGCCGTTCAAGGCCGAGGAGCTGGCCGAGGCGATCACCG
>Ga0081538_10006009_pt1 | contig 10798 bp, 9 predicted proteins | sample TabmetS5T2R1_FD_71022 | JGI IMG/M metagenome (GOLD analysis project Ga0081538, IMG submission 71022) | Tabebuia heterophylla rhizosphere microbial communities from the University of Puerto Rico - S5T2R1 | ecosystem: Host-associated > Plants > Roots > Rhizosphere ...
GTCGAATGGGCCTCCCTAATTTTGGGTCAGCACCTTGGCCACCAAACCTTGTATTCCATCGGTCAGTTTTTCGTTGGCGGCAACGATGCCGCGATGCTTCGGGTCCCGTCGATTGAACAGGGGCCGCTTGCCGTTGCCGTCGACCACCTTTCCTCCTGCCTCCTCCGCAATTAGCATTCCGGCGCAGACATCCCACTCGTGAATGGAACGAAATGTTAACGTGCCGTCGCCTTCTCCGCCGGCAACTTTTGCCAATCGGTAGGCAATGCTGCCAACGGATCGGATTTCACAAAGGTCGACGAAAACTTGAAACTTCCGCAGTGGCTCGGAACGGCTGACGAGCAACAAGGCACCGTGCATGTTTTGTCGAGAAGTGACGCGAATTCGTTTTCCGTTGAGATCCGCACCTTGCCCCGCAGCAGCTCGATAGAGCTGGTCTTCAGCGGGATTGTAGACCATCGCCACCTTGGGTTGTCCATCTACAACGAAGCCAATGGAAACCGCGAACTGCGGCACGCCTTCAATAAATTCCTTGGTACCGTCAATTGGATCGACGATCCAAACTCGCGATGAGGTCAATCTAGCGGGATTATCGTTGTCTTCCTCGGAGAGCCAGCCATCTTGAGGAAATTGTGCCTGAATAATTTCACGGATCTTATGGTTGGCTTGGATATCGGCCGTAGTGACGGGGTTGTTCTTGCTTTTCTCGTGGACGTCAAACTTGCCCTTGAACAGTCCGTTGATAAGCTGTCCCGCTTCTCGAGCTGCCCGCTCGGCAGTCGCAAATTCCTCAGCGTATTGTAAGGCCATACATATGCTCTGTCTTCCACGCCATCGATTGAACAGAAATTATTATGAAAACGAGAGATGGATCAGTGGATCAGTGGCTGACTTGCGTTAAATCAGTTGCGACCTCCGCGCCTGCATGAAGCATCTCTTCGATGGCACGCGCCGAATCGTCGGGTTTTAAGTTCACACCGCGAACGGAGTCCGCCAGCAAGACGACTTTGAATCCTTCCTTGAGACCGTCAAGCACGGTATGCTTGACGCAATAATCCGTTGCCAAACCTCCGACAAAAATGCGCTCAATGCCTCGCTGTCGCAGGAGTTCAGCCAGTTTTGCCCCGTTCTCATCTCGTCCAAGAAAGCCCGAGTAACCGTCTTCCTCCGCACCCATTCCAGCCGACACCGTCACCGTCTCGGGCGGTAGTTTCAAGTCTGGGTGAAACTCAGCCCCCTTACTCCCCTGCACACAGTGCGGCGGCCAGGGACCACCGCCGGTAATAAAATGACTCGTCTTCTCCGGATGCCAGTCGCGAGTGGCAAAGATCGCCAAACCGGCTTCGGTGAATTGATCAATGTAGCGGTTGAGAACAGGAACAACCTGGTCTCCGTCCTTCACCGCCAGAGCCCCCCCGGCGCAGAAATCGTTTTGGACATCGACTACAATCAACGCGTCTTTACTTGGCATCGGTTCCATTATAGAGAATGATAGTTTGGTTTCAATTAAGCTATTCTAGCATGTAGCTTGGGCCATGGCCATCAAGGCAGTCTTTTTTGACGCCGCAGGAACGCTTATCAAACCCGCCCGGTCTGTTGGGGAAAGCTACGCGGTCGTTGCGCGGAAGTACGCTATCGAAGTGCCCCCCTTGGAAATCGCGGAGAGATTTCGCTTCTGTTTTCCCACGGCGCCTCCATTAGCCTTTCCCGGCGCGCCGGCAGCGAGCATCGAAGATTTGGAACGCGACTGGTGGAAGGAGTTGGTGCGGCGCATTTTTGAGCCTTGGGAGTCATTCCCGGAATTTGATGACTTTTTTGCCGAGCTATTTACCTACTTCGCCAAACCCCAAGCCTGGAATCTGTACCCGGAGGTGGTCGAAACTTTATCGGCGCTGGACCGGCGCGGCCTGATTCTTGATGTGATCTCAAATTTTGACTCTCGTCTGAACGGTATTCTCACAGGACTCGGTGTGGCTCATAGATTCGAGCATATTTTTCTCTCGAGTCGCTGTGGTTATGCAAAGCCCGCCCCAGAGATTTTCCACAAGGCGTTGCGGCATCACGGCCTGAACCCCGGTGAGGCTCTCCACGTCGGCGACAGCGAGCAGAGTGATTTTCGCGGTGCCAACGATGCCGGCTTGACGGGCGTCTTACTCGAACGCAACGGGGAGAGCCATGCCGGCATTTCGCCATGCATTACGAGCTTGAAAAATATCGTTTTCCTGCTCGATGAAACAGATCAACCCCAAAAAGTAACTTGACAGCTTGAGCTGGCTGAGTTACACGGCTCCTAACTTGGCGGCGACCCTGGCCGCGCCAAGGATTAGCATAATAAGCGTCCCGGGACGGCGAAAAAACTGATTTAGATAAGCTTTGAAAAACAAACGGAACAGCAAGATCAGCCTCCGGAGCACGACTGCCGTGGCTGCGGTTCAGGAGGAGCGGCGGCGCATCTCCCGTGAGCTTCACGACCGCGTTCTCCAGCTGTTGACTAGCATCCAGTTACGTTCCGAGCTTTGCGTTAACGAACTGATGAGAAAACCGGAGCAGCTTGAGCGAGAGCTTAAGACGATCGCAGAAGCCGCCCACAAGGCTGCCACAGAGATTCGGAGCCTTTTGCTGGAGAAACAACCGGCCGTCAATCTAGCCGCCGGATCTCTGGAACGAAGACTGAAAGAGGAAATGGATATTTTCCGTGCGCGGACGGGATTGAAGCTCAAGTTTGAATGCGCAATCGGCGCGCACGATCTTCCCTACGAAGTAGAGCAGGAGCTATACTTTGCGCTGCGGGAGGGGATTATCAACACCATACGCCACTCTCGCGCGACCGAATTGAATTTGTCCCTGACTCAGGATCAAACCACCTGTCGCGTCGGCCTGAGAGACAATGGAGTTGGATTCGACAAAAGTTTAACGGCAGCCGCAGGGGGCTTTGGCCTTAAGGGCATGAGAGAGAGAATCGAAAAGGTCGGCGGTCAACTCGTAATTGAAACGGCTCCGGGCAAAGGGACCGATATCGCCATTATGGTTCCACTTCGAGGTAAGACCTACACCAAGTGAGCTCAACAATATTGACGGATTTCCGATCCGGCAAAACAGGCGATGCTGGCCCACCCTACTGACCAGCTAATTCATCCAGGCGCTTGCCGGTGACTCGAAATACGGTCCATTCGCTCATGGGCACGGCTCCGAGCTTCTTGTAGAAGCCGATGGCCGGCTGATTCCAGTCCAGCACGGCCCATTCGAGCCTGCCACAGCCACGCTCTTTCGCTAATCGCGCGACATGCAACAGTAACGCACGGCCGTAGCCGCGTCTCCGGTAATCTTTATCGACGAAGAGATCTTCGATGTAAAGACCTGGTTTTCCCAAAAACGTGGAATAGTTGTGAAAGAACAGAACAAAACCGACAGCCTTTGTTTCGAGGTATCCAATGGCAACTTCCGCCGTCCGGCGCTCGCCGAACAAAGTCTCTCGAAGAAGCTGCTCGGTAGCGACGACTTCAGATGAAAGCCGTTCATACTCCGCCAGTTTCTTTATGAAAGAAAAAATAACTGGCACTTCAGATTCGGTTGCTGATCTGACTTGAAATCCCGGAGTGTCCGTTTTATTCATCGGTTACCTCCCGGGTGGAACTGGACCGATCAGGTACGGAGTCGCTTTTCTGTCCCTTCAATGCTCTCCACACTCGTTCCGAAGTCAAGGGCAGATCCCGGACGCGGACACCGGTGGCCCGCGCCAACGCGTTCGTCACTGACGGTGCCACTGACAAGAGTCCTCCCTCACCCATACCGCGGACCCCGTAGGGACCGGGTCCATCACCGTTCTCCAACAGCACCGTGTGAAACTCCTTGGGTATATCTTTGAAGCCGGGCACTCGATAGTCTACGAGACTCGGGTTAAGCAGCTGCCCGTTACTATCGTAGACCATCTGCTCAAAGAACGTGTGGCCGATGCCCATCATCGCTGCGCCCTCTTCCTGGCCTATGCAGCCTTGGGGATGAATCGCCTTTCCTACATCGGCCACAGAGACAAGCCGTTTGATTTGCACCTGCCCTGTGTCCTCATCAATCTCCAACTCTACCATGCCCATCCCTACTTCCCAAAAAACTGGCAATTTGTTCTCCGTAATATCCGGACCTGTCTCTCCGCAGCCGATGAGCTCACCGCCGGAGCCTTTTCCGAAACGGCACTCCAATGCCTCTTGGAAATTTAAGCGCGCCTCTCCACAAATAAGCGCACCCTCCTGCAGTTTGATCTGGCTCTTGGGCATGCGAAAACCGTCGGCGGCGATTCTGATGAGCTGCTCCTTCAGGTCACGCGCCGCGGACTGCACCGCGTTGCCCATACAAGTCGTCGAACGGCTGGAACCGGTGGAGCTATCGTAAGGGGTGATTTTTGTATCTGCGCCCAGAATGCGAATCTGACCCAAGGGCAGCGTCAGCTCTTCAGCCGCGATCTGCGAAAGCACCGTTCGCACACCCTGACCCATCTCGGTACTGCCGGCCATGATATTGACGATGCCGTCCGATTGTAGGCGAGCCATCGCTATCGAAACGGGTGTCGCGCCGGCATTCGTCACGGCGCAAGCAATTCCCACAGGCGCCCGTTCTTTCTTTGTCGATCCTTTCCAGCGACTCTCGTTGATAAGCTTTCTTAATCCTGAAGCCAAATTGGCATCAATGTCTTTCAATCCTGGACGCAGTTGTTCACCTTTTCTCAGTAGATTTTTAAGCCGGAGTTCCGCCGAGTCCATTCCCAAACGAGCCGCAGCGATATCGATCTGAGACTCGCCAGCAAAGATGACCTGGGGTGCCCCGATCGCGCGAAAAGATCCTGCCGAGCCGGAGTTGGTGTAGACGGAGTAGGCGTTGGTCAAAACATGGGGAATCCGGTAGGGACCTAAAACCCGCGTCGCCGCGCGAATCGTCACCTGCGGCCCATTGTCATCATAGGCGCCAGTGTCCAGATAAATCTCTGCCTCCCGCGCCATGAGGGTGCCGTCTTGCTTAAAACCAGTCTTAACCCGCACCTTTGCCGCGTGGCGACGCACCGTCAGCATCGAATCCGACACCGAATTGCAAACGCGCACCGGCGCACGCGCTTTGCGCGCCAGCGCCACCACGAGCGGTTCGAATTTGGTGTAAGACTTGCTGCCGTAGCCGCCGCCCAAATATGAGATTACCATCCGGACTCGCGACGGCGGCATGCGAAATACTTTGGCAAGATCGTTACGTACCTGGAATGGATGTTGCGCCGAAGACCAAACCGTCACGCCCTCATCGTTCCAGTGAGCGATAACGGAGTGAGGCTCCATGGCGTAGTGATAAACCATGGGGAACGTAAAATGATCTTCGACCACTAGATCGGACTGAGTGAAACCCTCGCGTATGTTGCCTCGTTCGACCCGCTCATGGCTACAGATGTTGTCAGGACGATCTTCGTGTATTAGCGGCGCGCCGTCGGCGCGCGCCGCGTCAATACCGATCACTACCGGCAGTTCTTCGTATTTCACGTCGATGAGCGATAAAGCCTCCTCGGCCGTCGCCTGATCCTCTGCTGCCACCGCCGCCAGCGGCTCGCCAACGTAACGAACCTTGTTTGTGGCTATCACCGGCCGACCGTTGTAAGTTGGAACGAGGCCACTCACATCCGCGGCCGTCAGCACGGCTACGACCCCAGGCAGCGCCTCCGCCTTTGAGCTGTCAATGGAAAGAATCTTTGCGTGGGGGTAGGGGCTGCGCAGGATCTTGCCATGAAGCATTCCCGGAATCACTAAGTCCCCGAGGAACTTTGCTTTGCCGGTAACCTTCTCAATCCCATCGACGCGGGGAACACTGTGGCCCACGTATTTCAGTTGTCGCCTCGACATACGCGCTCCTAGCTAAGCTAGTTCTTACGAATCACAATCGAAACTAACAAAGCGGCTTTGCCAGCGCAACAAATCTACACTTTAAGGCGGAAGGACCCATCTAAAGAACTGATGTGACTTCACCGTAGAGGATGTCGTGCAGCGATCTTCGTAGGTCAGCTGAAGGATCGAAGCGTTTTCAGACCGCCGACAAATTGACTCCGCGGATGGCCGCTGGTGACCCAAGGCCTTTTGAGGCCAGCGTCGAAATAATTGCCCTATCGCAGACAAGTGACAACAAAGGCAATCGTTGCTAGAGAACGCCTTCCCATCAGTTCATGAGTTCCAAAAAAAAGGGGCGGCCATGGTCAACGGCCACCCCTGGTGAAGCGCCAATGGAAAGCTCGGGTTAACCTTCGATCACTTTCTTCCACTTCGCGCGAATCTTTTCTTTGAGCTCCGGGGTGGATTCGGCCACCGGGGGGAAATCTTTCATCCACTCGAACGGACGGCAGGCGTCGATGACGGCGCGGGAGTTGAAGCCTTTTTTGCCCGGCTGAATTCGCGGATCGAGTGGCCCGCTCCAGCAACGACGCAGAATCTCGATGGACTCGACGGGATCCGATCGGCTAGCCAACGCCCAAATAACATCGAACGTATTGGTCGGATCGATATCGTCATCGACGACGATGACATAACGGCCGAGATAGGCACCGGCGTGAACTTGTGAAGCGGCCAACATCGCCTGTCGCGCGTGACCCGGATAGCGTTGCTTGATGGAGATGATGTTGAACAACCGGCCACCGCCGGCCTCGTGACACCAAACACCCTTGACATCGGGCACACCGCACTTCTCAACCTGTTCCCAGATGAGCGCCGATTTTACCATGCACTTGGCAATGGAGTAATCCGATGGCGGGCGACCGGGTCGAGCACAGGTAAGGATGGGCTCATTGCGGTAGTAGATGTTTTGCACGCGTACGACAGGCTCCGGCCGGCTGGAGCTGGCGTAATAGCCGGTCCATTCGCCAAACGGCCCCTCAGTCCTGCGATCATTGGGGTCCATAAAGCCTTCAATGACGATTTCGGCATGAGCCGGGAACGGTAACCCGGTGGCTTTGCCCTCGATAACTTCGATGGGCGATCCCTTCAGGCCGCCGGCATAATCGAATTCCGAAACTCCATAGTCGATCTCGTTACCCGAGACCATGAAAAGGACCGGATCTTGCCCGACCGAGATGATAACTGGACAGGGTTTACCCTTCTCGAAGTATTTCGACCGCTGGATGGTCCCATGCTTACCCGGCGATATATAGCAGCTCATGCTCTTTTCGTCTTGCACCATGCCGCGATAGGCACCGAAGTTGACCCAGCCCTCTTCCGGGTCCCGGGTAATGACGAGACAAGCCGTGCCGATGAAGCGTCCACCGTCCAGTTCGTGAATAAGTGGGACAGGAAACTTGAGAAGATTGACGTCATCGCCCGACATCACGTTTTCCAGGATCGGACCCTTCGTGACGGTTTTGGCAGGAATCGGCTGATGAGTCGTCAGCTTTTGGCGCAGCGCGCGAACCAAATCCAAGTTGGCAAGATCCATCGGCAAACCCAGATTCAATGCCATCCGTTTAAACGAAGCGTTCTGAGCGAAGAGCGTTCGGTAACCTTTGGGATAGCCTTTGATGTTATCGAACAAAACGGCTGGAACCGGTCCCTTGCTTTCACGGGCAATCAGCTCCGACAATGTCCCCATCTCTAGATTCCAATCGACACCATCAACCTTTTTGAGTTCGCCAAAGCTGTCAACGATCTCCAACCATTCGCGCAGATCTGTGTAGCTCGGAGTTTTTCCGGCCTTCAAATCCTGTTCAGCGAGCTTGCGCGCTTCCAATGCAGTCATAGACTTGACTCTCCTTTCACCAAAAACGATGGTGTATTTTAGTCCCCCAACATACCTTCATCAATACCTTCCGTATCATCCGCAGGTAGACCATTGCAACTCTTTGGATCCAAATGGAGGTAAACCTTCTCCCCCGGGCCGATATGGTTAAAGGGGTGGGTATGCACAGCCAAAACATCATCGCCCACCGCGATCTTGCAATGATAAGAATCGCCCATGAAGACCGCTTCCTTGACCGTTCCCTCGACGACGTTGTCTAACGAGTGCGGCTTCTCTTTGTGCACCGGGATATTTTCAGGCCGGATCGAAATGACCGCCGCCTGGTCCTTTTTTAAGCCGGGTGCCGGAATGAAGCTTAAGATCCCTTTTTTCGTCTCCATTTTACCGGGTCGGGAATCCCCGTCCACCTCCAGCACCTTGCCGGCGATCAGATTGGTGAGGCCCAAAAAGATTGCCGTAAACCTTCTCTTCGGACGACTGTAAAGCTGATGTGGCGAGCCTATTTCAATAAGCTTGCCGCCGTGCATGACGGCGATCTGATCCGAGATGGCCAGAGCTTCTGCCTGATCATGGGTCACGAAGATTGTTGTAATGTTGGTTCTTCTCTGCAAGGCTTTAATTTCCGATCTCATCTGGACGCGCAATTTGGCATCGAGGTTGCTCAAAGGCTCGTCGAGAAGCATTACCTTGGGCTCGTTTATGAGAGCTCGGGCAAAGGCGACCCTCTGCTGCTGACCACCGGAGAGCTTCGGCGCCGGCCGGTCTTCCAAACCGTCGAGCCCGACGATCTTCAGCACGTCCGATACTCGCCGTTTGATCTCAGCCTTGGGGCGGCGCTGAATCGTCAAGGGATACGCAACATTTTCCGCCACCGTCATATGCGGCCAGATGGCATACGACTGGAAGACCATGCCGATGGGCCGTTTGTTGGTCGGAACGTAGACCCGTTCACCAGAAGCGAACACGGTTTGACCTGCGATATTGATCTTACCTCCGTCCGGTCGCTCCAGACCGGCGACACAGCGAAGGGTCGTAGTCTTACCGCAGCCGCTCGGACCCAAGAAAGTATAGAGCGAACCCTCGGGGATATTGAGCGAAACGCCTTTGAGGACATGCACCCGCTCTTTATCCTCACCAAAAAATTTTTCCAAGGCATCGATCTGCACCATTTCTCTTTTCTCCGCCATTGTGCCTCCCACAATTGCCAATTGTCATGAACCGGCAAATAACAGTCTTAGCCGGTCCTTATTCCGCAATACCTATTCTCGCGCCCAGCTTACGCGCGGTAAATGCCATCATCAGGAGCAACAAAACCATCAAAACCCCAAGCGCACAAACGTAGGTGTATTGGCCACCCTCCCATAAGTCAAATGCCATGATCGAAAGCACGGTACTATTATAGGAGTAAAGCAAGATCGAGGTTGAAAGTTCCCGCAAGGCAATAATGCTAATGTAAATCCAGCCCGCGGTGAAACCGGGCATCAAAAGCGGCAAGATCACTTTTCTGAAAGTTTGAAACCAGGTACCGCCCGCTGTGAGTGAAGCCTCTTCCAGTTCCTTATTGATTTGGATCATCGACGCCGATGCGGCCCGAATCCCGTATGGCATGAACTTGGTGATGTACGCCAAAAGCAAAACCCAGATGGTCCCGTAGATGGGAATCGGCAGAGTCAAATAAACCCAGATGAGGCTCACTCCCAAGACGATTCCCGGCATGGCGATCGGGATAAACGTCATGTTATCCAGCAACGCCCGCCCCGGTAATTTCGTTTTGACCGTGATCCAGGCAATGATCGAAGTCAAGAACATGACCAATGTAGCCGAGCCAACGGAGAGATAGAAACTATTTTTGAACGCAGTCAACGCCAGCGGATAGTTCAGAATGTAATGAAAGTTGGCCCACGTCATTTTCCCCATCAGCTCGCGCGAGGGGATGCCGTAGTAGGGAATGAACGAAGACCATAGAAGCACAAAAGCTGGCAGAACCACCGCGAGGAAAAAAATAAGAAAGGCAAGCGCGCAGGTCAAATATTTCCAGCCACCGAGGTCTATGACCCGGGGTCGATAACCCTTTCCGGTCACCGTAGCGTAGCGCTCCTCCCTACGGGTAATCTTTCCGTAAATCAACACACCGGTCGTACTGATCGCCAGCAACGTCACCGCATAGGCGCCGGCCAGGCCAAAATCCGAAGGAAACTGATGAATGGCAAGGAAGATTTTTGTCGTAAACACCGAGATCTTGGCCGGCACGCCGATCAAGGCCGGGACTTCGAACGCCTCGATCCCGCGAATGAATACAATCAAGAGCACGCTGAACATAGCCGGCCGCATCAGTGGCAAGGTAACCCGTTTAAAGGTCGTAAACGTACTCGATCCTGCCGTCAGCGCCGCTTCCTCCAAGGACGTATCCATGTTGCGGAAAGCCGCCGACATCAGAAGAAAAACCAGCGGATAGAGATGAATCGATTCCGCCCAGATCATTCCCCACATGGAATAAATGTTAAATGGCGCGGTCTCCAGGCCTAACAATTGTTTGATCACCAGGTTAATCAAGCCGATCTTCGGACTGAGCAGAAGGATCCACGAGATGGTGCTGAGAATTCCCGGAATGATAAACGGAATCAGCGCCATCACAACGAACAACTTTTTGAACGGCGTATTAGTTCTTTCGCTTACCCAGGCGAGAAAAGTTCCGATCAAGAAAGTAAGGAGGCAGGTGCCGAGGGCATAGTACAGTGAGTTCAGAAAAAGGAAATAGAAATCCCTATCGAAATAGGCCTTGATGTAGTTCTGAATGGTAAAAGTCGCGCCGGGCTCCCCGATCGGCGCGCTGCGGATGCTGCCATAAAGAAGCATGAGCAGCGGCACTCCTGCCAGATAGAGGACGAAAGCCGTCGTCCCTATCAGAATGAGGGTCTGGGAGTTGAGCCTCCGCACCCTGTCCCCCCGGGCTGGGATCTCTAGGCGTCAATATTGTGCACGACCTGATCCGCGACCATCGTTTTCTTTACTTCTTCCTCGATCAGGTTCCAGAGATGATCCTCATAGTCGA
>Ga0081538_10006010_pt1 | contig 10797 bp, 9 predicted proteins | sample TabmetS5T2R1_FD_71022 | JGI IMG/M metagenome (GOLD analysis project Ga0081538, IMG submission 71022) | Tabebuia heterophylla rhizosphere microbial communities from the University of Puerto Rico - S5T2R1 | ecosystem: Host-associated > Plants > Roots > Rhizosphere ...
CGGCGCTGCTGACGGCGAAGCCGGCCAGCAGCAGGGCGGGCATCGGGACCCGGGCGCGGGTCCGGGCCAGCAGCGCGTACCCGGTCAGCAGCCCGATGCCGACGGCGGCCAGCAGCAGCCCGACCGCGGCCTCGCCGGCGCCCAGGGTGTCGGTGGCCAGGAAGACCAGGGCCACGTCGTCGATGCCGTTGCAGGCCACGATGGCGAAGTAGCCGAGGGCGACCGCCCGCACCGTCGCCGCGCCTCCCAGGTAGCGCAGCCCGGCCCGGGCGTCGGCCAGGAACGAGGGGCGCCGGCCGTCCTCCGGCGCGGCCCCTGGCAGCGCCGGCAGGAACCCGAGCACGACCGCCGAGACAGCGAACGTGGCCGCGTCGACCAGCAGCACCCCGCGGACGTCCAGCACCGTCAGCAGCAGGGCCGCGACCAGCGGGCCGAGGGTCTCGCCGCCGTTGCTGGCGACGCCGACGGCCGCGTTGGCCCGCTCCAGGTCGCGCTCGGGCACGATCGCCGGGACGGCGGCCCGCGACGCCGGCTGGAACACCTGGCCGGCCAGGGCCCGCAGCCCGACCAGGACGAGCAGCAGCGGCAGCGGCGGCAGCCACAGGGCGGTCACGACCACCAGGGCGCCCTGGACCAGCTCGCAGCCGACCATGACCCGGCGCCGGTCCAGCCGGTCGGCCAGGGTCCCGGCGAGCGGACCGGCCAGCGCCGGCAGGAAGTCCCCGGCCAGCAGCAGGACTGCCACCGCCAGGGCCTGCCCGGTGGTGTCGGCGACGTGCAGCATGAGGGCGACCAGGCCGAGCGAGTCGCCCAGGTAGGACACCGCCCGGGCGCTCCACAGCAGGCGGAACGGCCGGTTGGCGCCGAGCAGCCGCAGCGACCCGGCCCCGGCCGGTCCTCCGTCGGTGGTCATGGCAGGAGATCCTCCCCCATCGGCCCCCAGGGCCGGCCGGGGTAGATTGGCCGCCGTCGGGAGGCGCGGCGACGGGAGCGGACGGTGGCCGAGGTGCTGGTGCTCAGCGAGGCGGACGTCACCGGCCTGCTCGACCTGGAGCCGCTGCTGGCCGCGCTCGGCCAGGCCCTGGAGAGCTACAGCGCCGGACGGGCCACGGCGCCGCCGCGGGTCGCGACCTGGGCCGAGGGCGGCGGGCTGGGGGCGATGCCGGTGCACCTGCCCGGGGTCGCCCTCGGGGCCAAGCTGGTCAGCATCTTCCCGGCCAACCACGATCGGGGCCGCCCGTCCCACCAGGCGCTGATCGCGCTGTTCGACCCCGACGACGGCACCCCGGTCGCGGTCATGGACGGCACCCGCATCACCGCCGCCCGCACCGGGGCCACGGCCGCGGTGGCGGCCGGCGCCCTGGCCCGGCCCGACGCGGCCGTGCTGGCCATCCTCGGCGCCGGCGTCCAGGGCCGCTCCCACCTGGACGCGTTCCCGCTGGTGCGCGACTTCCGGGACATCCGCGTGGCCTCCCGCACCCCCGGCCACGCCGACGCCCTGGCCGCCGCCCACCCGGCGGCCCGGGCGGTGGCGTCGTTCGAGGAGGCGGTCGCCGGGGCCGACGTGGTCTGCTGCTGCACCGACGCCCGCGAGCCGATCCTCGAGTCCGCCTGGCTCGCCCCCGGCACCCACCTGAGCTCGGTCGGGGGCAGCTTCGGCCCCGAGCTCGACCCGGCCACCGTGCGCGCCGGCCGGGTCTTCGTCGAGTGGCGCGGCGCCGCCGCCAACCCGCCCCCGGCCGGCGCCCACGAGCTCCAGGGCCTCGACCCCGCCACCCTCACCGAGGTCGGCGAGGTCCTCGCCGGCACCCGCCCCGGCCGCACCTCCCCCGGCGAGCTCACCATCTACAAGTCGACCGGCCACGCCGTCGAGGACGCGGCCGCCGCCGACCTGGTCTACCGCCGCGCCCTGGCGTCCGGGTCCGGCGTCCGGGTCTCGATCTGACCGTTCCCTACCTGCGCTTGGGCAGGTAGAGGTCGGTGATGGTGCCCTCGAAGGCCTCGGCCGACATGCCGACGGTCTCCGAGAGGGTGGGGTGGGGGTGGACGGTGAGGGCGATGTCGGCGGCGTCGGCGCCCATCTCGACGGCCAGGGCGGTCTCGGCGATCAGCTCGCCGGCGTTGGGGCCGACGGCGGCGGCGCCGATCAGGCGGTGGGTGGCCTCGTCGAACAGGAGCTTGGTCATGCCCTCGTCGCGGCCGAGGGACAGGGAACGGCCGCTGGCCGCCCACGGGAAGCTGCCCTTGCCGTACTTGACCCCGGCGGCCTTGGCCTCGGTCTCGGTGACGCCGACCCAGGCGACCTCGGGGTCGGTGTAGGCGACCGAGGGGATGCCGCGGACGTCGAAGTAGCTCGGCTTGCCGGCGGTGACCTCGGCCGCCACGTGGCCCTCGTGGACCGCCTTGTGGGCCAGCATGGGCTGCCCGATGACGTCGCCGATGGCGAAGATGTGGGGCACGTTGGTGCGCAGCTGCTTGTCGACGTTGATGAAGCCGCGCTCGTCGACGGCCACCCCGGCCCGCTCGGCCCCGATGGCGCGGCCGTTGGGGCGCCGGCCGACCGAGACCAGGACCTGGTCGAAGGTGGCCGTCTCGGGCGCCTTGGCCCCCTCGAAGTGGACGACCAGCCCGTCGGCGGTGGCGTCGACCTGGGTGACCTTGGTGGTCAGGTAGATGGCCTCGTACCGCTTGGAGATCCGCTTGAACAGCGGGTTGACCAGATCCTTGTCGGCGCCCGGGATGAGCTGGTCGAGCAGCTCGACGATGGTGATCCGCGACCCCAGCTCGGAGTAGACGGTGGCCATCTCCAGGCCGATGATCCCGCCGCCGACGACCAGCAGCCGCTCGGGCACGCTGGTCAGCTCCAGGGCGCCGGTGGAGTCGATCACCCGTGGGTCGTCGTGGGGGATGAACGGCAGGGTCACCGGCTCCGAGCCGGCGGCGATGATCGCCTGCTCGAACCCCACCGTGGTCGTGGCGCCGTCGTCGGCCCGGACCTCCAGGTGGTTCGGGGAGGCGAAGGTGCCGTGGCCGGTGACCACCTTGACCTTGCGCTGCCTGGCCAGGCCGGCCAGGCCCTTGGTGAGCCGGCCGACGACCGAGTCCTTCCACTCCCGGAGCTTGTCGAGGTCGACGGCCGGCTCGCCGAAGGTGAGGCCGTGCTCGGCCATCTCCTTGGTCTCGGCGATCACCCTGGCCGCGTGCAGCAGGGCCTTGGAGGGGATGCAGCCGACGTTGAGGCAGACCCCGCCGAGGATCGGCGAGCGGTCCACCAGGACCACCGACTTGCCGAGGTCGGCGGCCCGGAAGGCGGCGCTGTAGCCGCCGGGCCCGGCCCCCAGCACCAGCACCTCGGCCTGGACGTCGGCCTCGATGCCGGCCGCCGAGGCGGAGGCGACCGGGGCCGTCTGGACCTCGGCCGGGGCGGTGTGGGCGGCGACCGGGTCCGCGTGGACCGGGGCCGCCTCCTGGCCGGTCTGGAGCTCGACGATCACGTCACCCTCGGACACCGTGGCGCCGACGCCGACCCGGACCTCGGCCACGGTCCCGGCGACCGGGGCGGGGACGTCCATGGTCGCCTTGTCGGACTCCAGGGTGAGCAGCGGATCCTCGGCCGCGATCCGGTCGCCGGGGGTGACGTGGATCTCGATCACGGGCACGTCGGCGAAGTCGCCGAGGTCGGGCACCCGGACCTCGAGGCGCTCGTAGACCCCGGCCGGCGACCCGTAGTCGGCCGGCTCGGGCGCCTCCGGGTGGGCGCGCTCGTGGACCTGCTCCTTGGCCGCGGCCGCCGGCTGCTCCCCTCCTTCGAGGGTGGCCACCACGTCGCCCTCCGAGACCTGGTCGCCGACCGCGATGCGGACCTCGGCGATGGTGCCGGCCACCGGCGACGGCACGTCCATGGTCGCCTTGTCCGACTCCAGCGTGACCAGCGGGTCCTCCGCCGCCACGACGCTGCCCGGGCTGACGTGCACCTCGATCACGGGCACGTCGGCGAAGTCGCCGATGTCCGGGATACGGATCTCCATGGGTCCTCCCGACTAGAGGAGCAGGCGGCGGACGTCCTCGAGCACGTTGCACAGGTGCCGGGTGAACCGGGCGGCCAGGGCGCCGTCGATCACCCGGTGGTCGTAGGAGAGCGACAGCGGCAGCAGCATGCGGGGAACGAACTCCGAGCCGTTCCAGACCGGCGTCATCCTGGAGCGGACGACGCCGAGGATGGCCACCTCGGGGGAGTTGACGATCGGGGTGAAGCTGGTGCCCCCGATGCCGCCGAGGCTGGAGATGGTGAAGCTGCCCCCGGACATGTCGCTGGGCGACAGCTTGCCGTCGCGGGCCCGCTTGGAGACCTCGCCCAGCTCCTTGCTCAGGGCGGTGACGCCCTTGCGGTCGACGTCGCGGATGACCGGCACGACCAGGCCGTCGGGGGTGTCGACGGCGATCCCGATGTGGTAGTAGCTCTTGAGGATCAGCGCGTCCTTCTCGGGCGACAACGAGCTGTTGACCTCGGGGAACTGCCGCAGCGCGGACACCGCCGCCTTCATCAGGAAGGCGAGCAGGGTGACCCGGTAGCCCTCGGCCTTGGCGGCGGTGTCGAGCTCCTTGCGGTAGGGGTCGAGCTCGGTGATGTCGGCCTCGTCGTTGTGGGTGACGTGGGGGACGTTCAGCCACGAGCGGTGCAGGAACGGCCCGGAGATCCTCTTGATCCGGGGCAGCGGGACCGTCTCGACGGGGCCGAACTTGGAGAAGTCCTGGGCCGGGACCTCGGGGATGCCGGCCCCGGCCGGGGCCGCGGCGGCGGCCGGGGCGGCCGCGGGGCCGCGCACGGCGGCGAGCAGGTCCTCCTTGACGATCCGGCCCTTCTCGCCGCTGCCCTTGATGGTGTTCAGGTCGAGGCCGAGCTCCCGGGCCAGCCGGCGCACGCTGGGCCCGGCGTGGGCGCCGGTGAAGTCGGCGACGGCCCCGGCCGGGGCGGTCGGCGCCGCGGCCGCCGGCGGCGCCGGCGGTGCCTGGGCGGCGGGGGCGGGCGCGGGGGCCGGGGCGGCGGGGGTCGTCTCGGGCTCCGGCTCCTGCTGGCCGACCAGGCTCGGCGGGGTGGTCAGGGGGCCGGCGCCGTCGCCGCTGACGACCACGACCACGGTGCCCTCGCTGACGGTGTCCCCCACCTTGACCCGGACGTCCTGCACCTTCCCGGCGGCGGTGGCGGGGACGTCCATGGTCGCCTTGTCGGACTCCAGGGTGACGAGGGGGTCCTCCTCGGCGACCACGTCGCCCGGCGACACGTGCACCTCGATCACCGGGACGTCCTCGTAGTCGCCGATGTCGGGGACCGCGATCTCTGTGGCTGCCACTGTTCCCTCCGATCGACCCGGAGCTGGGAGGTCCGGGTCAGCTGCGGGCCGGGTTGGGCCTCTCGGGGTCGATGTCGTACCTGGCGATCGCCTTGGCGACCGTCTCCGCCGGCACCGTCCCCTCCTGGGCGAGGGCCTGCAAGGCGGCGAGGGCGACGAAGTACCGGTCGACCTCGAAGAAGCGGCGCAGCCTGCGACGGTAGTCGGAGCGGCCGTAGCCGTCGGTCCCCAGCACCCGGTAGGTGCCGGGCACGAACGCGCGGATCTGGTCCGCGAACGCCTTGACGTAGTCGGTGGAGGCGATCACCGGCCCCTGGCGGTCGGCCAGGCGGGAGGTCACGTAGCTCTGGCGTGGCGGCTCGGTCGGGTGGAGGAGATTCCACCGTTCGACGTCCAGCGCCTCGCGCCGCAGCTCGGTGAAGCTGGGCGCGCTCCACACGTCGGCGTCGACCCCGAAGTCGTCGGCCAGCAGGTCGGCCCCGGCGATGACCTCGCGCAGGATGGTCCCGCTGCCCAGCAGCTGCACCCGCGGCCGTGGCTTGGCCCGGCCGCGGCCCTTGCGGGCCGGGCCGCCCTCGCGGAACAGGTACATGCCCTTGAGGATCCCCTCGGCGACGCCGTCGCCCTCGGGCATCGCCGGGTGCTGGTAGTTCTCGTTCATGACGGTCAGGTAGTAGTAGATGTCCTCCTGGTCGGCGTACATCCGCCGCAGGCCGTCCTGGATGATGACCGCCAGCTCGTAGGCGAAGGTGGGGTCGTAGGAGACGCAGTTGGGGATCACCGACGACATGATGTGGCTGTGGCCGTCCTCGTGCTGGAGGCCCTCGCCGTTGAGGGTGGTCCGGCCGGCGGTGGCGCCGATCAGGAACCCGCGGGCCCGGCTGTCGCCGGCGGCCCAGGCCAGGTCGCCGACGCGCTGGAAGCCGAACATCGAGTAGTAGATGTAGAAGGGGATCATCGGGCAGTCGCTGTTGCTGTAGGAGGTGGCGGCGGCGATCCACGACGACATCGCCCCCGGCTCGTTGATGCCCTCCTGGAGGAGCTGGCCGTTCTTGTCCTCCTTGTAGAACATCAGCTGGTTGGCGTCCTCGGGCTGGTAGAGCTGCCCCACCTGGGACCAGATCCCGAACTGGCGGAACATCCCCTCCATGCCGAAGGTGCGGGACTCGTCGGGCACGATCGGCACCACCCGCCTGCCGATCTGCTTGTCGCGCAGCAGCGAGTTGAGGATCCGCACGAACGCCATGGTGGTGGAGATCTCGCGCTCCCCGGTGCCGGCCAGCTGGGCCCCGAACGCCGACAGGTCGGGCACGGCCAGCGACTCCGAGCGCTGCCGGCGGGCCGGCAGGGCCCCGCCAAGGGCCTGGCGCCGCTCCTTCATGTAGCGGGCCTCGGGGCTGTCGTCGGCCGGCCGCTGGTAGGGGTAGTCGAGCAGCTGGTCGTCGGGGATCGACAGGTGGAAGCGGTCCCGGAACACCCGGAGGGCGGCCTCGGCCATCTTCTTCTGCTGGTGGGTGATGTTCTGGCCCTCGCCGGCCTCGCCCATGCCGTAGCCCTTGACCGTCTTGGCCAGGATCACCGTCGGCTGGCCGGTGTGGCGCACGGCCGCATCGAAGGCCGCGTACAGCTTCACCGGGTCATGGCCGCCACGGTTGAGGTTCCAGATCTCGTCGTCGCTCATGTCGGCGACCAGCTCCAGCAGCTCCGGGTAGGCGCCGAAGAAGTGCTCGCGGACATAGGCCCCGTTCTTGGACTTGAAGTCCTGGTACTGGCCGTCGACGCACTCCTCCATGCGCTGCAGCAGCAGGCCGGTGGTGTCCCTGGCCAGCAGCTCGTCCCAGCCGCTGCCCCAGATGACCTTGATGACGTTCCAGCCGGCCCCGCGGAAGACGCCCTCCAGCTCCTGGATGATCTTGCCGTTGCCCCGGACCGGGCCGTCGAGGCGCTGGAGGTTGCAGTTGACGACGAAGATCAGGTTGTCGAGCCGCTCCCGGCCGCCGAGCGAGATCGCCCCGAGCGACTCCGGCTCGTCGGTCTCGCCGTCGCCCAGGAACGCCCACACCTTGCGGCCGGTGGTGTCGGCCAGGCCGCGCGTCCCCAGGTACTTCAGGAACCTGGCCTGGTAGATGGCCATGATCGGCCCCAGGCCCATCGACACCGTCGGGAACTGCCAGTAGTCGGGCATCAGCCACGGGTGCGGGTACGACGACAGGCCGTCGCCGTCGACCTCCTGGCGGAAGCCGTCCAGCTGCGACTCGGTGAGCCGGCCCTCCATGTAGGACCGGGCGTAGATGCCGGGCGAGATGTGGCCCTGGAAGTAGATCAGGTCGCCGCCGTGGCGCTCGGACGGCGCGTGCCAGAAGTGGTTGAAGCCGGTGTCGTACATGGTGGCCGACGACTGGAAGCTGGCGATGTGGCCGCCCAGCTCCGAGGACTCCTTGTTGGCCCGCAGCACCATGGCCAGCGCGTTCCACCGGTTCAGGGAGCGGATCTTGTGCTCGGTGGCCAGGTCGCCCGGGTAGGCCGGCTGGTGGTCGACGGGGATGGTGTTCAGGTACGGCGTGGTCGCCGAGTACGGCGCCGGGGCCCCCCGCCGGCGGCCCTCGGCCGCCAGCTCGCCGAGCAGGAACCGCGCCCGGTCGGTCCCCTCGAACGCCAGCACCGAGTCCAGCGCCTCCAGCCACTCACGGGTCTCGACCGGGTCTACGTCGTTCAGCATGGCCATCAGTCCATCCACTCAGGCTGGAGCACCAGCGCCCTTCAGCAACCGTCGGCCGATCTTAGGTCCTAGATCGTTCCATCAACCGCGCGCGCGAACCAGTCTTGAGATACCCCATCTCCGGCCGCGCGAACGCCCCGGCGCGGCCTTCGGCATTCATCCCATCCAGGCGATGCGCCTCCGGCCCGGAGGACGCAGCCTGATCGCACAATGGGCATCCTCCTGGCGTTCGCCGTCATCGCGGCGGCGGTGGCGGTCGCGGTCGCCGCCATGCTGCTGGTCCGGAGGCGGGCCCCCGAGGGCAGCTTCTTCAACGACGGCGATCGCGCCTCCGGGGTGTTCGGGGTGCTCGCCACCGGGTTCGCCCTCCTGCTCGGGCTCATCGTGTTCCTCGCCTTCACCAGCTACGACGACTCCAAGAAGGGTGCCGAGAGCGAGGCCTTGGCCCTGGTCCAGCAGTTCGAGACGGCCCAGTTCCTGCCGGCCGCGACCCGCGCGAGGCTCGGCGGGGAGCTGACGTGCTACGGGCGTTCGGTGGTGGGCCAGGAGTGGCCGCGGATGGAGGCCGGCACCGAGAGCGGCGCGATCAACTCCTGGGCCCTCGCCCTGTTCAGGACCATGGAGACCGTCCAGCCGGCAACCGCGGCCGAGCAGTCTGCCTACGACAAGTGGTTCGACCTGACCTCCACGCGCGAGGAGGCCCGGCGCGACCGCGTCCACGCCTCCGAGGGCGTCATCCCGACACCGCTGTGGTGGGTCCTGTTCTTCATCGCCGGGCTCGTCGTGGTCTACATGCTGTTCTTCGCCGACAGCGGGGAGCGGGCGGTCGTCCAGGGCCTGCTGATGGGCTCGGTCGTGGCCGTCATGGTCGCGACCCTGCTGCTGATCAGGACCCTGGACGCGCCCTACCGGCCCAGCCTCGGCCAGCTGCGGCCGGTCGCCATGGAGCAGACCCTTGGGCTCATCGACCAGGCCCGCGACGCACTGGGCCAGGACGACCCTCTCCCCTGCGACCCCGAGGGACGGCCACGGTGACCGGCCGGCGGCTGGAGACCTGGGTCGAGGTCGCCTCGGCCGTGGTCCTCTCCGTGGCCGCGCTGGCCATCGCCTGGAGCGGCTACCAGGCGAGCCGCTGGACGGGCGAGCAGGCCAAGGCGTTCAGCCGGGCCAACGCCGCCCGCGTGGAGTCGACCCGCTGGTCGAACCTTGCCAACAGCCAGACCGAGATCGACGTGGCCACCTTCACCCAGTGGGTCGATGCCTACGCGCGCGACGAGACCATGCTGGCCGGTTTCTACCGCAAGCGGTTCCGCCCGGAGTTCAAGCCGGCGGTGGAGGCCTGGATCGCGAGCCGGCCGCTCAAGAACCAGAGGCGCCGCTGACGCCCTTCGCCACTCCCCAGTACCGCCTGGCGGCCGCCGCCGAGTCCGAGCGCTTCGAGGCCAAGGCGGCGGCGGAGGCCGCCGTGGCGGGCAGGAACATCCAGCGGGCCACCAACTACGTGCTCGGGGTGGTCCTGTTCTCCTCCGCGCTGTTCTTCGGCGGCATCAGCTCCCGAATCGGGAACCCCAGGACGCGAGCCGTGATCCTCGGGATCGGCTGTCTGGTGCTGCTCGGCGGGCTGATCTGGACCATCACACTCCCGATCAGCTTCTCGGTCTAGCGGCCGCCTCCCAGCGACCCATACCGTCGTGGGTGAAGGGCGATCGCCTCCGGGTGGCGGTGGACGCACCTCGACCTCGTCGGTCGGTTCTCCCATGGTCAGCCCCGAGCTGTTCCCACAGGCGCAGCGCATCCTCGACGAGCGCGAGCGGCACTCCATCAAGCAGTACCGCCACCAGGACTACCTCGCGGACTCATGTCCTGCGGGCGGTGCGGCTCCCGCCTGATGTACACGGTCGTCCGTGGCAAGAGCGGCGGCATGTTCGCGTACCACGTCTGCACGCGGCGACATCGCCGCGACGGCTGCGACCTCCCCTACATCGCGGCCCACGAGCTGGAGCAGCGGCTCGAGCGCAGTTGGCCCCCGTACGTCACTCTTGACCTCGTCGACGCTGAAGCGCTCGGCGAACGCCTGCGCGAGGACCTGACCAGCGACGAAGGGGACAAGCAGGCGCTCATCAATCGCCTTACCAAGCGCCTCGCCCGCCTAGATAGCCAGCGTCTGAAGCCGGTTGCGATGGCCTACGCCGACGCTATCCCGCTCGATCTGCTGAGGAGCGAGCAGGGACGCGTCGCACGAGAGATGGAGCAGGCCAACCATGAGCTGGCTGGTGCCGAGAACGCAGGCCATCGTGTGTTGGACCTCTACGAGCCGGCTCAGGAGCTCATGCGCCGCGGCGCCGCTGTCTATGCCCTGGCCGAGCCTGAGGTGCGGCGGCAGCTCAACCGGGCCTTCATCGCACGGCTTGAGATCGACGTGGATAGAGCGGCTGATCCTCGGTTCGCCGTGGGCGGGAGATCCATGAAGCGGCTGTCTACCTGCGGGAACGCCGTCACATGATCGGGCCTCGCGAAGGCGGACTGATCACCGGTCAGGGAGCCGGACAAGATCGAACCCCGGCCTTCTCGTCGGCCAGGGTTCGAGTAGGAGCGCCAGCGTCGTTGTCCCAGCAGCTACCACAAGCCACAGCGCCTCCGGCGCAGTGCTCTCCTCGGACAACGGGTCGAGCTTGGGTGAGCGGCGAAACGTCATCCGTTATGGCGGGGTGGGTTGGGGGGCCTTTG
>Ga0081538_10006011_pt1 | contig 10794 bp, 6 predicted proteins | sample TabmetS5T2R1_FD_71022 | JGI IMG/M metagenome (GOLD analysis project Ga0081538, IMG submission 71022) | Tabebuia heterophylla rhizosphere microbial communities from the University of Puerto Rico - S5T2R1 | ecosystem: Host-associated > Plants > Roots > Rhizosphere ...
GGACGGGGTCGAAGCCGGGGCCGTGGTCGAGCTGGTGGTCCAGGTTGATGGCGGCGTTGATCAGCGACAGATGGGTGAAGGCCTGGGGGAAGTTGCCCAGCTGCTCACCGGTCTGGCCGATCTCCTCGGCGTACAGGCCCAGGTGGTTGGCGTAGGTGAACATCTTCTCGAAGGTCAGCCGGGCCTGCTCCAGGCGTCCGGAGCGGGCCAGGGCATCCACGTACCAGAAGGTGCAGATCGAGAAGGTGCCCTCATGTCCGCGGAGCCCGTCGGGCGAGGCGCTGGGGTCATACCGGTACACCAGACTGTCGGAGACCAGCTCGCCGTCCATGGCGTCCAGGGTCTCCAGCCACCTCGGGTCGCGAGGGACCACGAAGCCGACCAGCGGCATCATCAGCAGGGAGGCGTCCAGCACCTCGGTCTTGTCGTGCTGGGTGAAGGCCCGGCGCTGCGGATTCCAGCCGCGCTCCATGATCTGGGCGTAGATCCGGTCACGCTGGGTGATCCAGCGGCCGAGGTCGCCGGGGCGGCCGTAGCCTTGGGCGAGGCGGACCATGCGGTCCAGCGCCACCCAGCACATCAGGCGGCCGTAGGTGAAGTTCTGGCGGCCGCCGCGGGTCTCCCAGATGCCCTCGTCGGGCTGGTCCCAGTGCTCGCACACCCAGTCGGCGAGCTGGGCGAGCTTGACCCAGCCGTCGTGGCCGACCCGGATGCCGTGCCGGTCGGCCAGCCACACCGAATCGAGCAGCTCGCCGTAGATGTCGAGCTGGAGCTGGTCGGCGGCGCCGTTGCCGATCCGGACCGGCTTGGACCCGGCATAGCCCTCCCAGTGGTCCAGGCTCTCCTCCTCGAGGTCGGCGGACCCATCGATGCGGTACATGATCTTCAGCGGCCCCGACCCCTCAGGCTGGCCGGCCTGCTCGGCGACGCGGTCGCCCACCCAGCGCATGAAGGCCTCGGCCTCCTCGGTGAACCCCAGCCCGAGCAGGGCGTGGACTGAGAAGGAGCCGTCCCGGATCCAGGTGAAGCGGTAGTCCCAGTTGCGCTCGCCCCCGACCAGCTCGGGCAGCCCAGCCGTCGGGGCGGCCACCAGCGCCCCGGTGGGCGCGTAGGTCAGCAGCTTCAAGGTGATCGCCGACCGGTCGACCTGCTCCCGCCAGCGACCCCGATAGCTCGATCGGCCCAGCCAGCCACGCCAGAACCGCGCCGTCTCGTTGAATGATTCCAGCAGTTCCTCGGGGACCGTGGTCCGGGGTGGGCCCGGGGCGGCCGACTCCAGCACCACCCCGCCGGTCTGGCCGGCGCCGACCGTGAGGGCGCCGCGCAGGTCGTTGCCATCGCGTTGCATCGCCCGGTGCCCGGCGCCGTGCAGGGTCAGCTGCAGGGTCGGGGTGCGGAACACCGCCCCCTCCTCGGTCAGCTCCAGCTCATGGGGCTGGCGTCCGTAGTCGAACCGCGGGGCGCACTCCAGCTCGAACCGCATCTGGCCGCGGACGCACCGGACCACCCGGACCAGCCGGTGGCGGTCGCTCGCGTGGTGGGGGTCGTGGACCGGCAGGAAGTCGATCACCTCGCCGACCCCCTCGGGGGTCATGAAGCGGGTGATCAGGACGGCGGTGTCGGGGAAGTACAGCTGCCGGGCGACATAGTCGTCACCCACGGGGCCGATGCGGAAGCGCCCACCATTGTCGTGGTCGAGCAGGGCGCCGAACACACTCGGCGAGTCGAACCTGGGGGTGCACCACCAGTCGACACAACCGTCGGTGGTGACCAGCGCGGCGGTCTGGAGATCTCCGATCAGCCCATGCTCGGCGATCGGCGGATAACGATCCATGAATGCCTCCTCTGCGTCGGGACGTGGCCGGAGCGTGCCCCACAGCGCCTCGACGGTCCTCAGGCCGCTGGCCGGAGCACCTCCAGCGCACGGGCGCTGGCCCGCTGGACCTTGACGGCCTGCACAGATGACCCGCGGCGCACGACGTCGGGGAGCCGGCGCAGGCTCACCAGCGGGATGCCCTGGACAGATCTCCTTCCTGGCAGCCGGATGCCGACCTGAAGGCACAGCAGCCGCTGGACCGGGATGCCGGTACCGGCCAGGCTGTCGGCGACGGCCTCCGCCTTCCAGCTCAGATCGGCTCGCCGACCGCCGATGACGCCGCGAGCCGACCGAAGCGACGTGGCCTTGTGTCGACGCGGCAGCCAGCTGTCGCGCCAGGAGTCGACCACCCAGGCGCCGGTCGGGCCGATGACCAGGTGGTCGAGGCTGGCCGACCAGCCCGGCAGGGCGACGTCATGCAGCACCAGCCAGCCCTCCTGCTCCAGCTGGGCCAGCATGCCGGCCGTGCGGCGCTGCATCTGGGCCTGCCGTCGCCAGAACCGCGCGTTCGCTGAGGGGTGGAACTCCAGCCGCCACCAGATGAGCAGCCCCGCCAGCACGGCCACCCGCCAGCCCAGCCAGGCACCCATGGTGAGACCGACCAGCAGCCCGACGCCCAGGGCTGCGGCGGCCACCACCACCGAGCGCCACGGCCACCACCAGCCGTCGCGCCACTGTTCACGTTCCTTGTGGCGACAGCGCTGGTAGGCGGCTTGGGCGGAGGCGCCCGGCCGGCTGCCCCGCGGGTCCAGGAGCGGCTGGACCGGAACGGTGGTTCCGGTGGACACCGTCCAGATCTCCTCGGCCAGCTCCTGGACCCGCGTCCGGCTCAGGCGCTGGACCGCCAGCGCGGCGCAGCCGCCGTCGGCCCGGTCACAACGGCAGGCCCGGTCATGCTCGCGGCGCTTGGAGGGCATCACGGCCCTCCTGTCTGACCGTCCGGCTCCGCGAGCGTGCGCCGGGCCTCGGCGTTGGCCACCCGGGCCTGGCCGGAGACCGGCCAGCTCAGGTCCAGCGACAGGAGCTCCTTGGTGATGCGTTCCCGTCGGCTCACGTCGATCCCTTCCCATCACCGCCCACCGGCACCTGCGCCCGTCGGCTGTTGTTCGCTTCGCGCCCAGGCGCATCATCGGGCGCCGAGCGGGTGGCCGTCCTCACACGGGGCGGATGAGATGCACAGCTCATGGGCCGGTGCGCAGGGTGCCCCATCCCTTGCCGGCGCCGATCGATGGCGGCGACGCACGTGGGAACCTCACCCGGTACAGATGGTGACGGCGCTGCTGTCCGGGACGATAGTTATGTCCTGATGACCGGAGGTGATCGGCAAGCGGACGGGGGTGCCGAGCATGGGAACGATCCGGTATGCGGTGCGGGTGCGAGGCCGACCCAGCGACGCCGCCATGGCCGCACTCCAGGAGGAGCTGGACGTGACCGTCGATCCGGTACGAACCGTCCTACATGCGCAGCTGCCTGACCAGGCCGCACTGCTCGGGATCCTGACCAGGGCCTGGCTCCTCGGCCTGGAGCTGGTCGAGGTCAGGCGTCGGCCGTGACCTTGAAGTAGACCTGGCGGATCTGGATTGAGCGGTCTGCGGCTCAGAGGAGATGGAGCTCGCGAGCGCTCCGTACCGCCTGTCGCCGCCCGGTGACGCCGAGCTTGCGGAAGATGCCATAGGCGTGCGTCTTCACGGTGTTGAGGGAGACATACAGGTCCGAGGCGATCTCCTCGTACGTCATCAAGCTGGGCAGATAGCGAAGCACGGTGTGCTCCCGCTCGGTGAGCTGCTCGATCAGCCTTGGCGGGGAGACCGTCACCTGCGCCGCCTCGGCGGAGGCCTGCAGCAGCTCGTCAAGGTAGGACCAGGAGGTCGGGACCCGCTGGCGATAGCGGGCGAGCAGCGACCGGGCGGGTGCCCCGGCATCAAGGAAGCTGCGGCGAAGCCCACCCTGCTCGGCGAGGCTGAGGGCACGCTCCAGCGACGTCGCCACCCGATCGTGATCGGCGAGCACGTCGCTTGCGATGGCATCCAGCAGCCACGCCTCGGCCGGCACCATCAGGAACCCACCTGGCGCATCGCCGTCCAGGCAGAAGGCAAGCATGGCGGCGGCAGCGGCCGGATCGCTCTCCGCGAGGTGGAGGCGGGCCAGCACCACAGCTTCCCCACCCGACAGCGGGCCGCCCTCGTCGAGGCTCTTGCGGATCGCGGACGCCGACTGGGGCTGCCCAGCCGCGCTGCGGAGCTCCGCTTCGGTCACCAACAGCCAGCGCCACAGATACCGAGGAGGCTTCCAGCCCGCCAGGTCCCGGCGGACCGTCGCCAGCGCGTTCAGCGATCCGGCCAGGTCGCCTCGGGCGCGTTGCAGCCGTGCCCGCAGGATCGCGACCCCGATCGTCATTGGCTGCCGGCCGAGCCCTGACGCGACCGCCGCCTGGTCCGCGTAACGGCTCGCTTCGCCCAGATCATCCCGGTAGTAGCAGACCCAGGCCAGGGCGAGGCACCCACCGGCCGCCTGCACCGACGACGACCAGTCCTGCTCGGCGGCCATCTCCGCTGCATTCGTACCCCACCGCAGGGCTTCGCTGAGCTCACCCCGCATGGCGTGCACCAAGGCGAGCTGGCTTAGGCACGCGAACTGCTGCAGGGTGAGTCCAGCCCCTTGGGCGACCGCCAGGCCTTCGCGCAGATGTAGCTCGGCCCGATCCAGCTGGCCGGCCCACAGGGCCGCCCCGCCGACAGTGGTGAGGATGATCGCCCGCGCGTCATCGTCTCGGCCGTCCATCCCTGCCCGCGGCTGCAACGCCAGCGCCTCCTCGCCAGACACCAGCACCCGGTCGAGGTCGCCGACCTGCCAAGCCAGAGCGGTGTTCATGATCGCCAGCAGCAGGGCGAACCGACCTCGTCGCTCCTCGCTCAGCACCGCTGCACGCTCCGACGCGGCGAGCAGCTGGGCGGCAGCTGTCTCGGGGTCGCCGCGGACGATCCCATCGGCAGCGGCCAACAGCACCAGCTCCGGATCGGCCTGGACCAGGTCGGCCGGCAGCTGTCCGACCAGATCATGGAGCGCGGTGGCGTCACCCCGCAGGATCAGGCTCGGCCCGTGCTTCGCCATGAGGCCTGCGGCATGGCGCCATTCCTTCGCCATGAGCGCCTGCTGAATGGCCTGCACCGTCAGTCCACGGGCGGCGTACCAGCCTGCGGCACGCCGGTGCAGCCGGATGACCTGACCCGGCGCCTCGCGGCGCAGCTCATACCGGAGCAACTCGGCGAACAGCCGATGGTATCGGTAGGAGCTGCGCCGCGCTCCGACCGCGGTGACGAAGCCGTTGGCCCGCTCCAGGCGGGCCAACATCGACTCGCCGCCGTGGCCACCGGTCAGGGCGTCGGCGAGGTCACCGTTCAGCTCGTCGACAATGCAGGTCCGAAGCAGAAAGCTGCGCAGCTCCTCCGGCTGCCGGTCGAGCACCTCCCCGGTCAGGTAGTCGGCAACACTCTTGTCGTCGCCGGCGAACTCGGTCACGAACCGGTGCGGATCTGGCTGACCCGCCAGCGACAGGGCCGCCAACCGTAACCCCGCAGCCCACCCCTCCGTGCGGGCCTGCAACAGGGCAAGGTCGTCCTGGGACAATCGCGGCTGGTCTTCGCACGTGGCCAGCAGCTGAGCCACCTCGGCGACGGTGAACGCCAGGTCGGCCGCCCGCACCTGAACAAGCTGGCCGCTGATCCTCAGCCGCTGCAGCGGCAAGGGAGGGTCGACCCGGGTGGACAGCACCAGTCGCAGCTGGGGTGGGGCGTGGCGCAGCAGGAACTCCATCCCCCCGAGCACCGAGGCGTCGGTGATGTCCTGGAGGTCGTCGAGGACCAGCACGACCGGGGTGGGCAGCTCGGCCAGGCCGCTGACGAGCAGGGACAGGAAGCCCGCATCCGATCCGGGATGCGGCGTCAGCCCCCGGAGCGCGCTGTCGCTTGGCACGGCGCCCGATTGGCACAGCGCCGCCAACACATACGCCCAGAACCGGCCGGCCTCGTTGTCGCCGGCGTCCAGTGACAGCCAGGCAAGCGGTCCGGGAGGCCGGCGTGAGGAGCCCCAGGAGGCGAGCAGCGTGGTCTTGCCCGCACCGGCCGGGGCCGACACCAGCGTCAGCAGCTGCTGGCTTCCGGCATGGAGCAGGTCGTACAGCCGCGGACGGGGCACCTGACCGAGCGATGTGCGCGGTGGGGTCAGCTTGGTTGTGAGCAGAGCCATGCCGAGCTCGTCGGCGAGCTGCTCACCTGGCCGATCGTTCGGCCGGGCTCGTCGGGCGTTCCGGTTCTGGCCGGCCCCGGCATCCACCGTGATTGTCCGGTTCGCGCTCGCGGCGGAACGGGGCCCGGCCATGCTCTACCGACACCTCTCCTATGGTGCCGGCGAGGCCGGCACAGGGGCGGGGTTGACGCTGACGAGCTCCAAGCCCAGGTCGCCGACCCGATCCAGCAGGCCGTGCAGGTGCGCCTGGTCGATCACCGGCCCGATGATGGCCGTCTGGCCGTCGCCGGTCGCCAGGGTCATTCCTTCGAACGCCGGCAGGTAGCGCTGGCTCAATTCGCCACGAACAACGATCCGGTAGATCGTGGCTCCCATGGCGCCGTAGGATCCTCTACGGTTCATGCCTCCATGGTGCTGCGTAGGTGCATGAACCGGCTTCCTCCATCCCCCCATTCATCTAGGTGAAATGGCTAGGGACCGTGCTGCGTTGACCCTGGCAGCAGGCCGAGCTGGCGCGCCCGGGCGACCGCGTCGGCCCGGGTCGTGACCTCGAGCTTGCGGTAGACGGCCTGCACCTGACTCCTGACGGTGTTGACCGAGACGTGGAGCTCGTGGCCGATCTCCGTGGTCGAGAGTCGGGTGGGCAGCAGCCGGAGGACCGTGAGCTCTCGATCGGTGAGGGGGGCGGCTCCCTTGATCCGCCGGCGAGGCGCCGAACCCAGCATCCGCCCGCTCTGCTCGAGCAGGGCGACAAGCACGCCAGGATCGGCCAGTTGATCGATCAGCTCACGGGCTCGCTGAAGCAGGGCACGAGCGCCCGGGAGGTCTCCGTGACCGTGGTAGACGGCCACGAGCAGCAACAACACGTGCGCCCGGTGGACGGCCATGCCGTCGATTCCGAACAGCTCAAGCGCCCACTCCAGCTGCTCCTCGGCTTGGCTGAGGTTGCCCTGGCGGGTCAGCGCCCGACCAAACGCCATGTGGACGATTCCGCACAGCGGCTCGGCGCTGAGCCCTTGCACCTCGGCGATCGCCACCGCACGGGCGGCCAGGGATGTGGCCGTCTGGTCGTCCTCGTCATCAGCCAGCAGTGACAGCACCGCCAGTGCGGTGATCACTGCGTACGGCTGGTCGGCGGCCGACACGCGGGCGATCAGCTCCTCGAGCGGTGGCCGCGCCTCGGACAACCGCCCCGACAGATACAGGGCCTGACCGAGGGCCGCCTGGGCCATCCACCAGTACGGGGAGGGCTGGGGGTCGGCAAGCTCAAGTGCGCGGCGGGCGGCCCGGACCGCACCACCGACATCGTCGAACAGGACAGCGGCACGGGTCAGGGCGGCGCCGAAGGCCAACGAGCTGATGCCCTCCGGCAGCCCGCCCGCCCAGGTGGCATCCTCCACCACGGCGAGCCAGCGTTCGCGTTCCTGCCTGGAGGCGCCGCTGATCCAGGCGGTGACGAAGGCAACCGGTGGATCGGCCGTGATCGCCTCCTCGGGCAACTCCTCCAGCCAGCGGGCCACGGTCGCCCGCCGGCCGCGCCGCCAGTACGCCAGCCAATGCGATGCAATCAGCGCCCCGGCCTCACCGAACTCGCCAGCCGCGGTGGCGTGGTGGATGGCCTCGTCGACGTCGCCGGCAGCTCGATACCAGGCCACGGCCCGCCGATGCAGCGCCGGAATCAGCCCGGGCTCGCGGCTGCCAAGCTCCAGGCGCAGCAGCTCCCCGAACAGCCGATGGTACCGGTACCATTGCCGGCGGTCGTCCAGCGGCACCAGGAACAGATTCGACCGCTCCAGTTCCTCCAGCCACCCGGCAGACCCTGCGGACTCCAGCACGGCATCGCACAGGGGACCGGACAGGCGCCTCAGCACCGAGGTCCGGAGCAGGAACGCCATGACCTCGGACGGCTGACGTGCGAGCACGTCGGCAGCCAGGTAGTCGGCCACGTGGCGGTTGTCGCCGTGGAAGGCCGCGATGAAGGCACTCGGGTCCTCCCTCCCGCGAAGCGACAGTCCAGCCAGGTAGAGCCCGGCCGGCCAACCCTCGGTGCGCTCCATCAGGCGCTCCACGTCCTCGGCCGTCAGCTGCAGCCCCATCGACGCGTTCAGCAGCGCGAATGCCTCCTCACCGGTGAACTGCAGGTCGGCGACCCGGAGTTCCTTCAGCTCCCCTGTGGCGCGCATCCGGGCCACGGGCAGCGGGGGGTCGACACGCGTTGCCAGCATCACGTGAACGCTCGGCGGGAGGTGGTCCAGGAAGAAGCTGAGCGTCTCATGGCAGGTGCCGTTGGTGACCAGGTGGTAGTCGTCCAGCACCAGCACCAGCGGCGAGCCGACCTTGCTCAGGTCATTCAGCAGCGAGGGCAGGACCCGCTGGAGGTCCACGCTGCCGCGCTGCAGGGCCTGCAGCGCGGCAGTGCCCACACCCGGCTCGACGGTCCGCAATGCCTCGCCGACACACAGCCACATCCGCGTTGGGTCGTTGTCTCCCTCATCCAACGACACCCAGGCCACCCGCCCGCCGCCTGCCGTCGCGGACCACTGAGCCAGCAGGGTCGTCTTGCCCGACCCGGCCGGCGCATCCAGCAGGCACAGCTTGGCCTCCAAGCCGGCCTCGAGCAGCGACTGGAGACCGGCACGGGGGATCAGCCCGGCTCGAGGGGTCGGCGGCACCAGCTTGAACCACAGGAGCTCCGGACTCGGGGGGCCGGGCGGGTCGCCGGGGTCATGGTCCGCCCTGTCCGTGCTCGTCGGATCGGACGTGCCGACAGTCGGCCTGGCCGGGGGCAACAGGGAATCCAGGTGCCTAGCCATGCACCCCTCCTGCCCTCGCCATCCGGGCTGACCAGTATGCGGCTGGCGAAGGCGAGTGTCACCCTATTCGGGTGAGCGCTCGTCGCCATTGCCGGCGGCGGTGGCGGTTCGTCCACCGTCGCGGCCCGCGTCATCTCATCCATCCAGTGGGTGACGGGCCGGTCAGGAACGCCCCGGCGGCCACCACCAGCCCGAGCACGAACACGGTCCGCAGCCCCGCCCGCAGGAACCGCACGATGGTGTCGTAGAGAACGGCCCGCGGCGTCATGGGCAGTACCGATTCGACGGTGATGGCTCCATCACCCTCGCCGGTCAGGGCCTTGACCAGCTCCTGGCGGCCAACCGGTTGGCCTGGATCCATGCGTCGGCGAACGCCGGGCTCTGGACGATCTTGCCCACCTGGGTGCGGGTGAAGCTCTGCACGCCGTTGGCGATTGGTGACCTGGTTGCGGGCCCACACCGCCACCCCGGCCAGCGGCGCGAGCACACAACCCAGCACGATCAGCAGCGCGGCCACCACCGTGCGCCAGCGCTGCCGCGCGGCCGGGGCGGCGATCCCGACTCCGGCGGGCGCCTCCGGCTGCCGTACCTGGACGCGCAGGGTGGCGACCTCTGCGCGGAGCCGTTCCAGTTCTGCCCGCTCGTCCCCGGTCAGGGCATCTCGACCTTCCATGGCCTGTCGCCGCCCGGGAGCGCCCGGTCATCATCCTCTCCGGGTGAGTCAGCATGGAGCGGCCGGCTCCGGTCCGCAGATGATTACGCGTGGGTCATCCACGATGGCGCGGACGGAGCCACATACGGAAGGAGCCGGCCGTGCCCAGTGTCTCGCACCTCGCCCCGACCCACCTGGGTCTGGACGTCCACAAGGACACCATCTCGGTGGCGATCCTGGCCCCAGATCGCGACGGCCCGGAGGTCGAGCGGATTCCTCACGACGAGCCCTCGGTGCGCAGGCTCGTCGGCCGCTTTCCCGATCCCCGCTGGCTGCGAGCCTGCTACGAGGCCGGCCCGACCGGCTACGACCTGGCCCGGCTGCTGGAGAGCATGCGGGTTCGCTGCCAGGTGATCGCGCCGTCGCTGATCCCCAAGGCCCCCGGCGACAAGGTCAAGACCGACCGGCGTGACTGCCGGCGGCTGGCGCGCCTGCACCGGGCCGGAGAACTGGTGGCCATCCGGATCCCGACCGTCCAGGAAGAAGCCGTCCGTGACCTGTGCCGGGCCCGGGCTGACATGGTCGAAGACCGGACCCGCGCCCGGCATCGGCTGGGCAAGTTCCTGCTGCGCCACGGCCGGCCTTGGCGGGGCGGGAATGCCTGGACGCTGACCCATGAGCGCTGGCTGCTCTCCCAGCGCTTCGACCAGCCCGCCCTTCGCGCCACCTACGGGCACTACCGGGCCACGCTCGACGCCCGGGATGCCGCCCTGGCCGCCATCGAGGCCGACCTGGCCGGCTGGTATGACAAGGCGCCGTTCGCCGACGCCGTGCACCGCCTGGCCGCCTACCGGGGCGTCACCCGGCTGGGAGCCCTGACCTTGGCGAGCGAGGTCTGCGACTGGCGCCGGTTCCCGCGGGCGGCCGCGTTCTGTGGCTTCTGCGGCCTGGTGCCCTCGGAGTATTCCAGCGGGACGTCGACGTGGCGGGGACACATTACCAAGTGTGGCAACGCCCACCTGCGCGGCCAGCTGGTTGAGTCGGCCTGGGCCTACCAGCACCGCCCGGCGGTCGGGGTCGAGCTGCACAAGCGCCAGCAGGGCCTGGACCCCCAGGTGGTGGCCCGCGCCTGGGCCGCGCAGCTGCGCCTGTGCGGCCGCTTCCGGCGGCTGGCCGCCCGCAAGGACTCCACCAACGTGGTCGTCACC
>Ga0081538_10006012_pt1 | contig 10791 bp, 6 predicted proteins | sample TabmetS5T2R1_FD_71022 | JGI IMG/M metagenome (GOLD analysis project Ga0081538, IMG submission 71022) | Tabebuia heterophylla rhizosphere microbial communities from the University of Puerto Rico - S5T2R1 | ecosystem: Host-associated > Plants > Roots > Rhizosphere ...
GACAACCTCCAGTTCGTCGGCGGCATCCAGCGCGTCTACGCCGGCGACATCGCCCCCAACGACCAGTACTTCGTGGTCGGCAGCGGCTCCGGCGGCGACCGCCCGCCGATCAACGACACCGCCGTCGCCTTCCCGATCGCCGGCAACGACAACGTCCAGCCGCTGTGGATCTCGCGCCACTTCGACAGCGTCTACTCGGTGGCCATCACCGAGCGGGCGGTGTACGTCGGCGGCCACTTCGGCTTCCAGGAGTCGCCCACCGCTCCCGACCCCTGGCCGGGCCTCGACGACGTCGGCTACGGCACCGGGCAGGGCCTTGCCGGCTACGGCCTCGGCGACGCCGTGGTCCGCCGCGAGCACATCGGCGCCCTCAACCCGGCCGACGGCAAGGCGCTGGAGTGGAACCCGGGGGCCTTCACCTTCGAGGGCAACAAGGCCATGGAGGCCACCGCCCGCGGCCTGTTCGTCGGCGGCGACGGCCAGTACAAGGGCGGCAAGAACACCGGCCGGGTGGCCTTCTTCGACTTCAACAGCAACCCGGCCCCCTCGCCCGTCGAGACCACGGTCGTCAACCCGATCGAGGGCCGCGTGGTCGCGTCGGGCGTCCAGTTCGTGATCGACGGCCGGGCCACCGCGCCCGGGCGGGTCCGCCGGGTCCAGGTCGAGATCCAGGACCGCAACACCAAGCAGTACCTCCAGGACAACCTGACCAGCTGGGGCGGCGTCAACAACATCTACGCCCAGCTGGCCACCAGCAACGCCACCTCGACGGCCTGGACCCTGCCGGTCACCATCACCGGCAACCGCGAGCTCCAGGTCATGGCCAAGACCTTCGCCGTCACCGGCGGCAGCGACCCGACCAAGGCCATCAAGAAGTTCGAGACCTTCGGGATCGACGACCAGACCCCGACCACCAGCATCAACGGGCCCAGCGGCAACGTGCTGACCAGCACCACCTTCATCGCCACCGGGACCGCCGGCGACGACAAGGGCGTCAACGCCCTCACCTACTGGTTCCGCAACGCCAGCAACCAGTACCTCCAGGAGGACGGGTCGGTCTCGTCCAGCTTCAACACCTTCCGCGGCCTGCCCGACGTGGTCGGCGCGACCTCGGCCACCTGGCAGTACGAGGTGACCCTGCCGCACGAGGGCGAGTGGCGCATGTCGGCCACGGCGATCGACAACGCCGGCCAGTCCGACCTGCGCAGCTCGACCCGCGACTGGCTGATCACCTCGACGGGCGTCGCCCCGACGGTGGCCGTCAACACCCCGGCGCCGATGACCCCGCCGACCGCGGCCCCGGCCCTGACCGTGGCCCCGGGCGGCCCCATCACCTTCAGCGGCAGCGCCAACGACGAGGCCAACCTGGCCAACGTCGAGATCTCGCTGCGCAACAACACGACCAGGGAGCAGCTGGCCTCGGACGGCACCTGGGGCACCGACGTGGTCCAGGGCTGGTACCGCATCTCCTCCCCGCAGAACCTCCCCGGGGCCAGCTACAACTGGACCTACACGACGCCGTTCAACCTCAAGCAGGGCCAGTACTCGTTCAGCGTGCGGGCCACCGACGACATCGGGCTGACCACGTCGTCGACCAACCAGGGCCGGCTCACCATCAACGCCCAGGTCGCCGGGGACAACCCGCCCAACGGGCTGCTGAACGTCACCGGCACCCATTCGAACATCGAGGCGCTGCACCTCGACCTGGCCGGCACGGCCACCGACGACCGCGGCGTGAAGGCCGTCCGGGTCGCCCTCGAGGACGAGGACACCGGGCGCTACGTCCAGCCGAACGGCACCATGTCGGCCGCGTTCGCCACCCTGCCGGCGACCCTGGCCTCACCCAACGCGACCAGCACGACCTGGACGCTGTCGGCCGACCTGCCGACCAAGGGTGAGTTCGACGTCACCGCCTACGCCTTCGACACCTCCGACCAGCAGGACACCTCGACGTCCGGGGCCACGGCCACCTACCTGGTCTACCCGGGCGACCTCGACCCGTCGCTGAGCGAGACGCTGGCCTCGCCCACCGAGGGCACCGCCTTCACCGAGGCGCGCATCTTCGTGAGCGGGCGGGCCCTTGACGACGTCGGCCTCAGCGAGGTCGAGGTGGCCATCGTCAACAGCGCCGGCCAGTACATGAGCTCCAGCGGCAACTTCACCTCGACCAACGAGAGCTGGCGGTCGGCCTTCCTGAACAGCCCGGGCACGCCAGGGTCGAACTACTCCTACACCACCCCGGTGATCCCGTCGGGCGCCTACAAGGTGCGGACCCGCGCGGTCGACATCTACGGCCAGGTCCAGCCGGTGCCGCGTGAGGTCAACGTGACGGTGACGGCCCCGGCCGGCAACGTCGCCCCGACGGCCAGCTTCACCGTCTCCTGCACCCAGAACGTGTGCGGCTTCGACGGACGGGGCTCGACCGACGAGAACGCGCCGACGCTCACCTACTCGTGGAACTTCGGCAACGGCCGCAGCGGCTCGGGCCCGGTGCCGAACCACACCTACACCAGTGCCAACACCTACACCGTGACCCTGACCGTGCGCGACGAGTACGGCCTGACGGGCACCACCACCCGCACGGTGACGATCACCGAGCCGGCCGGCAACGTGGCCCCGACCCCGGTGATCAACCCGCCGGCCTGCACCTTGCTGGTCTGCAACCTCAGCGGCGTGGGCTCGGCCGACCCGAACACCGGCGACACCTTCACCTACCTGTGGAACTTCGGTGACGGCACGGCGACCAGCACCAGCTCGGCCATGTCGCACACGTTCCCGGCGGCCGGCAGCTACACGGTCACCCTCACCGTCACCGACGGCTGGGGCAAGTCGGCCAGCACCACCCGGACGGTGAACGTCACGGCCACCTAGCCGGGGGGGTCGTCCAGACCGAGGCGGTGGGCCGCGGCCGCCGCCTCGGTCCTGGTGTGCACGCCCAGCTTGGCCAGGATGTTGCTGACGTGGACGCTGGCCGTCTTGCGGCTGATGAACAGGGCCTCGGCGATCTGGCCGTTGGAGCGGCCGGCGGCCACCAGCCGGAGCACCTCCAGCTCGCGGGGGGTGAGGGCGGGGGCGTCGGGGCTGGGGGCCGGCTGGACGCCGAGGTCGAGACGGCCCCGCCGGCCCAGGGCCTCCAGCGCCTCCAGCAGCGGCGCCGCCTCCAGCCGCCCGGCGAGCTCGTGGGCCGCCCTGGCCTGGACGGCCGCCTGGTCGCGGTCGCCCTCCAGCAGCAGCGCCTCGGCCAGGCGCCAGCGGCACCTGGCCTCCTCGTACAGGTAGCCGTAGCCGAAGGCGTCGGCCGCGGCCGCCCAGCGGTCCGGGTCGGGCCGGCCCTCGACCCGGGTCCACTCGGCCTCGCACCTGGCCAGCCAGGCCAGCGCCTCCGGGCCGACCTGGCGGCCCTTGTCCCGGGCCCGCTGCAGGGCCGCCCGGGCCCGCTCGAGCACGTCGGTGCCGACGGCCAGGTGCTCCTTCTGGGCGGCCAGGTCGCCGGCGGCCCGGGCCCGCTCGGCCAGGTCGCCCTCGGCGCCAAGAGCGAGGGCGGCCGGCCAGATCGCGCTCAGCACCCAGGGGGCGCCGGCCTCCTCCTGGGTGGTCAGGGTGTCACGGGCCAGCTCGCTCGACCGCTCCGGGTCGCCCCGCCAGCGGACCAGGTCGGCCTCGCAGCCGCCGGCGAGGTAGGCGACGTACGGGTCGGCGGCGCGGTAGGGGTCGAGGCGGGCCAGCCGCTCGGCGGCGGCGGCGCGCCCCCGCCCGATCTCGACGTACAGGGCGGCCGCCGACACCGCCGGCCGGCGCTCGTCGGCCGCGGCGGCCACGCGCTCGGCCTCGTCCCAGCTCCCGGCCGCGTAGTGGGCGATGCAGCGCAGCACCCGGCTGTCGATCCCGTTGCCGCTCCAGGCCAGGCCGCTGCGCTCGGCCAGCTCGGTCGCCTGGTCGAGGGCGGTGCAGGCCGCGGCCAGGTTGCCGAGGTCGAGCTCGAACAGCCCGAGGGCGTGGCGGGCCTCCAGCTCCAGCGGCCGGTTGCCGGCGGCGGCGGCCGCCTCGTCGGCGACCCGCAGCAGCTGCCGGGCCGTCTCCACGTCGCCGAAGCGCAGCTCCAGGAACGCCAGGACGACCAGGGCCATGGCCTCGTCGCTGATGCTGCCGGCGGCCCTGGCCACGGCCAGCGCCTCCTCGCCCCAGCGCCGGGCCCCTTCGAAGTCGCGGGCCACCAGCAGCGAGCGGGCCAGGCCGGCCGCCACCCGGGCCCGCAGCGGGGTCGGCGGCTGCTCGGGGACCAGCTCGACCGCCCGCCGGGCGGCGGCCAGCATCGGCTCCTCGAACCGCTCGAACTCCAGCTCGGCGTCGAGCACGTAGCCGCTCAGCCGCTCGTAGGTCTCGGCCGCCCGCAGCGGCTCGGCCGCCTCGTCGATCGTCGCCACGGCCTCCCTGGCCAGGCCGACGGCCTGCCGGAACTCGCCCGAGTGGCTGGCCGCCTCGGCCGCCCGGACCAGCACCTCGACCCGGTCGACCCCGGCGACGGCGGCGGCGTCCGGCACCCGGCTCCACAGCTCGAGGGCCTGGGTGAGGTGGCGGAAGGCCTCGCTGGGGGCGAACACGGTGGCGGCGTGGTCGGCCGCCCGGACCAGCGCCGCCAGCCCGCCCGGCAGGTCGTGGCTGGCCAGGCAGTGCCAGGCCAGCTCGGCCGCCGAGCCCGAGCCGTCCTCGCCGTCGGGGTCGGCGTCGGCCAGCAGGCGCGCGTAGGTGGCGTGCAGGCGGGTCCGCTCGCCCGGCAGCAGGTCGCCGTAGACGGCCTCCTGGAGCAGGGCATGGCGGAACCGGTAGCTCTCGGTGGCCGCGCTGACGACCAGCACCTGCCCGGCCACGGCGTCCCGCAGGCCCCGCTCGACCTCGGCCTCGGGCCGGCCCGAGGCGGCCACGAGCAGGCCGTGGCCGACCCGGCGGCCGGCCACGGCGGCCACCTTCAGGATCTCCTGGGCCAGGTCGGGCAGGGCCTCGATGCGGCCGAGGAGCACGTCGGCCAGGGCGTCGGGCAGGGCGATGTCGGCCCGGATGGCCCCGGCCGCGACCAGCTCCTCGGCGAAGAACGCGTTGCCCTCGGAGCGGGCCAGGATCCGGTCGACCACGGCCAGCGGCACGGGCTGGCCGGCGATCGCCTGGAGGTGCTCGGCCAGCTCCACCCGGCCGAAGGGGGCCAGCTCGATCCGTTCCAGCTCGGGGAGGCGGACCAGCTCGGCCAGCAGCGGGCGCAGGGGATGGCGGCGGTGCAGCTCGTCGGAGCGGTAGCTGGCCACCAGGGCCACCCGGCCGCCCCGCAGGGTGCGGATCAGGAAGGCCAGCAGGTCGCGGGTGGAGCGGTCGGCCCAGTGCAGGTCCTCGATCACCAGCAGCAGCGGGGCCAGCTCGGACAGGCGGACGAGCAGCGACAGCACGCCGTCGAACAGCTGCACCCGCTCGAACCCGTCCCCTGGGGGCGCCGGCCCCTGGCCGGTGACCGGCTCGGGCAGGAGCCGGCCCAGGCTGGGCACGGCCGCGGCCAGCGGGGCGGCCACCTCGGCCTCGCCCGGGCGGCTGCCGAGGTCGCGGAAGGCGTCGACGAAGGGCACGTAGGGGAGGCCGACGTCGCCGACCTCCATGCACCCGCCGACCAGGACCCGGGCGCCGCGGCCCTCGGCTCGGGCGGCGAGCTCGTCGAGCAGCCGGGTCTTGCCGACGCCGGCGTCACCGGCGATCAGCCCGACGGCCGGACGGCCGCGCTCGGCCCGGCCGAGCAGGGCGACCAGGCGGTCGAGCTCCTCGGCCCGGCCGACGAAGCTGCCGGCGGTGGTGGAGGTCACGCCGGAAAGTATGGCCCCGCCGCCGACAACGGGGCACGCCGGCCCTCCCACTTGAGGACCTGGCCGCCCTTCATGACGAAGGGGACGTCGGCCAGCAGCGCCAGGTCGTCGAGGGGGTCGCCGGGGACGGCGATGACGTCGGCGAAGCGGCCGGGGGCGAGGGCGCCGACCCGGTCCTCCCAGCCGAGCAGCTCGGCGGCGACCACCGTGGCCGAGCGCAGGGCGGCCATCGGGGTCATCCCGTGGCGGACCATGTACGGCAGCTGCCTGGCGTTCCAGCCGTGCGGGTAGACGCCGCTGTCGGTGCCGTAGGCGATCCGGACCCCGGCCTTGACCGCCTTGGCGAAGCCGTCCCGCTGGGCCTGGGTGGTGGCCTCGTTCTTGGCCAGGGTCTCGGCCGGCCAGCCCTGCCTGGCCCCCTCGGCGGCGATGTAGTCGCCGTTCCAGATGTCGGCGACCAGGTAGGTGCCCCGCTCGGCCAGCAGGTCGACCGCCTCGTCGTCGAGCAGGGAGCCGTGCTCGATGGAGCGGGCGCCGGCCCGGGCGGCGTTGCGGATGCCCTCGGCGCCGTGGGCGTGGGCGGCCACGTGGGTGCCGTGGGCGGCCGCCTCCTCGACCGCGGCCGCCAGCTCGCCGGGGGACAGCTCGGGGGCGCCGGGCCGGGTCCCGAGGGCGAGCACGGCCCCGGTGGCGATCACCTTGATGAAGTCGGCGCCGCCGTACAGGATCGCCCGCACCCGCTCGCGGACCTCGGCCGGCGAGCCGACCTCGCCGAAGCGGAGGTCGCGGGGCAGCTCGACGTCGAGGGCCTGGCCGGTGACCGAACCGCCGCCTCCCGGGACGGTGACGTAGGCGCCGGCCACGGCCATCCGCGGCCCCAGCACGGTGCCGTCGTCGATGGCGTCGCGCAGGGCCACGTCGACGAACGCCCGGAACGTGCCGACGTCGCGGACGGTCGTGAACCCGGCCAGCACGGTGGCCCGGGCGTTGCCGACCCCGCTGAGCGCCTCCTGGGCGGCGCTGCGGCCGATCGCCGGGATCCCGGCGCCCTGGAGCTCGCCCACCAGGTGGGTGTGGCAGTCGATCAGCCCCGGCAGCAGCGTGTGCCCGGGCAGGTCGACGACCTCGGCCCCCTCGGGGGCCGGCTCGCCCGGGCCGAGCATCCGCTCGACCCGTTCCCCCTGCACCAGCAGGCCCCGTCCCTCGAGCATCTCGCCGGCCTCCACGTCGACCAGCCGGGCCCCCCGGACCACCAGCCTCCCGTCGTCCGTCACCGCGCCTCCTTCCGCCTTGCTCGCCTCGCGACATGATGCCGGACCAGCCAATTTCCCATTGGATCGGACAATCCGTAGGATCCGGAGCCCGAGCAGGAGTCGAACGAACCGGTAGCAAGCCATGCCAACGCGGAACCCACGCCATCTGGCCGAGCAGCGACTGCCCTGGCGGCTGATGCTGGTCGCCTTCGGGCTCACCTTCGCCGTCCTGGCCGCCGTGGTCGCCTCGGCCGCCTTCGTCCCCGAGGAGCTCGTGGCCCCCTCGGCGGTGGCCCCGCTGCCGCCCGCGACCACCGGCCCGCCCCTGGTGACCGACCCGCCGCCCTCGGTGGCGCCCTCCAGCGCCGGCACCGGGCCCTCGGAGTCCTCCACCACCGCGCCGGACGGGCCACCGCCCGGGGTCGCGCCGCCGGTCTCGCCGGCCGCCCAGGCCCCGGCGGCGGCCGCCCCCCCGGCGGCGCCCCGGCCGACCGGCCCGCCGGCCACCCCCACCCGGCCCGAGCCGACCGCGCCCAGCACCACCGAGCCGCCCCCGGAGCCCCCGCCGGCCCCGGTCAGCACCGTCGAGCCGACCACCACGACGACCGTCCCGGAGCCCACGACCACGACCGCGCCGCCGCCGGAGCAGACCACGACCACCACCGGCCTGGCCACGACCACCACATCGGTCGAGGCGACCACCACGACCGTGCAGCTGGTCAGGTGAGGTCGCGGCGCACCACCAGGCGGCCCCCGGCCAGGGCGGGGGACAAGTGGCGACCGGGGCCGGGCTGCGCGAAGATGCCGACATGACCGAGCAGCCACAGCAACAGTCCCAGGATCCCGTCCCCGGCGTGGTGGTGACGGGCGAGCCAGCGCAGCAGCCGACCGAGGCCATCGCCAGCCCGGCCAAGGTGATGCGCATCGGCGCCATGGTCCGGCAGCTCCTGGAGGAGGTCCGGCACGCCCCGCTGGACGAGGCCGGCCGGGACCGGATGCGCGACATCTACGACATCTCCGTGCGCGAGCTCTCCGAGAGCCTCTCGCCCGACCTGGCCCAGGAGCTGGGCCGGGTCGCCCAGCCCTTCGTCGGCGAGGAGACCCCGAGCGAGGCCGAGCTCAGGGTCGCCCAGGCCCAGCTCGTCGGCTGGCTCGAGGGCCTCTTCCACGGCATCCAGGCGACCCTGTTCGCCCAGCAGATGTCCGCCCGCAACCAGCTCGAGGAGATGCGCCGCCGCGCCATCCCCGGCCGCCCCGGCCCGGGCCCCGACCCCTCGGGCCAGTACCTGTAGGGAGGCCTCAGCGGGGGACCGGGCGGTCGGGGGCGACGACCATGATGCTGCCCTTCATGCCGGCGGCCCAGTGGCCGAGGACGTGGCAGCCGTAGAGGACCATGCCGGGCTCGTCGAAGGTCCAGCTGATCCGGCGGGTCGCTCCCGGCGGGACGGTGAGGGCGCCGGCGGCGGGGCCGTGGGCGTGGACGTGGCCGCCGTGCGGGGCCTGCATGCGCCGTTCGTGGGCGAGCTGCGTGGGGCGGTCGCCGAGGATGAACTCGTGGGGGAGCCGGCCCACGTTGGACACGACGAAGGTGACCCGGCGGCCGGCCCGGACGATGATGGCGGCGGGCCGGTAGCGGAAGCGGTCGTTCATCATCACCCGCACGGGGGCGCCGGTCGCCCAGGTGGGCCCGGGCGGCCGCGGCGTCGCCCGCGCCGCCGGGGTCGGCCGGGCGGCCCGGCCGTCACGACCGGACCGCCCGCCGCCCGCACCGGCCAGGTCGGGGAGGGAGCAGGCCGACGCGAGCAGAACGACGCCGGCCACCACGGCGGCAAACGGGAGAACAGAGCGGCCAGGCATCCCCCAAACCGTCGCAACCCAACCTAACGCCCGGGTAACCGACCGGGTCCGCCAGATCCCGACCCGCGGAACCCAACCCGCCGAAACCAGCCACGCCAGACCCGACTCGCGCGGAACCCGTCCCGCCGAACCCCACTCGCCGGAACCCGTCCCGCCCGAGCCCCTCCCGCCCGAGCCCGACCCGCACAAGCCCGACCCACCCGAACCCGACCCGCCCGACCAGCCACGCCGGAACCCGACCCGCCGGTAATGGGGCCCCTTCTGGGAGGGTAGCCGACCGGGGAGGAAGGGGGGTGGGTTGTCCACAGGGCCCACGGCCAGGGCGCACGGCCAGGGCGCACGGCCAGGGCCCACGGTCGTGGCGCCGGAGCGCGGGCCGATAGGTCAGTGGTTCCGGGGTGGGAACGGCTGGCCCTGGTTGTGGGTGATGGACAGGCGGGCCAGCTCGACCCGGAGGGCGCGCTCGGTGAGGGCGGTCAGGGTGGTCTGGTCGGGCGTCCCGGCCAGGTGGGCGACGGCGTCGCGGGCCGTGGAGACCAGGTCGCCGGGGAGCCGGAAGCTGACCCGGACCTTGGCCGGTGCCGGGGGCGGGGCCGGGGCCGGGAGCTCCTCGGCCGGTGGCGGCCCGTCGAGTGGGTTCCAGACCTCCAGGTGGCGGCCGCCGGCCCGCGGCCGCGCGGCCGGGCGGGCCGGCGGCGCCGGGGGGCCGGGCAGCAGGTCGTCGAGTCCGGCGACCCCGCGGGGCCCGGGGAGCAGGTCGTCGAGGGCGTTGGGACCGGCCCGGCGGTCGCGGGACCGGCGCCGCACCGGCCCTGGCGGGTCGGGAACCGGCTCCAGCCGCGCCCGCCGGGGCCGGTGCGCCGGCTCGCCTAGGTCGTGGCTCCAGCCCGGTCCCGGGCCACCGGTGGCGTCCCAGGCCGACGCCTCGTCTCCGGTGGTGTCCCAGGCCGGCGCCTCGTCTCCGGAGGTGTCCCAGGCCGGACCGGGCAGCAGGTCATCGAGCGCGTTGTAGGCGCCCATCCGCTTGGGTCTGGCCATCCGCGGCACTCCTCGCGTCGAACTCTGCCGCGGCGGTCCGGTAGTCGTCCGCCACGGAGCTGTCAGGGGCGTAGATGGTGACCGGGAGGCGGTGCCCTGGCGCCTCGGCGACCCGGACGCTCTCGCGGATCATGGTCTGCATGACCACGTCCCCGAACCGCTCGCGCAGGCTCTCCACGATCTCCCTGGACAGGGCCGTGCGCTTGTCGACCTGCGAGGGCAGCACCGCCGACAGCCGCAGGCGGCGGTTGAGCCGGAGCTTGACGGTGTCGATCGTCTGGTTGAGCGCGACCAGCCCGGCCAGCGGCATGACCCGGGTCTGGACGGGGATGAGGACCTCGTCGCAGGCGGCCAGGGCGGAGTAGCAGAGGAGTCCGAGGGCCGGCGGGCAGTCCATCAGGATGTAGTCCCACCCGTCGGGGGGCAGCTCGTCCACCGCCTGGCGCAGGATCATCTCGGCCCCGGCCTGGGTGGTGGCGTTGCGCTCGGCCCTCGTCATCCAGGACGACGACGGCACCAGGTCGAGGTTGTCGACGCCGGTGCCGCGGACCGCCTTCTCGAGCGGGGCCCCGTTCTCGAACACCTCGTAGAGGGCGCGGGCGTCGACGGTGCCAAGCCAGGTGCTCGCGTTGGCCTGCGGATCCAGGTCGATCACGAGCACGCGCCGGCCCTGCTCGGCCAGGGCGGCGCCGAGGTTGACCACCGTCGTCGTCTTCCCAACGCCGCCTTTCTGGTTGGCGACGGCGACTCGCCGCATGTGCACCACCTGTGGATAGGCGTTGTGAGCTGGCGGAAGGGTACAA